>Ga0307510_10000910_pt1 | contig 31249 bp, 28 predicted proteins | sample 12_EM_MG_FD_207224 | JGI IMG/M metagenome (GOLD analysis project Ga0307510, IMG submission 207224) | Populus trichocarpa ectomycorrhiza microbial communities from riparian zone in the Pacific Northwest, United States - 12_EM | ecosystem: Host-associated > Plants > Roots > Unclassified | place... | reverse complement strand
GGGATACAAGTAGCCCATGAGTGTTCGGCTGGCAGTCGCAATGTGTGTCGGTGCGGCGTTGATCGGGTCATACGGTCAGCCAGCCGCCGCACAGGCGGATGCTCATGCCCGCGCGATGGCAAGGGCTACGTGCCAGAGCGGTAAACACTCCGACGCCGTCGTCGATGCCAAAGGCGCCACGGAGCGCTCCCCGGACGACCTGGGCCCCCGGATGCGACTGGCCGATGCACTGGTCGATCAGGGTTGCTACCAGGAAGCTGTTGAGATCCTGGAAGCGGCCCAGGACGCCTTCCCTCGTAACGCCGAGCTGTCAGGCAAGCTGCGGGACGTCCGCAGCCTCGTCACGGAACAGACTTATATCGAGGGGCTCACGCAGGCTGCCGAGAGTGCGAAGTTTACGCGTAACCAACTTCGTTGCATGAAGCTCAGTGACATCGCCGCCTGTGAAGATGCGTTGCACTCCAGGCCGGACGATGTGCCGCTGCTGTTGGCGAAAGGCGATGCGCTGATGCAGGCGAATCGGCCGGAGGGTGCCGTGACGGCGTACCGGCATGTGTCGCAGTTGAAGCCCGGTGACGAGGCCGTCAAAACCAAACTGGCGGGTGCGGAGGCGCTGTTGGCGAAGAATCAGCCGCCGCCAGTGACACAGCCACCTGGGGCTGGGGCGCAGGGCGCGCCGACTGTGGCTGCCAACACCGCCGCGCGGCCCAGGGCGCCGCGGAAGACCCCGGCCGCGGTGGCCGCGAACCGGCTGGCAGAGGCTGGCAAACAAACACCGGCGCAACCTGACGGTGGCCAACGCCTGACGGCGACACCGACGGCCGCCATGGCCGCGCTGACAACCTACTCAAACGACGCCCCGCCAGGCCAAACGAACTAAAGCCTCACCGTGGTGGCGCGGTCGTGCCGGGCGCTACGAAGCCGGGTTTGACAATATCCTTCTGCATCGGCGCCAACATCACCATCACCTTGTTCTGCAGCCGATACGGCACGTGCACCTTGTCGAACGCGATATACAGATCCTCCGCAATCGCATTGAACTGGGCATCGTTGATTGCCAGCTTGGCATGCGCCTCGTGCATGTCACGTCCCGTGTACTTGCACGGCCCGCCCGTGATGTTGCATAGCTGCTCGAAAATGAGCTGCGTGAACTTCTTGACGTCCGATTCCGCGAACGTGAAGTTGATCCGGTCATCGGCCAGGATGGCGTTGGTGAACTCCTGGGCGATCGCCCTGAATTTCGCCTCGCCGCCGATCCGCTCGTAGAGCGTGGGACTCGCGTGCGCCACCGCCATGGCGCAGGTCAACACCACCACCTGCAGACCCTGCAGGAACCAGTCGCCCGGCCGCATGCGATTCATGAGTGCCTCGCGCAAGTTGTAGAGTTTCATAGGCCTAGAATCCCGCCTGCACAGACAAGTACGGACCGGCCTGGTGCCGCGTGACGGTCGTCACGGGTGCCAGGACACTGCCAATGTTGAGGTATGCCGCCACCAGCGACAGGTTCTTCGTGGGCGTCCACCCGACAAACAGCGTCCAGGCATTGGTTTGATCGTCCACGCCGAGATTATGGGGCCCGGTGCGGATCTCACCACCGACCGCGAGCTTGCGGCTCAACAGATAAGCGACCGTGCCTTCGGGCTTGGTTGAATAGCCGCGATGCCGGTCGCCGCCGAAGCCCAGAAGCCCGAACTGGTTGGCCTTGGTTTCGCGCACCACGGCATTGACCAGCAGGCTCTCGCCCAGGAATACCTTGGTGAGCGCCAGGTAGATATCGGTCGAATGCTCGGCCTGGGCCCCGAGCTGCTGCGGATTGATCAAGCCCGGCAGCCCGACCGCATCGGCATGCTTGATGCCGTCGTTGTGCTTGTACTGCGCGCCGACCGCCACCTGCGGTAGCCAGGAGTCCTGGCCGTAGATGGCGTCGCCGAACAGTTTGACCTTCAGCCCGAATACGTCCTGGTTGACGCCCAGCCCATCGAGTGCGGTACTGGTGAATTCCAGTTGTTGGTGCGTGTATGACAGCTCGAAGCGGTCCAACGCCCCGGCTGACACTCCATAGGTATACAGGTGCAGGTCCCGGAGTTGAATATTCGTGAAATGGGCATTGGCGCCCCAGCTCAGGTTCGAGCCATACCCGGTGACGAAGGCCATTGGAACGAGACCGCCACCACCCGCCCCTTCCAGATCACTGAAGCCGGCGGTCAGGTGCAACTTGCCCTCGTCGGCTCCCAGCAGGTTGTCAGCTCGGGCACAGCGTGTGCCCATCAATCCCGGAACCATCAATCCCAGTGCCACCACTACAGTGGTCACGACGGACAGTCTTCTCATGCGTTGTTTCCCGCCATTCCGTTGCAGCGACGGTGCGGATCTTACGGCATCTGCGTTCCCCAGCGCATGCACAAACAGTCGTGCACTGCAACGAGCTTCGCAGTCCGAAAGTTGCTCAGTGCGTTTTGGCCGCCACCCAGTCGTCAACCTGCTTCTGCAGGATGCTCAACGGCAGCGAGCCACTGCCCAGCACCACGGAATGGAACTGGCGGATGTCGAATGCGGCGCCGAGTTGGGCCTGCGCCTGGCTGCGCAGCTCGAGGATCTTCAACATGCCGATCTTGTATGCCAGCGCCTGTCCGGGCATCACGAAGTAGCGCTCGATCTCGCTCACCACCTCGCCTGGCGCCATGCCGGTCTTTTCGCGCATGTAGGCAATCGCCTGCTCGCGGCTCCAGTGTTTGCGATGAATGCCCGTATCCACGACCAGGCGGACCGCACGGAACATCTCCGCCTGCAGGCGCCCGAAATTGTCGAGCGGGTCATTCTCAAAACCCATCTCCCAACCGAGCCGCTCGGCATACACGGCCCATCCCTCGTCATAGGCCGTGAACGGCAGGATCTTGCGAAACGTGGGCACGTCGGTCAGGCGCTGTGCAATCACTCCCTGCAGTTGATGGCCCGGAACCGCTTCGTGGTACGCGAGGGTTCGCATCTGGTATTTCCAGATATCCCGCATGTCACGCAGGTTGACGTAGAAGACGCCGGGCCGCGATCCATCCAGCGACCCCGTATCCGCGTAAGCCCCCGGCGCGGTCGCTTCCTTGAACTGGGGAACGCGCTGCACCTTGATGTTGAGTTGGGGGGGAGCTGCGAAGTCGGGCGCCAGGCCCCGGACGATCTCATCCATGTAACGTTGATAGTCGGCAATGCAGGCAGCCCGGCCGACATCGTCGTTCGTGTACTGCAGCCGCGGGTTCAAATTCAACCTGGCGACGCGCTCGGCGATGGTGCCGTCCGGCAGGCCCTGCGAGCGCAGGACAGCGTCCAGCTCCTTCTCGATCCGCGCCACTTCCGCAAGTCCGATGTTGTGAACTTCCTCGGCATTCAGTGCGGTCGTGGTGTGACTGCGGATCAGGTGATCGTAGTAACTATCACCTTCCGGCAGCTTCCAGACGCCGTAGTCCTCGCTGACCCGCGGCTCCAGTGCCACGAAGAACTCGATCAGGCGGCCGTACGCCGGATAGACCTTCTGCTCGATTGCCTGTTCGGCTTGCCCCAGGAGCCTCGCCCGATCGGCCGGCGACAGGGCCCGCAGGTGACTCATCTTGTCGCGTAAGTTTGTGTAGAGGATGTTCTCGCGCGCCGGTACCGCAATGAAGGCGCGCATCTCGACCAACACCCGCGCGATCACGAACTTCGGCGGCACCACCCCGATCGATTCCCGCAGGCGCAGGCCCTCCAGCAACTGACTGAATTTGCGGTCAAACGCGTTGAGCCGGCTGATGTAGTTGCGGATATCCCGCTGGCCGCCGATGGGATGGATGCGCACCATGAAATCCGCCGTGGAGCTCTGCACACCGAAGAGCTGATTGACGGGGTAGTCGTGGAACAGCCAGTGCTGCCCTTCCACGAGATCCTGCAGGAACCATTCGAGCACATCGTAGGAAAGCTGGTGGGACGGCGACAGCGCGGAACGATCGTAGCCGTGCAGGGTCGCGAGATCGTCGCGCGCCATTTTGGCGAGCTTGCGCTCGTGCGCCGGCGACACGTCGGTCAACATGCCGTCGAAGCCCTTGTAGCCCAGTTGTTCGAACACGCCGAGCGAGGACACGGCTTCCGGATCCTCCAGCACGAACTGGATAAAGGCGCGTTCGAAAAAGATTCCAATGGAGAGCGGCCGGAAGTACCAGCTTTGCACGGCCAGGGCAATGGCCAGCAGGACGGCAACGCCGCCGAGGCCTCCCAGCCATTGCAACAGGCGTCTCAATGGGGTTGTACGCCTGCCCCGACTACGAGTTGCGCCAACGGTGAGTAGTTGCCCCCGAAGTGATGGCCACCGGGCAACTTGACGACCTGCGCATGCTGGGCGCCGATCTTGGGACAGATGGACTCGTTGTCATCGTCCCCGTACACACACAGCGTGTTGGCCGCCGAGAGCTTGTCCATCTCCGGGCGGATGGGCAGGCCGTCGGCATCGCCGCCGATCCAGTTGGAGACATGAAACTCGAAGGCTGCGTATTCACTCACCCCGATGAGAGTGGTCTGTTTCACGAGCGCGCGGGTGGCTGGCGGCAGGCGGTTTACGGCAAACGGCAGCACATCCGCGCCCTGCGAGTAGCCGACCAGCAGCGCATGCTTTTTCTTCCAGTGATAGGCGTAGTAACGCACGATCCGGTCGACATCCGTCGCGAGTCCCAGGGGCGTGCGCGCGGTCCAGAAATAACGCAGCGAGTCCACGCCCGCGGTGGGAACACCCCGATCGGCCAACAACTGCGCAACCTGCTTGTCGATGCCGGCCCAGCCGCCATCGCCGGAGAGCAGCACCGCAAAGGAATCCGACACGGGCGTGCCGGGCGTTGCTTCCACCTCCACAATCGGCAGGTCAGCCAGGCTGGCAGGGGGAGTCGGCAGATGCGGTGTCACCTGGGTTGCCACAATAGACTCGAAGGCGGTCTTGAACTGCGGCAGCCAGTCGACTGTATCCGTGCCCAGGTAGCTGTGTCCCACATTGGGCAACTCAATGAGCTTCGCGTCCTTGGTCTGGCCAATGAAGCTGCGTGCTTCCGCGATGGAACACACCCGATCCTTCACGCCATGCAGCGCGATCCACGGTGCCTGCAACTGCGACGGCGGCAGCAGGCGGTAACCCGTCTTGATCTTCGAGTATTTCAGTCCCTGCACCTCACACAGCGGCTTGTGCAGATCCAGGTCTACACAGAACGACAACGTGAGCGCGCCTCCAAAGATACCGCGCGGCGCCTGCGCCAGGCTGGTGAAGGCGAGTGTTGCTCCCGCCGAATGGCCGATGAGAATCGGTGTATAATAGGTCGGTACCTTGTAGTAGGCCTGTATGTAGTGACTGAGATTTTCAAGGTCCCCATCCGGTAATACACAGGCGCCGCCGTCCTTCTCCAGGTCGGCAAACAACTGCGCCGTATCGACACCCGCCACGAGTGTGCCGTCCGAAGCCAACGCACCCGCCATTCTCGCGAGCCGGGAAGTCCAACCGCCGTCGCCGGACATGAGCAGCGCGAAGTGCTTCACTTCGCCCCGCGGCCGGAAAACTTCCACGCGTTTGAAACGGCCATGCGCCAGAATCTCAGGTGCTGAAACGGGCTCTGGCTCAGTGACCGTCGTAACCGCCGTGGTCGCGTAGGCCAGCGCCGCGTCGGTGAGAGCCGCGAATAAAACCAGAGAAACGAGAGCTGAGGCTATGACGCCCGACGGCAGACGCACTATAAAGAATCGCTCGTCGGAGTCGCAGATGCGACGGGCTGCAGGGGCGTGCTTCGAGTCACAATGGAGTGCATTTCGCTAGTATTGCAGCATGAGAACTGTCAGCGCCACTCGATACGTCACGCCGCTTCACGAAGGGGGCTCGCTGCCCGCCATCGTGGAAGCCGATGACGACGGCATGTACGTGCTGAAATTCCGCGGCGCAGGCCAGGGCCCGAAAGCGTTGATTGCCGAAGTGGTGGCCGGCGAGATTGCGCGCGCCTTGCAGCTCCCCATTCCCGAGATCGTGCTCATTGAGCTGGATGCCGACCTCGCCCGTACCGAGCCGGACCCCGAAATCCAGGAGCTGATCAAAGCGAGCGCGGGCACGAATGTGGCCCTGGACTATCTGCCGGGCGCCGTCATGTTCGATCCGCTGGCCGAGAAGCCGGCGGCCCGGCTCGCCTCCGACATCGTCTGGTTTGACGCGTTCGTCACCAATGTCGACCGGACGCCGCGCAACGCAAATCTGCTGCTGTGGCACCGGCAACTGCAATTGATCGATCACGGCGCCGCGCTCTATTTCCATCACTCGTGGAATCAATACCTGGAACGGGCAGTAGATCCATTCACGCGGGTGAAGGACCACATCCTGTTGCCCTTCGCAGGCTCGCTGGACGAGTCCGATACGAGACTGAGCCAGCTCATCACGCCGCAGGTTCTGGAAGAGATTGTGGCGCTCATCCCCGAAACATGGCTGGGTCGAGACACGCCGTTCGCGACTCCACAGCAAAACCGCGAGGCGTACGCAACGTATCTGCAGCAACGGTTGCAGCAACCTCGCGCATTTGTGCAGGAGGCGATCCGTGCGCGCTCGTCCGACTAACGGCAACTCGTATGACTACGCGATAGTCCGTGTTGTTCCACGGGTGGAGCGCGAGGAATTCGTCAATGTCGGTGTGATTGTTTCGTGCCCGCAGAAGGAGTTCCTGGAGGCGCGCATCGAAGTGGACGAAAGCCGACTGAAGGCGCTGGATCCCGGCATCGACATCGACGCAATCCGTTCCCACCTCGCCAGCATCCCCGCCATCTGCGCCGGTGGCAGCCAGGGAGGCACGATCGGCAAACTGTCACGTCGGGAACGGTTTGATTGGCTGGTGGCGCCGCGCAGCACCATCATTCAAACCTCGAAGGTTCACACCGGCCGCTGCACCGATCCGGCAACACTGCTCGAGCATCTCATCAACACAATGGTGCGGCCGCGGCGCTGAGCCGGCTCAGTCACCCGCGAACTGAAATTCAACTTCAATGTTCAGGTCCGCCAGCTTGCGCGCGCTGGCACTGCTGAACGTGAGCGATGCATTGGCGGTCGGAGCGAGCTCCACCAGCAATGACACCTCTCCCCCGTCACTTTGCAGCTTGCTGAAAATCTCGCGATGCCGGCTCAACTGCACGAGCTGTTGGCCGAAGAACAGCTCGAGCGGCATGCTGGTGGGACCCATCATCTGCGCCGGCAGCAGCGCCGACCAATAGGAGTCGCGGTGGTTGCCACCCATGGGTGAGCCCGATTGCGAGCGCCGGGGCTCGCCGGCGTTCCAGCTATGCTCGGGCTCGAGCCGCAGCCTCTCCGTGAGCACACTGAGATCCATCGCCGGATGCCGGACCCGCAAGGACACTGCGTAGCTGAAAGCGCTGGTGGGCAAAACCTGGCCGACGTTACTCGAGCTCATTGTCCGTTACCTCAGTGTCCTTCCAGGACGGAGCGGGCAAGAATAACCGGCCGGAGGGGACCTGTCTTGGCTTCGAGCAGCGCAAGTCCGTCTGCGCGCGTGTCGCGGATGCACAGATGGCATGTCGCCCGGGTGCAACGACATGCGCGTGGCGGCTGCGCCACACGGGGCGGAGCCGTCGCCTAATTGACAAGGGGGGCGTTGGAAGGGTCAGATAAAAGAGGGGTCCTGAGGAAACACAGTCGTTGAGCTCCAGAGCCGAGCCGGTTGGCACCATTGAAATTGCGCTCGGGCACGCTGCGCGCTTGCTCGAGAGCAACCCGCGGCTGGCCCTCGAGCAGGCCAGCGAAATACTCAAAGCGGTACCGAATCACCCCACCGCAGGTCTGCTGCTGGGCACCGCACACCGGTTGTTGGGCAACAACGACAGCGCATTTCAGGTCCTCACCGCGATCGTGCGCGCGCAGCCCGGCTGGGCGTATGCGCACTACGAGTTGGGTCTGGTGCTCAGTCGCCTCGAGCAGAACGACGCTGCAGTTGCGCACTTGCGCCGTGCCGTCGAGCTGAAACCAGACATGCCCGATGGCTGGCGGGCGTTGGGTGATCAGTTGACGGTTGCAGGCGATTCGGCAGGTGCTGACGGCGCGTACGCGCAGCACATCAGAGCCTCGACCCGCGATCCGCGACTGTTGGCCGCAGCAGCCGCGCTTTGTGAGAACCAGATTCCGCAGGCGGAATTGCTGCTGCGCAATCACCTCAAGACTCAGCCAACGGATGTGGCTGCAATCCGCATGTTTGCGGAAGTTGCCGCTCGCTTGCGGCGCTACAAGGACGCCGAGACGCTGCTCGAGCGCTGTTTGGAGTTGGCACCGAGCTTCACCGCCGCGCGCCACAACTACGCGATTGTGCTGCACCGGCAGAACAAAGCCGAAGAGGCGCTGCGCGAAGTAAACACGCTGCTCGCGCTCGACGCCTGCCATCCGGGCTACAACAACCTGAAAGCCGCCATCCTGGCCATGATCGGGGAGCTGGATGGCTCCATTGAGATCTATGGCCGCGTGTTGGCCGCCTATCCGCAGCAGGCGAAGATCTGGATGAGCTACGGCCATGCGTTGAAAACCAATGGCCGTGAAGCTGACAGCGTCGCGGCGTACGAACAGAGCATCGAGCTCGCACCGGAGCTCGGCGAAGCGTACTGGAGCCTGGCCAACCTGAAGACCGTGCACTTCAGTCCGGCCCAACTGCAAGCCATGCGCGCGCAACTCGCGCGCCCTGACTTGAGCCGCGAGGATCGCTTTCATCTGCATTTTGCCTTGGGCAAGGCGCTCGAGGACGCGCGCAGCTACGCCGAATCCTTCGAGCACTACGCGGCCGGCAATCGGTTGCGGCGCGAGACACTCAGTTACTCGGCGCGGGAGCTGACTGCCCTGGTGCGCCGCTGCAAGACCCTGTTGACTCCCGAATTCTTCAGTGCCCGCAGTGACTACGGCTGCGAGCGCCCTGATCCGCTGTTCATTGTCGGACTGCCACGCGCCGGCTCCACTCTGATTGAGCAGATCCTTGCGAGCCACTCCCGGATCGAAGGCACGATGGAACTGCCGCACATTCCGGCCATGGCAAGAACCCTGCAGTTGCCGGACCAGCCCGGCAGCTACCCGCAGGTGTTGCTGAACCTCACTGCGGCGCAATCCCGCGCGCTCGGCGAGCAGTATCTCGAGCGCGCGCGCATCCAGCGCAAGAGCACGGCTCCGTTCTTCATCGACAAGATGCCGAACAACTTCATGCACATCGGGCTGATCCAGCTCGTGCTGCCGAACGCCCGCATCATCGATGCGCGCAGGCACCCGCTGGGATGTTGTTTTTCCGGGTTCAAACAGCACTTTGCGCGTGGCCAGAGCTTCACGTACAGCCTCGACGACATCGGCCGCTACTACCACGACTACGTCGAGCTGATGGCACACTTTGACGCCGTCCTGCCGGGTCGTGTGCACCGCGTTTTCTATGAATCCATGATCGCAGACACCGAAACCGAGGTGCGGCGACTTCTCGAGTTCTGCGGGCTGCCGTTTGAAGAGCAGTGCCTGCGTTTCTACGAAAACGAGCGCGCCGTGCGCACGGCCAGCTCACAACAGGTGCGTAAACCGATTTTTCGGGAGGGTTTGGAGCAGTTCCGCCATTACGAGCCGTGGCTCGCACCGCTCGAGCAGGCGCTGGGTCCTGTGCTCAGGACCTATCCGGACGTGCCGCCATTCCCCTGACGGGAGTGTCGATACGAGTTTGTTTCGAGGGGGCAGCATAAACACCATCAAGGGGTATTCGCAGTGACACGCAGTCGACTAAGAAAATTGAGGCGGCAGGAAGCAAAAAAACCCAGGCAGGGTCTATGGAAGGCCGCGCCAGTGGCAGGCGCGCTCCTCTCCTGCATATCCGCGGCACGAGCGGCCGACGATGACACAGCAGCCAACGCCGGGTTGGCCGAAGTCGTGGTCACCGCACAGAAGCGCGTCGAGAACCTCCAGGACGTGCCGCTGAGCATTCAGGCAATCGGTACGCAGAAGCTGGAGCAGATGAATGTAACCAAGTTCGATGACTACGCGCAGTTGCTGCCCAGCGTCTCGTTCCAGAGCGCGGGCCCTTCGGTCGAACACGTCTACATGCGTGGCGTGGCAAGCGGCGGCGACGGCAATCACTCGGGCTCTCTGCCCAGTGTCGGTATGTACCTGGATGAGCAGCCCGTCACGACCATTGACGGCAACCTGAACATTCACATCTACGACATTGCGCGCGTCGAGGCGCTGTCGGGGCCGCAAGGCACCTTGTACGGTGCGAGCTCCGAAGCCGGCACGCTGCGCATCATCACGAACAAGCCGGATCCAACCAAGTTCGCGGCCGGCTACGATGTCGAAGGCAACACCGTATCCCATGGTGGACAGGGTTACAGCTTCGAGGGCTTCGTCAACATTCCGATCACCTCCTTCGCGGCCGTGCGCCTCGTGGGTTGGGACACGAAAGACGCCGGTTATATCGACAACGTACCGGGATCCGTCACCTTCCCGACCTCCGGCATCACCATGAGCAACGCGAACCTGGTGAAGAAGGACTACAACGACGTCGATACGAAGGGTGGCCGCGCAGCGCTCAAGGTGGATCTGAATGACAACTGGACCATTACGCCGCAGGTGATGGGCCAGGTCCAGGAGACCAACGGCAGCTTCGCATACAACCCTGCCGTGGGCGACCTGCAGATCCAACACTATTTCCCGGACAACATCCACGACTCCTGGGTGCAGTCGGCGCTCACCATCGAGGGTAAGATCAGCAACTTCGACCTGGTGTACTCGGGCGCCTATCTGACTCGCAACACCCACGAGAACTCGGATTACACCGATTACTCCCTGGCCTATGACCAGTTGAACGGTTCCGGCGCCTACTTTGTGGACAACGCCGGCAACCTGATCAACCCGGCGCAGCACATCGTCGGCAGGGATCATTACACCAAGACCAGCCACGAGTTCCGCGTCTCCACGCCCAAGGACTTTCCGTTGCGGGCCACCGCCGGATTCTTCATCCAGCGCCAGGTGCACGAGATCGAACAGGACTACAAGGTCATCAACGGCGGCACGCAACTGGCCGATGACCTGTCGGTCCCGGGCTGGCCAGGCTCCATCTGGCTCACCGAGCAGGAGCGCGTCGACCGCGACAAGGCCGTCTTTACCGAGCTGTCGTATGACCTCCTGAGCAACCTGACGTTGAATGCGGGCATCCGTTACTACACATTCGATAACACGCTGCAGGGTTACTACGGATTCAACGCGAACTATTCGGACAGCCAGGGCACCGCGACCTGCTTCAACGACATCCCGTTCCACGGCGCCCCGTGCTCGGACCTGGACGGTCGTTCGACGGGTTCAGGCAATACACCGAAAATCAACCTGCAATACAAGATCGACCGCGACCGCATGGTGTATGCAACCTGGTCCAAGGGCTTCCGGCCGGGCGGCGTGAATCGTAACGGCGGCGGCAAAATTCCTCCCTACAAGCCGGACTACCTCACGAACTACGAGATCGGCTGGAAGACCTCGTGGCTGGATAACCGGCTGCGTTGGAACGGCGCGGTCTTCTATGAGAAATGGAATGACTTCCAGTTCTCGTACCTCGGTCCCAACGCGCTCACCATCATTGCGAATGCCGGTGAGGCCTCCATCAAGGGTATTGAAACGGACTTCGAGTTCCAGGTCATGACGGGACTCACCCTGTCGGGCGGCTTGGCATACCTCGATCCCAAGCTGACCGAAGAGTTCGCGCCGAAAGATCCCGACACCGGAGAGATCGACGCGAGCCTGTTCGCGCCCAATGGGGAACAGTTGCCGGTCACACCGAAGTTCAAAGGCAACCTCGTCGCCCGCTATACGTTCGAGGTGGGCGCGGGTTTCCTCGCGCACGCGCAGGCCACCGGGCTGTATGTCGGACAGCGGTTCGCCGATCTGCGCCAGGAGGCACGTACCGTATTGGGACCGGAGCCTGCTTACTTCCAGGCCGACTTCTCCGTCGGAGTGGAGAAGAACGGCTTGACGGGTGAGATCTACATCGACAACGCCTTTGACCGGCGTGAGGTGTTGGACCGGTTTGCCGAATGCGACGAGTCCACGTGCGGTACGGTCGCGATCTATGACATTCCGAACCGCCCGCGTACCGTCGGTATACGGTTCGGACAGAGGTTCTGAAGCGTCCGCGAGCGGCGCCGCAGTGCTACTGCGGCGCCGCCTGTTCTTTGACAGCGTCGGCCACCAGAACTTCCATCTTCAGGATCGGCCGGGCCACCGTCGCCTGATGCGGGATGCAGGTGGTCCGCAAATCAACATTCCGGGCAGCAAACAACGGCACGATCTTGTGCCGGATCTGTTCGACGAGCTCGCATTCACCGGAATCGGTCGTAAACGAATCCCGCAGCTTCAGGTCCACCGGCTTCCAGTGGGCAGCCACGGGGGTCGGATCGGCCGCCTTGGCGGCATCCGGGGAGTCCGCCGGCTGCAGGACGCGCATCTTCACCCGCACACCGGGGAACGGATCCGGTCCGGACGGGTGGCTACACCCCATCTGCATGACCTTCAGACCCTTCTTCTGCGCCCCGAGGTCGAGCAGTACGCTCCGGACTTTGTCGCGCAGGCCATCGCAGGAGTAACGGGTGGTGAAGCCCTGGTAAACGAACGTCAGCTCCTTTTCCGTCCAGACCGCGGACTGCGGCTCCCCTGCCGGGGCAGGCGCATTCTCCGCCGCCCAGGCGGTTGAGCCCAGCAGACAGGCCACCGCCGCGGGAACGATCATTCGGGCTAGATTCGACATGGCAACACCTCCACCGGCCTTCGCGAAAAGAGCCGCATACATTGGACCTGCGGCAGGCTCGGCAGTTCATAGAACGCCCTGGGGGAACAAGCGTTTACAATACCTGGCCCCCGCAACCGCACCAAGCCACTCATGAAGCTATTCTCCCAGGACATTCTGAACGAGTTGAGCGCCCAGGCCGCCGCCAGCCCACGCCAGCGCGCCCACCTCAATATTCATGCAACGCCGGCCGATCCGGTGCAGCGTTTCTTTGTGGCCACCCAGAAGGACACCTACTTCCGGCCCCACCGGCACAGCACCAAGTCCGAGCTGGCCGTGGTGTTGCGCGGATATTTCGATGTGCTGACTTTCGACGAATCGGGCGGCGTCACGGGCCGCTACCGGGTCGGAGCAAATGCGACCAACATCGCGTTTGAAACACCGTGCAACACCTGGCACACCCTGCTGGCGGGAACCGACGGAGCGGCCTTCCTCGAGATCAAGGAAGGCCCGTACGATCCGGCGACGACCACACAATTCGCTCCCTGGGCCCCCGCCGAAGGCCACGACTCGGTACCCGGATTTCAACAATGGCTGCGCGCTGCACAGCCGGGTAGCGCCGCGTTTCCGCACAAATGACCGTGCAACGGCTCTTTCCGACGCTCGTGTATCGCGGGCGTCTGAAGCAGGCGGGCTGGCAGGCATTCAACAACCGGCTGTTGCAGGAGTGCCTGCAGCTTCGGGTCGATGATGTTGGCGGCCAACGCTGGTCCAAAAAAAACTACCCCGGCGGCTACACTTCGTACAACTCGGTCAATCGCATGCATGAGGTCTCACCGACCTTCGCCGGGTTGCAACGGCGCCTGTCGCGGCACGTACGCGCGTTTGCAGCATCGTTGGAATTTGATCTCGCGCAGCGTGAGCTCACGATGACCGACTGCTGGGTGAACATCATGCCGCGCCAGGTCGTGCACAGCCTGCACCTGCATCCGCTCGCCACGATCAGTGGTACCTACTATGTCAAAGCTCCGCGCGGCTGCCCGGGACTGAAGTTTGAAGACCCGCGCCTGGATCGCTTCATGGCGGCACCGCCGCGCACGGGTGCCAGCCGGCCGTGGGTCGTGATTGCGGCCGAAGCCGGTACACTGGTGCTGTTCGAGAGCTGGCTGCGGCACGAAGTGCCCCCGAACCCGGTGGCGGCCGAGCGCGTCAGCATCAGTTTCAACTACGGCTGGTTCTGACGAGCGTTCCCGCGGGACGCTTGCTCCTTTAGTTGGAAACCCGTTAGTGTCAGCGGGAGCCTCAAGAAAAACAGGGGGTCGATCATGTGGGATCAGATCTATACGCCCGTCCATGGAAGCCTGGGACTTTCGGCGGCCTGCGCAGCATTACCCATTCTCGTCCTGCTCATCGCTTTAGGCGTATTCCGCCTGTCAGCCTGGAAGGCGAGCGTCCTCGGGCTGCTCACGTCGATTGTTGTAGCGATCGTCGTCTACGGCATGCCCGCACCACTTGCGTTGCGTGCGACCGTCTATGGTGCGGCCTTCGGCCTCTTTCCTATCGCCTGGATCGTGTTCTGGGCGCTGGCGCTCTACCGGCTCACCGTCGACACGGGCCGGTTTGAAATCATCAAGAACTCCGTCGGCCATCTCACCCAGGACCGGCGCTTGCAGGCCCTGCTGATCGCCTTCGCGTTCGGCGCGTTCGTGGAGGGCGCTTCCGGGTTCGGCACGCCGGTCGCGGTCGCAGCCGCGATGTTGAGTGGGTTGGGATTCTCGCCGTTCCAGGCGGCCGCCATCTGCCTGATCGCCAACACCTCGCCGGTCGCCTTCGGTGCCATCGGCACGCCGCTGATAACCCTCGCGACGGTGACCAACCTGCCACTCGCCCAGCTCAGCGCCGATGTCGGCAAGATCTGTGCGCCCGTGTCCCTGTTCATCCCGGCCTACCTGATGTTGGTCATGGGCGGCATCAAGGCCCTGAAGGCAGTGCTGCCGGCGGCGCTGGTCTGTGGCATCAGTTTCGCCGCCACCCAGTTCCTGGTGTCCACCTACATCGGCCCGTATCTCACTGACATCCTGGCTTCGCTGGTCGCAATCTCCAGCCTGTTGGTCCTGTTGAGCTTCTGGCGGCCGGCGGACGTGCCCATGGAAGCGGTCCACCTGCCGCCGAAGGCGGAGCGCTCCATTGTGCTGCACGCATGGTCGCCCTACATCATCCTGGTCATCTTCGTGCTGCTGTGGGGTTATACGCCCTTCAAGCATCTGCTCGACACGGCCACGATCGCGATTCCGTGGCCGGGGCTCGATGGCGCCATTCAACGGTTGCCGCCCGTGGTCGCCAAAGCCGGCCCGTACCCTGCGAAGTTTACATTCAACATCCTGTCGGCATCCGGCACCTCGGCTCTGTTCGCGACGATCTGTGCCGGCCTCGTGCTGCGTGTGTCCTTCAAGCAATGGGTCGCATCCGTTGGACGCACGGCACGCGACCTCAGGTTCTCCATTCTGACCATGGCCTGCGTGTTGGCCCTCGCCTACGTCATGAATTACTCGGGCGCAACCGCCAGTCTCGGCCTGGCACTCGCAGCCACGGGCGCACTCTTTCCGTTCTTCAGCGCCCTGCTGGGCTGGATCGGGGTATTCCTCACCGGCAGTGACACCTCCGCCAACGCGCTCTTCGGCAACCTCCAGGTCGTCACAGCCAACAAGCTCGGCCTGGATCCCTCCCTCATGGCGGCGGGCAACTCGAGCGGCGGTGTCATGGGAAAGATGATCAGCCTGCAGAGCATTTCGGTCGCCGCGGCCGCAACGGGAATGCCCGCCTCGGACGAGGCGCGTTTGTTTGGCTTCACACTCAAGCACAGTGTGTTTCTTGCGTGCATAATAGGCCTGGTGGTCTGTGCCTATGCATACGCATGACGATTGTTGTCTCAAGAGCGGCGCCGGTGTTGGTATGTGCGATTGCGCTTTGCAGCGCAGTCGGCATCGCGGCGCCTGCCATGTTGTCGGCGCAGGATTGGCTGGCACAGGTTGCGCCGCTACCGGCCACTGCTGAGTCCGCCTACGCGCAGTGGGTGGACGTCAGCGGAGGTCTGACACCCAACGCCGCCTCGCAGAAAGTGACTGACGGCATCAAGGCCGAAGTTCTGAGCCTTGCCCGCCCGGTAGAGCCACCGAAGGGGCCAGGCGGTCCCGTGTCTGCTCGCGATCGAGACGTGGCCGGGAAAATCGAAGTGTTTTCGCAATCCGCCGCGGTCCTGCAGAAAATCCAGGCGGCCCGGACCGACCAGGCCGCGCTCCTGCAGAAGTGGCACGCCGAGTTGAACTCGCTCGAGCAACGGCGCGTCCGGGCTCGCAGTGCCCTGCCGGCCTGCCACAACGACACCATCCCTAGCAGGGACACCGGCACGCCGTCCCAGGCGTCGATCCGCGATGTCGAGGTGGCCATCTCGAAGGAAAAAATTGAGATCGCAGTGCGTTACCTGGCGGCCTTCCAGCCCCGCCTGGACGAGCTGCTCGCCGCGGTTTCGCCGCGCATTGCACATGGGGATGCGACGCTCAACGCCTGGGAAAAGCTGGGCAGTCCATTCAAGCGGGCGGAGCTGGCGCCGCTCGCCCACGGGGCCGAAAGCGATGCCCTGCTCGATGTCGCCCTGTTGCAGAGCTACATCCAGGAGGTCTCGAAGCTGGCCGCGCGGTCCATATCCGAACGGAACGCCCTGCAGCGGGTTTACGCGAACGCAAAAGGTTGCTGAGGGTGTCTGACCCGGTCCCTCCCGAACGTCCTTTGGCAGGCGTCAGGAGGCTTCCCATGTTCTACTGCATTCTTTGCTATAACCGCGAATCCGAGCTCCAGGCATGGAGCCGGGAAAAGGAGGCCACCGTCATGGCCAGGCGCGAGGCCGTCGCACACTCGCTCGCCACCCAGGGCCGCCTCGGACCCGTCGGCAAACTGATGCCCACCACGACGGCCGTGACCGTCCGGGCGAGCCGTGAGCCCCTGGTGCTGGACGGACCCTTTGCCGAGACGAAAGAGCAGTTGCTCGGCTTCTACCTCGTCGACTGCCGTTCCCTCGAAGATGCGCTCGAAGTGGCACACCGGCTCGTAGGCGAGACCGGTGCGCTCGAGGTACGCCCGCTTGCGCAGTTCTATCCCGGAATCGGTCTGCAGTGACCGACGTCGCCTGGATCGGAGCCGCCCTCGCAGCAGCACGTCCCCAGGCGGTCGCGGCGCTCCTGCGGTACTTCCGCAACCTGGACGTGGCCGAAGAAGCCTTCCAGGAGGCCTGCCTGCGAGCCCTGAAGTCCTGGCCCGTGAACGGGCCACCGCGGGATTCGGCGGCCTGGTGCATCTTCGTGGGCCGCAACAGCGCGCTCGATGAAATGCGTCGCCGGAACAAACACGACACGCTGCCGGACGACGATGTGATTCCGGACGCTGAAGACACCGAGTCGGCGATGGTGGAACGGCTGGACAGCTCAGCCTATCAGGACGATGTTCTGCGCCTGTTGTTCATCTGCTGTCAGCCCGACCTGCCCGCCACACAACAGATCGCCGTGGCCCTGCGCATCGTGTCGGGTTTGTCGGTCCAGGAGATCGCGAGCGCGTTTCTCGTCGGTGAGGCCGCGATGGCCCAGCGGATCACGCGAGCGAAGCGTGCAATGACGCAGGCGGCCGTTGCGTTCGAAACACCCGGCCCCGCGGAACGAGCCGAGCGGCTCAACACGGTTGCCGCAATGATCTATCTGCTCTTCAACGAGGGATACTCGGCGAGCGGTGGCGACGCGCACGTGCGCGTGCCGTTGTGCGAGGAAGCGATCCGCCTGGGACGCCTGCTGCTGCGGCTGTTTCCCAGCGAGAGCGAGATCATGGGACTGACCGCGCTGATGTTGCTGCAACATGCCCGCGCGGCCGCCCGCCTGGACGAGAACAACAACATCGTGCTGCTCGACGACCAGGACCGCAGCAGGTGGAATCGCGAAATGATCAACGAAGGCCTGGTGTTGGTTGAAAAGGCCCAGCGCCAGGGGCTTCCCGGCACGTACCAGTTGCAGGCGGCCCTGGCCGCCGTGCATGCGCGCGCCGCCCGGGCTCAGGATACGGACTGGTCGCAGATTGACCAGATCTACGCGGTGCTGGAAGTGCTGCAACCCTCGCCCGTCATCACGCTCAATCGGGCAGTGGCCGTATCGAAGGTCCGAGGAGCCGCGGCCGCGTTGGACCTGCTGGCGCCGCTCGCGGAACCGCTGGCGGGTTATTTTCACTACTTCGGGGTCAAGGGCGCCCTGCTGAAGGACCTGGGCCGGGCCGACGAAGCCCGCGAAGCCTTCAACAAGGCCATCTCGCTCGCCCGGACCGCCGCCGAGGCGGCGCACATCCGCATGAACCTGGACAAGTTGAATTCATGATTGTCTGCGAATCCGCACGCCTGCGGCTGCGCCACCTGCTCGATGCCGATGCGCCGTTCATTCTCGAGCTGCTCAACGAACCCGACTTCATTCGCAACATCGGCGATCGCCAGGTGCGCACGCTGGAGGATGCCCGCAGTTACATTCAACACGGCCCGATGGTGAGCTACAGCCAGCACGGCTTCGGGTTGTTTCTCGTCGAGTTACGGGAGAGCGCCGCTCCCATCGGCATCTGCGGCCTGCTCAAACGCGACTATCTGCCCGATATCGATGTTGGATTCGCGTTGCGCGAGTCGTATCGCGGCAAGGGATACGCGTTCGAGGCCGCGGCGTCCGCCATGCGCCATGGACAGGAGGATCTGGGCATCGGTCGCATCATCGCCATCACCTCACCCGACAACCATGCCTCCATGAAGGTGCTGCGCAAACTGGGGCTCGAATTCGAACGCAGCATCCGGATTGCGGACCAGGCGCGCGACACGCACCTGTTCACGCCGACGGCTCGATGAGCACGGAAGCGTTCACCGGCTCAACGAACGCCGAGTATGTGCAGAACGAAGTACAGGCCGGCGCCGAACAACGCGGCTCCGAGCAACACGCACACGGGTAGAGTCAGAACCCAGGCGAGGATGATGTTCCGCACTGTGTCCTTCTGAATGCCCGAGCCGTTCGCGACCATCGTGCCCGCGATACCGGACGACAGAATGTGCGTGGTGCTGACCGGCAGACCGAGCAGGTCGGCGGCTTCGATTGTGCCGAAGGCGACAATTTCCGCGGAGGCGCCCTGCCCGTAGGTCAGGTGCGCCTTGCCGATCTTCTCACCGACCGTGACGACGATGCGCTTCCAGCCGATCATCGTGCCCAGGCCCAGCGCGAGAGCCACTGCAATCTTCACCCAGTTGGGAATGAAGTTGGTAACGCCTTTCAACAGCGACTGGTACTTGTTGGTGGCATCTGCGTCCAACTGAGACGGTACCTTCTTGGCTTTGGTCAGGCGCGCCAGCGTTTCCGACACGAGATAGATGTTGAGTCGCAGGGCCCGGCGCTGATCGCCCGGGATGGCGTTGAAGTCCTTGACCCCTTGCAGGTCATGATTGACGAAGCCGGCCGTGGCGCCGAGCGCCGTCAGCGTTTCCGGCTTCACCTGGCCGTGCCGCAGGTATTCGGTCAATGTCTTATGCGCTGTATCGAGCGGCACGGTGGCGCCGGCCGCGAGCTGCTGCTCCACGACGACAGAACCGGCTCTGATCTTGTCGAGCGTAGCCGAGTCGGTCGCCATGTTGAGCGCAAACGCGGTTGGTACGATGCCGACGAGAATGAGGACGATCAGGCCCATGCCCTTCTGGCCGTCGTTGGAACCGTGGGCAAAGCTGACGCCCGTACAGGTCAGAACCAGCAGGCTGCGAATCCACATCGGCGGCGGCGCCTTGCCTTCCGGTGCCTTGAACAGGGCCGGGTTCTTCAACAGCTTCTTCGCAATGATCAGCAGCAGTGCGGCCATTGCAAAGCCAATCAACGGCGACATCACCAACGCCTTGACAGTGTCGGCCACCTTCGTCCAATTCACGCCATCGCCGAACGCGCTGTCGGGACTCAACAGTGAATTCATGAGACCGACACCCACAATCGAGCCGATCAGGGTATGGGAGCTCGATGCGGGCAGACCGAGGTACCACGTACCCACGTTCCAGATGATCGCCGACAGCAGCAGCGAGAACACCATCGCGAAGCCTGCGCCGGAGCCCACGTTGATAACCAGCTCGACCGGCAACAATGCGACGATTCCGAAGGCCACGGCCCCCGACGAGGTGAGCACGCCGATCAGGTTCCAGCAGCCGGACCAGACGACTGCGTACCCGGGCTTGAGGGAGTTCGTGTAAATGACGGTTGCAACTGCATTGGCCGTATCATGAAAACCGTTCACGAACTCGAAGCTCAATGCCAAGGCCAGCGCCAGCACCAAAAGGAAGGCGGTCGGCGTGTCGATGCCCAGACTGTCCAGCACGGGGGGTGTCTCCTGGTCTTTTAATTAGAATGACTTGTGCGAATTGGAAGCCTATGGCGGCCGTGTGACGTTTGTGTGACATTGCCGGCCCCACGGACGAGGTACCTGCGGATGTTTCTATTTGTTGCGGCCCTGATGATCGCCCAGAGCGATACGCCCACCAACTTCACTCCCCGCACTGACCGAGACGCGCGGCAAGCCCCTTCCTTCAGGGCGGAAGGATAGCGCCGACAGCGACGCGAGCAGGTGCACCTGGTCGTCGTCGCCGTCCATTTCCACCAGCGCAGCCTGCGCGTCTGAGCAGACGTCGACGAAGATGCCGCGCAGGACGTCGATCGCTCGGGCGTCGAACACACGGCGGCGCTATTTTGTTACTAAGACGCAATGCCCGCGTAACTTGAAAACACAGTGTTTGCCGCGCCGAATGTTGCTTTCATTGTTCATAGCCCAACCGTATCATCGGATCGTGAAACGCCTGCAAGCCTTCAAGTTCGAACTACGGCCCAATGGCGCGCAGCGCCGACAGATGCGCTGCTTCGCCGGCTCGTGTCGCTTTGTCTACAACAGAGGACTGGCATTGCAGAAGGTGCGTTTTGAGGCTGGCGAGAAGAAGCTCAACTATGCCGGACTGTGCAAGCTGCTGACGCAGTGGCGCAGCGAGACGCAGACATCCTGGCTGAAGGATGCACCAGCGCATCCGCTACAACAGGCGCTCAAGAATCTGGAACGCGCCTACACAAACTTCTTCGCTAGGCGGGCCGGCTTGCCGCGTTTCAAGAAAAAGGGGCAACACGATAGCTTCCGTTATCCGGACCCGAAGCAGATCAGGCTCGAGCAGGTGAACTCGCGCCTGTTCCTGCCCAAGCTCGGTTGGCTGCGCTACCGCAACAGCCGCAAGGTGCTCGGCGTGTTGAAGAACGTCACCGTCAGTCTCTCGTGTGGGAAGTGGTTCGTGAGCATTCAAACCGAGCGAGAGGTTGAGCAGCCCCTGCCGCGCGGCGGTGCGATCGGCATCGACCTGGGTGTTGCCCGGTTCGCCACGCTTTCGGACGGTACCTTCTACGCCCCGCTCAACAGTTTCAAGCGGCATGCCACTGCTCTACGCAAAGGGCAGCAGGCGATGTGCCGCAAACAGAAATTCAGCAGCAATTGGAGAAAGGCGAAAGGCCGCATCCAGCGTATCCATGCTCGTATCGGCAACGCTCGCCGCGACTACCTGCACAAGACCTCAACAGCCATCAGCCAAAAACACGCGGTGGTATGCATCGAGGACTTGCAGGTGCGGAACATGTCGAGGTCGGCGGCCGGTTCAATCGAAACTCCGGGTAAACGGGTTCGGGCCAAGGCCGGCCTGAACAAATCCATTCTCGATCAGGGTTGGTTTGAGTTCCGCCGCCAATTGGAATACAAGCTATCGTGGAATGGCGGCTCTCTCATTCTCGTGCCGCCGCAGAACACCAGTCGAAGATGTCCGCAATGCGACCATGTCGCGGCAGAGAACCGGCAGACACAGGAACGCTTCGCCTGTACTGAATGCGGCTTCGAGGAAAACGCCGATCGGGTCGGCGCGATCAATATTCTCAGGGCGGGACACGCCCGTTGCGCCTGTGGAGTGAGCGATGCAAATCGCCAGCAGCAGGAACCCACCGAAGCGATTCAGGAGCAACTCCGTGCTGCCTGAAGTGCGCCGTAGGAATCCCGTGTCTTCGGGCTCGGGAGGATGTCAACCGTGGTAGCGGGCGATCAGGGCCCGGCAATGCTCGACCGCGTGCGCGTAAACTGACTGCTCGAACTGCGCTCGTGCGTGGTCTTCGCGCACGAGCGCGGCGGGATCCCACTGCTCGCGCGCCACACCCAGCGGGAAAGCATCGCTTTGCGAGTCGATCTCCTGAAAATACAGCAGATCCTCGTCTTCCCACGCATCCAGCTCGGCGGCTGCCTCCATGAAGCGCCGTGCGGCCTCCACAACCCCCACGGAGCGGCCAATGACGCCCTCGGCCGTGGCCACGATCGAGTTGTGGAGCGACTGTCTGTAATCGGGATGGGGAATCTGGCTGGACATGGTTTTCCCCTTGTACCACACACTGACGCGCCCGAAACGCGGACTGCTTCACTGCTTTTTCATGGCGCGCCACTGCCGCGCGAAAGCCCGGTCATGGCGAAAACAGCATATCATCGGGTTCGCGCTCATTCCGGGAGTCAGGTATGCGTTCCAGAATCGTTTTTCAGGCTGTCTGCGCAGTGCTCGTAGCCACGGCGGTACAGGCCGCCGAGTACACCAAGCCCAATATCAAGCCCGGCCTGTGGGAAGTCTCGGTCACGCCGAAGATGTCGGGCGAAATGCCCATTCCCGAAGAGCAATTGGCCAAAATGACTCCTGAGCAGCGGGCCAGGCTCGAGGCCGCCGTGAAGAACGCCGGCGCCAAACCGCACGTCTACAAGGAGTGCATGACGCCGGAAAAGATCGCGAAAGGGTTCGAGATGGACCGGGGGGCCGATGAGGCCTCGTGCAAGCGAAACATCATCTCCAGCACGGCTTCCGAGCTGACCCTGCACGATGAGTGCAATGACACGAAGCGCAAGTCATCGACTGACGTTCACTTCGAGATCAAGGGCGGCACACAGATGAACGGCAAGGTTCACATCGTCGTGACGCAGTCGGGCAAGTCGATGACTGTCGACAGCGCCTTGACGGGCAAGTGGCTGGCCTCGAGCTGCGGCACCGTCAAAGACTCCGAGCCGCAGAAGTAGCCGGCGCCGCCGGCAGATACTGATTGCAGCGACTGCCGGCCGTAAGATGACGGTCGTGCAAGCGGCAGATCCCGTCTTCATCGCGCACCGAGGCACTCCCGGAACCGAACGAACCGATTCCGGGAAACGCCTTCTCAAACGCCGCCGGGCTGTTGTCGAAATGACGGCAGCTCGCGCAGGTCACAGGTGGCTCCAGTAGGAGTAGAACACCAACACTGACAGCACGTACCCGAGCACGACGTTCACGGCCACGCCGCTGGAGAATGCCCAGAAGGGTTTCCAGCCGGCAACCGCGAGCTCACGCAGGCGGGTCGTGAGTCCGATGCTCAGGAAGCAGAAGATGAACGCCCAGGTGCGGAAGTTCTTGATCGGCCCCACCAGGTCCGGAGTGAAGGTCGACTTGAACTGCGCGTAGTTCGCCGAGGCCGTCACCAACGTGATGATCAGCGAGGCGAGCAGGAAGCCGATCACAAACTTCGGGAAGCGCCGCCAGATCTCACCGGCATCAGGCTTGCGATCCACGCCCGTCGACTCCCAGCGAGTGGTCGCGATGATGGACAACACAAACGCCCAGATTCCGATCCACACATCGCGGCCGATGACTTTCATCAGCGTGAATGAGGTGACGGCGGCATCGGCGCTGCCCGTGATGTTGGGTACATGACCTGCGTAACCGCCATACGCCTGAGCGGCCGCGAGTCCTGCCGCGTCAGCAAACTCTGAGGTACCGATCCAGGCGCCCGCCACACCGGTCGGCAGCCCCAGCGCCCGGCAGACCAGCGGCAGAACGAAGATCATGACGATGGCCCAGAAGATCACCAGTGTGATGGCAACAGGCGCGTCCTGTTTGCGCGCGCCGACCGCGCCGGCAATCGCTATCGAACCTGACACGCCGCAGATTGCGCCGCCGGCGCCCAGCGTTGCCGCCAGACGGCGATCCAACCCGAGCTTGAGACCTGTGAAATAGATGACACCGAAGGTCACGAGCGACACGATCGAAGCCTGGAAAATGGCCACGGGCCCGGCCCACACGATCAGGGTAAACGGCAGCGTGGCCCCCAACAGCACGATGCCCGTCTTGACGTAGTATTCCACGCGAAAGCCGGCATCCATCCAGCGAGGCAACAGGTTGGTGTTGGCAATCAACAGGCCCAACAGCAGCGCTACCAGCGGCGGCTCCAGGTTGTAGTGATCGGCCTGGGTCCACTGGCCCAGCGTGAAAATCAGCAGCGAGACCACAAACAGGAACACGAACGACGGCAGGAACTCGCGCAGTCGCCAGCCCAACGCCCGGGCACCGAGCCCAAACAGCACCACCCAGAGGCCAAACAGTGCGAGATAGCGCGGCGCGCTCGCCTGGAAGTCGGCGATCGTCTCACTCACCGTGCTCCATTTTTTCGGCGTTACCGCGAGCCATTTGATGCTGCCACCCTGCAGGAACAACAGGACGGCGGTGGCGGTGAGTCCCAGGCCGAGCCACACGGCCCACCAGTCTTCCTTGTGCAGGAAGTCGTTGCGATTCGAGGTTTTGCGAAGGGCCTGACCCGTCGCCTGTGCGTCGGTCGCCATGGGCTGCTCCTTTAAGGGACGGTAAGCCTACGGCGGGGCGCGCGTGCGCCCAAAATACTGTTGTTTTATCAGCTCATTCCAATCGACTCGATGGCCTTCATGGCCGCGAAGATCCCGTCGGTGGGCGTACTGCCCAGGTCCTGGGTCAGGAGCTTCACCACGTACCGGTCTTTTACGGTGACGGTGTAAACCACGCCCACGACGGCGTAACCGCCGATGGAGCCATTCCAGGACGCGCGAACCGCTGGCAATCCCGCCAGTTGGATGTGCGCGAGCGGGGACGCTGCAAAGTTCGAGCGGCGGCGCCCGATGGCCTCCAGAGCCTGGTGCAGATGCTTCTCGGCGCTCTCGGGCTTGCCGGAATCGATGACTTCGATCTGCAGCAGGGTCTTGGAGCTACCGTCCTTGACGGACCGGGTCCAGGCCGTAATCAGAGTTTTCTTGCGCTTCTGGGTCTGGGCAGCCACAAACCCTTCGGGCACCGAAATGACGACCGGGCCGACGGTGACCGGGGATGGCGCCTGCGCCGCGGCTGACAACATCGCCGCGGCGGTCAGCATCAATACGGCGAGGGCCTCAACGAACCTCCGCAGGCTCGTCGAACGCTGCACAGACGCGCTCCAGGAGGGCTTTGACGCGGTCAGTGGCACCTTGCACATCCTGCGCCCGCAACCGCACCAGCAGCGTCCGATGCATGTTCACCAGTACCTTCAGGCTCTTGCCCTGGTCTGCCAACCGGCGCAAGGCAATGCGCCCACGGATATCCCACAACAACGAATCCCAGACGCCCAGGAAAGTCCTGTTGCCACTACTTTCGACCAGGCGGCGGTGAAAACGCAAGGCATTGTCAATGTACCCTTCCGAGTCATCCGCCTTCACAGCCGCATCCATGCCGCGCAGGCACTCGCCCAGGTCCTCGAGCAGCTCGGGCTTGTAGGGGGCCGCGAGCGACACTGAACGCATCTCCAACATCATGCGCAGCTCGTAGGACTCGCGCATTTCGGCAAAGTCAGCGCCCTTGACGCGCGTGCCGCGGAAGCGCTCCGAGGACACCAGGCCCGAGCCTTCCAGCTCGCGCAAGGCTTCCCGGATCGGCGCCTGGCTGACATCGAACTCACGCGCCAGATACAGCTCTTTCAATTGAGTGCCGGCAGGATAGGTACCATCCAGTATCCGGCTCACGAGCGTGTCGCGGATGCGATCGCGCATGCACGTTCTTTTCAACACGACGTTGCTGTTCATGGCATTGCCGGGTGATCGAGTTGTTCCTGGGTCCAGCCGCCGCCGGTCGCGCGGACCAGGGCAACGGAGGCGTTCATCTGCGCAACTCGCACGCTGATGGTGTCGCGTTGGGCATTCAGGGCGGCAGTATGAGTCGTGGTGACTTCAACATAGTCGGCCACACCGGCGTCGTAGCGCTGATCAGCGTGATAGGCAGAGCTCTGCGCCGATGCGGCGGCAGCCTCGTCTGCCCTGCGTTGGTCTGCCAGGTGATGCAGCCCTGCCAGGCTGTCCTCGACCTCCTGGTACGCCGTCAATGTGGTTTTGATATACGTGTCGGTCGCCTCGTCATACTGCGCCCGTGCCTGTTTATTCAGGCCGTAGCGAGCACCGGCATCGAGCAAAGGCACGCCCGCGCTGGGCCCCACCGACCAGAAGTGACTCGGTGCCTTGAACCAACTGGAAGAGGTGATGCTCTCAAAACCGCCGGTCCCGGCGATGGAGAAGACCGGAAACCAGGCCGCCCGCGCCACGCCCACTTGCGCATTGGCAGCGGCCATGTTGCGTTCGGCGCGGCTCACATCGGGGCGGCGTTCCAACAGCTTCGACGGCAGTCCGGCAGTCAATGACGGGGGCGCCCCCGCCAGCTCTCCCGGGTCGAGCTCGAATGTCGAGGGCACTTTGCCCAACAGCACCGCAATTGCGTGTTCCAACTGCGCACGCTCGAGGCGCACGGCGGCCAGCTGCGAGCGGGCGTTCTGGCGCAGCGTGTCAGCCTGATCGACATCCGTCGCCGCGGAGATGCCCTCCTTGTAGCGGTTGCGCGTCAGCTCAAACGCACGGTCGTACACCTTGATAGTGTCTTCGAGAAGCTGGATGGTCGTATCGTCGCCGCGCAATGAGAAGAAGTCGGTGGCCAACTCTGCCTGCAAGGACAACTGCACGGCCGCCAGATCGGCAGCACTGGCCTGGGCCTGTGCTTTCGCAGCGGCGGAGGCGTTGCGCAGGCGACCGAACAGGTCGACTTCCCAGTTCAGGTTGAGTCCTGCCACGAAATCGTTCGAAGTGGACGGAGTTGCATTCAGCGCCCGGGTCAAAGGCGCATTGGTTGAGCTCTTGCCGCGTGTTGCTTGGCTCTCGGCACCCACGGTCGGAAAGATGTTGGAGCGCGCCTGGATCGCCAGGCCACGCGCCTGCTCGAAACGGGCCACGGCAGCGCGCAAGTCCGGGTTGGACTGCGCCAACTGCCGCTCCAGCTCGTTAAGCGTGGGCTCGCCAAAGCCTTCCCACCACGCACCGCGCGGCGTAACGTCTGATGGTGTTGCGACGATCCAGTCGGCCGCTTCCTTGTAGTTCGTTACCTCCGGTGCAGGAGGCGGACGATACTTTGGAGCGAGTGAGCAGCCGCTCAGCAGCGCAAAGCAGGCAGCGACAGCGACTCGATTCACGACTGCGCCACCTGCCCCGGCGGTGGCGGCGCAACCCGGACATTCACACCATCCGTGAGCGAATCCGGGGGACTGAGAATGACTTTGTCTTCGGCGGAGAGGCCCTGCACGATCTCGATATCCGAACCATAGTCACGGCCGACCGTAACCTCTTTCATCACGACGTGGCCGTTTTCGCCCACGGTGGCTACCTTCATGCCATCACCGCGGAACAACAGGACGTTGGCCGGAAGCTTGAAGGACTCGCTGGCGGCACCCACCGGCAACTTGAAATGCACTTCCGAGTAAGCGCCCGGCAGCAGCTCGTTGTTCTTGTTTTCAACACTGAGCTGCGCCAACAGCGTGCGGCTCGCCTGATCGATGGCGCTGGAGGTGCTATCCAGCTTCGCGGTGTAGAGCTTGCCCGGACGATCGGGGAACACCAGGTCCGCGGTAATACCGGGCTTCATGAGCGCCGCATAGGTCTGCGGAACGCGCACATACAGCCGCAGGCGGCGCATATCCGCCACGCGGAACAACTCCGGCCCCGTGTTGCTGCCGGCAACAATGAGCTGGCCGATGTCGGTGTTGCGCGCCGTCACGATGCCATCGAACGGCGCCACGATTTTCTGGAAGCTCGTCAGCTCGCGCAAACGCTGTACGTTTGCCTTGGCCGCCTGCACCTGTGCGTCATTGGATGCGGCGAGGCTGATCTTCTCATCCGCCTCCTGCTTGGACACTGAGTCGGAGGCGCGCAGATTGCGCCAACGCTCGGCGGTCACGTTGGCAATCTTCCGGTTGGCCTCGGCGGTCGCGAGGTCCGCCTGCGCCTGGCTGAGTTGCGAATTCACCTCGGGCGACTCGATCTCACCCAGCAACTGCCCCGTCTTCACGGGCGTGCCGATGTCCACCAGCCACCGCTTCAGATACCCGCTGGTGCGCGCATAGATGGGCGCTTCGTAGTTGGCCTGGAGATTGCCCGGCAGGATCAGCTCTGTCAGGTCACTCAGCGGTTGCGGCTTGGTAGTGGCCACTGTCACCACCGACTGCGCCTCGGTCGCGTCCTTGAGCTTCGCGGAGGCGCGGTGTGCAGAGAACACAGACCACACCACAACGATGAATGCTACTACGCCAACGACCGCTCCTCCTCGAACCAGCGTGCGCGCAGTCCTGGCCCTGGAATGTGTATCGACACCCTCCAGGCCGGCTCGGTTGGATATTACAGGTTGGTCCATGATGGTTTCTTCTCAATGCGTAGGCACGGGGGTTGGATCGATTGCGGCGTCTTTGCGCTCGCCGCGACCGTGGATCGATGCGAACACGGCCGGCACAAACACCAGGGTCGCCACGGTGGCCAGCAACAAGCCGCCGATGACGGCGCGGCCCAGCGGAGCATTCTGCTCGCCGCCTTCGCCCAGGCCGAGCGACATTGGCAACATACCGATTCCCATCGCGAGCGCTGTCATGAGCACGGGGCGGAATCGCGTAAAGCCGGCGTCGTAGGCAGCTTGCAACGCGGTGGCACCCTGATTCATGCGGTCACGGGCGAAGCTGACAACGAGAATACTGTTGGCGGTTGCGACACCCATACACATGATTGCGCCGGTCAGCGCGGGTACGCTCAACGTCGTACCCGTGATCAACAGCATCCAGGCAATGCCCGCGATCGCCGCCGGCAGGGCGGTGATGATGATGAAAGGGTCGAGCCAGGACTGAAAGTTGATCACAATCAACAGGTAAACCAGCACGATCGCGCCGGCGAAGCCGATGGCGAGGCCGCTATACGAGTCCGTCATGGTCTGCACCTGGCCGCGGATCACGATGTGCGTGCCCTTCGGCAATTTCCCTTCAAGAGCCGCGATCTGCTTCTGGATGTCGCCGTTGATGGCACCGAGGTCCCGGTCCTGGGCGGCACCGAATATATCGATGATCGGCTGCGCGTCGTATTTTGAAACGATTGCCGGCCCAAAGCCGCGCGTGATGGTCGCGAGCCCCCCCAGGATCTGCGGCTGACCGGCGGTGCTCACGGGCAGGTTCTGCAAGTCCTGCAGCGATCGCATGCGGTACTGCGGCGCCTGGGTCACCAGCGGATACTGCAATCCCGACTCATAGTTGAGCCAGAATGTCGGGGCGATCTGACCGCTGCCTGACAAGGTGAGCAACAGGTCGTTGGCAATATCGTGCTGACTGATACCCAGTTGCTGCGCACGGCTGCGATCCGTGTTGACGCGCAACTCCGGCTGGTTGAAAACCTGCTGGATGCGCAGGTCCACGAGCCCGGGCACGTGGCGCAGCGACGCCAGCAGTTGGTTCGCCACATCGTGGTTCTTCGGGTTGGGACCGACGATCTGGATGTCGATCGGCGCCGGCACCCCGAAGTTGAGAATCTGACTGATGATATCGGCCGGCAGGAAGCTGAAGGTGGTTCCGGGGAACCGCCGCGGCAGCGTTTCGCGCAGTGTTCGCACATACTCGTGCGTCGGCGAATGATCCTCGGTGAGTGACACCAGGATATCCGCATCGCTGCTGCCGATCGTGCCCGAGTTGCCGTAGGTCAGGTTGATGCCGGAAACAGGCAGCCCCACATTATCAACGACGCTCGCGATCTCTCGTGGAGGAATCGTGTCACGCACAGCAGCCTCGACGTGATCAACGAGAGCCGCCGTGTCCTCCACCCGCAGTCCGGTCTGACCGCGGATGTGGAGCTTGATCTGGCCGGCATCCACCTCCGGGAAGAAGTTGCGGCCGAGGAACGGGACCAGCAGCAGGGAGGCAACGGCCATCCCCAGGAACACCGTCATGAATACGGCACGGTGGTGCAGAACCGTGTTCAGCACCTCTTTATAGCGATCACGCAACCGCTCGAAGCGGGCTTCGAAGCCGCGCTGAAAACGCTGCCAGGCGTTGGGATTGGCGGCCGCGGCTCTCTCCTGCTCGTGCGTGCGCAGCCAGTATTTGCACAGCGTGGGAATCAGGGTTCGCGACAGGATGTACGACATCAACATTGCGAAGACCACGGCCTCCGCCAGCGGGACGAACAGGTAGCGCGCCACGCCGGTCAGCAGGAACATCGGCACAAACACAATACAGATCGAAAGTGTCGACACCAACGCGGGAATCGTAATTTCCTGCGAGCCCTTCAGAATGGAGGGCTCCACTTCGCCCCCCTCTTCCAGGTGCCGGTTGATGTTCTCAATAGTCACCGTCGCGTCGTCGACCAGGATACCGACCGCGAGCGCGAGCCCGCCGAGCGTCATCAGGTTGATGGTCTCGCCGAGTGCGTTGAGGATGATGATGGATGCGAGAATCGACAGCGGAATGGAAATTGTGATGATCAGGGTGCTGCGCCAGCTACCCAGGAACAGCAGCACCATCAACGCGGTCAATGCAGCCGCTATGACTGCCTCAGTGACGACGCCCTTGATGGCGCCGCGGACAAACACGGACTGATCGCCAGTCGCGGCGATGGACGCACCGTCGGGCAGCAGCTCGCGCACGCGCGGCAGTCGATTCTTGATCTCGTTGACGATACTGAGTGTCGAGGCGGAACCCGTTTTCTGGATCGACATGAGCACGGCACGCCGGCCATCGACGCGCACGATGTTGGTCTGCGGCGGGTGGCCGTCGTGCACGAAGGCAACGTCGCGCACGTAAGTGGTGGCGCCCGCACCGTTCTGGGTACGAATCGGCAGGTTGTTGATATCGTCGAGCTTGAGGGGGCTCGAGTTGAGCTTCACCGTATATTCGGTGTCAGCGATCTTCTGCGTGCCCGCGGGGACGATGAGGTTCTGGTTGTTGATGGCCGCGTTGACATCGCTGGCCGTCAGCCCTTGCGCCCGCAGCGCGTCGGGCTTCAGGTCGATCTGGATCTGGCGGGTCGCGCCGCCGAACGGATACGGCACCGACGCACCGGCAATCGTCGCAACCTGGGCACGGATCACCTGGTTGCCGAAATCGAACAACTGCGCCTCGGTGTGGCGGTTGCTCGACATGGCGAGCTGAATGATCGGCACACTCGCCGCGTTGTATTTGAGAATCAGCGGCGGCTGCACGCCGGGCGGCATGTTCTTCAGTGACTGCTGCCCGAATGCCGTGACCTGGGCCATG
>Ga0307510_10000909_pt1 | contig 31250 bp, 56 predicted proteins | sample 12_EM_MG_FD_207224 | JGI IMG/M metagenome (GOLD analysis project Ga0307510, IMG submission 207224) | Populus trichocarpa ectomycorrhiza microbial communities from riparian zone in the Pacific Northwest, United States - 12_EM | ecosystem: Host-associated > Plants > Roots > Unclassified | place... | reverse complement strand
CTCTGTATCGTCGCCGCAACACCAACAAGGACGCGGGAATACGGGCAAGGCGGGAATGGCCGGTTTGGTACCATGGAAAGAAAGGGTTCTCGCCGCAGTTGCGCGCGTGGTCGAGAGGGGAGGGCGCGCAGACCTCCTGGGAACTTGGTGACCGTCGCCACACTGTAGCTTTGACCTTCGAGGCCATGTGTCATTGACGTGGATTCTCCGTGACTTCTATCGCACATGTCCGAGTTCATCAACCGTTTCCAAGCAAACTGAACGCTCAGAATACATCGATCTAGTAATTGTTCAACATCCCACGGCCATCAGTTCGGATTTAAGTGGGGCTACACGGTGTGGCGAATATAATAAGACGAGCATCCAAAACAAGAGGACGGTGAGACGTCTCTGAAATTGCGAATAATACCCCCTACTAGTAGGCGTAGGAGTGGAGCAGGGACAATCAGTGGGCAATCATGTTTTTTATCAAATGAGTGCTAATTAGCATCGACGGAAATTCTACGTTGAATGGGCACAGAGAGGTGTGCACCGTATGAATATGGGTATGACCTCGGGCGAGGGATGATGTATGATGTGCGACACTATGATACCTTCAGGAATTTAACCTCCAGTTTTGAGACAGACAGAAGCTGCTGGAGTGCCGCGTCGCAACGAGTCAACCTTGCTTACTCAGCCTCACCTGACCGAAGCCTGAGTGACTTGCAGAACTCGAGCTCTAACACGAACATCTACTTCTCAGTTTTTGAACATGACCAATCCGTTGGTGGGACCGTCTGCATTGAGAGATCTCGTTAATCCTCAATTTCACCAAAACAACTTCCCTGAAGAACTCTATATTAAGAATGAACTTGGTATACGGCTTGATAAAGGTAACAGCTCTTCATCTGTCTTTCTATTTTTGTTGTACATCGTTAACCTTTCGTTCTCGTAGATGACCAGATATGTCGTTTGAATCTTACCCCTGCCGGGTGTCCACTCGGCCCTCTTCACTGTCCACTACGCCATACGACGCCGTCTACATTAAACTTCCAACCGCCAAAGCAACTACCGACTCATCCTCGTGACAGGGAGCGACTTGCCACCGTCTGTAAGCACTGGCTCAGAGGCCTTTGTAAGAAAGGGGATGCGTGTGAGTTTCTCCACGAATACAACCTCAGGCGCATGCCGGAGTGCTGGTGGTTCGCCAAGTACGGGTACTGCTCTGCCGGCGACGAGTGTTTGTACGCTCACCCAAAGGAGCGGAAGGTCGAGTGTCCCGACTATAAACGCGGTTTTTGCAAGCTCGGTATGTATGCTGTCTCTCGTGTGGCGGTCACCGCTGATGTCTCAAAGGTCCTACATGCCCCCGCAAGCACGTTCGACGCGTCGCGTGTCAGTTGTACCTCACAGGATACTGTCCTCTAGGTCCTGACTGCCCCAAGGGCCAGTAAGTAAAATTCCTTTCCCAAGATATCAACGGCGTATATTTCTGAAACCCTTGATCCACAGCCCGAAACCTTCTCTTCCCCCGCCCAAAGCTTATGATCCCCCGGAACCGCCATCGCAGCGAGAACTTGGCCCTCCGCCTCCGGGTTATGGACGATACGCGGACTTTGATCGGGGCGCTGTTGGTGGCGGTCAATCCCACGGTCCCGGACAACCAGGTCCACGTCGGAATCTAGACGAGGTCCTTTGTTTCAAGGTACGTGTCGCTTATCTTCGGCTTTAGGCGAGTAGTCTAACAGACGTGTTTTCGGTTTAATTTAGTGCGGAGAGAAAGGACACTACGCTAATCATTGCAGGAATCGTAATGTTCCAGGAAATCGGGGAGGGGTCGAGAGGAGACGGTTCAATGGTGATGATTACTAGCGATTAGTAGCTAGACCTTAATTTGTATGTTAGCACTCTTAGTAGCACACTCCATCATATTTAGGCGGAGCCCTTCCTATTCAGGTAACCAACTAACGGTCTTTCGTTGATCCCGACACCTGATACTGCTTGATTCTTCCGATCACCATGGCCTGGCAAAAGACTTTCACTCTTGCCAAACGAAGCAAAGGATGTCATCTCGTTACTGAGGAAATCTTGTCGCACATCGAATCTGGCTTGAATGCGGCTCAGGTTTGAAACTAAACCCACTATGTCGATCGGTGGCTAATCCTACTACCTCTTAGATTGGGATGTTATTTTTGTTCATGTTGGTCCCACTCGTCACTGAATGACTGATGATCAAACTTGCTGAAATGATATTACAGACAGCATACATCTGCCGCCCTGACAATCAACGAGAATTACGATAGAGGTATGTACACCATCATCATGCGGCAAGATGCCGCACCGGCGGGCCCCAACGTGCTACTGATAACCCTGTATTCTCATGTCATGATAGATGTCCGCAGAGGTACGAAAGAATCTGATACGACACATCAGAAGAACTTAGCTGAGAGTGACTCGAGATATGGACATGGCTTTGGACAACATCGTCCCCGAAACACTGAACTGGCGCCACACTGATGAGGGTCCTGAGTGAGCCATTCCGTTCCTGAATTCCGACGTGTGATCCGCTCACACCTGAACTCCTTGGACATGCAGTGATTCGTATGGCCTCCCTCACATTCCTTGCTTTATTCAAAAAATAAATTTCAATTCCGTCCATTCCGTAGAGTTTCCCACACCAAGACCTCACTCGTTGGGACTTCTATATCGATCCCGATCACAGGCGGTCGTTTGAACCTCGGCACGTGGCAAGGTAGGTTAAATCGAATATCTCGGAATACAATGAAACTTGACTTTTCTTCAAGGCATTTACCTCACCGAATTCAGGCACATGCCTCACTCACGCAGGGTCGTGGCCACCATTCTGTTCGTGAGACCATTCGACCTGGTTGGACAACATTGATCAATTATGCATCAGTTCTTAAATCAAATTCGTGGTGGTTCATGCCGTCTTGCCCGCGTCACTTTCAGGAAGCATTCTCATACACCCCAGCGCCGGTACAGTATCAAAATACCGATGAGGGGTCAGTTTGCTGAATGTCCGTGGGCGGGAGCCCTCGAGTATTTGTTGGACGGCGAGAGCCGTGGTACTGGTAGACCACAATATCGTGGAACATGTAAGAACACAGGTTTGCCACACATACAAGAAGAAAACGACGAATATCAACGGAACGAATATCACTGAAGCAGTAAGGCGCCGTGGGCTCAGGAGCGATCATCCGGGGGATCCAGGATCTCCCTCAGGGGCACCCATTCCCACTAAGAGGGGGTATCTCGCAAGTGACCCAGCCCTCGTTTCCTTTCTGATCTGATTTGGAAACGGAATCAAAGCGTCACAACTGAGACCGAGACCATCACAGTGGCACTCGCAGTCGGATACGGGTAAACAACAGGAGAAGTGACATTTCCCGCACCACCTCTTCCCGACGATGGCTATGAAGAAGTATGTTCACTGTATGTCCCACGACACAAATTCAACCGAATGTGGACGTACTTGCCGGGACTCCCTGGTGACCTCACGGATTAACCGTTCATATTCGGCTACATCGGCTTCTGCTTGAGGTTGTGACCTGGCGTGGGTATCTTCTATGCGGCGTAAACGCATATTCCCTCTGCCCCCTCGACCTGTGGAGACGACCTAGAGAGAGGGAAGCTAGGCAGCGTGAGGACGAATGAAACTACCCACCTGGGGTGGCCTGAGACGAGGTTCTTGTGTCACGGTAGTGTCATCCGAGCTCTCAGAGATGCATGTACTTTCACCAAGATCGGGTGGTGACTTATGAATGTTTCCGGCACCACCCCGACCAGACGATTGCTGTGGAGGTTTGTCATGAGAAGCAAACGAAGGCTGAAAATGCGAAAGTATTTACGAATCGCCGACGCCGAGATTGGGGCGGGAGAGGTTTAGCTGTGTTGGGAGTAACCACTTTCAGTCATGCAATGTCATGATGGAGGGGAAACTGTGTAGTATTATGCACGACGGAAGGAACATCGGAGGAGCATAGACAAGAGATCGAGGCATTCAATTCAAAGGATAATGATGTTCCTCCTGGCTTCATGGCTGTTCCAAATCCACATTATGCGAACCACTTACCTGTGAGGGTCGCCGTAGAGTCAGAAGACCACACTCGCGAGAGGTTGGAGCCCATGGTAGTAATCTGGTTATGCAAGGTCGTTCTGGGATATGGCGATTGGTAGCTATGGGGCATTCTGGGGGGGGTGCAGGAGAGCGGGGTGTCGACCGCGGAGAACAGGCACTAAGGAGGGCATTATAAATGGCGGTTGGGTCCATTCACGTACTTGCTGGAATGCGCTGTCCGGGGAGCTCGACAATCTTAACTTGATGCCAAGTTCCCGGGACTTGCGGACGAGCGCGGGATGGCGGCCCGGTTACCGGGAAGGTTGCTCGGCTTGACAACGTCACGCGTGCTAAAGCGCTCAAAAGCGCTCAAAGGCTGCGCTGAGCTGATTCAAGTTGCTGTTGCTGTGCGTGCGCCTTTTTGTCTTGTTCTCTTGGTCTCGGTCTCCACTCGACCACGCTGACCTAAAACGCGCCGTTTCCCTCCCTCTCGTCCTTTTCCCTTCACAACAAACTTCCCAACAAAAATGCCCAAGAATGCACCAAATTCAAGCTCTGCGTCCCGGCACTCTTTACGCAGGAACCAGGTCCGGTTCTTCGGTCCCCCCCTTCGCTTGACTTACTTATTTATTTTCGTCTCTCTTGAAGGCTTGCCTCACTTGCCGCAAACGAAAACTGGTACGGCGTAAATCCTTCACTCCGCCACGCAATCCACCGATCCTTTGCTTCTCAGAGATGTGATGCCGCACGTCCTCATTGTGCAACATGCGTCAAGTATGTGTTCTGATCTCTATCGTCTGACCTTCCCGATTTGACATCTTCGTAGGCAATGGCATGCTCAGCTTAGCGTACCTCCCCCACCAGGATACACGTGAGTCGTCTGTTTGCCCTTCGCTTCACTAATGTCACTATTGTCCCTTCCCGTAGTCACCCCACCGAACCTCAGTGCTCATATGATCCAGTGGAGGGTTTACCCCTGGCACCCGATGCCGATCCCTTTGAAAGGATCAAAGAGTTGGAAGAGCAAGTCGGTGCGTTACTTTACAATGGTCCATATCCGATTATTCTTACGTCCTCATTAGCCACTCTCACGAGAAAACTGAAATCACGGCGGGGAAGCATATCACCCTCTCGTTCCCGATCGCCCAATCACCTTCGTCCACCTTCCAGTCACTACATTAACCAATCTCCTTCATCAGTCACCGTTACACTCTCCCCAGAACTCGAGCCTTCCGGTATTGCAACGCCCAATCAGTGGTCGGAGACTCCGAATGCTGTGCCCTCAAGTAAATCTCCCCATACGGGCAGTCCTGGCCTGGTCTCTTCACAGCCCGGGCGTAATTCAGACGCCCTGTCTGGCCTCATTTACTCGGGATGGAACCCCGATTTACCCGAGCCTGCTGTGCTCGACCACTAGTTTGTCCGCCATTGATATGACCCCTATCTTGGCTGAGACCTATTCTCTCTCGCAGCATCGACGTTTTCTTCAAATGTGATCCTTGTGGTTCTCGAATGTTGCACAGACCGGACTTTTTAGCCTCGATGAGGCTCCCACCTAAAAATCCCGGTTTCCCTCATTGTGCCATTTTGCACGCTATCGTCGGTCTACTACCTCACTGGTCTTTCCCGCGCTAACCGTTTCTCGGTAGTGTGCCTCGGCGTCTCGCTGGGTGTCCAAGAACATAATCACCTTGCCAGACGGAACACGTCGGGATCGATTTGCCGACTTCCACGCCAGCAAGACACGTTCTTACATAGACAGAACCATGGCCAGCGGAGAAGACATATTCGCCGTTATGCAGGCCTGTGTCTTACTTTCTTGGTACTTCTATTCCGAGGGCCGTTGGGTCGAGATCTGGGTGTTCGCAGGTTTTCAGACGCGGACCGCTATACCCCTTCGTCTGAACTATCCTGGGACATTTGCAAGGCATAACGGTAGTTCGCCGGGCGCGTATCTTGCTCCGCCCAAGGATGCACTTGAATTGGAACTCCGGCGCCGTACTTGGTGGATGGCGGTTATGTTCGATCGCATAGTATCTGTTGGCGGATGGGTTCACGGCATCGATGAGCGTGACATCGGGACGGAGCTTCCACTTCGCGGCCAGGACTTCGAGAATAACGTGTGTGAACGTCGCTCGACATGAGTCCGTACCTGATCATCTTTCTAGCGAGCTGTTCTGGACAATCCCCAGAGTCTCTTCACTCCGGACGTTTTTACAACTCATCCAGAAGAGTACACGGACTCATTCCTGCTACTCATCAAAGCCATGATGCTCTTCGGTAGAGTGACCGACTTCGGTGTTCGAACCAACCTTCGAGCGGCACCAATGTCAAGAATTCAGAATCCGTTCATGATACCCGGATTCGAGGAGCTGGACCGACTTGTATCCGTGGACTTCATTGCCAGTTTCCCGCCCCACTTTAAAACTAGCTTCAGCGAATTGGAAAGCATGTACGGTGGCGGGGGTCTTGACACCGATCTTTACTTGGTTCATTTAATTCCGCATGCGTACGTGGGTTTTAAGGTTGTGTGGCCAATCCCCTCACTCTCCTGCCTTCCAGTGCGACAATTACGCTGCACAATCCATATGTAGATTTCTCTGATCCTCAGAGTGTGTCCACCTCGCGCTGTGTCGAGGCATCGCGTAGTATCCTCGCGCAGCACTACACGCTCGCATCCTCGTCGTTTGACATCACCAGGCTGCACCCCTTCGTGACGGTACGAACATCAATTTGTGAATGAGACAGGGAATGAACCCGATTGCCCAGATCTGTTGGTACCTGGCGGCTGTAGTCCAAATTCAACTTTGCAAGTATTTCATCGAAACCGGCGATACTGATCGAGAGTACGGTATCTGGGGCGTGATCAACGTTCTAAGGTGAGCACATCTTTTTTTTTCCACACTTAGTGATTTTCTTGAAGCTAATTCTGATCACCAAGATTCGCTATGACCGACTATGGCAAACGTTCTCTCATCGGAAGTACGTTATTTTTCTAATCGTCGTTACATTGCCATCATTGCTTAAGCGCACGTTTAATTTTCCTAGCTCGGCAAGAAAAATTGTTGCAAGGACTCATGTCCGAGATTGTGCGCATGACGACCCAGCAACAGCCTCTCGAGGTCGGCATACCCCTCTATCCGTTCTCCCATGCACGCGTGTTCGCCAAATCGGCAGTAGGGTGTGACGAAGACGGGGGTCATGTGGCCGTTGCCCCGCTCCCTCTGAGCCCGTCATTCGAGGAAACTATCTCACAGGCCCACAGCTCCCCAGCACAGTCAAACAGAACCCCTTCAACCGATGGGCTGGCATGGGTCTCACGCTAACAGTCATGTTTTCAGATGTTTTTTTTTTATCAACATACACAGACTGGCCTGTTCCAGACACCTGGACTGTCGCCCACAACTCTTCCTGTATTGTATTACGTTGAAGCTGATTTCTGTCCTGTTTTAGTGTAGATGTTGTTATCATTTGTATGTCAATTTTTTTTGTGGAATTGTAATCGATCAAAGGAATGACGCTGCATGGGGCGCGGTGACACCCGCGCGAGTGTGCTATGGTAGAGGAGAGATGAGGCATCGATGGGGCGTATGAGCTGGCAGGTGTCCGTAGCCGACAGGTGCAACAGACGCACAAGCCATTAAGACAACACTCCAGGCGGGAAGGAGATCATAAGACTTCAAGATGCAGACCCAGGGACGCAGAGAGAAACGGCGGCTCAAGTTAACTTTGAGAGATCAAGGCAGGGTTGGGAAAGGAAGGAAAGAATAGAATGCAGGTATTTGAGAGGGAAGTGAGGGTTATTATACTGTACTACACGGATGGCCAAGCGGGTCTTATATATGCACGTAGACCGTGACGACGAGTGGCTATCCGAAAAAAAAATCAGACAAAGAATGGATAATAACGTGACCTCCGGATGAAGCCCAAAGGATAAAGGGAGGTACGAAATGTGGGCCGCGATGCCCGAATCAAGGCGACGGCGGCAAGCGAGAAGTGGGATATGGGACAGGCCAAATGGGGAAAAATGGGGGGATAACCACAGCCCGAGGGGGATTAAGGGTACAGTAGCGGTCATATTGAGATGAAGTGAGACAAAGAGCTGGCGACAGAAATCGGCACATTTGAGCACAAGGAGAATGCCACCGCTGCTGGCGGGTTGTGTTGATGGCGAGGTGTTGCATTCCCACTGGCGCAGTATCATACAAACTGTTCTAATCGGCCTATCAAAAATTGGAGCCCTATGGGGTGCCCCATGACCCACTCGCCGCTCTCCGCCGCTCAGCCTCCAGAATATCATCGAATTTTTGTTGTTCGGCCTGTCGGTCAGTGACCGGATCCTGTGATCTCCTGGTCTGGTCGCTTGTCGGGCTCTCAGACTTTGGTCGGCTTGCTTTTTGTCGCAGCTCATCCCAGGATGATCGCATCGCCATACTGCGCGCATTTTCTGCTCGGATCTCCTCCCAGCGACTCTTGCGTTGGGGAGGCTGTGAGGGACCTAAAGTAACGCGCATGAGAAGTGTTTGTAAACCAGTAAGATAGGTACTATACTGGGGGTGTGATCAACGGCAGATCTATTGACGGGCGGCATTTCCTCTCCCCACCCCCTGGTGTGGTCGGCCGGTTCGTGGTTTTCGCTGTCCGGGTTGGGGTATGGGTATGTTGAGCTGCTCCGGTGCTGACCCGGAGGCTTCTCGCCTAGTCTGGATTGGATGTTGTCGAGCGCCTGAAAGAACGCAGCCCGGCTGTCCAAAGCTTGGAAGAAATCGGCATGCGCATTGGCACGCACGACTGTACCTCCGATAACGCCGCCTGCAGAAGCGAACGCGGCGAGGGAAAATACGCGATTGATAGGAAGTGGGGGGCGGCGGAGCATCTGTCCATAGACAACGATGGAGAGGGTGCCAATGATGCCTCCGAAGATCTGACAAAGACGAGAAGAGAAGGGTGAGATGAAGTTGCACGAGTTGAGGTAGAGTACAAGGAGTTTGGTTAACGGACAGAGTAATAGCGCTGCGTACTAGGAAAGAAGTCGACCGCGGCGTCAAAGTCGTGCTGAGTTATGATACCATTCTCAAGCTCTGGGCGGAGGAACTGCTCTGTGCGAGAACGGGTGTTGAAGTTTGATTCCAACCAGATGAGCGGAACTGGGGGGACGCCGGGTTCGGTGACCATGTGTGAAGTGGCAAGCTTGGCAAGAATCGGGCGCTCTTTTCTTTTCACCTTTCTGTCTCTGCAACTCACACGCGACTCTTATGAACGCACCTCAAGTGCTTCAATCCAACAAAGCGTTGCCCTCCCCCACTAGAGACAAGCTTCCGGCTACACCACCCCAAGCCGACCCTACCTCTTTCTCGCCCCCTCAACTCCCACCAAAATTCATACCCGACCAGGATACGTCCCCACACTCTAACGGCCTCCGGCCTCCTCCCATCGACGTTGCGCTTTCAAACGAACCTTTAGGCCAAGGTACCCTCCTACCTTCTTCCCCGTCTTACCCTCTCATGCTCTTTGCATCGTTTAGACCTAGACATTCCTGGCGCGGCCTCCAGCCCCGATTCGCGTGCTAAGCGCTCGAACCCATTAGTGGACCTCATAGACACCGAAAAACTGTATGTCGATCAACTGACAGGTGTCATTCGCGTGGGTTGTCCCTCCTACTACTTCACGGGCGCCATCCCTCATCTCGCTGCTCATTGTTCATACAGAAAGTTGCGGCGGCATGGTCGCGCTCGAATCTCCCACCCCATGACTTGGATCTCATGTTCAGAAGTATAGAGAGTATATACAAGGCAGATCGTTTCCTACTATCCGTCCGTGTTTCCGATCTCACACAACCGTGTCCACTGAGCTGACATTGCCGAATCAGCGTCTGAAAGAAATCGGCACGAACCCCTCTTCGCCAAAGGCTCTTGGCGATCTACTCATGCGATGGGTATGTTCCTGCCTGCAACGACGAGCTTCATATCCCTGGTCTCATATTATCTGACAGATCGGTGAACTAGAAACGCCATATACGTCATATTGCGAGCGGTTTTGCACTGGCTTCGATGAATGGGAACCCGTTCGCAACAACACTCATCTCCCAGACGTGCTTGCGCGCTTCTCGGCTACACTGCCACCTCCTCATGTATCCCCCACCAACCCAGACTCACAAATATGGACCCTCGACGAGCTCTTCCTTCTCCCAATGGGCCGTTTGAAGTACTTCAAAAAGCTGTACGGGCGCCTGTTGAAGGCAACACAGCCTGGTCGAAACGACTATAAGGTCCTAGCTGGCGCCGGCGAAAAGCTTGATAGATTACTTGCCATTTTGGATGCACGAGCTAACATCCAGGCTGGATCATCAACACCGGCAGCCCCGGAAGTAGAAGATGAAGTCGTAGTCGATCTACGGAGCACATCGAGATCATCGAAAACGCAGGAACATCCTCCCCTTGAGGCTACAACAGGGAGCGAGACGAGTTCGACTCGGGGATCTAGCCTCTCTAGCGCGTGCGTCTCAGCGCATATGGTGTCGGGATTTCATCATTTACGGTTTCCTCAGTGCCAGATCCTCGAACGACACCAGTTTGGCCTCCGTAGAGCGAGGGGGACCAACAGGCGATTTGTCAATTCCTCTATCCGATCTCGAGGGCCGTTTGGCTGTCGACAGATGCACGGATATTTTTACCATGAAGCCAAGGGTAAATTGCTAATCTAAGCTCGTCTGCGGTCTCCCTGCTCACCCTAGAGTAGCCTGTTCGTCTTCAGATCGTCCCTCCTTCACTCTCCTATGCAAGAACCTTGAGAGTCGGTATGGCCACGGTTGTTCGATTTGTCCCTCGGTCAACAGGTATTGAAGTCAACCACCCTGGTGCTCGAGTTTTTGTCCTCTCGGATCTTTTCCTTTTATGCGAGAAAATGATGCCTGGTGAGAAGAGCACAGAAACACCCGGGGCGGATATGTGGCTTCTTTACCCTCCTTTGGCTGGAAAGCATCTTAAAGTGGCGAGAGCAGATGGCGAAGGTTAGATTCACCTATCATATTTGGATACCATTGACTGACCGCCACACACGATGTAGACTGTGCGTTACAGGTGACCGTTTTGAGAAAAGAAAAATTAGTACTGGTGTTCTCGTCGACGGCTGTACGGGAAAGGGTACTCTCGGACCTTAATGAGTGCATCGAGTTCGCTAGCGCTGGTGAGCGTCCACCCCTGTGTCGTTCAGAGTTGGAACTCACTTCTGTAAAACCAGTCCATGCTGCGTCCAAGCAACCAGTCCCCCCCATGCCAAAGTTAAATGGCGTCCCCCAACGTCATCCTAGCGATGGTATTCAATCTTCTCAAACGGCACCAGAGTTGCGTCAACCCAGTGCGCCACCCATGACTAGTCGTAGTCCTTCGCCACACCGGGTTTCTTCACCAATTGATAGTCGCAGTGGTCCTCCTTCGAGAAACAGCCATGATGCCCCTCCTGTCTCGATGTCACTCACCAGTAGCATGTCGAATCTCGTTCACTCTCTCGAAGCACAGATTCAACAAGGCACCAGCTGGACACAGCCGGCACACGGTCCTCGTTCAAACCCGACATACCCTTCTCGCCAATCTTCTCACTCCGATGGCTGGGAGAACAGCGTCGGACAACCGCGGTTTGCTGGCGGACCCCCTCTTGGTCCCGCGCCCATATCTCAGGGCCCTTCATTTCAGCCCGTCGCTCCTGTTCCTACAGCTGGCCCTCTACCTGGCCAGATGATGGGTCCCGGGCAATTACCCCCTCAACGCGCTGCAAGCGCCGATCCTTTGAGCAGACGCGGGCCCTTGGGTCTTGTTCAGTCCCAGCAGCCGATGCATGGTATGGACCCATCTTCTGCCCAAAGAGGCCTTCCACGTTTGCTCCCGAATCCCCCGAATGGTCAGTTTGCACCTCCCCATCCTGTCCCGCCTGGCCGGGAATTTTCGGAACCTCCGGTTCAAGGCGGTCTTCGTAAAAGCCCGTCCGCTTCGGCATTCAGTCCGCAGCCCGAGCCAGGGCACGCCTCCCCATTCGCGCGTCCAGGGATGGCAAGCAGTCCCAGTCTACCGTTGCCACGTACAAATTCCCTGGGGTCAATGGGTGAACCGCAACCTCAACCTCGGCTCCTTCCTCCGTCCGCCCAGTTTCGTGTGCCGTCGGTCATCGGACCAGTTGACGAGCCGAGTCCACCCACATCGCCGACGACCGACATCCCAGTTCCGACTGGGCCAGTCACGTCTACCGTTTCAGCGCAGATGAAATGCAAGGTGTTTTTGAAGCAAGCCCACGCGCAGTGGAAGTCGCTTGGATCTGCCAAACTGAAGCTGTACCGCGAGCAACCGACAAACGTAAAACAGCTGGTGGTGGAGGCGGAGGATAAGAACAAATCTGTGTTGATTTCAACGATTGTGCTCACGGATGGCGTCGAGCGTGTTGGAAAGACGGGTGTTGCAATCGAACTGAGTGACAAAGGCGCGCGCACAGGGATCATCTATATGATTCAACTGCGCAACGAACAGGCTGCTGTTGGGTTATACGAGGGCCTCCTGGCTGGTTCAGATAGGAGGACGATTGGGCGGTAATCATGACATTCGGACGCTTCTACTTTTCTTGTGCATAGACATTTTCAGTCTCACGCACGCACACAGACAGTCCTTTACATTGGTTCTTTTGGTTGCTTCTTAATTTCTGATACCCGATTGATGTTTGCAAGCCCTGTAAAGGGGCCAAATCTAGAGTAGTACAGAAACGACATCCACGAACTAATGACAACTTCAGTCGTCCCATTGAACTTCAGCTGCGAGGGAGACGTGATCGCTGCCAGATATTCCTTTGCGGGGGAGGCCAGCGCGCAGGTTCTCTGTCCTGTGTGGTTGAAGCAGGCGCGCAACCGATGCTCTTCGGTCGGGAGGATCAATGACCCAAATGTAATCTAGGAAATCCGCTCAGCCAGGTTTCGAACCCAATTCGGTGAGATAGTATCCACCCAAGACGCTCTGCCAATAGTGCGTGTAGCTCGTCCATTCCGGTTCATATGCGCCTCGTTGATGGGATGGCAATCCCAACCGTTCGCCGCAGCGTCGGACTGGGCCAGAAATCTTTTCCAGAAGCCTCTGACCTTCGTCGTATAAACTGCGTGGTCGCAGTGTCATGGCAAATAGCTGCGCCAATTCGAACGAGCTGAGCAAGCCGTCAGCGGGCGACGCCTTGCGGGCATTCGTGATCACTCTATCTGGGTCCGCGTCGGCGGTCTCTGCACCACCACCACCACCACCACCACCGCCGCCGCCACCGCCTTCGTCGTCGTCGTTGTCGTTAGTCGCGGCGGGGTTTGAGAGCGGTACGGACGGGTCGACGGAGACGTGTACGACGCGAGATCGTTCGAGAAGTTCTTCCTGGGCCGGTGTCAGCGTGTCTCCGACCAGGAGGGCGTAGCCGGGCTCTGCGGGGTGAAAGTTGAAATCTGTGTGCGCGGAAAGCGGTGTTCGTTAGGGTGAAGAGCTATACATGATGCGGCACGCGACTTTCCCCCAGCTAGGAAGCACGGCCAGGACGACAGTCCTGAGGTTTCACGGTACTTGGCGACTTCGCGAAGTAGGATGCCCGCCTGCCTGCGGTGAAGAGGCGGTTCGATGGACCGCGATCAACTGCGCAACAGACAAGGGCACCTACCTGGCGCGTTCATACGTATATCTAGAGGTGTGGCACGTAAGGAAAAGCACGGCCCCAAATTAGCTTTGTTTCGTATCCATCTAGTTGTTTTAAACTGACGAGGGGTGCCAAAACAGATGGGTCGTCGCCACCACGTAGCCCTCATTGGGCTGTCCGACCTTTTCCAGGGCGACAACATTAGCTATATTTTTCGTCCGGTGGCTCAGGCCCTTGCTTGGCGAGGGTTCAGTGCCATCCGCATGGGCGTCTGTATCGTCATAGTGAATGACAAATTGGTCACGAATCTCCAACGTGTCTTTGCGGAAGCCAATGAGACACCCGTGCTTCTTCTTGGGTCCTGCCGCATATACATGGGCATACTGTGCCTCCTCTAAGACCGGTATAAGCTTTTCTAGACGATCGACCTCCTGAAATGTCAAATGAATATAAGCATGTGTGGTAACTGGTTGGGCGCTGTTTGCGCGGCTATTCTCACTTGAAGGCACAGAATGTCTGCGTCGGCGGATAGAATTTCGTTGAAAAGCATGTGCTCTCGCTGGACAGCCTTCAAGCAGTCACTGCCGGGGAAAAGTTCGCGACCTTGGCATGATGTTTGAGACCTGGCTCGTGTTCCATCAATAGATGTAAACCAATCTCGACTCACGAACAAGGCATTGGGCTAAGAGCTGAGAACAGCGGTATTAGTACGTAGGAAGAGCGGTCATATGTTTTTCAGACGCTGTGCATACAGCTGAGGTGAGGTGGAAATAGAAGAAGCTACGGACATTCCATGTCATAATCTTGACACGCCGCGAAGCGTTCGGTGGGCTGGGACCCTGAACTGCCAACCAAGGCCGTATTACGATCTGGCCCTTTTCATTATTCACAAGGGAACTCGGAGTTGTGGCGGATGCTGCACCAGTGTCGGCATTCGAAGCAGTTTTCTGTTTCTTCGACCGACGGGCCTTTCGGGGAACAAGTTGTTCCGTGGTGGGGCTGAACGTCCCGGGATCAGAGGACATCAGTTACCCGAGGCAAAGGCAGTGGGGGTCGACGATATATTAAGGTATGCAAGTGGTATACAGATGGAGACGGATTTGTAATTTCATAGAAAAATTGCTGTGCAGGAGGAACGGGCTGTGCTCTAAATGGCCCTGTACACGCATGTGCACTGCTTGGCCAGAGCTTCAATCCTCGCCTCACAACACACTCGCATGAATCGCCTATTGTCTTTGTTCAAAATACGACCGACAATGCCGACATTCGCGTCCTTCTTTTCTACCAACACTCCCCGTGCCGCTCTTGCTCAGCAATCCAACATGTCCCCTGCTAGTGCCATGCAACCGCATTCTTCGTCCGCCTCTCCGGAGAGTTATGGAAATTTTGATCTCATAGAGCGTGTCAAGCTCGGTAGTTTCGACATTACGGTCTCCAGCTGGCGTAGCAGGATCACTGGTCTTAAAGTGGTTCACTTGGACTATGAGGGTAAGTAACGAACCACCGCCGCTGACCTCTTTCCTCTTTCGTTCATCGTGTTCATCCTACCAATAGCCCCCATCGTGAATGGTTATTTCGTGGTGGCCACCGAAAGTGCGCGAATCTTTACCTCTGTAAATTCCGACTTGACGACTCACGCTATGCAGTTTTCAATGACTCGGGTTGTCCTCACACGCTGGAGCAGTGAGTACACGTTGGACACGCGTGTGTATTAGTGGCTGACACAGGCGCCTCTCCAGTCTGGTCTTCATGGGCTCGGAAAAGTATCCTTACAAGGGCATCATAGACCACTTTGCTAACCGTGGCTTCTCCAACGGTACCAATGCGTGGACCGACACGGACCACACTGCCTACACAGTTTCCACTGCTGGAGAGGCTGGATTCTTGCAAATCCTTCCCATTTACGTCGATCATATCCTCTATCCTACCATCACGAAGGCTGGGTTTACTACTGAGGTCTGCCAAAACTTTCCTGCGTGTTACAGCGACCGACTAGTCGTTATTAGGTGCATCACATTGATCCGCAAGGCGAGGACTCGGGAGTGGTCTATTCTGAAATGCAAGGCCGCGAAAACACGTCTGGGGATCTCATGGCATTGCAGTACGTCATCACCCACACCAGTCGCCGGTCTGAAGCGCGTGGTTCGTTTCCAATATCCTAATACTTCATGGCCTCAGGGCACAACGTCTGCTCAACCCGCCCGGGAGCGCATACCGAAGTGAAACTGGTGGTTTGATGGAGGCCCTTCGGAAATTGACTGTTGAGCAAAGTGAATAGGGTTGATCCTCCTCTCCTCGTACTCAGTACTGACAACTTGCAGTTCGGGACTACCATAAAACCTATTATGTCCCGCACAACTTGTCTCTCGTGGTTTCTGGAAAGCTCTCTAGCGGGACCGAAACCCTCCTGTCTGTCGTACAGAATGAGGTTGAGCCCAGTATCATCGCGCACGGACAAAACCAGGGTCCCAGGCCGCCTGGTTGGAAACGGCCCTTCTTGGAAACATCAAGTGCACAGCGAGAGCCTATTGCAGAATTCATCGAACGCACAGTAGAATTTCCAGAAAAGGATGAAAGTACAGGGGAGTTGTTGATCAACTACATGGGCCCTCGCGACGATGATTTCGTTGAATCCAAGGCACGCATTCTCTGTCCCATATTCTCAGCCTTTTACTTACCGGGATGAAGGCAATCGATCTTTTGAGCGCATACCTCACGTCCTCTCCTACTGCACCTCTCAATAAAGAATTCATAGAGATAGAATCCCCTCTTTGGTATGTCTGATTTCTCTCTCCCCGACGATAGATCTAAGCATTTGCAGCACTTATATCTACATTGGAGGAGAAAATAGAGCGACTCTCTCTGATTTACTGATATACGTCGGCTCCATCCCGACTGAGCACTTAGAGTCATTTGACACTAAGCTTCATGAGAGCTTCCGCCGTTTCGTCAGGGAGGGTTTAGATCTACAGCGCATGAAAATGGTGATTGATCGGGACGAACGCCAGGTACTCATCTTGATCCGTCATTCTATGCGCGACTTTCTCTCATGGATTTCAAGTTCCGTAGCAAAATAGAATCAGATGGGGGAGACGCATTCGCACCCACTATGATCGGAGATTTCCTATATGGACGTCCGGATGGCTCTCAAATCGAGGAAGCCTTGAACGAGACGAAGCTCTTCAACATCTTGAGGACCTGGTCAAATAAGCAATGGACTGACTTCATCCAGAAGTGCGCTCAATTTGTATAGCGTTCATTGATCCCTTATGACTCGGGTCACCTTTACAGATACTTTGTCGATCCGAAACGGGTCGTTGTTCGCGGGAAGCCTTCTGCGGCATTTGCAGATCGCCTGGAGAAAGAGGAAAAGGCTCGCATCGCAAGACAAAAAGCGGATCTGGGTCCTGAAGGCCTAGCCCAAAAAGCTAAGGAACTCGAAGATGCCAAGGTTGAACATGAAAAACCGATACCCACAGAGGTTTTGAAGGCTTTCCCCGTGCCCGACGTAAAGAGCATCTCTTGGATCCCTGTACAGAGTGTTCAGCAAGCAGGATCTGGCCGCCCGAGTAGGACGCCAGCTGTGGAAAACGACGTTAGCCGGCATGTGAGCGCCGACGGCCCGCCTCCACCATTTTTCGTCCAGTACGACCACGTCAAGGTACTTTTCATTGTCATTCCAACTGAAGCAAGCTCAAAATTGATGTGTTTAGTCCGATTTCGTTAGCGTTCATGTCTACCTATCTCTGGCCAAACTACCCAATCACTTACGCCCGTACGTGCTAGCACTACTGGGCAGTCATCGGTACTCATAGCTATTATAGGTACATCCAACCGTACCTCAGCTCCTTTTTCTCTCTACCTGTGAAGCGCCATTCGGGCGAGCGTCTCTCTCACGAGGAAGTTGTTGATCAACTAGATGAACAAACTGTCTTTTACGAAATCGGTCTCGGTGCCTCGGGAATATTTACCGAAACACTGCGTGTCACGATACGTGTAGAAGTGGCCAAGTATGAGTTGGCAGTGGCTTGGCTGAGAGACCTACTTTATGGTAGTGAATTCTCAAAGGAGAGGTCTGTTCTGCTCTCTTGCGATCGAAGAGCCGCGGTGATGACAGTTTGGAAAGGCTCCAGATCACATTCGCTCAGATACAACAGGCATTGCCTGGACTCAAGCGAGATGGGAGCACGGTTCTATCGGCCGTCTCGGCAGAATTGCTGCACGATGAGAGCTCCACGACTCGGGCTAGCGGGGTACTTATTCAATCAGAGTTTATCCGAGGACTCTCGGAAAAGATCCATGAAGCTCCGGAAGATGTTATTGGGATATTCGAGAGTATCCGTCAAAACAGTGTGTATCTTGCGCACTGCACCAGCTGATTCCTTGCTCATAAGCATCGTCAGTTGTTGACCCTACTGGTGTGAGGTTCTCCGTAAGCGGGAACGTATTGGGTGTTCCCAAGCCACGAAGCATCTTTACCAAGTACTTCGGTGCTGCTCTTCCTGTGAGCTGCCCTGCCCACAGGTCAAATTTTTTTTACCCACTGACTCGACTCGGCTGCTGTAGGAGGCACCACTATCCCCTGTCCCCTTGGCATCTGATACACTGAGCAACATTGGCAAAAACCCGGTGAAACATGTAACATGGTTTATCGCGGCTAGGGAATCAACACGGGCTGACACATTTACATAGGCGATCGTGGTCACTCTGCCCACCATCGAGAGTTCATTTGTCAATCATATTGGAAAAGGGATTCAAGGATTCGACCATCCGGACTACCCCGCTCTCCGCGTTGCGGCGGAGGTTCTAAGCGCAACAGAAAGTTACCTTTGGGTACGTTGTTGACTGTCCTCAAAATTTTTTTTACATCCACTAAGGCGACCTTGCCAGCGCTACATCCGAGGCTCTGGGCTGGCGTACGGCGCTTACGTTGGGGTTGACCTCGAGGCCGGCCGAGTCACATTCACGCTTTACAGAGTATGTTTTGATATCGTTTATTTACGCATTTCGCCTTGACGACGCCTATCTTGGCAGAGCTCAAACAGCCTTGAGGCTTACAAACAAGGGGCAGCAGTTGTCCGCGGTCTTGTTGATGGCTCAGTATGTTTTTCAGTATCTAAGCTAGACCTTAGTTCTGAGAATCTCGCAGATCACACTCGAGGATACCACACTAGACGCCGCTAAGAGTACCATCGTATTCAGTGTCACGAAGGGCGTCTCGACTCCTGGGCGCGCGGTTCGTAGTGGTTTAAAACTTTGTGCTATGTCTGACGCACATCCTGTCTTTCAGGCCACGACGTCGTTCACGAACCAAGCACTCAAGGGCGTGTCACAGAATCAAAACACTGATCTCCTGGAGAAATACCAAGAGGTAAGCAAGGACGATGTATTACGAGTATTGCGGCAGTATTTCCTCCCGCTCTTCGATGCTTCGACCTCGGTTATTGTGTCGGTAACTTCACCGGGAAAAGCGCCCGAAATCAGCAAAGGTTTGAAGGATGCGGGCTTCATCGTCGAAAGACGGACATTGGAAGTCGACCACGATGATGAGAGCGAAAGTGGTAGCGAGAGCGAGAGCGAGGAGAGCAAATAGATTGAGCGTATCGTTCCGACCCCCTGCTTTTTCCTGTATCATATATAATGCGCAAATAATGCTTTCGCTTGGGCCTCGGTAGTCACCCTATTGATTTTGGAGTCCTTTCTGCGTCCTCTAGTGTGCCCGATCTGCTTCCGGCTGATTGAGTTGCTCACTCACAACCTCGATCCGTTTTTCATTCGCTTCTCCCGGCTTCAGCTCGACATTCTCTAAGAAATCATTGTCGACCAAGAAACGAATGGCTTGTGAAAGATTCGAAATGGTCATGCGAATCTCAGGTAGTAAAAGCTATAGATAAGTACGCCAACTGTCAGCATATGAACGACGGGACTAGATACTAAATGCTGCTCACGTTGCGAAGGAGAGACGACCGCGGCGCAAAAGAATTTCGTGGCGGCCTTTTGGGCTGGGGCGGCGGGGCTCTGCGAGGACGGTTGATGGACTCTGCCTTTGCGGGGGTCGACTGTGGTCCGGCCGCAGTAGTAAGTCCACCGTCACCAGAGGAAGGGGGGTCAGCGGGTTCGGATCGTGAATGGGCGTTGACGGCCTGTGGGGGCTCTAGCTCATCCGACGACGACGCATACGCGTCGATCCCAGGCGGTCGCTTGGCAGATATCACCTCTGGAGCTTCGTCATCTGAACCTGAATCCGAATCTGCGTCCGAGCCCACATGCGACACCTCCACGATCGATGCCCGTTGCGCACTTGATCGAGGATCTGTGTCTTTGGCCGTTGGCAGTGGCGACGGCTGCGTCTGAGATTGTGACTGAGACCGGGACTGAGCGGAGGTGGCAATGTCGCCACGGAACCCGTTGATTCCGTGCCCACGATTCTGACCGCCTGCGCCGCGTCCTCGACCGCGACCGCGACCCCTACCCCCACCGAAGAAGGCGCCGCCCCTCCCCTGTCTCGCTCTCGTTGGTAAGCCCACATCAGACGAAGGATGAGGCCTGAAGCGTTTGTTCCCCGTCAACGCGATGTGTTCGGGGAGGAGCTCGCCATTCGCCATGGCCTCCTCCAGCTTGCGCTTTTTCTCCGCGACGCGCGCGGTGGTCGGCCAGCGGCGTTTACGCTCCGCAATCCACGCCGCGATCTCTTCGGGCGTGTCGAGCCGCACGTTCGTGCCCAGGATGGGAACGGGCTTCCTGTGTGGTGCGCGGGTGAACCACGCGCGGAGAACAAAAAGTTTAGCCAGCGAGCCATTTTCGATTGACTGGGTATGGACGAGGACGTACCCCTTCAAGCTTGGGTCAGCGTCCCAATCCGATTGGCGCTTGCGGTTGTGCCCTCTTGGTGGATGAATCAGATGTCGGTCCATCATGTGTATTTCCACAGAGTTTGCGGAGCCGGTGAATGTGCAGCCCGAATGTGTGCATTTACTATTGCCGGGGGTGTACCAATGCGTTTGGGGTGTGCCACGAGGATGGGGGTTGCGACTAGCAGAAGCTGAAGATGTATTGCCGAAAGTATGACCAAGAGAACTGTAGGATGTGGGTGGGTAGGAAGGGGAATATGCGAGTGGGTTGTAGGTGGAAGAGTAAGCATAACCTTGAGGATTTGCGTGGTGTGCAGGTGAATGGTGAGGGTATGGAACAGAGGTAGAGTAAGGATTGGTCAGAGAAGTGGTCAAGGTACGTGCAAGAGAGGCAGCTCGAGCGCGGTCCTGTGTTGTGTCCATTGTCCAAAGATTGAATCGAATCCGGACCGGGAATAAGCAGAGATATAAAAAAGTGAAAGTGATCTAATTCGCACGGTACTGGTGGCACTAGCAATAGCACAATTGCACAAGCGGTACGGTAAAAGGTCCCATCATTGAGACCAACAGTAGATACGTACAGGGAATGACTGGAGAATGCACATACACCGTATTTGGACTGGAAAAAAAGCTCAACGAAAGAACGAAGGAGACACGCACAAGGGAGCCCCACCGGTGAGTAATAGTATAGACGCCGACACAGCAGGCGAAGGGGAAAGGGGAAAAAAAAAGGATAGCGGGAAGGGGGTGCAGCTGACTTTTTTACGGTTGAAAAGGGAACAAGAAGAGCGACGTAGGTAGCAATCACGAGGCATTAGGCGAAACATCGTCGTGACTGCCACAATAACGACGCAGTGGAAGGTGAGATGATGGATACATGTAAATGGACACTAGTGGGCCAACGCCCGTGAATATAATCCCATCGATAGTCGTTACGAATGCCTGGAGAACGAAACGTCGATGCGGGGAGGCTTAATCGTGGCGAAAGACTTTAGTCCTGAGACTCCTCCTCTTGGCTCTGATGCTCCTTCCCAACCCGCCTCTCCTTCTCGCTTTCCAGCTGATTGTACAGTAGGAAGAGGGCCTTCTCGTTTGCCTCCGGAGTACCAACGATAGTGAACATACGCTCGCCTGTTTCGTCGTGTGGTGCCTTGGCAATGGAGATCTTGGAGCCAGAGAGGCGCCTGATCTCCGTAATTTTGGTGCCACCACGACCGATGATGCAACCAACCATATCGGATGGTATGGAAATATTTTGAGTGCGTAGGTTGGCCGGGTTTCCTGCCGTTGGCGAAGGAGGGCTAGGAGGGCGTGGATTGGAGTCACCATTGGTACGCCTGCCGTTGTAGCTGGATTGATAACCATGAGAACGCCGGCCACTGGAGCGCTCATCCGCAACGCCTGGATTGTAAAGAACAGTGCCGACGCCTCTTTCCCAGTCCTCCAATAGGCATCTGCCTATTTCTTCGATCGCGCGGCCGATGGCTTCGGGTGAGCCTTGAACGTCAACAACACGCTCGGTAGACTGTGGAAGAATCTCCTTAGAAGCTACCATGCGTGCACCGGAACCGTCTTGTATGGCCTTAATTTTGAGACCACTGCGGCCTATGATAGTGCCCATAAGGTTATGTGAAATTAAAAGGCGTATAGAAGTGTGCGCGGCGGAAGAAGTGGAAACAGTGGGAGAAGTAGGATTTGCCTCGACGAGCTGTGCAATAATGAGCGCATATGCCTATGAGAAAGAAAATTAGGGGTAGATAAATTCAGGAGCGAAAGTATCAACACACCTTGGCAACGCTCTCAACTGAACCACTAATGCTGAGGACGCGCTCGTGGACACCAGGTACAACTTTGGTTACGCCAGCCTTGACACCGGTTTGCTCACGGAGGTCGGCAACATTTTTACCACCCTTTCCAATGATGACGCCAGCGTCCTTGGTACTCACGAGAGCACGTAGGGTGAGGACGTCACGTCCGGTTGGGGAGGGAGATCTGGAGCCCTGAGGAGAAGCTGGTAGAATGTGAACGACGGATGACGGGATAAATGCGGGGGAAAAGGGGACGTACACGAAGCACGGGCATGGTTGGGGGAGTCGGAAGGCATGGAGGAGAAGAAAAGGAGGAAGAGAAGGGGGGAGGAGGAGGGGAGTGAGGAAAGGGGGAGGAGGAGATAATAACTGAGGGGGGCGGGAGGCGAGGAAGGGGAGGGGTGAGGGCGGAGGAAAAGCGAAGCGGGGCGAGGAGGTCAGAACAGAGTCGTGAGCGTGAGCCGTGAGCGTGACTGACCTGACTAGACTAGACGCTTGCTTAGCCTTTGCGCCTTCGCTTCGATCTCTCGGCTTTTCCCGCTTCAAACTAGTCCACTTATGCTCGCAAGTAGCTCTAGCATATCGCTAAATGTGACAGTGAAAGTGACAGGTTCCGTGTGGCATCCAAGAGCACCCATAAGTACCCTACAAGGATGTTTGCTGACATGCTGCGTCGTGGTCCCGACCTAGACCCGCTCAGCTTGCCCTTGCTGCTACAAATCACTAAAGTCTCTCAGTGTCCTCGCCCTCCTTTCTGGCCTCGAGAGCATCCACTCCTTCACAATGTATCTTGTTCCATCTCTCCTTTACTTGGCCACCCTTGGCCTCGCTTTCTCCATCCTGCCACGACCATTATCTGGGCATTCCTTGCGTCCCGCCCATGCCCATGCCCGCCTCCGCTCTCATACGGCTTCACCGACCTCCTCCGCTACTACAGCCCTTCCAAGTTCGCCCAATGGTTCCGAAATTCCCGATGCCAATGAACAATCTGGGTCGTCCACTTCTTCGGTTCCCTCGTCTTCAACAGTGTCTAGTAGCTCAACACCTTCCCCCAGCCCACCATCACCATCACCATCGACACCAGTCCCGTCCCCCGTGAGCCAGCAGACCCAACAGGATATGGACACAGTCCTTCAACGAAGACTTGGCTTTATCACTGCATCCGCCACTGGAGCATCCAAAATCGCCTCGTGGTATGTCACACACCCTGTGTCTCTCCTCGTACACATCTAGAACCATTACACTAGGCTGCAAACGTTGGGCCCCGATGGAAGCTGGCCTGCATCCGAGATCGACTATACCTCTGGTTGTCCCGCACGCCGAGCCAACTGGCCAGCGAGTGGTCATTGGTCCCGAATCCGTACGTACAATCCAAAATTCAAACCATCCATACTCAGCTCTTGAGTCCTCATAGTGACTATGAGCGCCGCTTGGCACGGGGGGCTCAAGGGCGCTGAACAATATGCCAACAACCCAGCTCTCGCTAGTGCCATTTCCTCTGCAATGAATTTCTGGTTCTCACGGGACTTTACCCTTCCTGGGTGCTTGGATCAAGGTGGGACCAGTGCATGCCCATGTGGTACTCCTGGTTTCTGGAATACAAACTGGTTCTCGAATGTAAGTCACTTCTCGGTATTTTGAAGCCGACTCATCGTCGCAAACCACCTGTATAGGTCATACTCGTCCCTAGACTGGTCGGAGAGAGCTGCTTGCTATTTAACTCCTCGCTTAACACAACACAAGTCAACAGTTGCACTTCCATTTCTGCACGAGCATATGATACATTTTACGAGGGGAAAAGCTTCCTGACCGGCGCCAACATCTTGGACGTAGCAAAGATTGGAGTAGATCTTGCCTTATTGTCTTCGAACGAAACCCTTATCACCGAGGCCTACGGTCGCATAAACGCCGAGATCGTAATTGAGTCCGGCATCATGATCGATGGCATCAAGCCAGATGGGAGTTTCACCCAGCATGGCCTTCTCTACAATGGCAATTATGGCAAGGATTTGTATGTTTAACGATCCCATCTCGTCTGTCGTCCCCACCGACTAACCCCGTACTAGTTCCAACGACGTCCTTGAGCTACAGATCGATGCCGCAGGCACACAGTATGCGGCTAATTCTGATTCCCAACGTGCATTTGAGACCCTGATTGACGGTGACCAATGGATGGTGTACCGTAACGTGGAGACTAATGTACTTCATTGGGACTTCGTGAGTCTTCCATCGCTCTCAAGCCATACCGTAACCTAAGAGAGCATTAGAGCACTCTCCCGCGGTTCATCTCTTTCCCCGTTATTGATCTACAGTGAGAGGCTTATTCGAAATTTGCTGGCGCTGGCCCACTTCTGACACTCGACGCAGAGCGACAGGCGGTCTTAACCTCAATCTTTCGGAAATTCTGCAGCTAGGGCAGCTGTGGGGCTCCTCTACCATGGTTCAGGTCTACAACAATTTTATCAAGCATACGAACGACGCGAATGTGGGACACCTCGTTGGTAACAGGAACTTCTACAGCAACGATTACATGGTGAGTGGGGAGCATTGACGGCCAGAGCATCCAGCCTAACTCGTTTTTAGGTTCAGCGTGGTCCGGGCTATGTCTCCACACTGAAAATGTATTCGACACGGACCAAAAACACAGAATGCACCAACTCGCAAAACGTTCGTGTCCCTGTCCTGGCTAATAAGCGAGCCTGAAAACTGATTTTTTTTCGTTCAAACTTAGCCGTTTGGCTTTCACCTCGCCGATGGTACACTCTACACTTACCTACAAGGCGACGAGTACGAGGACATCGCCGCGGCGTGGGATTGGAATCTTATTCCCGGTACCACTGTGGACTACGGCGCCACGCCCCTCGACTGTAACGATGCCCAGTGGACCGGGCTGGAGCCTTTCGTTGGCGGCGTATCGAACGGCATAATCGGTGCCGCGGCCATGCGATATCTCAACCCCCTCACCAAAGCGTTCAGCTGGCAAAAGGCCTGGTTTTTCCTTGACGACGACACCCAATACGTCATGATCGCCAACCTCTCTTCTCACACCGACGCGCCCGTCTATTCCGTCTTGGACCAGAGACGGCATTCGGGCGCCATCTTTGTCAACAACGACCCGTTCGGTGCGCCTGGAAATCGGACGTTTAACGGGAGCGTAGAGTCGCTCTGGCACGGCGGTGTCGGCTACGCCTTCGGGCCAGGGCCGAAGACGCTCTCCGTGTCCGTTGGCGAACGCACGGGCGCATGGTCTGCGATCGGCACATCGACGCAGCCGCCCGCGACGGTGGATCTCTTCGCGGCTTGGATCGAACATCGGAACCTGACGCAACCCGTGTCGTATACCATCTTCCCCGGCACCACGTTTGACGGCTTCCAGAGCAAGAGCAAGAGCCGTAAGATTACCCCTCTCCAGAACGATGCTCATATTTCCGCCGTTTTTGATGAGGATTACGATACCGTCTCCGCAGTTTTCTGGGACGCGTCTGGTGGCACTCTTAACGTACCCCTTAGCTCCGGCCCCGCATGTGTTACTGTCAGTGGGAGCGTAGCGCTCATCCTCAACCTCAAGACTGCGACCCTCACAGTGGCGGACCCCTCACAAACACTCAATAGCGTGGAAATCCAGGTGACGGGGTTGAAGCAGACCCCTTGGATGGGTACAGTGAATTTACCCCTTGGTCCAGGGGGATTGGCGGGAAGTAGCGTTACACAGGAACTTAATTAACTTTACACAACACCTCGTCTTACACGGGGGTCGTTAAATATGTGGCAGACACATGGCGAGAGCATCCCAATTTTGACGATAAGAGATAAGTGCGATGCAATGTACAGTACAGTCTAGAAACCGGACTGCTCAAATCCACCACCACCCTGGTCATACGCTTCCTGTGGTTGCTGGTAGGTAGCATCATCCAGTACCGGCGCTGCCTGAGGAATGGCTGGCTCCCGTTGCTCCGACGTAGGCTCGGCAATGATTTTGTCCACTGGGGGCTCGCGGATAGTAACCGAGTCAGGTAAGGGCTTCCGAGGACCGAGCTGTCCTTCAGGATCGTACCCTTTCATGCTACAATGACAATCAGATGAATCGATCTTCCAATCCCTCGAATGAATCGCACGTACATTTTGACCTTGATGCCAAGGACACCCTGACGAAGGAGAACATGACGCACAGCGTAGTCAACGTAGTCACGAACAGGTTGACCCGAATGAATCATGAATCCGTCGGTGAACTTCATCGACTTGGCACGAGCAGCGCGGAGCTTTCCGGACACGACAACCTCACAGCCCTTTGCACCAGACTCCATGACAAACCGAAGCACACCATAACACGCCCTGCGGCCAAATCAGTATCACGCGGAACGCCCGCAGAGGTTTCAGTCTCACCGACGAATAGCAAGACCACCAAGGAGCTTGTATCGCAAGCTCTCACACTGCGCAACAGCCGAGAGACCCCGGGTTTGCACCTTCTCGGCATAGAGTTCGAGGGTGTTCTCAGGGAATTTGAACCGCTTTTGGACGAGGGCGGTAAGCTCGCGAATTCGGCGACCTTTCTCGCCAAGGACTTCTTGGGTATGTGTAGCACGAATAATAATCTGCGAGTACATGCTCAGGTAGCCATTCACTAAGTGCAGCAGAGCACACGGACCTCTGTGCGCGCATGCGTGACGCGGACGTCGCAACCAGAGTAGCCTTCTTCGGAAAGCTCGCGGGTGAAGAATTCATTCAACTCGGCACGGAAAACACCATCCGCGACGAACTTTCGCTTTTTGCTGATTTGAGCGGCCATAGTTGGGAAGGTTGAAAGAAACTGTGAACTGGGTTGCATCAGCACGCGTGATAAGCAGTAGCAGTGTCATCTGAATGAGAGAACTGGGATCCAGCTCCAATGCACAGCAATCTGCATCACTTTCCCAACTGAACACAGCAGTACCACGCAACACAGTCGCACCGTAGAGAAAATAACACACCTTTCTTATAGAGTGGTGTGTGTACGAGTGTCGTTCGTAGAGCTGTGGATGACTCGGTTGTCCTGTTACACTTTCTCACACTCAGCAAATGTAGCGGCGGAGTTTAAATAAGCGCACATATAAATATAAATGTTCAATGGATTCTCTTACCACTTGGTCCGCATGATGTTTTGGTAAGTGTTAAGTTTCTCAGCACCGCATTCACTTGCTATGAAGAGCGTTGTATTTTCAACCATCACTGGCACCTCTTAGTCGACCTTGACTGTATTGGATAATGTTGCATTTCACTGACATGAATGACCTTCTGAGCCGCATTTCTCTTTTCTTTCGCTTTTTTTGTCTCTGACAATGGCAGGCTGATAATTTTCTTTTCCCAGGTATGGATCATTCCCCCGGATGTGAGCCCCCGAGTGTCAGCTGTAATTGTTTTTCGAGTGTCACAACCCAGGTTACTCTCTGCATTATGTTGTTCCCTGTCAGTACCACCGCCTTGGAACAATTCACTATTTCTCCTTTAACGTTTTGTGTGATTACCTAGGCTGTAACATTCAAGCGTCGTTCTACCAAACGTATCGAGCAGAGCGTGAAGTTTTACCTGGTGCCATTATTTACTTCCATGTTCTTAAAATCATCAATCTTCGCAATGTGGAATCCGTCACTGCGCACGGGTCATCTCAGTGAATGAGATTTACAGATATCTGTGTTGTGTTGGCCGCAATGCCGAGGTCAAATACTCCTATGCACGTACGCCTGACCCGTTCCGTTAAGGTACCAATGCCACAGCGGCTCGGGCCTATTCACCCTAATTTTTTTTCTTGTCATCCAGAGATAGGGCTTCCGTGCCGTGCATCATTTCATCCCATTCCACCTTCCAGATGGTAGATGGATGCTTTACAGTGGCGGCAGATTATACATATTGAGTATCCCCATTGTATACGCTGAACACCTGCGGGTTTTGCGCACACAGAGTATGGGGAAAGCTTTGCATGCCATTGGAGTTGGTGTTCATGAGCATCGCTCATTCACGAATATTCCAGCGGCTCCCATCCCACTCCCAACGCACATGCTAGTGCAGAGGAATTCGCCGTTCCGTCTCCGTAGCTCCTCCAGGCCAGTGACAACTTGGCGAATGCCAGCTGCAGTGCCGTCAATAAGGTATTCGTCTGATAATAGCAGATGACGTACTCATACCCAACGGGTGAGTCAAAGAAATAGACCCGCCGCTACAGAGGTGACATGATTGAGGCCTTCCTGCCATTGATGTGTTAGCAGCAACTTACTTGGGATTGATCTTATTTATCGGTATCTTCAACTGCTCAACGCAGTGAACAAATTGCGACGCAAACGCTTCGTTAATCTACTGCAGTGTTCAAAAAGAGTCGGCGTAAGGCAGAGAAAAGCCCGCACCTCATATACATCGACATCTCCCTTGTCCAACCCAGTCTGTGCGAGGACTTTGGGAATGGCATAGATGGGGGCGACTCCCATATGACGCGGTTCTACGCCAACAACGGCTGTGCCCACAAACTTGGCAAGGACATCATAACCTTCCGCCTGCGCACGCGCCCGCGTTGTCAGAATACACAACGCCGCGCCATCGCCCACCCCGCTAGCGTTCCCAGCCGTTGTCGACGCGCCGCCCCATTCTGGGAAGGAGGGCTTCAGCGCGGCGAGCCCTTCCGCGCTCACGTTCGGTCGAACGGTATCGTCCACCGATACGACGGTCCCTCGAAGCTCGATGGGGAGGATCTCATCTGCAAACACGCCATCTGCCAACGCCTGCTTTCTTGCGTCAATCACCGCGTTGCGAGAGTCGGGGAACAAATGAGGAAGGAAAGCGAGACCTTTGCTGCGCGTGTGTGAGAAATGAGCGCGTACTCGTCCTGCTTCTGCCGAGAGATGTTGTACGTCTTCGCGACCATTTCCGAGGTCCATCCCATGGGCTGTTCGCACCGAAGCCGCAATTGACACCGTCATTAATAAATCAGATCACTGACAGGAGCGCGCCCGGGTTACGCACCTGGATGCAGTCGTGCGCTTGTGGGTTTGCGCTGACGGCGTCAACTACTACGGGGGTAGGGCGGGGACTGTGCAAACGAAAATAAAATTATAAGAACCGACGGAACTTGGAGCGCGACAGAGACGCGACGCGACGCGTCAAAGTCGCGTCGCAAACTTCGAACGAGCAGAACTGACTTGAGGGACATGCTTTCCACGCCAACGGCTACGCCGAGCGATATCTCCCCCACACGAATGCTCTGCGCGATATTCCTAATTGCCATGAGACCCGAGGAGCAAAGCCGGTTGACGGTAGAGATGGGGACATGGTCGGGAATCCCGGCTGCCAGCGCGGCAGCGCGAGAGACGTATAGAGGCGAGGGTGGGTGGCAGGTTCCTTCGCAGTTTCTTTCATGACACCGGCATACAATCTAAAGCTGGAGCATGTATCCGCACCTACACAAATGTCGTCAATCAACTCCGGGTTCAACTTGGTTTTCTCGAGAGTGGTCTGAGGTTAGAACACGGTCAACGCGGAACGATGCAGCAAGGTGGGTCAACTCGTGCCTTGAATAGGGCGTGAAGCAGTTCATCGACCGGCACGTCCTTGAGTTGTCCTTTCTTTGCCCTTCCCATCGCAGTACGTTTCGCAAAGGTGATCACAATGTCATCGGGCTTTTTCTGCAGCAGTTGTGCACGCCTAGAGGCCAGAGTTGAGGCTGTCCGGTGTGCGCCTTTCAATGCACGAGATACGGGCCTTACATGGGGCATGGTGGTAAAGTTTACACAATGTAAAAGCCGAGGTGTTCTTCGGGTGATCCACGACACAATTCACCAATCGCTTGTACGGGCGGATCTTCAGTAACTTAGCCGGCAAGCGCTCGGACGGAGCCCAAAGTCTCAGGTTCAGACTCTTCGCCTGGCAAGTCGAGGAATATGCTTATTGGATTGGCAGTCATGCGCCCATATGTACATACACGACTGACTATTGAGAGTCAGTGTAGGGTTATAGAAAATGTGCGGGGGTATCCTAAATAGCAGACAACGGGGAGAAGATACGCTCAGCAGTTGACGATAAATGACATGTGGGTGTGCAAGAACATGAACAGAATAAATGACAGGAAGGTGCACATAGTCACACCCAAAACATCAGCTTGCGGATAAGTGCAGCGTCCCTACTTGGCCGGTCTGAATAATCACGCGACATAGTGCGCGGGAGGTACGGGCGGTCAGTGTAATCGTCGCTGTCGGGTGGAGGTGCGATCCGCGATAGTTGCATCTTCGTAGAGATAAGCTATAACCCTGAATATCTGGCAGCACGGTGCTCACCTCGCTATCCATGATCACGACGTTCAAGATTTCGCGTAGCTCTGGTCGCTCCTCGAACGAATAACCCTCCTCTGCGCTGCCGGACCGTAGTTGATATTGCTTAACGAGGTGGATGAACTTGCCCATCATATTGAACTTAGCCCAATGTACTTTTGAGGAGTCATCTGGATGAAAATCGCCATTGCCGATGTGTGCCCGAATGAGATCGGACAAATGTACCTCCCTGTCATCCGGGTGAGTCGATGGATCAGAGTTATGTGCGCGGACTCACAGTGCGGGGATACAAGGACCCTTTGAATTGCGAAGTGCCATCCGGTAAGAGCGATGTGAACCAGTTGAGTTGAATAGTAACTCCCAAGACTGAAGGTGTTTATGCAATTTTGGGTTATTTTCCTGGAACCTCGCAATGGCCGGATCCCCTGGATACGTAGCATTATTGATACCAGCCACGAATGCTCGCAGAGCTGAGTAGTTGTTGAGAGCTCTCAGCTTTTCAGCAATCTCAACCAGTTTCTCAATTTGCCTCGCTCTGTTTTTGGGCTTGTCGTGGCATAAAATCAACGAGACGACCCTGACACCGTAATCAGTAAGGCCG
>Ga0307510_10000908_pt1 | contig 31266 bp, 26 predicted proteins | sample 12_EM_MG_FD_207224 | JGI IMG/M metagenome (GOLD analysis project Ga0307510, IMG submission 207224) | Populus trichocarpa ectomycorrhiza microbial communities from riparian zone in the Pacific Northwest, United States - 12_EM | ecosystem: Host-associated > Plants > Roots > Unclassified | place... | reverse complement strand
AGCCTCGAATCGGGAATTTTATAGAGCAACACCCGGAGATCGGCATCAGACTGTCGACGATCGCTGACTTGCGCGATCTCGAAACGATACGCTTCGATCTCGCCATCGCCTATGGGTGCCCTCCCGTCGTCAACGGCAGGCGGATCGAACCGCTATTGGCGGAGCGCTTGCGCCCTCTGTGTAGTCCGCGGCTGATTGAGCAGGTTCAACTTCGGGAGCCAGGCGATCTCAGCCGCGTCACCCTGATTCATTCCTCCAATGCACTGACCTGGACCGAATATCTGCGAAAGGTCGTCGGTTCGAGTATCAGGGCACGTCACGAACTTTGGTTCGACCGATCCACCATGGCCATAGACGCGGCTGTCGAAGGTCTTGGAGTGGTCCTGGAGAGCGAACTTCTTGCTGCAGAAGAACTGGAAAAGGGCACACTCGTCGCGCCGTTCGACCCCAGGTTCGAGGTTGAGACCGTCTCCTACTATCTTGTGCGGTCCGCCGAAGCAAAAAACCGCTTCCATGTCGGCGCGTTCGAATCCTGGCTGCGCATGAAGATCACGGCCGCGAACTTGCATACGGCAACGCCGACGTGACGTGTGCCACCCAATGCTGCCGGTCCAGTGGCGCAAAGCGGACCGATGCGATCAATTATCGACGCGCAGCTGGTGGCGGCTTCTGCACCGTCGGTGCGGCGGCAGCCAGAATGTCCGCGCGTACACCGTTCCTCGGCGGATAGATCCGCTGCTGGTTGATCACTTGCTTGGTCACCTTGGCGGGAGCTCCGGATGTGTACAACTGGCGGTCCCATCCGACGGTATGAAGTGCTCCCCAGGCTCCGAGATCGAGCACGGTTACATACCAATCGATGTGGAGTGGAAGCATCGGCTGTCCAAGCAAATCAGCCACAACGTTATTCCCGGCAAAGCGGCCCATCGGTCTTGCGAACTGGCAGGACATCACGGTGGAATGTTCACCGTCCACGACGCAGGAAGCCACATCGCCGGCGGCAAAGATGTTTGTCGCACCGGCAACGCGCATGAATTGATCCACATGGAGGCGACCAAGCCGATCCCGCTCAACCGCCAACGTCTGGGCCACGGGGCTTGCCCTCATGCCCGCGCACCACACGACTGTCCGTGTCGGGATCATTTCACCGGAGCTCAGCGTGACGCTGCTTGCATCGACAGACGTGACCGTTACGTTGAGCCGCGTTTCCACACCCAGCGCCGCCAACGCTTCGCTGACGATCGGGCGCGCTTGTTCTCCGATCGTCTCGCCCACGACGGGGTTTGGATCGACGAGAATGACGCGCCGGTTGCCGGAGAGGCCCGCCTTTTCGAGCTTGCCTGGCATCTCCGTTGCGACTTCGATGCCCGTAAAGCCGGCGCCCACGACGACTACCGTGGCAAGGCCTTCCGAAACCGCTTGCTCGCCCAATCCGGCGAGGTGCGTGTCGAGCCGAACGGCCGCCGCGTAAGTATCCACGTCAAAGCCGTTGGCCGTCAGCCCGGGTATTGCAGGGCGCACCAATTGGCTGCCGAGCGCCAGCACCAGCCGATCGTATCCTATGACCTCGCTGCCGCCATTCGTTGTGACGCTCACATGTTGCTTGACGGGATCTATTCCCTGGACCTCGGCAATCCTGTGATCGACCCCTACCGGGTCAAGCAGTTCGACAAGCGGTATGGCCGCATCGCTAATGTCGACCTCATAGTTGCGTACCCTGATGTTATGGTAGGGGTTGCGGTCGACGACGAGTATTTCGACATTCGCTGCCGGCGCACCGATTTCGTCGCGCTTGCGCGCAGCACCAAGGGCGGCCCAGAGCCCCGCGAATCCCGCACCAAGGACAATAATGCGCGCCATATGATTTTCCCGAACGCTTGGTTGAGCTAATCTCGCGGGAGAACCGGAATCAAGCTTGTTGGGCCAGCCGTGTTGAGCCAACCTTGGCCAGGTCGGACGCCATGCGACCGCACTAGCGTCCCGACAGCATTTCGGATTTTCAGAAATTGACTTGACGACAAACCCAAATCAGCAATATGTCGATGGGGTCCCGTCCCGGTACGAGGGGCGTTTCGCGATCGTCACAAGCGCGGGATGGGATGCGGTGGCCGCGGATGCGCTTTTGACGAACGGCGCGTGAGGCGGACGGCGAAGTCGTGTGGTCCTGACGCCCCGATGCTGGCGTCAAGTCTCGCGGTTGCGCATCGATCCAATTGGATCGAGCGCGATATCCGCGAGGCGACGGTGACAACGAGCCCGGCCCGACCGGGGAGAGCACGATATAAGCCGTAAAGCCATTGCGCAGGGAATGTCGGATGCCTCCGCTGCCCTGTATGCTCGTGTGCGCCTCTATCTACCTATTGCACACGAGACCGCGGGTGCAGCGTGCACCCGGCATTTCCCTGCGCCCTCTGTTTGGAGGGCAAAGAAATTCGATAGCAAGCCTCGGGCAAATCGAGCCGCGAGATCGTGAAGTTGTGTCATTCCCCGTTGTCATCACCCGCGAAAGCGGGTGATCCAGTATTCCAGAGACTTCAATGATTGAGCGGATAGGCCGCGGCGTACTGGATACCCGCCGTCGCGGGTATGACAGCTGTGTGTGGGCGGGCATTAGAGAACAAATAACGCCCTGGACGACCAACCAGTTTCCACCCCAGCCACTCCACGCAAGACAGCGTCCCCATATGACCCGTCATCTGCTAGACAGAATGCCATCAAGCAAAACAGGCGGCGCGAGACCGCTGGACGTGGAGGAAGCATGTCGTCGGTTCGCTACTACGACTGGATCGCGCATTTCGGACGCCGCACGCCGGACAAGATCGCCGCCATCGACCTCGCCAGCGATCGCCGGCTGTCCTACGCGCAGTTCGACGCGCGTATCTCGCGGCTTGCCACCCACCTGCGCGACAAGCTAGGGGTCGCGCGTGGCGACCGCGTCGCCGTGCTGGCGCTGAACACGACCGATACGCTGGAGGTGCAGTTCGCCTGCGGCCGGATTGGCGCGGTGTTCCTGCCGTTGAACACGCGGCTCACCGTTCCCGAGCTGCAATTCATTGTTGGCGATGCCTCGCCGAAAGTGATGATCCACGACACTGATCTCGCCGAAGCCGCACTCACGGTCGCAAAGCTCTGCAACGTTTCGTCCGCACTGCTGCTCGGCCCCGGCGGCTCCTACGAAGCGGCGATCGCGGCTTCGACGCCGCTCGATCACGCGGAGGTGGTCACGCTCGATGACATCTCGACCATCATGTACACCTCGGGCACGACAGGCCTGCCCAAGGGCGCGATCATCACCCACGGCATGACGTTCTGGAATTGCGTCAATCTCGGCGGCCCCGCCTATGTCTCGCCGTCGACGGTGCTGCTCACGGTGCTGCCACTGTTTCATACCGGCGGGCTGAATTGCTACACCAACCCGGTGCTGCATGCCGGTGGCACGGTGTTGATCATGCGCGCGTTCGATCCCGGCCTGGCGTTGCAGCTGATCAGCGACGCATCCTACGGCATTACCCAATTCTTCGGCGTACCCGCGATCTACCAGTTCATGGCGCAGCATGCTTCGTTCGCGACATCCGATTTCAGCCGGCTGGTGATCGGCGGCGTCGGTGGCGCGCCGATGCCGGTACCGCTGCTGAAAGTGTGGGAAGAGCGCGGCGTCGCGCTCCAACAAGGTTACGGCATGACCGAAACGTCTCCGGCGGTGCTGGCACTCGACCGCGAGGACACCGCGCGCAAGGCCGGGTCGTCCGGCAAGCCGGTGCTGCATACGGAAGTGCGGATCGTACGCCCCGACGGCACCGACGCCGATGTCGGTGAGCTCGGCGAGCTCTGGGTCAGGGGGCCGAACGTCACGCCGGGCTACTGGAACAGGCCGGAGGCCAACGCGTCGTCATTCACCGATGGCTGGCTGCACACCGGCGACGCCACACGCGTCGATGAAGAGGGTTTTTACTACATCGTCGATCGCTGGAAGGACATGTACATTTCCGGCGGCGAGAACGTCTATCCGGCCGAAGTCGAGAGCGTGCTGCATCAGCTCACGGCCATCGCGGAAGCTGCCATCATCGGCGTCCCGAACGAACAATGGGGCGAAGTGGGCCTGGCGATTATTGCAGTAAAGCCCGGACAGACGCTGACGCCGGCGGAAATTCACGCGCATTGCGCGGCAAATCTGGCGCGGTTCAAATGTCCGCGGTTGATCGAGTTTGTCGACGCCTTGCCGCGCAACGCGACGGGCAAGATTCACAAGCCGACGCTGCGCAAGAATTTCGGCGCGCCGAAAGCCACCGACAAGCTTGCCTCGTAACGGCCTGTCTGCCGGGCCAACAGAGAAAAAGCCCGCTGGCTCATCACCAGCGGGCTTGATTGTTCAGCAGCCGATCAGAGGATCCCAGTACATCCGTGGTGATCCTCCATCGATCGCCTTAACCGACGCGGAGGTTTTCCGCGCTGGTCTTGCCGCGCATGCTGTCGACCTTCGCTTCATATGAAAGCTTTTGGCCTTCATTGAGCGAGCTCAAACCTGCACGTTCGACGGCGCTGATGTGAACGAAAACGTCGGTTCCGCCATCATCGGGCTGGATGAAGCCAAAACCCTTGGTCGCGTTGAACCACTTAACTGTTCCGGTAGCCATGTAACTATCTCCAAGATGCGCTAAAGCGCTTTGCCCGCACGACCTCCGCGCAGGCTTGATCCGATTTCAACGATGTCTTGGGGATTGGGGCCGGTTTCGGCGTGGTCAACAAGGCAGAGCGATAATTCGAATAGGCCTCATATAGTCTATTTCGCCGGGAATGCAAGGCTGGAAAGCGCTATCCCGGCAAGAACATCGCAAACGGCTCTTCCGTCGTCCGCCGCAAATGCTGGCGATACTGCGCGTAATTGGGGTCATCGGCCGAAACCCTGCCAAAGGTAGGATTAGAGACGATCTTGATCGGCAAATAAGCGATTGGCGCCGCGATCGGCGTCAACAGCGAGCCGCGGCCTGCGAGCAATGTGGTGAGGATGCCATACATCTCGCCCGAAATCGTCGGCCGCGCCACCGTGATCAGGCGATGCTGGCCGTGCCGGTTGGTGACGAGATAGATGTGGCCGGACTGGTTCGGCATCGCCACCTCGCCGAACTGGGTGAAAGCCGCGTCCTGCCGTTCGCTTTCGTGAAACACCAGGGAAGACGCCGCATTGTCCCACGAGATCTCGGTGCGGTAGGCGAAGATCGCATCCTTGTCGCCAAACGACGGACGCACCGTGACATAGGTCCCTTCGATCCACGCCGCCGCGCGGCGCGAATAGGCCCCTAACGCATCAGGCGCGATGTCGCCGTTCCCATTGAGTGCGGCAGGCGCCGGTGCGTCGGGCGTCTTGCGCAGGGAAACACCGAGCGCCTGCTCGAGGCGGACAGTGGTAGCAAGCGTAAACGGGCGGCGGCCGCCGAGCACCTTCTCCAGCGTCGAGAGACTGAGCTTGGCAAGCTCCGCCAGCGATTGCCGGGAGATGCGGCGCCGGGCGATTTCCTCGCGAATGGTGTCGGCGATCTGCCGGCTTTGCTCGGCGGAAAGCTGCTTGTCCGGCGCTGGCATCGTTACCCCTGGTCTCGAAGGGCCAGTCTAGCAGACGCACAATCCATCACAAACCCGCACAAAACCGCTCCGGCCGTGGCGGAGCCCGGTGGCGGGCGACCGAACAAGGCCGATCATTCCGCTCGCGCCAAATCAAGGCTTTCCGCACCCTCACACCACGGCGAAATCGCCGTTTAGGAGTGAGCGACATGACGACATGCGACGAAATTGAGGCCGACAAACCCGGCAGACAGCCCCGCCTGATCAGGCTGGTGCTGTTCTTCGTGATGCAGGGCGTAGCCGTAATCCTGGTCGGGTTTGCGGCATTATTTTTGAGCTTTGAGCCGGCATGGTCGGCGGAGCGTGTTCAAGCCGCCTTCGTCAAGCCCGGCGACGCACGTTCCGGATCGCTGCTCCTGAAAACGGACGACGGTTATGCCGACGCATCGCGGCTCGGCATCGATGTCGATCTCACCGTCTCAGGCCCCACGGTCCGCGCTCGCGTTACTCAAATCTTCCGCAACCCGACGCAGGACTGGGTCGAGGCGATCTACGTCTATCCGCTGCCGTCGGGCGGCGCGGTCGATACGCTGAAGATGGTGATCGGCGACCGCGTCGTGGTCGGCGACATCAAGGAGCGGCAGCAGGCAAAAATCATCTACGAACAGGCCAAGCAGAACGGACAGAAGGCGGCGCTGACCGAACAGGAGCGGCCGAACATCTTCACCAACTCGGTCGCCAATATCGGCCCCGGCGAAACCGTGCTGGTGCAGATCGAATATCAGGAGCCTGTCGCACAGTCCGGCAACGAGTTCTCGCTGCGGGTGCCGATGGTGGTCGCACCGCGCTACAATCCCGCACCCGTCGTGCAGAGCGTCGACTTCAGGCCCGATAGCGGCGGCTGGGGCGCAGTCAAATCCGATCCCGTGCCGGATCGCGGTCGCATCTCGCCCGAAGTGCTCGACCCCGCGACCAACGCGCCGGTCAATCCGACCCGCATCACCGTGCGGCTACAGGCCGGCTTCCCGCTCGGCGAGGTCAAAAGCCACCATCATGCGATCAAGACGGAAAAGGCCGATGCCGACACGAGCATCATTCGCCTGGCCGAAGGCCCGGTGCCGGCCGACCGCGATTTCGAACTGGCCTGGAAGCCGGCCGCGGAGAAAGCGCCCTCGGTCGGGCTGTTCCGCGAGCACGTCGGCGACAGCGATTACCTGCTCGCCTTCGTCACGCCGCCTTCGATCGAGCAGGCCCAGCAGAAACCGCTGCCGCGCGAAGTCATCTTCGTGATCGACAATTCCGGCTCGATGGGCGGCGTCTCGATCATCCAGGCCAAGGCGAGCCTCATCTACGCACTCGGCCGCCTGCAGCCGAACGACCGCTTCAACGTGATCCGGTTCGATCACACCATGGATGTGTTGTTCCCGTCAGCCGTGCCGGCCGACAGGGAGCATGTCGGCCGGGCCACCTCCTTTGTCGACGCGCTGCAGGCCAATGGCGGCACTGAAATGGTGCCTGCGATGCGCGCCGCGTTGTCCGACAACGCCGGCGATGCCGGCTACGTCCGGCAGGTCGTGTTCCTGACCGACGGCGCCATCGGCAACGAGCAGCAATTGTTCGAAACCATCAATGCACTGCGTGGCCGCTCGCGCATCTTCATGGTCGGCATCGGCACGGCCCCGAACACCTACCTGATGACGCGCGCCGCCGAACTCGGCCGCGGCACCTTCACCCATATCGGCTCGGTCGAACAGGTCGAGGAGTGCATGCGCGGCCTGTTCGCCAAGCTGGAAAATCCCGCGGTGACCAATCTCACCGCAAAATTCTCCGATGCTGCGGCCGACATTACGCCGGTCGCGATCCCCGACGTCTATCGCGACGAGCCGCTGGTTCTCGCGGCAAAGCTCGACAAGCTTTCAGGCTCGGTCGAGATCAAGGGCCGCATCGGCGACCGTCCCTGGGTCGTCACGCTGCCGCTGGCGAACGCGGCTGAAGGCAAGGGCCTGTCCAAACTCTGGGCGCGGCGCAAGATCGCGGATGCGGAAGTTGCGCGCACCACGCGGCAGGCGAGCCCGGAAGATGCCGACAAAGGCATTCTGGCGCTGGCGCTCGAGCATCAGCTCGTCACCCGGCTGACCAGCCTGGTCGCAGTCGACAAGACGCCGAGCCGTCCGGAAGGCGCGCCGCTCAAGGTCTCTGAACTGCCGATCAACCTGCCGGCGGGCTGGGACTTTGAAAAGGTGTTCGGCGAGCGCCAACGCGCCCCGGTGACGCCGACGGACCGGCGCGCGGATAACGAGCAGGCGCAGGTTCAGATCGCGGCGCTGAAACGGGTGCAGCCCATCGTCACCCAGGCGCCCAATACGGTAACCCTGCCGAAGACGGCAACCGATGCCGAACTGAAAATGATTGCGGGTGTGATCCTGCTCACGGTCAGCCTGATCCTGTTGGTGTTCACTCGGCGTCAGATGTCACCGAGTTGACGTCGGCTGAAAAGAGGAGGCTCCCCACCCCTCTTTCCAGAGCGCGCGCGGCTTCCACCTGTCCCCCCAGGGCCGCGCGCGCCGCTTTTTTTTCCTAAGCCGTCATCGCGAGCAAAGCAACGCAATCCATTCTTTCTTTTCGCGGCGACGTGGATTGCTTCGCTTCGTACGCAATGACGGGGAGTAGCCAAGATGCCTCGCTTCGTCCTTCCGCTTCTTATCGCCGTCATCGGCCTGATCCTGCTCGGCCAGGGCGCCTACATCCACGCCAAGGCGCTGCTGGCGCAGGTGCTGCTGGAACGCGCCTTTGAGAAAACCATCGCCACCGGGCGCGAGACAAAGCCGTGGTCATGGGCCGACACGTGGCCGGTCGCCCGCATCGAAGTGAAGCGGCTCCATGCCAGCACCATCGTGCTCGCAGGCAGCAGCGGGCAGGCGCTCGCCTTCGGTCCAGGTCATGTCGAACGGACGCCGGATGCCGGCGAGCGCGGCGTCGCCGTCTATTCGGCTCACCGCGATACGCATTTCGCCTTCCTGAAGAACGTCCTCATCGGCGACGAGATCGACGTCAAAAGACAGGACGGCCAGACGTTCCGCTATCGGGTGGATAGGGCCTCGGTCGTCCGCTTCGATGCCTCCGGCATCGATCCGCTCGCAGGCGGGCATGAACTGGTGCTGTCGACCTGCTGGCCGTTCGACGCGCTGACGCAGGGGCCTGAGCGCTATCTTGTGCACGCCACGATGCTCGGGGAAGCGCCGGGTTCACGCTGAATTCTCCGCGGGCCGGGATATCGTGCGCGGCGCGAATGGCGCTGCGCACGCAACGCGTGTTGCCACGTCAGCCAAGTGCCAATAGAAAGGCGTCAATCACAAGAAAGACATGGCGCGGGCGTTCGTCCTCGATCGCATCGGCCAAAGGAACAACAGAGTTTAAGGGATTCCCATGGACGCTCAGGCAAGCACCGCATCGCACCAAGCCGAAAAATGGTCGCCTTCGCCTGACGCCAGCGACATCGTCAAAAGCATTCATGCGATGCTGCACCCGCGCAATATCGTGCTGGTCGGCGCCACCGACAAGCCCGGCAACTACGCCGAGCGCATCTGGAACAATCTGATCAAATACAAGTACGAAGGCGGGCTGTTCCCGGTCAACGCCAAGCGCGAAACGATCTGGGGCGTGCCCTGCTACAAGGATTTTGCGAGCCTCCCCGAAAAGCCCGATCATGTGCTGGTGCTGGTGCCGGCGCGTTTCGCGGTGCAGGTGATCCGTGACGCCGCAGCTGCCGGCGCGCGCTCGGCCACCATCGTCACCTCCGGCTTCAGCGAGTTGCAGGACGAGGACAGCCAGCGACTGGCGGTTGAATTGAAGGAGGCGGTGCGCGAAACCGGCCTCGCCGTCACCGGCCCGAACTGCCTCGGCAATCTGAGCGCGGGCGAAAAGCTGTTCACCAATATCGACGACCGCATCGTCACCATGGAGGCAGGCCCGGTGGCGATTGCCGGCCAATCCGGCGCGATCGTGATGGCGATCCGCCAGACGCTGGAAGATCGCGGCGTCGGCGTCGGCTACATGGTCACCACCGGCAACGAGACCGGCCTCGAGACCCCGGACCTGATGGCCTATTTCGCTGCCGATCCCTCGATCCGTGTCATCGTGGTCTATCTCGAAGGCGTCAGGAACACCAAAGTATTTCGGGAGGCCTGCAAGGCCGCGCGTGCCGCCGGCAAGCCTGTCATCGCGCTGAAACTTGGTGCCTCCGAGGGCGGCCGCGCCGCCGCGATGGCGCACACCGGCGCGCTCGCCGGCTCGATCGAAACATTCGACGCGATCTCGACGCGCGAAGGCGTGATCCGCGTCCGCGGGCTCGACGAATTGATCGAGACCACCGAATGTTTCGTGCATGCCGAGCCGCCGAAGAGCAATCGCCTCGCCGCGGTCTCCCTGTCCGGCGGCAAGCGTGGCCTGCTGATCGACGCGTTCTATTCGGCGGGCTTGAATTTTGCGCCGCTCAGCGCGAACGCGACGGCGCAACTGGCCAAAATGCTCGGTCCCGGCAGCATCGTCGGCAATCCCCTCGATGCCGGTTTTGCCGCGGTGGTGGACCCCTCGGTCTACATGAACTCGATCAAGATCATGATCGACGATCCCGACACCGACATCGTCATCATCGACGCCGAATTGCCAAAGGCGCCGCATGAATTGCGTGAACGCAACTTGCGGATCGTCAACGAGATGGCGGGAGCGGCAAGCAAACCCGTGGTCTATATCAGCGCCATGTCGATCGGATTTACCGAGTTCACCAAGGCCTTGCGAAAATCGCTGCCGAACATCGCGGTCATGCAGGGTCTCGATCGCGCGGTCGGCGCGATCAAATCGCTGATTGAATATTCTTCGCTGCGCAAGGAAGTGCCGGATATCAAGTCAAGTTCGAAGGCATCTGCGCGAGCGGTGCTGGAAAAGGCGCTCAAGGCCGCCAACGGCGCCGCCGCGCTGGACGAGGTCGCCTCGAAGAAGCTGCTCAAGGCCTATGGCATTCCCGTCTCCAAGGAAGAAATCGCGCAGACCGCTGCTGAGGCGGTGAAGATCGCCAAGACGATCGGTTTTCCCGTCGTCGCGAAAGTGGTCAGCGCCGACATTTTGCACAAGTCCGACATCGGCGGCGTGGTGCTGAACCTGAACAGCCCAGCCGAAGTGAAAAAGGCCTTCAACGACATCACCGCGCGGGTCAAGAAGATCAAGAGCAAACCAAAGCTCGAAGGCATTCTGATCGCACAGCAGGTCAAGGCCGATCTTGAGCTCGTGGTCGGCGCTTCGCTCGACGCCGAGATGGGGCCGGTGGTGCTGTTCGGCACCGGCGGCGTCGATATCGAACTGATGAAGGACGTAGCCCTGGCCGGCGCTCCGCTGGACGAGGCCGAGGCGAAACAGCTGATCGCCAAGACCAAGGCCGGCGTGAAGATGAAGGGCTATCGTGGCAAACCCGCGCTGCACGAGCCTTCCGCCGTCAAGGCGCTGGTCGGCCTCTCCAATCTGATGGCCGATGCCGGCAACCGCATCGCCTCGATCGACGTCAATCCGTTTTTGATCAACAGCAAGGTCGGCGTCGCCGTCGACGGCCTGATCGTGCTTAACAATGCCGCCGCGAACAAGGCCGCGAAGCATTGAGACTCTCCCTCGCCCCGCTCTTGCGGGGTCCGAGACGAGCGAAGCTCGCTCTTAGAGGGCTGGGGCGAGGGGCTGCCTCCACGAAGTTGATGTTAGTTGAGGGACCTGTACCCCCTCACCCGGATCGCAAGGGCGATCCGACCTCTCCCCGCAAGCGGGGAGAGGTTAAAGAAGCTCACAACCCCATTCCCCACTTCTGCGCGGTCTGCAAAATCCAGTCGCGGTAGAGCGTCAATGGCGTAACGCCAGTCATGCCACCGCAGCCCGCCGATCCATTCGGCCCGGTCGACCAGCTCACGACACCGACGATAACCGGGCCGCCTTGCTTGTCCTCGAAAACAGGCGCGCCGGAATCTCCCGTGCAGGCGCCGAGCCCCTCACGCGTGCCCTGCCCGACGGGATCGACCAGCCTGATCTGCAAGGTGCCCGGCTTCCCGGTCGCGACCAGGCCGGCGACGCGGATGGTGCCGCCGCTCTTGCCGTCGCCGCGCACGGTCACGCCGATGCCGGCGATGGTGAAGCGGCTGCCGACATTGATCGGAATATTCGGTAGTCCAAGCGCGGCTGGTGTCTTGCCCTTGGGCGGCGCGGCCAATTGCAGCAAGGCGACATCCGCCGTCGCGCGATGCCCCTGCATGGCCTGCATGTTGAAGCCGGGATGAATGGCGAAAGTTTTGACGTCCTGCAACGAGGGCTGCCGGTCCACGCCATATTCGACGATCTTGTAGTCCGCGCCTGATGGCACGCAGTGCGCCGCGGTCAGCACCAGCTTTGGCGCGATCAACGCGCCGGTGCAGAAATTACCGCGCGAGCCGACGATGGTGACGACCGCGCGGGCGACGCCTTCCGTCGACGGCGCTCCGCCGCCGACGATGGCGTGCGCGGGAACGGATAGAAGCACGGCAAGGCCGGTAATCAGGCGGGGCAGGATGTTCATCGGCGCAGCAATAACCCGCGCGACGCATGCCGCCAAGCGCCCGATCGCACTGGTTCCAGCAAGCAATTCGTGTTAGCGGCTCGCCAACACATTTGTTTCAGGCAGGGAAATAATGATCGAGGCAGTGATCTGGGATTTCGGCGGCGTGCTGACCACCTCGCCGTTCGAGGCTTTTGCGCGGTATGAGGCCGAGCGCGGGTTGCCCACCGACATCATCCGGCGCACCAACGCCGCCAACCACCTGGAAAACGCCTGGGCCAAGTTCGAACGCGCCGAGGTCGACATCGAGGCCTTCGACGAATTGTTCGCGGCCGAATCGCTGGCACTGGGCGCGGCGGTTCGCGGCAAGGACGTGTTGCCGCTGCTGTCGGGCGATCTGCGGCCCGAGATGGTCGAAGCGCTCAAGCGCGTCAAGGCAAAGTTCAAGACCGGCTGCATCACCAACAACCTTCCCGCCAACGCCATCGGCAGCCACAGCGGCCGCTCGCTCTATGTCGCCGAGGTGATGGTGCTGTTCGATCATGTCATCGAGTCCGCCAAAATTGGCCTGCGAAAACCCGACCCACGCATCTACCGGATGATGGTCGAGACGCTGCAGGTCGATCCCCAAAACTGCGTCTATCTCGACGACCTCGGCGTCAACCTGAAGCCGGCGCGCGAGATGGGCATGACCACGATCAAAGTGGTCAGCGCGGCACAGGCGATCAGGGAACTGGAAGCCGCTACCGGGCTGGCATTGCGCTAGGCGGAAAATGCCGGAATTTGCCGCCGCCTATGAATAAACGGCGCTTGTTCTTTGCCAGGAACGCAGGCAGAACATTGCGAAATCTACCGAATTCGGAGTTGAAACCCCGTGGCTGAAAATGGGCCGTCGGCCTCGATCGAGGCAGTGGAAAGCGGTCTTGCGGCGCAAGGCTATATTGCAAGCCGCCAGATCGCGACCGCGGTCTATCTGGCGCAGCAGATCGAAAAACCCATTTTGGTCGAAGGCCCCGCCGGCGTCGGCAAGACCGAACTTGCAAAAGCGATCGCCGCCTGGCGCGGCCTGAAGATGATCCGCCTGCAATGCTATGAGGGACTGGACGAGGCCAAGGCGCTCTACGAGTGGAAATACGCCAAGCAGCTTCTTTATACGCAGATCCTGAAGGACAAGCTCGGCGAAGTGCTCGGCGGCGCGCCGACGCTGGAGGCTGCGCTCAATCAGCTTCACGATTTCGGCGACGTGTTCTTCTCGAAGGAATTCGTCGAGCCGCGGCCGCTGCTGCAGGCGCTGGAGCAGCCCGCCGGCTGCGTATTGCTGATCGACGAAATCGACAAATCAGACGCCGAATTCGAATCGCTGCTGCTCGAAATCCTGAGCGACTTCCAGGTGACCATTCCGGAACTCGGGACGATTGTCGCCGTCGCGGCGCCAACGGTGATCCTGACCTCGAACAGCGAGCGTGATCTCGGCGACGCGCTGAAGCGGCGCTGCCTGCATCTGCATATCGGCTTCCCTGAGCAGAAGCTGGAAGAACGGATCGTCGAAAGCCGGGTGGCCGGTATTTCGCAGACGTTGCGCAAGCAGATGGTGAGCTTCATTCACGAGGTCCGCACGCTCGACCTCAAGAAGCTGCCGTCGGTCAGCGAAACCATCGACTGGGCGCGCGTGCTGGTGCTGCTGCAGGCACCCGAACTCGGCCACGAAGTGGTCAAGGATACGCTGAACGTTCTCCTGAAATACGAGGCGGACATCGAGGCCACCATGCCTCAGGTCTCCACCTTCATCGCCAAGGCCTCGCGTCAGAACGTCTTTGGATAGGTAGGGATGAGAGAGAACCTGCATCGCTTCTTTCGTGCGGCGCGGGGCGCGGGGGTAAGACTCTCGCCGGCCGAAAGCATCGACGCGATGCGGGCCGTCTCCAAGGTCGGCTTTGCCGACCGCACCATCCTGCGCGACACTTTTCTGCTGACGCTCGCCAAGACGCAGGACGAGAAGAAGGCCCTCGGGGATTGTTTCGATCTGTTCTTCGATCAGCCCGAGCCGCAGTCGCCGCCCGAGGACGGCAAGGCAGACGAGCAGGACGCAGAAGGATCCAACTCCGCCTCCGATTCATCCGGCGATTCCAGCGGCGGCGCCGAACAGGCCGAGGGGCTCGGCCAACTCGCCCAGATGCTGCTGGCGCAGGACCGCAACCAGATTTCAGCGGCCATCGCCAACGCCGCGAGCGCAGCCTCGCTGTCCGACATCCGCTACTTCACGCAACGCGGGATCTTCTCCGGCCGCATCCTCGACCAGATGGGCATCGAGCGCCTGCGCGACGATCTCGACAATCTTGCCGCGACCAACCCTGCATTGGCGGAGCGGCTGACAAACGCGCTGGATGGACTGCGAGGAACCGTTCGCGAAACGGTTTCCCAGGCGCTGATGCTGTACGGGCGCGAGGAAGCGGAAAATCTACGCAACGAGATTTTGCGCAACGCGCCGCTGTCGCGGATCGAGCCGCGGCAGGTCGAGCAGATGCGGCGTCTGATCCGCCAGATCGCGCGCCGCCTGCGCGAGCGCTATTCCAAGCCGCGCAAGCGCCAGCGCCGCGGCCATCTCGACGTGCGCCGCACCATCCGCCGCAATGCCGCCTGGGGCGGCGTGCCGTTCCTCACCGCCTGGAAACGCCGGCATCGCGACAGGCCAAAGATCGTCGCACTCTGCGACGTCTCGGGTTCGGTGGCGCGGGTGTCTGATTTCTTCCTGCTGCTGATCCACAGCCTGCACGAGGTCGTGGACGACGTCCGCTCGTTTGCGTTCTCAGGCCATCTGATCGAGGTCAGCGACATCCTGGAATCGAAATCGCCGGAGGAGGCAATGGCCGAAATCATGTCCAAGGTGGGCTTCGGCTCCTCCGACTACGGCAACTCCTTCGACGATTTCGAGCACGGCTGGATGAGCGCGATCACGCCGCAGACCACGGTGATCGTGCTCGGCGACGCCCGCAGCAACAATCTCGATCCGCGCGCCGATATTGTGCGCCGCATCGCCGAGCGATCGAAGCGGCTGGTCTGGCTCAATCCGGAAGGCCGCATGGCCTGGGGCTGGGGTGATTCCGAAATGCCGCGCTATTCGACCTTCTGCACCGTGGTTCGCCAATGCGCCACCGCCAAGCAACTCGAACGCGCGGTGTCAGATATCGTGGCGAGCTATCAGTAGACGTTCAAGGCAATCGCCAGCTAACTCGGCGTACGGCATAGCCACAACAGGAAGGCGACCGCGGTCAGGATTGTGGATGCGATAACGCTGCCGACCTTGATTGCCGTAAGTGTCTTCAATATCCCGAACGTCGCCGACCATGCATTGCCCGGCTGCAGCATCCAGGCAAGAAGGCAATCCTCGGCGAGATCGCTCACGAAGTAGATCAAGGGAACCAGCGCCAGCATGGCCCATAGGGGACCGAGTTGGCCGAACCAGTACCAGATCGCGGCGCCCATCGATCCCGCCAGCGCCAGCATGACGATCAGGTCCAGTGGAAACAGCACAGGAACGACATACGCTTTCCGTACGTCCGAAGCGGTCAAGTGACGAAATTCCTCGCGGTCGTAAGCGAGCGTTTTTTCGGGAAAGCGGGATTCAAAGCCGCTGTTCTCGAAGCGGCTCTTCGCATAATTGCCGACCAAATGGTACAAGCCGAACGCCGCCACGACCGCCACGAAAAGAGCTATCGAAATCGTCCGATCCATCGGATGCATCCATCTGTCGTTGCGCCGACATGCATTCCAACGTTTCCAACGCTGTTGCTCCGGAACGCTGACAGCCAAGAGTTCCACCGTATTTGGGCGAGCGCAACGAAAATCTCTATTTTCACGGGAGCGGACGTCGCGCCTGGTTTGAGTTCGTGTTTCCGCCCTGCCGCACATCATGCTGCATGACGTGATGGCGAGCGATCAGCAGTCGCCGTCACGCATCGATCGCCTGCTTGATGCGCTTGCGCGTCAGCGGCAAATTCCGCAGCCGCTTTCCCGTGGCATTGGCAATGGCGTTGGCAATCGATGCCGCCGCCGGCCCCTGCCCGGTTTCGCCACTGCCGAGGAACGGCTGCCCCGGCCGGTCGATGATGTGAACCTCGATGCTGTCAGGCACCGCATCGAAACGCAGGATCGGATAGGTCTGCCAGTCGACGCTGGTTATCCTGGTATCGTCGAAGCTAACGCTTTCGTACAATGTCCAGCTCATCGACTGCACGATGGCGCCTTCGATCTGATTGACCAAGCCGTCCGGATTGACCACCTGCCCACTGTCAACCGCCGCCACCGCGCGGACCAGACGCGGACGGCCGGTCTCCCGGTTCACCTCAACCTCGGAAGCAATGGCGCAATACGCCGCCAGGTTCTTGTAGCGCGCAAAGGCAAAGCCGAAGCCGCGATCCTGCGGCGCCTTCTGGCCGCTCCTCCATCCGAAATTCTGCGCCGCCTTTTCGATCACGGCACGGCCACGCTGATCCTCAAGATGTTTCAATCGGAATTCGACGGGGTCGACGCCGGCGAGGCCCGCGAGTTCGTCCATAAAACTCTCGATCGAAAACACGTTGTGATAGGCGCCGAGCGCCCGCATCGCCGAAATCCGCAGCGGCATCGCCGGGATGAAGTGGTGCACCACCTGGGCGTTGGGAAACGCGTAAATCGGGATTGCGTTGCGGTCGCCGCCGCCTTCCGGTAGCGGCAACGGCCTCGGAGCGGGCACGGCAAAGGGTTGCGCCATGTGCTGCCCCGCCAGCATCGATCCCGCGCCGCCCGGCCGCATCGAGTGCGTATTGCTCCAGACATCGAAATGCCAGTCGGCGATCTTGCCGTTGCTGTCGAGCGAGGCCTTGAGTTTCGTCACCATCGCCGGGCCGAACGGCTCCCAGGCATGTTCCTGTTCGCGCATCCATTGCACGCGAACGGGGCGGCCGGGCAATGCACGGGCGATCAGCGCGGCGTCGGCCGCGGCATCGTCGGCGCCGTTATGGCCATAGCAGCCGGAGCCTTCGACATGGATCAGGCGAACGCTGGCCGGCGGCATGCGCAGCATTTCCGCGATTCCCTGACGATCGGGATAGACGCCTTGGGTATGCGTCCATACTGTCATCGCACCATCGATCAACTGCGCCACGGCACACGACGGACCGATCGATCCGTGCGCCTGATAGGGGCGTGTATAGGTCGCTTCGATGGTCTTCTGGCTTGTGGCCTGGGACTTGCCACGCTCGAAAATCGTCGAGGTCTGCGCCGGCAGGCTGGTCAACACCGCGAGCAGGTCGTCCTGCTTTGGCAGCCTTGCGGTCTCCTGCCACTTCGCGGCGGCGGCAAGCGCATTCATCGCCTTGACCGACTGGAACTCCTTTTCCGCGACCACGGCTAGGAAATTGCCGTCACGCACCACCTTCACGACGCCAGGCAGCTTCTCGACAGCGGCGGTATCGCATTCGATCAGTTGCGCGCCGTAGCTCGGCGGCCGCACGATGCGGGCATGCACCATCCCGGGCAGCCGCATGTCCTGAACATAGGCCGCACCACCGGTCACCTTGGCCGGGATATCGACGCGCGGCACAGACCGGCCAATGATCTTGAATGTCGCGGGGTCCTTCAGTTTCGACTTCGGCTGCGCCTGGACATGCAGCATATCGTCCCGGACGAGCTCACCATATGACAGCCGCTTGCCATCGGGCGCGATCACCGCACCCTCTGCCGTCCATAGGGTCTCGACCGACAGACCAAGCCGGTTTGCGGCTTCGGCAAGCAGCAGTTCGCGCGCCTGTGCCGCCGCATTCTGGATCGCGGTGCCGCTGTCCTTCATGGAGTTGCTGCCTGACGTATAGCCCTCGTTCGCGGTCAGGCGGGTGTCCGCCGTCGTCACCTTGAGGGATTCAAAGGCGACGTCGAGCTCCTCGGCCGCGATCTGCTGAAACGCCGTCTTGAAGCCCTGACCGAGTTCGGCCTTGCCCGTGAACACCTCGATACTGCCATTGGCATCGATCCGGATCCACGCGTCGAGATAGGGCGAAGTTTTCAAGCTGCCGGGCGGGCTCGGTGCGGGAGCTGGGGCGGGCGCGCTTTGCTGCTGCGCCAAAGCGCCTGACAACGAGAAGCTGACGATCAGCGCGCCGCCGCCTGCCAGCACGCGGCGGCGATCGATATTCACGGGGGCGTTCATCGGACTCTCCCCTCGGCGGTCGACGACGCATCTGCGGTGTCCATCAGCCTCGCTGCACGGCGCACCGCGCGCAGGATGCGCATGTGGGTGCCGCAACGACACAGATGCGGTTCGAGCTCGGAGCGGATTTGCTCATTGGTCGGCCTGGAATTTCGCTGCAGCAGGGCCTGCGCCCGCATCATGATGCCGGCGATGCAGTAACCGCACTGTGCTGCCTGCTCTTCCATGAAGGCGCGCTGGATCGGCGCGGGTTCCGACGCCGTGCCGAGGCCCTCGAGCGTCGTGACCTGCTTACCTTCCAGCAAAATCATCGGCGTCACGCAGGAGAGCACGGCCTTGCCGTCGACGATGACAGTGCACGCACCACATTGGCCCAGCCCGCAGCCGAATTTGGCGGCGTTGAGCTTGATGTCTTCGCGCAGCACATAAAGCAGCGGCGTATCCGGATCGGCATCCACCTGATGCTCCCGGCCGTTGACCTTCAATGTCATCATGGCTTGTCTCGCTGCTGAGGATCGGCGGGCGCGTTGCGCGGTAACGGCGATGTCATGAGAAATGCGGTCTGCGCGCGGCGTGCATCTTGAACCGTCTTTTCAACGCCAGACCATGGCGGCTGGTTGCTGAACCGCGCGCGCAGATAGCTCAACAGGGCCGAAGCCTGCACATCGGTCATGCTGGCGGCAAATCCCGGCATGATCGGGCTGCGTTCGCCTTCGACGGCCTGGACGCCGGACAGCACGATATTGGCGAGATTGCGCGGATCCGGGCTGGCGATCGCCGTGCTGAGAGCCAAATTGACCCCGCCATAGGGTAGCGGTCGTCCGCTCGCGTGACATGACGCGCAGGCCGCAGCGTAGATCGCCGCACCCGCTGCATTGGCTTGGGAAGCTTGAACTGAAGATGATCTGGCTTGCTCCAGCGCGGCCTCACCCTGACGTTTGCGATCCGGCGCCGGCGTTCCCGATACGCCGGCCATGTAGACCGCGATCGCGCGGACGTCGCTTGAGGGTACCGAGGACAGATTGCTGACCACCTCGGCCATCGGCCCGCGCGCCGTGCCGTGGTCGGGGTGCCAGCCCTCGCGCAAATAAGCGAACAAGGCATCCGCATCCCAGGGCACCGGCGCGTGGGACTGATCGTTGAGCGCATAGGCGTGCCAGTTGTCGACATCCCCGCCGGCAAATTGCGCGCTGTTGCGTTCAGCACCCAGCGCATTGCGTGGCGTGTGGCAGGCGCCGCAATGCGCCAACCCCTCGACCAGATAGGCGCCGCGGTTCCATTCGGCGCTTTGGCTGGGATCGGGCTGATAGGTGTCGTGACGAAGGAAAAGCAGTTTCCATCCGGCGATGGCGAGCCGCTGGTTGAACGGAAAGGAAAGCTGGTTTTCGCGGGCCGGCGCGCGGACGGGCTGCCGCGTCATCAGGAAGGCATAGAGTGCCCGGTCATCCTCATCGCTGACATTGGTGAAGTGGTCGTATGGGAATGTCGGATAGAGGTGCTGGCCTTCGCGGTTGACGCCGGAGCGCATCGCGCGCCGAAACGCGGCTTCCGACCATCGCCCGATTCCGGTCTCCGCATCCGGCGTGATGTTCGAGGAGAAGATGGTGCCGAACGGGGTCGGCACCGGCAAACCGCCGGCAAAGTTCCTGCCGCCGCGCACGGTATGGCAATCGTTGCAATTGCCGATCGCCGCCAGGTCGCGGCCTCGCTTGACGAGGGCGGCATCGAAGGCCAGCGGCCCGGGAGGCTCGACCGCGGCAATCGCCGGGCGCCACACGATCGCAAAGGCCGCAGCGCCGCCAAGCAGCACGATGGCGACGATGCTGGCGACAATTCGGGACGGTCCCGTCATCCGCTCCCCTTGCGCTCCCTTTGCGTTTATTGCTGTTGGGCACTATTTAGCACAGATCGCCCGCTGTCGTTCACCCGCGAAAGCATTAATTGCCGCAAGTCTGCCCTGCAGGAGCCCACAGGCAGCGCACGGACGGGAGTGACGAATCTGGACTGAACATGCCATGATCGATGGTAATCTCGACTTCCCCTCTCAAGAGCGGCTGCGCGCGGCCCCCGATCGGACGACATAATCCTCATGGCTGCTCCCGCCACCCTTCGCCGCGACAGTGTTCCCGATGCGCTGGCCGTGCTCAATTCCGTGTTCGGCCTGCCGGCCTTTCGCGGCGCGCAGGAGGAAATCGTCCGGCATGTGACAGATGGCGGCAACTGCTTGGTGCTGATGCCGACCGGCGGCGGCAAGTCACTGTGCTATCAACTGCCCTCACTCCTGCGTGAAGGCTGCGGCATCGTGGTGTCGCCGCTGATCGCGCTGATGCGCGACCAGGTCGCGGGATTGCTGGAAGCCGGCGTCAACGCGGCGGTGCTGAACTCGACGCTGTCGTTTGACGAAGCCTCGGAGGTCGAGCGGCGGCTGCTCGCCGGCGACCTCGACCTGCTCTACGTTGCGCCCGAGCGGCTGCTGACGCCGCGCTGCCTGTCCTTGCTTGGACAAGCCAATATCGCGCTGTTTGCGATCGACGAAGCGCATTGCGTGTCGCAATGGGGACACGATTTCCGTCCCGAATATATCGGCCTGTCGGTGATCGCTGAACGCTTTCCAGATGTGCCGCGCATCGCGCTGACGGCGACGGCCGACGAGATGACGCGCAAGGAGATCATCGCCCGGCTCGGGCTTGCCGGCGCGCCGAGCTTCGTCGCGAGCTTCGACCGCCCGAATATTCGTTATGAGATCGTCGAAAAACAGAACGCCCCGGCCCAGCTCAAGGCCTTCATCAGCGAACGCCACGCCGGAGATGCCGGCATCGTCTACTGCCTGTCGCGCGCCAAGGTCGAGGACACCGCGGCAGCCCTGACCAGCGCCGGCATACCGGCCCTGCCCTATCACGCCGGGCTTGACGCAAGCTTGCGCGCCCGCAACCAGGATCGTTTCATCAACGAGGACGGCGTCGTCATCGTCGCCACCATCGCGTTCGGCATGGGGATCGACAAGCCGGACGTGCGCTTCGTGGCACATCTCGACCTGCCGAAAAGCATCGAGGCCTATTACCAGGAGACCGGACGCGCCGGGCGCGATGGAAAACCCTCCAGCGCCTGGATGGCCTATGGCCTGTCCGACATCGTGCAGCAGCGCCGCATGATCGACGAATCCACCGGATCCGATGCGTTCAAGCGCGTGTCGATCGGCAAGCTCGATGCGCTGGTGGCGCTGGCGGAAACCGCGGGCTGCCGGCGCGGCCACCTGCTCGGTTATTTCGGCGAGGAAGTCACCGGCACCATTTGCGACAATTGCGACAACTGCCTGTCGCCGCCGCAACTCCGCGACGGCAAGGTCGCCGCGCAAAAACTGTTGTCCTGCGCCTACCGTACCGGGCAGCGGTTTGGCGCCATGCATCTGATCGACGTGCTGGTCGGCCGCATGACCGAGAAGGTCACGCAGTTCGGACATGACAAGTTGACCGTGTTCGGCATCGGCAACGATCTGAACGAAAAGCAGTGGCGCGCCGTGATCCGCCAATTGGTCGCCATGGGCCATCTGCGGGCCGACAGCGAAGCCTTTGGTGCGCTGAAACTGACGGAAAGTGCACGCGGCGTCCTGAAAGGCGAGACGGAAGTCATGCTGCGCGAGGCGGCGCCCGGCACGCGCGTTCGCGCCAGTCGTGCCAAATCAAGGCGTGGCGATCTGGCGCCGCGCGCCGAGACCAAGCCTGCCGATGCGCCCCTGCAGGCGGCGCTGCGAGCCTGGCGCGCCGATATCGCGCGCCAGCGCAGCGTGCCGGCCTATGTCGTGCTGCACGATTCCACCATCGACGGCATCGCCGCCGCACGGCCTTCGACGCTCAACGAGCTCCGCAACATCCCCGGCATCGGCGACAAGAAGCTCGAACATTACGGCGACGAGTTACTCGCGCTGGTGCGATCGGCCGATGTCTAAGCTGTCGGGGCGCGATGAGGTTCACGCGGAGGCCCCGCTTCTCCCTCGCCCCGCTCTTGCGGGGAGAGGGTCGGGGTGAGGGGCTGCCTCCACGAGTACCGAATGCGGTTAGACCGGTGCCCCCTCACCCGGATCGCAAGGGCGATCCGACCTCTCCCCGCAAGCGGGGCGAGGTAAGGAGCGCACGCCTCGGACTCAAACCAGAATCAGCGCGACCTCACCCATTCCGGAAGGTGTAGGCGTATCCGTTGATCGCGGGCGCGCCGCCGAGATGGGCGTAGAGCACCTTCGACCCCTTCGGGAAATAGCCCTTGTTCACGAGATCGATCATGCCCTGCATGGATTTTCCCTCGTAGACGGGGTCGGTGATCATGCCTTCGAGACGCGCGCAGAGGCGGATCGCCTCCTTGGTCTCCTCTGACGGAACGCCATAGGCCGGATAGGCGTAGTCCTCGATCAGGACGACATCGTCCTCGACGATCCCCTGGCCCAATTCAACGAGGCTGGCGGTGCCGCGGGCAATCTCGAGCACCTGGGCCTTAGTCTGGGCCGGCGTGAAGGAAGCATCGATGCCGATCACCTTGCGCGCGCGGCCGTCCTTGGCAAATCCCACCAGCATGCCGGCGTGGGTCGAACCGGTGACCGTGCAGACCACGATGTAATCGAACGCGAAGCCGAGTTCCTTCTCCTGCGCCCTGACCTCTTCGGCGAAACCGACATAGCCGAGCCCGCCATATTTATGCACGGAGGCGCCGGCAGGAATCGCATAGGGCTTGCCGCCCTTGGCCTTCACGTCCGCGATCGCCTCTTCCCAGCTTTGGCGAATACCGATGTCAAAACCTTCATCGACCAGCTGCACATCGGCGCCCATGACGCGGCTGAGCAGGATATTGCCGACCCGGTCGTAGACGGCGTCCTCATGCGGCACCCAGCTTTCCTGCACCAGGCGGCACTTCATGCCGATCTTGGCTGCAACGGCTGCGACCATGCGGGTGTGGTTGGACTGCACGCCGCCGATCGAGACCAGCGTGTCGGCGTTGGAAGCGATCGCATCGGGGATGATGTATTCGAGCTTGCGCAGCTTGTTGCCGCCGAAGGCGAGACCCGAATTGCAATCCTCGCGCTTGGCGTAGAGTTCGACCTGGCCGCCGAGATGCTGCGAGAGCCGCTCCAGCTTCTCGATATGGGTCGGTCCGAATGTGAGCGGATAGCGCTCGAATTTCTCCAGCATCGTCATCCCCGTTGATGGTCCTGATCTCCGGGCGGTATCATCGATGACTGGAAAAGTGCTCTCTAAGTTACTCGATATCGTTCCGGAATATTGCATGAATTCTGAATTTACGTAGTATTTCGTCCGCTATTTGATAGTTTTTTGAGAGATTCTTTCATGGCCGGCAGGCTCGACCGCATCGACCTTAAGATATTGCGTCTGCTGCAGAATAGCGGCCGGCTGACCAATGCCGAGCTGGCCGAAACGGCCGGCGTCAGCGCCGCAACCTGCCACCGGCGCACCCAACGCCTGTTCGACGAGGGATTCATCGCCCAGGTCAGGGCTATGGTGGCGCCGCGCAAGGTCGGCAAGGGGGCGCTGGTCATGGTCGGCGTCGTGCTCGACCGCTCTACGCCGGAAAGCTTTGCCGCCTTCGAGTGGGCAATCGCGCAGCTGAAATTCGTGCTGGATTGCCACCTGGTAGCCGGTGATTTCGACTATTTCCTCAAGATTCGGGTCGGCGACATGGAGGATTTCAACCGCATCCATGGCGAGCAGTTGATCGCGCTGCCGGGCGTCCGCCAAACCCGGACCTTCTTCGTCATGAAGGAAGTGGTCGACAACGCGCCGCTCGATTTCTGATTGCCGTTTGGCGCTGCAAAACAGGGCTATTTTACCGTGGCGCCCTTCCGAAAACCCTGCGAGACTCTGGTCACACAGCGCGCCATGTCCTATCAACCGGGCATGACCATGAAATTTTGCCGGCAGGCTTTCGCCCTTGCCATCATTTTTTTTGCAATGCCGGCCCGCGCCCAGGACGGACTGCCGCGGCCGGAGCCCGACACCGTCATCTTTGCGATGATGTCGGGCAGGTGCACCACGCTGAAAGTCGCGGGACGGGATTATCGGTGCCGGGCCGTTGCGTTCTTCCAGACCGAGGAAGGCCGGGCGAATTTTACCGTAGCGCTCGACGATCCCAACGATAACAGCCACATCATCACGTTCTCCGGCGACAACGGGCGAAGGCCGGACGCCAATCTGTACGAATTGCCGATCGACCGGATGCTGCTGAAATCCAAGGACAGGCCAAAGGCCGACGGCTTGCCGGTGCCGTTGGTCGAACCCACCGCCGGCCTCTGCAAGCAGGTCGGCAACTTCGTGACGCTCGAACTTTCCAGCATCTCCTGCACCGCCGTCGACAGGAACGGCAAGAAGTACGAATTGCAGTACCAGTCCGACGGCGCGCCGATGGCGGTGCGCCGCATCAAGCGGCTGCGCGTCGGCAGCCCCTCGGTGACGCCGTTCGACGATGTGAAATAAAAGGCCGGGCGTAGAAACGAAAGACCGCCCGCGGAAAACCGACGGCGGCCAGTGTCGATCCACGCATGGCTCGCGAATGCGCGGACAATCACATGCTAGTCTGCAATTCCTCCCAGGGAGTGGAAGCTATCCGTCAAAGTCGAGCGATAGCCTTCACACCGGCTTTACCGTGAGCCGCCTCGCTCGCGGCCGTTCCTCGTTGGCAGGATGGAGCTAGCGATGTCGAATGCGACGGCCCATCGCGGCTTTTCTTCCTCCGCGCCGGGCACGTTGATCTGAACGCCACCACCGTCGCTGATCGTACAGGACGCGGCCAGTGCGGCAGCTTCGAGCGCTGCGCTGCGCGAATCGTAGACGCCGCCGATCTTGATGTTGTCGGCAAATACCGACCACCCCAGCGGCGCCTTCACGATTTCGAACACTGATCGTTCCACCAGATCACCCTCTATCGTTTCACCTGTATCGCTTCCGTCCCTCGCCTACGTGGCGAATCCTGGTCATGGGGGCGCGGCGCTGGGACGTCGGCTTGTCGCCAGCCTTCACTCGCCAGTCGGAAGCCCGCAACCCCGTCAACGAATGCAACGTCGGTGCCAGCGCGATTTCCTTCCGCACGGCATCGGCAATTCGATCGAATTCCACTTCGCCCATTGCACGCTCCATTGCGCCTGGCCGGCGTTCTGCCGCCAGGACGATAAGAAGGGACCGCGCTGAGCACAGATCGCCATGCAAGTTTGTTGTTTGAAGGCTCGCCTGCGGTCGCTTCGATGGCAAAAAAGGGCCGAAATCGGGAGCGTCCGGACCGTACCTTGCGGAACCGGTGGCCCCGATGACCCGCGGCCGCCGCCCCTTGGCCCAACTTGCCCGATGCGTGCTAGATTCGGCCACGAATCAGGAGAGTTTGCATGCCGGTAGACAGTGACAGCGCCATTGCGTGGCACCGCGCCCAGCTCAAGAAGCTCCGCGAGACCTTGAAGAGCATCGAGACCGCGAGGTTCACGGTGGGCGAGCCTGCCCAATCGAGCAGGACCGGCAAGACGCAGAAGGCGGTTGCCGAACTCGAGCAAAAAATCCGGCAGTCGCTGCACATCATCGCCGCCTATGAGCGGCAGACCCGGCGGCCGCTTGCGACGGACCAGCGAAGCCTCGCCAGCGTGAGCTGGAGCGCCTGGAATGCCCAGGCCGCCCACAGCCGAGGCAATTCGCGGTAAGCGCAAGACGGTCCGAAGCGCAGCGGTGCCGCGATAGTGGGATAGCGAGCTACATCAGGCTCTAGGGATGGCGCTTGCTTCGCGGCGAGCGCGGGCCGCCAATGCGGGTGCAGTGGAGGAGATACTCTCCCTCATCTTCCTAGGCTTTGGTCTCGAGGATTTCTCTCCAGCCAAGTTTCGTCGCGTCGCGCACGAACACCCGTGGCTTGGTCTCGATAAGTGGCGCGGTTTGTATCTCGATCCTCTCGACCTTCCAGTCGTAGACCAGTGCGGGCGCGCCCGGCTGATGCGCCAGCCGCTCGAAATAGAAGAATGGATCGATCCCGATCGAGATCTTGCCACGCAACCAGCTGCCCCGCCGCACGGTCGTCGGAGGCTCCGTCTCCTGGAAGACGAGGACACCTACGTCAATTGCCCACCAGTGATCCGCTACGTGGATAACCTGGCCGACAACCTCATAGTCAGCGTCGCCAACGCGAATGAGAGCGGGGACCGTCTCAGGGTTCGACTCGAATATTTCCAGTGGCGACGAGGCGTAGAACTCGAGGGCGAAAGCTGCGCTCGTATTCCTTGCGAAATCGCCGTAGTTGCCGTCCTGGATGATCCATGAATGGAGCCCTACGACAAGGGTATCAGCCATCTGCACTCCGGCCTGGTTTTGCGCATGTGCGTTTTCCTCGGGCCTCCTAACACAAAGCCTGGATCAACGCTCCCAAGAACCCGACACCGCAGCAGAGCCTCTGTGCTCAGTTCTTCGCGGTCTCTTTTTCCTTCGCCTTGGCCTTGCACGAAATCAGGAACGTAAACGCCCTTGCATCGCGCGCGATGTCCGCCGTCTTCAATTCGGCCTTGGCGTCAGAGATCTGATACGGCACCACGCTGTTATCGAGAAAATCCCGCAGCGCCCCGGTCTTGATGGCGAAATTGATGTTCTCTGGAATGTTGCCCGTTGCTCTCACGAACTTGATGGCGTTCAGTTTCGCCGCAACCACGCCGACCACGTCACCGCTCGAGGCCAATAGCGGCCCGCCGCTGTTGCCGGGTTGAATGGCCGCGCTGATCTGCAGGAAGCGCGTGTCGTTCAGGATGCCGCTGAGCGAACTCACGATCCCGGTCGTCACCGTGAAATCGGATGTCAGCAATCCATGGAAGGGATAGCCGATCGCCACCACGCTGTCGCCGGACTGGATCGCCTTGTCCCTGATTTTGGCGACGTCCTTGAACGAGCCAGTGACCTGCAGCAGCGCAAGATCGTTGGTCTCGTCGTTCGACACCAGGCGCAGTTTGGCGGGCGCCTCGCCGGACGGATTGCCCAGGATGTCGCCGACGCAGCCCTGCACGACATGCGCATTGGTCACGAGGTGTCCGTTCGAACTCACCAGGAAGCCGGTGCCCTTCTGGTCGAATAGTCTGTCGGGCTTGGCCGGCGCCGAATCCGGAGCCGCCCCAGCGGCCGCCTTGGCTGCGGGAAGGACCGAGAAATCGCCGGCGCTGGCCACGCCGGATTGCCTGACCTTGGCCACGCAATGCGCCAATACAGGCAATAGCTGTCCGGTCTGATCGAGGTTGAACTGGAAGAGCTGGCCTTGCGTATAGGCCGTCATCGCCTTCGCCTTTCGAAATTGGGCGATGAGCGAGGAATTGCTCGGCATCGGAACGCGAACCAGCTTGTCGGCGATCGGAACGCCGTGAACGTTGAACGGCTGCTGGCCATCGAATGTCAGGGTCAGCGGAAACGCCTCCCCGGTCGTCAGCTTCCATTGTTCATGCATGAAGCCAAGGCTCCACCCGCCATTGTGGTCGATCATCACGAGAAAAAAGACGCCGCTGGCGTATCGGGCGCCGGCTGCACAGTGCGTGAAAGACCCGGTCTGGTCGTTGGTATAGGCCCCGCCCTGCCAGTTGCCGACGCTGATCGAACCGTAGGGCCCGCGCGCATCCGCATTCGAACTGGCAAAAATCGTACACAACAAAGCTGCGATCGCAGCAGCACGGCATTTCATAAGCGTTTTTCCCCACACACCCAGGATGAGCATATTTATCTTTGCAACCGGAGTCCATTTGGAGCGACGCTGGAGACCGAAATTTCCTGCCGCGGAAAGCAGAAAAATTGGCCCGGCATCGGTTTCATGCCTGCGGGGCGGCCCGGTTGCCGAAGCCGTTTCGTTAAGTTCTTTCCTAGATTATTCGGCACATCGTCTCGATCATCGTAAGATCGGCGCCGATTCGCATCCGCCCACGGCACAACAGCTCATCGCTTGGCAGAAAAACTGGCAGGACAACGCATGGACCTGGCACACGGCGGAGACAATTTCCAGCAGAGGGGCGCGCTGCGTCCACCCGCGGTCGTGCTGATCCCGGGCCTCTTGATGGCATTTTACGTCTGGTTGAATCTGCTCACGACCATTCCATATCCAGGCAAGATCGGGCTCGATTACAATACCCTCGGCACCGACTGGATGGTGTTCTACGGCGCGATCCGCTCGTCCTCGATGGCAACGCGCCGCTGATCTTCGACGGCGATCGCTTCACTGATTTCCTCAACACGAATTTTGCAGGCTGGCTCTCCAAGCCGCTGGAATTTCGGCCGTGGGCCTACCCGCCGAGTTTTCTGCTGATCCTGCTGCCGTTCGCGCCATTGGGGTTCTTCGGCTCCTACGTCGCGTTTCAGGTCGTGACCGGCGCTCTGATGGCGCTAGCGCTGCGATCAAGTGCGGCAGCCGCCTTGCCATCGAGCGCCCTGCTCGTGGCCGCACTGGCTTGCCCGGCATCGGCCATCAATGCGATCGACGGTCAGGCCGTCTTTCTGGTCGCAGCGCTGATCGTCGGCGGGTTTGGCCTGCTCGAACGGCGTCCCTATCTCGGCGGATTGGTGCTGGGACTGCTGACGTTCAAACCCCAGTTCTGCATCCTGGTCCCGATCGCCTTGATCGCGGCCGGGCAGTGGCGCGCGCTCCTGGCGTCAGGCCTGTCCGCGCTGGCCATGATGATCGCGAGCGGATTGATTTTCGGATGGGACCTCTGGGTACGGTGGATTCCCCTCATCCTCGAAAATCTCATCAGCCCGAGCGAGAAGTAGATCGAGTTCGGCCGCATGAGGGGGCACAGCGTCTACACCTGCGCGGTCCTGCTCGGCGCGCCGGAACGGCTGGCGTCTTGGATTCAACTGCTCGCCATACTCGGCGCTGCCGCATCCGTCATCATCGCGTTCCGATCGCGGCTGGGGATGCGGGAAAAGACGGCGGTCTTTCTGGCCGCGACCGTCCTCGCGGCGCCGCATTCCGGACCCTATGATGTGACGCTGCTGGTGATCGTCGCAGCGTTCTGGCTTATGTCGCGCGCGGCCCCGTTGCCGCTATGGTGCTGGACGCTCGCGTTCATGATCTGGCTGCTGCCGATGCTGAGCCCGCCTTTGATTTTCCCCGTGGCCAGGATCGCCCCACTATTTCCCGTCCTGCTGATCGTGCTGCTGCTCCGTCCCGGAGTTCCGGCTTCGGCACGCGCGCAATAAGGTCGTCCCTGCATGGTGCGCAATTGCGCAGAGACAACAGGAACCGAGCGGCGCGACTAAACGTCTCGGTGCCGGCCGATGTCCGGCGGCTCATTTTAATGGATCATATCTGGCATCTTGCATACGGTACGGCCGCTCGCCCTGTCTTCCCGAGTAAACATCGAACCGGGAAGCAAAAAAGCAATTGCGCCGCTGACGGCGGATGCTCTGCAATAGCCGGAGGAAAATGCCGTGAAAACAAGAGTTGTCCGGTGCGCCCTGTTTGCACTTATCGCGGTCGTTTCCGCTGTGGCCGGCCAGGCCCAAGACATAGCCCAAGCCCAAACATGGCCGGACAAGCCGATCACCTTCATCGTGCCGTTCGCGGCCGGTGGCGGCACCGATGCCTTTGCCCGTCCACTAGCGGCCCAGCTCGATACACAGCTGGGCAAGCGCGTGCTGATCGAAAACCGCGCGGGCGCCGGCGGCACTGTCGGCGCATCGATGGCGTCGAAGGCAGCTCCCGACGGCTACACCTTCTTCATGGGCGCGGCACATCACGCCATTGCACCCTCGCTCTATCCCAACCTCGACTACAACATCGAGAAGGATTTTATCGCGGTGGCGCTGATCGCGCGGCCGCCGCAGGTGGTGGTCGTCAATCCGGACAAGGTCGCCGCCAAGACGCTCGCCGAGTTCATCGCCTATGCCAAAGCCAATCCGGGCAAATTGAACTACGGCTCCGCCGGCGCCGGCACCACGCATCATCTCGCTGGCGAACTGTTCAAGATCCTGACCAAGACCAACATCCAGCACGTTCCCTATCGCGGGGCCGGCCCCGCGATGCAGGATCTCATCGCCGGCCACGTGCCTGTTGTGTTCGACGGGCTCGGCTCGTCGGCAGCGCCCGTCAGGGCCGGACAGTTGCGCGCGCTTGCCGTCGCCGCGCCGAAACGCGTGCCGGCCTTCCCCGATCTTCCGACCGCCGCCGAAGCGGGACTGGCCGGATATGAAGTGTCGACCTGGTACGGGCTGTTCGCGCCCAAGAACACGCCGCCGGCGATTGTCGCTCAGATGGTCAAGGAATTGCAGAAGGCAATGCAGACACCGGCTATCAAGGAAGCCTGGGAACGCAACGGCTCCGATGTCCCCGACGTCGCGGGTCCGGCATTCGCGAAAATGGTGTCCGCGGAAGTCGAGCGCTGGAGCAAGGTCGTGACGGAAGCGAACGTAAAGCTGGATTAGGCTGGCGGTTCAGACGCGGCATCGCTTCATTGACGCGTTCGCCGCGCCAGGCCCGCTGACTAGCTGCCGTCGCGCACGCCATAGCGCATGAAGTCGTCATCGATCCCGGCTTGGATCGTCTTGGCCGCGGAGATATCGGCATCGGCGCCAGCCTTGTCACCGTTCCTGAGCTTGGCGAGCCCGCGCCCGTAGAGCGCACTCGCCAGCTTCGGATCGAAACGCAGCGCGGAACTGAAATCATCGATCGCCGCGTCAGCCTGTCCCATCTTCAGATGGATCAATCCGCGCGAGTCGTAGGTGGCGGCGTCGTTCGGCCACGACTGCAGCACCTTGTTGCAGTCCTCGAGTGCGGCTTGCAACGAGCCTAGGATGGCTCGGGTCCAGCAGCGTCCGCTCCACGCGACCTCCAGATTGGGCTCAAGGCGAATGGCCTCGTCGTAGTCCCGCACCGCGCGATCGTACTCGTTCTTTTTCAGGTAGACTCCGGCACGGTTGACGAAAGCCCTGCCGTAGTTCGGGTTCAGCTTGATCGCCTGATC
>Ga0307510_10000907_pt1 | contig 31292 bp, 47 predicted proteins | sample 12_EM_MG_FD_207224 | JGI IMG/M metagenome (GOLD analysis project Ga0307510, IMG submission 207224) | Populus trichocarpa ectomycorrhiza microbial communities from riparian zone in the Pacific Northwest, United States - 12_EM | ecosystem: Host-associated > Plants > Roots > Unclassified | place... | reverse complement strand
ACAGGCCAATGCATGCTGCCCATGCGACATTCTTGTGCGGTAGCCCATGTCGTGCTTGATGGGCCAATGTGTGCTAATTGTGAAAAACCCATGGCGCATGAATGGGCCCATGTGAGGGCTTGCACCCAAGATTCTTCAGGCTGCTGTGGGCCAACTTGAGCTCATCAGCAACATCAGTGCATTTGTGTGATAGGCCAATCCGAAAATTTGCTTGGCAGCCATCTGGATAACCTATGCAGGCCCATGCGACATTCTCATGCAGCAGCCCATATAGTGCTCGATGGGCCAATGCATGCTAATTGTGAAAAACACATGGTGTCTGAATAGGCCCATGCGATGGCTTGCACCTGTGACCTTTCGGACTGCTGTTGGCCAACTCAAGCTCATCAGCAACATCAGTGCATTTGTGTGATGGGCCAACCTGAGAATTTGCTTGGCAGCCATCTAGATAACCTATGCGGGCCCATATGACATTCTTGTGCAGCAGTCCATATCATGCTGGATGGGCCAATGCATGCTAATTGCGAAAAACATATGGTGTCTGAATAGGCCCATGCGATGGCTTGCGCCTGCGACCCTTCATGCTGCTGTTGGCCAACTCGAACACATCAGCAACATCAGTGCATTTGCATGATGGGCCAATCCGAGAATTTGCTTGGCAGCCATCTGAACAACCTATGCAGGCCCATGCGACACTCTTGTGCAGCAGCAGCCCATATCGTGCTTGACAGGCCAATACATGCTAATTGGGAAAAACCCCTGGTATATGAATGGGCCCATGTGAGCGCTTGCACCCAAGATCCTTTAGGCTGCTATAGGCCAACTCGAGCTCATTGGCCTGGTCAGTGCATTTGCATTGTGGGCCAATGCAAGCACCCTGCTCGGCAGCCATCCGGCCAACTGCAAATTATGCAGGCCAACTGATATGACACCTTTGAGGAGGAAATGGGCCAACGTGAGGCTGTTGGTAGCAACACTTGAATCAACTCTGCGGCCATCAGGGTGTTATCGGCAGCACTACTTTGGCCGGTTCTGGGCCATCTGGAGGTCATTGGCAGTGTGCAGTTTTACAGGTGCTAGGCCAATTCGATGTTATCAGTCATGCCATTTTGAGGCATTGGCAGCATCTCTCAATGAAAGGCTTGGCCATTTCAAGGTATTCCACACTTCAAACTAAATTTTCATTATGGTGGCATCAAATGTTTTGGAGTACTAGTATGGTGTTTTCATTGTGATACTAAAGCTTTTAAAACATTTGTGTAATTATTTAGTTGGGCCCATCTGTAAACTATGGCATCTTTTCTTTGGTTGGCCAATGTGGGCTTTCATGAAAGCATAGGTAAAATAGCAGATGGGATTTAACGTCTACATCGGCAATGTTTCACTGAATTATGTGCCTCACTCAACTGGCTCGCAACATTTCACACTTGATTTCACCCATCCAACCCCTCGACCCACCTACTCCTGGCCCCATCTTTCCTCCACAGAGGCTCCCAGGTGTCCCTCTCAACCACATCCTCCATTGCCGACTTGGTCACAGTGAACACCTCCGTGACATGCCCGACCTCACCTACCGCTCTCTTGACCTTGCTGCCAAACTTGACTGACGGCTCTGTCAACAGCGATGTGATCACCAAGGCATGCTCCAGTGTACCCTCACCCCCAAGAAGGTGGAGATGCTTATGCAGGAGACCGCTGGACTCAATAAACATGTCAAGAAGACCAAGAGTATTAAGAACATCCTGATGCTCAATGCAATCACAGTGTGCTATGCGTGCACGTGCACCCTCAACATTGATGGCACAGCGGTGTCACCTGAAGTGGAACCCATCGAGGATCCACAGACATCGGGCGTGATGACCAAGCCACCTGGACACCCGTTGCAGCATGCATGGTGCATCTCCCTTCCCTCGTTTTTGGAAACCCCTGGGATGACATTTTTCCTTCCTACATTTTAAATAAAGGACTATCTACTACGACATGAAGACAAGCGGGGTTCAGTGCATTGCGTTAGCTGGTAACAAGTGGGATGTATTGACTGTGACAAAAGTGAGCTGCTCTCTGTTAATACCCTCTACGTGTGCTTAACTGTTGTGAAAACCAGGGATGGAAAACCAATTCTGTGCGCTGTCTCCTTCCCTTCCCTCAAATTGCATCAACACAGATGCCACTGACTAGTGTTGCAGCAGCTCAAGCCGATCATTTTGAGAAATCAGCGATAATAAATTGAATAAAATAGATAAAAATATGAAAATAAAGAGAAGAATAGAATAGGTCAGGAGCCGGGGGGTCACATAAGACGACTTTGTGATTTGACCAGCCATTTAGGCGTAATTTAACTGGCTACATTTATAGCTGAATTTGTAGCTGAAAGTGTAGCCAGTTAGATTACGCCTAAACGGCTGGTCAAATCGCAAAGTCGTCTTAAGTGACCCCCCGGCTCCTGACCTATTCTATTCTTCTCTTTACTTTCATATTTTTATCTATTTTATTCAATTTATTATCGCTGATTTTCTCAAAATGATCGGCTCAAGCTGCCGCAACACTACCACTGACATTGATGACAGGAACGCCGTTGGCAGCACCCCCATTTTGAGGGTCCTCGAAGCCCCATTGCCCATCCCATGAGAAGATAGCTTCAATGGTGTTTTTTACTCCCTCAAGGCCTTCAGCATCGCTATTACGCTCATTATCGCAGGCAGTGCCATCAGCACATGGGGTGTGAAGGTTCACTTCGGTGTCAGGATGTATGTGAATACATCCATTTATTGATAGTATTTCACCTCTTTCTCATGTTGCGGACCTTACAGCTGTCATCTCAGGTACAGGTATTTGCATCTGCTATTCGCCTTTGGACCAACTGCTTCTACCATCTCCTTTAGAACTTGCAGCATTCCTCTCCTGCATCCAAGATTGCCCTGGAATATCTCCAGGAATTCATCTACTACGCCTACACATTTTACACTTCCCTCCTCAAAAGGGATACGTTCAAGGATTATCGCGTGAGTTGGCCCGAGGCCCTTGATGACCTTGCATGATATCGTATCATCATTTGTTACGATCCTAGGCCCTACCCCCAATTTTCCACTATTTCCTACCATTTTATTTCGCGCTCTCAGTCACTCGTTCCCCACTCGTTCCCTCACGCGCTGCTCGGACCGCCACTGAATTACCTGACAAGTCACCTGATGGATCACCTGACCATTCCGCAGCTGACTATCACATGCCATCATTCCGCAGTCCGCAGCATTCCGCAGCATCACTATTTAACCCTTTCTGGACTGCCACGTCATGATACACTATTCTTAGAACTGCCAGCTCATGATACTCCACTCCGCAGTTGCCAGCTCATGATGGAGTTATACTTAGAACTGCCACGTCATGATGAACCTTACTATATGCTTCTGTCACCTTGTGACTTGTGTTACTTATCACTCTTCTCATTTGTATATAAACCCTTGTACTTTCGACGGTTAGGCCCTAAGCCTAACTTGGTTTTCAATCCAAGACTTGTAGCTTCCCCCCAGGACTCCAAGAGTCAGACAGCCTACCTTTGGTTATTCCATACGACCGCATTGAGCAGCACTATTGTGTTGTTCTCAAAGTCATAGGCTTATCCCTTGTCACTTCATATGTCGTTGAAGCTCTCCCCTCTACTTCTAACAGAACACTCAGAAGTCGCCCTTATCATTGGGGACTTACTTGTTGTATCACGTAGCCGATCGGTACCGCACTACTCACGTGATTGCTGCCTTGTTTAAGGACAACACTTGTCAAACTAGTCGTCGCCAAACCAACCCACACACGTCGCGTCTTTAAGGCCCTTGGACCTTAACACAAGTTAGGCTTTCCTATGAACTCTTGAAACACAGAGTTGTTATCACCGTGGCGACCCAAGCATATGAAACACTCAGTAACAAGTTTTACAAATCTTCAGCAGCTTCCTACCCGACCCAACACCCCAGATTATCCAACCGCAATGGAAGGACAACAGGAAGATATTAATGTCACTACTGGCCAAGCACAGGCCGAGGTGCAGAGGATTAACATCATCACTCCCTCTAACGGCGCTCTCAAAGGAAATCCTCCTTTCATATTCGATGGAGATAGGAACAAAACCCGCAAGTTCCTCATGACTTGGAAACTATGGGAACAAGTCAACAAGAATAACGACACCATAAAGAAGCCCTTCTTCAGGATCATCACTATACTCAGCTACATGGACAGCACTCGAGTAGACGCCTGGAAGGAAGAACAACTCCAGATACTCTCTGATGAACTCAAAGACAGAACCCTAGAGACAGACAAAACACTCTGGGATGACTTCATGGAAAGGTTCAGCAATGCCTTTACCAATCAAAACCGCCGATCTGAAGCTTATCAAGAGTTATGCAAACTCAAGCAAGGAGAAAGTCTTGACAACTTCTTCGCCAAGTTCAAGCAACTTGCATACAAAGCTGATGTTCCCCTAGACGACAAGGAAACCATCGAAACCCTGAAACACGCTATGAAGCAAGGACTCACTAGCGCCATCATTAACTCCCCCACATTCGACCCTACCGCTAAAGATCCCTGGACCTTCAAAGAATGGGAAGAACAGGCCCGCAAATCCCATCTCAAATGGAAGGTGGCAGCCAAGTTCACCCAGAAAACACGCCAAGGACTCTACCAGACATTCAAATTAAACCCTAGGCAAACCAACAATCCAGGAAGAGGCGGTTATGGAAGAAACAACAACAACTACTGGAAGAATAACTGATGCACCACCTCTCAAGGAGGATACCACATGGACGTCGATGCTACTATCACTACAGACATCAATGCCACCACTGGTGGGCAACAACACTCCGAAGCCAAGAAAGCGGAGCTCATGAAAAGCAACTCATGCTTCTACTGCGAAAAACAAGGACACTGAGCAAACATCTGTCGCAAGAAACAAGCTGACCGCGGTAACTTCAGTGGTCACTCCAATAACCCTAGGGAGCCAACTAGAGTCAACACTAGTGTTGCCACGACTTGAGCCGATGTTTTTGAGAAATCAGTGATAGAAAATCGAATAAAATAGCGAGAAATATGAAAATAAAGAGGGAGATAGATTAGATCAAAAGCCATGGGGTCACTTAAGACGACTTTGTAATCTGAACAGCCATTCAAGCAGGACTCGCTTCGACTTGATTTCACTTTTTTTTTGCCAAATTAAGTCGAAGCAAGTCCTGCTTGAATGGCTGGTCAGATTACAAAGTCGTCTTAAGTGACCTCACGGCTTTTGATCTAATCTATCTCCCTCTTTATTTTCATATTTTTCGCTATTTTATTCGATTTTCTATCACTGATTTCTCAAAAATATCGGCTCAAGTCGTGGCAACACTAGTCAACACCACACCTATTATGCCAGACATCACAGACCTCGATACCTTCGCTGACTATCTGAAAGACAACATGGACTCCTTCAGCGAAGAGGCTAGGCTAGGATTTGTTGAGAAACTCATGCCAAAGGATTTTCCCACAGCCCTCAACTAGCTGCCTTAGTTAGGGCTTTCCGACTTGATAGTGTGTTTGTAAATAAGTCAAATTCAATACAACTCAAAGTTCCAATCACACACTATCGAGGGACGGCAGAAGAAACGATCCTACTTGACACTGGAGCAACAGAAAACTTTATCGACCAAACCACTGTCGACAAACTTCGCTTAGGAACCAAGAGACTCCCTTACTCACGAGCAGTATACAATGTCGATGGGACTATGAACCAAGCTGGAACTATCACTAGGGCTTGCAACCTACTTGTCACTCAGGGAAACAAGAAGGAACGAACAAGATTCTATGTCACGAATCTAGGTTGCGACCGAATGCTCTTTGGCTATCCCTGGTTCAAGAAATTCAACCCAGATATTGATTGGGAGAAAAGTGAACTCAAAGGACCCAAGGTCAAAATCGAAACCCTACTCTACGGCACCCTTCAACGTGCAAAGACATGGCTCAAACAGAAGAGTCAAGAAAACGAAGACCTCATCCTCAAGGCACAATCATGCGCTCTATGGTTGGGAGTCACTCCTTCAGAAATGAGGGAAGGCCTGGTAGAGATTAATCGCATGCATACAGCAGTCGAAATGGCCCATAAGTATGCATCGGAACATGGGAAGGAGGAAGTCATCCTCCCGGAAGAATTCAAACATCACACGGCACTATTTTTGGATGAAGAGGCAAACAAATTCCCGCCAACTCATGGAGAAGGAGACCACAAAATCGTACTTATGGATACTGCCCCTACCCGCTTCAATTGCAAAGTCTACCCGCTCTCAAGAGACGAACAGGAAGCGGAGAACAAATTCATCGACGAAAATCTGGAAAAAGGCTATATCACACCCTCAGACTCCCCCTACGGCTTTTCCACCTTCATGGTCCCTAAGAAAGACTCGAAGGAGAAAAGATATATCATTGACTATCGCCCCCTTAACGCAGTCACCCGAAAGGACGTCACCCCACTCCCCAATCTCAAACAATGTATCAAAAACCTGCAAGGAATGGAACTATTCAGCAAGTTTGACATCCGCTGGGGTTACAACAATATCCGCATATGGGAAGGCGATCAATGGAAAGCCGCATTCAAAACACGTCAAGGACTATTCGAACCCAAAGTAATGTTCTTTGGGATGAGTAACTCACCAGCCAGCTTCCAACAATTCATGAATGGTATTCTTGAAGAACTATACGAACACTTTGAGAAGAAAGGCATACATGACATACGGCGCATTCTCCAGAACTACATGGACGACTGTGGTATAGGCACCCTCCTCAAGGACTACGAATTACATGTCGAAATCATTCATTTCCTATTCGACTTACTTCTACGTCATGGCCTACACCTCAAACTATCAAAATCCATCTTTCTACAGCTGCAAATGGACTTCTTAGGCGTCCGGATCTCCAAAGAAGGAGCAACTGTCGACCCAGCTAAAGTCGCAGGACTCAAGGATTACCCACGTAAACTTAAGGACAAATGACAAGTCTGTGGATTCCTAGGAGTTGCCGGTTACCACTGCATGTTCTGCCCCAACTTCAGCATTATCACCGCACCTCTTACAAACCTTACCGGAAAGGACGTACCATTCGAATGGGGACCCGAGCAAAAGGAGGCCCAAGACAAACTTATCACACTAATCACTAGTTCACCCATCCTGGCCAGACCGGACCCAGACAGACAATTCGAGCTTGAAACCGACACTTTGCAAGTCGGTATAGGAGCAATACTCTACCAACGAGACCCCCCTATCACTAAACCAGACGGCACTCAGAAACCAGGACCATGACGACCGGTGGGATTCCATTCCCAAAAATTCACCCAAACCAAGCAAAATTACCCCATCTACAACCGCGAATTCCTTGGAGTCATGAGAGGACTTCGCTGCTGGTCCCACTTACTCAAAGGAACAACAATCCCCGTCTTGGTGTATACTGACCACGCAAACCTCAGGTATTACAGAGAACCCCACAAAATTGGGCCACGCGTTGCTGGCTACTTACCAGAACGCGAGCAATACAACATCTTACTGGAATACAAACCTGGGGCTACTAATCGAGCAGATGCATTATCTAGGCGACCTGACTATGAAGGACCAAACGAAATCAATGAAGATGTCACTGTATGGCCAGATCAATATTTTTGTGACCAGCACACTTCAATCTGCATATTCAACATGGACAGCATAGGCGACAACTTGGACTCAAAAATCAAGCTAGCGCAATATCAAAACCAAAGCACACTCAAGAAATGGGCACCAACTCACAATCTATCCCTACTGGATGGCACTCACTGGTACCATGGCACCGCACTTGTTGTCGTGGCAGACAATGACCTTAGGAGGGGAGTAACATCCCTTTTTCATGACCACAAAACCACCGGACATGCCAGAATTTCCAAAACCCTCCAACTTATCGCACCCTATTACTGGTGGCCCGGAATGAAAATCTTTGTAACTGAGTACATCAAAGGCTGCACTACTTGCCAAATGACCAAAGTCAACACTCATCCCGCTCACCCCCCTATGTTCCCTATCACCCCAACTGAAAACGCTTGACCTTTCGAAACTGTCGCTATGGACTTCATCACAAAATTACCACTCTCAGGAGAATACGACGCTATCCTTACGATTACCGACACAGATTGCTCAAAAGCATCTATCTTCATCCCTTGTAACGAAACAATTGACTCCGAAGGAGTCGCTCTACTCTACCTGAACAACATCATCCCTCATTACAGCATACCCCACAAGATAATCTCGGACCGTGACGTCCACTTTGTATCCAAATTCTCAACAGAACTCTGCCGTATCCTGAATATCCACCAAAACATCAGCACAGCCTATCACCCTCAAATGGATGGAGCCAGCGAACGAACCAACCAAACCCTTGAACAGTACCTTCGCATATTCTGCGGCACTCAGCAGAACAACTGGCACGCTTGGTTACCTCTCGCTCAGTATACTAAGAACTCCTGGCCCTCTGCTACAACAAAGAAAACACCATTCAACTTACTCATAGGCTATACTTTGCAAGTTCATCAACCAACTAGAAAGACAGACATCCCATCCCTTGAACAACGACTCTCAGCTATTGAAGAAGCCAGGAAAGCCACCCAAGAGGCACAACTTAAAGCGCAAGAATCCTGGATCAAAGAACGACCACGCCACTCACCATTTCCCGTCAAATCCAAAGTCTGGTTAGAAGGAACAAACCTACAACTCCCAAGTAACATCACACCCAAGTTATCACCAAGGAGATACAGACCTTTCAAGGTAGTCTCCCAAATATCCAAAGTCGCATATAAAATCAAATTACCCCCTAACTGGAAGATTCACGACGTCTTCCATGCCTCCCTGCTCACGCCATACAAAGAAACCGATCAACATGGACCCAATTTCCTGGAACCGCCACCTGATATTCTAGAAGGTGAACCGGAATGGGAAGTTGAGCAAATACTCAAAGAACGACTATTCGGTCGATGGAAAAAGAAGCAATACCTTGTGTGCTGGAAGGGATACTCGCCAGCTCACGATTCCTGGGTTAACTCCGAGGATCTCCATGCATCGGATCTACTGGCGGACTTTGAAAGTCGACCAAGCAGTATAAGAACCCTTGGAATCTCAGACGACATTCTCTATCCCCAACCACCATGTCCTCAATCCACCATGAACTCCCCAGCACAGGATTTGCCACCTCTACCATCTTCACCTTGGGCACTGACGATGGAGTCATCCTCATCCGCATGCATACCGACAACAACCAACTCCACTTCTTTGGCACCTTCGTCCGTCGCGGACACTTTGACATTACCTATCACTGGACCACCTGGCGACCAAGAGAAACCCTCGACACCATCAACATCGACCACAAAGCAATCATGGTCCCAGTTGATAACGAAGACCCTGTCCTCAGGACCCACATCAATTATGAAAGACTTCCATTTGCTCCCCATCCCCCTCAATATCAACCCAGACCCCCTACCCCCTTCAACCACAAACCCGTTAGTGCTACTAGCGAATGTAGCAGCAACGAAACAGCCAACGAAGCAGAAGCTATCCCACTCCACATCACCAACCCCGACCCTATCACTCCCACCGAAGAAACAGATGACGATAACCAGTCCGAGCAATACACCGACACCAGACTCATTTCCCCAGATCACCTCCTCCATATTGCTCAAGAAGAAATGTGAGGAATGTATCAAAGACATGGTCCGACTTAGCGACAAGTGGACCCTTCTTACTAATAAATTCAAACCCATCAATGTCGCCAAAATATTCAGAAAGAAAGACAGCAATACCACCCTCTACCTCTACCACTTCCATCGATGCTACTATGACCTAGTCACAAAAGAACTCCTCCTACTAATCGTAAAAGAAAGAAACCTCCAGCAAAGGACCATCCTCCCCTTCAGCACCCTCTCCCCTCATTATCATATCTTGAAAGATCAAACCTTCCTTGAAGGACTTCGTAACCTCCTCAAGGGTCGAAGAAGAACCATGAGAGGCAGATCGCCCTCACCTGTATTCATATCAGGTCCAAGTCCCTCAGGAGGAACCATTACCACCATCCCAGAAGCACCGTCAGCCGCCCCAGCGGTTAGACCACCATCCCCTGTCGGACCAGCACCAGTCATCAACCCCTATGTCCGCCCGTCATCATCCCTACCTAAAGAGGTCATACCACTACCACCCATGGAACCGTCTTGCGTTCCAATGCCACCTTTACCTCTAGTACCATAGGGACAACATCGACGAGAATACTCATCAATGGAACAATACGAACCACCATCCATGGTTGTCGATGAGCCCGCCAACATTCTATTACCTGAGTCACCACCATCATTCCTCCCCAAGGAACCAATGCCAATTCCAGTTGAACCTTCACCGGAATTCCCCCCTATTGTCTCAATGACACTCACCCCCGCCAAACCCTCACTACCCAAACACCCAGATACAAGAACACTGTCAAGAGACAGACCCACTCCACCAGAATGGGAATCATTTCAACCTTCACCTGTGAGAGGGAAACGAAAAGAACTTTCACCAGAAGTGGAACCCTTACCCCCAAAAGCCTCCTCATCCTGTTTACCACAAATTCCACCCATTCGAACTGTTCCCTTGGTTGAAAAACATGAAGAATTTGTTCGCAAAGAAGGACCATCTTGGAAAGAATCACAACCTTCTCCTATCACAGGAAAGCGACGAATATCACCACGACACGTCTCAATGCCCTGGAAACAAGAACATAGTAACCCAGAAACTCCTCGATCGATGAGCCCTGAAGAACAACCTACCCCTCCTGACTCTCCCAAACGTATTCCCACCCCTCCATATCCAGAAACCACAGATGCTTCACCATCACGACCCATTACAATGCTAAAACGTTCACCGTCAGTCACTCCTGGAACTTCAACTACGATGACACCTTCTAGCTTTGGGCTTGGTGAACTTTATAGGACTCCAGTCCAACCAATCGTCGAACTTAAAGAGGAATCAATGGAAGAAGGAGAAACAACTGATTCCGACTCATCAATGGAGGAAGGACAAATCCAGGATACAAGACAGTCAACTCCAGACAGCATGGACATCGGAATACCTTGCACCCCCTCTGATTGGCTGCAACCCATGTCACCATAGTCGTGTGGTAACGACTACTCTAGGAAGGGCGTCATGTTACGATCCTAGGCCCTACCCCCAATTTTCCGCTATTTCCTACCATTTTATTTTGCACTCTCGGTCACTCGTTCCCCACTCGTTCCCTCACGCACCGCTCGGACCGCCACTGAATCACCTGACAAGTCACCTGATGGATCACCTGACCATTCCGCAGCCGACTATCACATGCCATCATTCCGCAGTCCGCAGCATTCCGCAGCATCACTATTTAACCCTTTCTGGACTGCCACGTCATGATACACTATTCTTAGAACTGCCAGCTCATGATACTCCACTCCGCAGTTGCCAGCTCATGATGGAGTTATACTTAGAACTGCCACGTCATGATGAACCTTACTATATGCTTCTGTCACCTTGTGACTTGTGTTACTTATCACTCTTCTCATTTGTATATAAACCCTTGTACTTTCGACGGTTAGGCCCTAAGCCTAACTTGGTTTTCAATCCAAGACTTGTAGCTTCCCCCCAGGACTCCAAGAGTCAGACAGCCTACCTTTGGTTATTCCATACGACCGCATTGAGCAGCACTATTGTGTTGTTCTCAAAGTCATAGGCTTATCCCTTGTCACTTCATATGTCGTTGAAGCTCTCCCCTCTACTTCTAACAGAACACTCAGAAGTCGCCCTTATCATTGGGGACTTACTTGTTGTATCACGTAGCCGATCGGTACCGCACTACTCACGTGATTGCTGCCTTGTTTAAGGACAACACTTGTCAAACTAGTCGTTGCCAAACCAACCCACGCATGTCGCGTCTTTAAGGCCCTTGGACCTTAACATAATTGCTGCCATGATACCCGCCATGCGGTTGACATCCCTCAACAAATGGCACCTCCGTACCTTGCGCATTCACCGCTCCTCCTCCTCCTCCTCCTCCTCCTCCGTTCCTCTCCTGTGTCCAGAATTGCCCTGGAATATCTCCAGGAATTCATCTACTACGCCTTCACATTTTACACTGCCCTCCTCAAAAGGGATACATTCAAGGATTATTGTGCGAGTTGGCCTGAGGCCCTTGATGACCTCACATGATATCACATCATCATTGCTGCCATGATACCTGCCATGCAGTTGACGGCCCTCAACAAATGGCACCTCCATACCTCACGCATTCACTGCTCCTCCTCCTCCTCCTCTGTTTCTCTCCTGCATCCAGGATTGCCCTGGAATATCTCCAGGAATTCATCTACTCTGCCCACACATTTTACACTGCCCCCCTCGAAAGGGATACATTCAAGGATTATCATGCAAGTTGGCCTGAGGCCCTTGATGACCTTGCACAATATTGCATTGTCATTGCTGCCATGATACCCGCCATGCAGTTGATGGCCTTCAACAAATGGCACCTCCATACCTTGCACATTCACCACTCCTCCTCCTCCTCGGTTCCTCCCCCGCATCCAGGATCATCCTGGAATATCTCCAGGAATTCATCTACTATACCTACACATTTTACACTGCCCTCCTCAAAAGGGATACATTCAAGGATTATTGTGCAAGTTGGCCTGAGGCCCTTGATGACCTTGCACAATATCACATCATCATTGCTGCCATGATACCCGCCATGCAGTTGACGGTCCTCAATAAATGGCACCTCCTTAACTTGCGCATTCACTCCTCCTCCTCCTCCCCGACACCACCTTCCCTGTGCCCTGGTACTCAGATCGCAATATCTAGCAGCAGCAGCAGGACAGCAGCAGCAGTAGCGCTTTCACAATATGACTGTGTGTGTTCAATGTGGATTGCATGTGTTCAACATGGGTTGCATGTGTTCAACGTGGATTGCGTGTGTTCAATGTGGATTGCATGTGTAGTATCTGTCTTGTTACGTCGATCCATCATGGTTTCAGGGTCAATATTGTTCAACGTGAATTGTGTGTGTACTGTAGTATTGCCTTTTGTCTTGTTACATCGATCCATCATAATTTTCGGTCAATATTGTCAATGTGAATTGCATGTGTAGATTGCCTTTTGTTTTGTTACATTGATCCATCATAATTTCATAATCATAAATCGGACTTTCCCACAGGCAGTGAGTCTTCATTGGTCTAGACCAGCAGCACCTTTCCCATGAGGCCACTCTTATCAACCCTCTACCTCTACCACATGCAACTATACTGTATGTTTGTCCTTGACAAGGTGCAGTCCGTGGATATTGGTACAGAGGTATGAAAGAATAAATAACCTCTGTTCGAGACTGAACTGACACCCATGCCACCCTGCAAATCCCACCGCCGAGTTGTCACTCCTCCAGAGTCCGAACCCACTTCGCCCAATGTGGCACCTGTATTGCAACCTGAAGCAAGTACTTCTCAAGACAATGTTGGTCCAGGTGATGTCCCAGGTAACAACAAGTGAGCCCATGGTGGTTCTGGCCCCAAAATAAGGGTCAACAATCCAGATGCTATACCACCCGAGCGTACTAAGAACTTCGCGCCTGACATTCTATATTTTTTTGACAGAACTGGAGTCAGGGCCGCCTGCAAAGAGTGCAGGTGAGTTTCCTATGTGCTGTCCTCTTCAGTTTTCTGACATAAACAATGATTCATAGGAAGATCAAAGATACGAACCCAACATTGGAAGTCCCCACTTATTCGAAGAGCACATCAACCACAGTCCTCCGCCAGCACCTCAATGTGAAACATCTGGAGATATATCAGCGTGCAGCCCAGGAGAATGGATGGGACATTTTGCAGGCTCGATCTCAAGCTAGATGCGAGGCTGCTGCTTTGCAACTTGGATGACGAGATGAATTTACCAAGCAGTCATTCCATAAACACCTACTCGACTTTGTTATCGCGGATGACCAGGTTCATCCACATCTTTCATATTTTTATGTTCACTACACTCATGTTGAATTGGAAGTCTGTGAACGTCATAGAACGTCTCGAATTCAGGCAACTCCTCCTCCATCTATGGACTGATCTCACAGATGCCATGATCCCACATCATACCAAGCTACACAAGCTTATCATTTAAGCTTGGGGTGCACACTTCAAAGTGCTGCGTGCTGACCTTGCAGTACGTCTCCCTCACCTCGTTCAACCTTTCTTCTTATTTTTTCTTCTTTCAAATCCAGGCTGCTGTGGGGTGGGTCTCTTTTACGATGGATATGTGGTCCGATAAACCTCTCCAATTGTATTTAGCTATTACTGCCCATTGGATCGCAAGGGTCAAGGGAACCTCAGCTTTACGGCTTGAGATGGCCCTTGTCGCCTTTCACCAGGTTTGTGAGGACCACACCAGCGAATCACTTGCAAATATAGTCCTACATCTTCTTGATAGGGCTGGTGTTACCCTTAAAGTGAGGTGCCAATATTCTTCTTGTGATTGACGCATGCTCATCCACTCAAGATGGGACACATTACTATTCCAACAATGGGGCCATGATGGAGTCGCTCACGCAGAAGTTGAAGCCGCGTGACGTCCCTTTCGATGCACATGATAATAGAATCATGTGCTTTGCACACATAATCGACCTTTGTTCTGGACAGGCAATATGTGCTGCTTCTGGGGTTGACAAGGGTGTTCTGTCCAGTAATGAGACTGCTTCTGACCCTATATCAGTGGCTCGTACAGCAGTTCGAGCAATTCGGGGATCAGGAAAATGTCGAAGAGACTTCGAACAAGTCATCGCAGATGGCAACAAGGGCGGCTGGTTCAAAGCGGGGCGGCCACCTGAGATGGTCCATCTCAAGCCGCTGCAGCTCCTATGAGACGTACCCATGTGGTGGGATTCTGTTTTTCACATGCTCCATAGACTTCATGAGATGCGCCTAGTATGTCGTCACACCTCCCTCAAGGAACATAATACTTGCTAAATAAATCAATTTAACAGGCTGTTGATCACTTCTTGGCCCTCCCCCAATATGACAAGCTGGCCAAGTACCAGATCTCATCTTGCAATTGGGATGCAATGAAAGATATTGAGGCTGTTTTGTCTGTCAGTCACAAGTGGGCTATCAGACAAGACAAATACTGATGTAGTTGTACCCAACAGGTTATGCACTGTGTCCAGCATGTCATGTCAAGTGAGAGCACCCCAATTTTGTGCAGTGCTGTTCCTGCATTTGAGACGTTCATGTCAAAATGGGAGAGGATGATGCGACAATTTCCTAATCTGGAGCGGTACATCCAACCAGGCCTTGACTGTGCCTACAAATATTATTCTTGCATGGACCACACTGATGCATATATTATCACAATGTGTAAGCCCTTACGTCTGTCTGTGCCAAACAATTAGGCTAATTATCATCTGTAGTCCTGAACCCCGCCATGCGTATGACATGGATTAACAATCACTGGGATGATGACTACGTCGATATGGCTGTGGAGACGATCAAAAAAACGGTGAGCTTAATATACGGTGTTGTCCTAAAGTTGTCTCACTTATGCCCCACAAGATACACAAATACCAGGGGAATGAACAGCCACCTGTCCAAGGAAATCCCGCAAAACCAGCATGCCGGAAGGTACCGGCATTCATGTCACTTGCAGATGAATATGGGTTTGAGGACAACAATATGCGTATTGGGAAATGGCGTGGTGGTAAGCAAACAGTTGATAAAGAATATCAAGTCTATGTGGTGGAGGCACCATCGGAGGACGACACAGACCCTCTCAAGTTTTGGGAGGTAAGTGGCGATGGTGACATTAACGGTTCTTAAACATTGCTGACAAGATGCGGTAGCTCCAGTGGTCAATCTCTCCAACTTTGTACATGATGGCAATGGACTATCTTCCTATACAGGCATCTGCCATTCCTTGTGAATGCGTGTTCTTGTCAAGTGCAGAAACCGACACCAAGAAGAGGAATCGACTCAGCCCCCTTACGATGGAGGCTCTCCAGATGCTCAAATTCTATCTGAAGAAAGAATGCCTCCATTTCATAAGGGGTTGGATGACGTCAGAGAAGCAGATGACCGTTAACGATGCAGAAGAGGAGGAGGAGGACCCCCTTGAGGCGTTGCTCCAAGGCAATTTTCAGAACAATTTGGATGAAATCATACACTATATCGATCAATACAATGAGGATGAAGAGGGCAAAGAGGGCAAAGAGGGCGAAGAGGGTGAAGAGGGCGAAGAGGGCGAAGAGGCCGCTCAGGGTGATCAGGGCAATCAGGACAGGTAGCGCTAACTCTGTGGGTCTGTGCAGACAAATTTGGGACATCATTTGGACATCATTTGGGACATTGTTGTAGTTGCCTTGTAGCACGCTGCGCTGTTGTTGTGATCTTGCAGAGAATTCTATATTTTCTTGATTGTGATTGACCAAATGACTTGCAGTGCATCAGTGTACGGATATCAAAGCACTATCAAAGCACGTGTCTACTTTTCTCATGCTGCAGCCACACATCATGTTCATGTTCACGCCACACCTTTGTCTGCTTTCTAGCACAGGCGCCACAAGTCGTATTATCAACATGTCTGTATTTTGTGAGCCACATCTATGTTCGGTATACGCGTTCTGTCATCTCATCTGTCCACATCCAGTACCACCTGAGGCCACTCAACCCTCGAAGCTGATTCGATTAGCTGGGAGATATCGGTTGCAAGAAAGCATCATGTCTGGGCCATTCCGTATGTATGGAGCAATTGCACCATCCCAGTTCACTCACATGCCTAGATAAATAGATGAAGTATATTTTGCGCGCGACATTCTATCGAGAAACGATGTTGTCATTAAACTTGAGAGAGTTGAAGGAAAGGTTCACACCCTGGGCCATGAGTTCCATGTCTACACAAAGCTTCAGGGAGGGTCCGGTATCCCTCGTATCCATTGGTTTGGTACAGAAGCTGGCTTCAATGCAATGGCAGTCGACCATCTTGGCAAGTCCCTTGAGGGCCTCTTTGTTCGCTGCCATTTCAAGTTTACGATTGGGACTGTATTGCTTCTGGCTGGGCAATTGGTGAGTAAATTCAACTTCTGAGACCACAACCGATGGGCTGATGTCTACTACACCTAGCTCTGTCGCTTGCAGTACATCCATTCCCACAACTTCGTTCACCGCGACCTCAAACCTGGCAATATCATTATGGGTGTCGGAACGCATGCCAACACTGTACACATCATCGATTTTGGGCTATCAAAAGAATTCAGAGACCCCAATACACATGCGCACATTCCGTTCAAGAAGGGCCTTGGCCTTGTTGGGACCGCTGCCTTTGCGTCCATCAATAGTCACCTGGGCTTAGAGTTGGGAAGGCGAGATGACCTGGAGTCCCTCGCTTACATCCTATTTTACTTCCTTTGGGGCTTTTTGCCATGGCAGGGCTTGAAGAAGGGGGAGGGGATTCTCAAAAGTAAACAAGAAATCACCATGCATGCCTTGTTCCATGGGCTCCCACCAGAGCTTCACGCGTTCTTTGAGCACTCCCGCTCGCTCTCCTTCAAAGACAAACCCGACTATGATCACTTTTGCAACCTTTTCAACAGTCTCTTGGCGAAGGAGGGATTTCCGGGTGACGTGGAATTCGATTGGGATCTTGCTGATGCCAAAATTCCAGGACAAGACTCCAGGACTACAAGTGACACCCAGCATGAACCCAATCTTTCAAGCAAGCGCCGTCCGGGGTAAGTGTCAATATATCCATGCTGCGACGCATTCCTAACATGAAGTATACACAGATTACGCTCTCAGACCAGAAAAAAAATACCGTCTTCACTTCCTATCCCTGTCATGCCTGGTCGCGTCTCAGATTCCATATCTCTTTTTTGAACTTCGTGCTTTTTTGAACACTGTTTCGCTAGCCAATCCTGATATCCCCCCTCCTGTGCATGTACCACGTATGGTGGCTTGTCATTCGTAGCTACGTGTCTATATGTATGCAAGTTGTATGCACAAGTGAGGTTGGTCTCAATTTATTGAGCAGTTTGTAAGGGTGAAAAGACCAATCCTCCCATGTTACTGGTAGAGTTGCTGTCCGAAATTTGACTCTACAAATTTCTCTTTCAACCCCAGCAAGTGAGGCGCCCCTGCCCACTTGTGTTTCTTTCCACATCCTAACTGATTGTCCAATACCCACCGCCTCAACCCCTGCCACTTCGACCCACACAGAGTCCCTCCCTCTCCTTCCCTCCCTCCCTTGTTGCCCAGGTGCGTCCCCATCCCCCTTCCAATTCTTGAGAATCCTTTGTTTTTTCCTTCAGCCCACCTAGCCAAATGCTGCTGTCACCAGCCCTCCCTCTATACCCCCTTGTCACACATTTACCAAATGCTTCTCAGATCTCTCAGTCTTCCTCACCGCGTCCACCTCTGCGCTTGTACAAACCATGTACAACTCGGCACATAATGTCACCAATCATGAGGACATGGTCATCAGGGTCAATAAACATGACCACTGGCCCAGTGTGTATTTTTCGTCTGCACTTTGTTTTTTGTTGGTGTTCATCACATAGTGACACACACCCCCAAATAGTCATATGTACAGCCAAATGCCAAAACCTTCACTTTCCCTCAGAATACTGGTATCTCTTTTTCATTGTGCATATTGTCTTGTTTTTAAAAACAGCTCAGTTTGATTCTTGTAGTGATGAAAGCTTGATGTGGTTCGAAGTTTTGCGATACCGGATGGAGGGCAATGGTACGCACTCTACATCGATCGTCATCTTTGCTCCACCGCTGAACCCCTTCCCTCTTGGCCACAGGTCCAAGCCCAAAGTGTATACTGTTGTCCTTAACTGGGCCCATGGGCGATTTGTTTTCAACAGCAATGGGTCCCGGACCCTCGTTCCCATCACTGATGGCTACCAGTGAATCCAGGAACCCTGCTCTGCAAATTCCGACTTTACCGAGGATTACCATCTTCAGGAGATGTACCAGTCATGGCAGATTTTCCTTGACCCCGTAGACGGGCCCAAATTCCACTTGTTTGCGTTTGATGGATCACACCAGAACCGCCAATACATCTACTTTCACAAACGCCAAACATGTTGCCCACCCAATAACTCCGGAACACCACCAATGCGATGACCACCATCCTGAAACGATCAAATAATGACGTCGTTGTGCCAGCTTCATCAGCTCTCGCAGGGACCTCTTGACAATGGCTTTGCCGTCCTCATCCACAGCTCTTGTGGGGACCTCTCGACAATGGCTTTGCCGTCCTTGTCTGCATCCTTGTCGGCTGACAACGTCCTGTTCGCCATCGACAATGACAATGACAAGCAAGAGATGTCGGCCTTGGATGGCCCACCGCATTGACAGGGCAAGAGGATAGGGTCCAGTTCACTCCATTACATGCGGCATCGCAAGGTGAACACATAGATGTCGCTCAAGTGCTCCTTGAGCACTGCACGGAGGCAGGCATACAAGATGAGGACAGGTGGACACTGCTCCATCATGCACTGGAAGGGGGCCATATAGACGTCGTTCGACTGCTGCTCAACCACGGTGCAGACGCACATGCCCCGAATGTGGACAGGTGGACACCACTCCATCACGCACTGGAAGGGGGCCATAGACATCGTTCAACTGCTGCTCGACCACAGTGCAGATGTACACACCCCAAATGTGGACAGGTGGACACCGCTGCATCAATCATCGATGAGCTGAGGAGAGCGCAATATTGCGCGGTGCAAGAGAGGGGGGCATTTGGAACATTTCCATGATAAGCATCAGGCAAGGTTTTAGGACCTGGTGGGGAATGATGCGAGGATGAGGGTGACACTGAGCCTTGGGAGGTTGAGAGGGGTGCAGATGAAGGTTGAGAAGGGTTTTAAGCAGGTCATGTCTTAGGCTCGTTAGATGTCCATAGCTCAATAGATTATATTCTTTTTATATATATAAAAATAGCTTGAGTTGACTAAAAGTCACGACTCAAGTCGAGTTGTGGCTAAAATGTGAAAAGTTGCAGTCAGTCAAGCCATTTCCGGGATAAGCCGCAGCTTAAGTAAGTCGACTTGCAGTTAGCTGAGTCACGGCAACACTACTTTGAGCAGCTCGATGCACTTGTGCAGCAACTTCAAGCAGAAGAGGACCTCTGCGTATGCAAGGACGTAATTTGTGGTGTATGGGAAGTCCACAACATGCAAGTTCAAGGGGAAAGTCTGATGGCAAAGGGGGGTCTGCAGTCCGACTCAGTACATGGGGTGTGGATGTGTGGGTTTGGGGCAATTGTCTGATAGCAAAGGGGCGTCCATGATCCAAATGGAAAGCAAATATGCATGGGGTGTGAATGCATGGGTTCAGGGGGCTTGTCTGAGAGCAAAGGGGTGTCCACAATCCCAATGGAAAATGAAGGTGCATGGGGTGTGGACACACACAGGTGTAAGGTGGCCCCAGCTGAGCCACATGAACAATACTGAATGGCCCCAGCTGAGCTGCATGAACAATATGTTGGAGATTCACACCATCTGTGTGGTATGGCACAGATATCACATGCAAGCAGACAACCTTGCATTTCCTTGTGATTCTTGACATTGTCCTCACTTAGACAATTCCTTACTATATTGGTACTCTTACTCCGTACTTTGGCACCTGGAATCCATAAACAATGGTAGTATATAGTCTGTACTCTCACTGCACACAGTAACATTAAGCCCTTTATCGTGCTCCTGTGCATCCCTTGCTTCACTCGGTTGGGCCCTCAGCTTTGTCAGTATCGCTTCCCCCATCTTCCACTTCCAACACAATATTGGATGGGACAGAATGAGGCAATACCGTGGGGCATTTTCTGGCCCTCTCTTTACAAGGCTGCAGGGTTTATACAGAACGATCGGTGGCTACTTACAGTCTAGATTACTGTCCTTAGTAACAACAAGAAAAGCGGGCCCATCTTGGAATTGACAATAACAAGGGTGAGGGGTAGAGGGGTAATGTAGGGAATGGGGGGGTGGTAGCTGCTTGTGCGGCATGGAATGTGATTGCTGTCCAAGGGGTGAGAGGAAAAATAAGGGGCCAATGTTCCATGCCCAGTGCATGTAACTGACTTACTATTCAGTGATTCCACTACTCAGTCCCTATGAGAAATCTGTTGACGCCAAGTGACGAATTTTGACGTCATGCGGCTCACCAAATGCTGATCAGATAGCATCGCTTGAAGTCAACTTGAGGCCAAAATACCATTGTAAGCTGATGTCTTCTGATTCCTTCCCATGATCATTTCATGCCCGTTTTCATCAGAAAAATCCGTTCTCATTTGATGCTATCTGACTGAAGACAACCCATGGTCCATTCCCATATCCCAGGCTCCCCTGGGCTGCTCCCGCCACGTCCACGGTCCACCAAGTCCATCAAGTCCACGGCCCACCAAATCCACCGCGTCAAACGCATCTGAGTCCACGCGCATCCGCCGCATCCACCGCACCCGCCGCACCCGCCAGATACACCACGTCCGCGATGTCTGCCGCATCCGCGCTCTCGACCATGTTCCGTGAAAGGGGCTCTACTTCACCAAGTTTGTAGTGTTCTGGAAACGAATAATCAGTATCGCAAAAGTAAGGTAGATTAACACGTACAAGTTGCTTTGCTCGGTTTTTATATATCTGGCCAAAGTTAGTATGAGAAAGTCTCTTAGAGCAGAATGAACGCTACCCACCTATACCTTATCCTTCTCCTGCTGAATAGAATCCCAGAAGTTGTTGAAATCTTGCATTGTCCCTTTGGGATTCATCTCTTTCCAGTCGCGTGCTGCCTCCCACCTAAATGGCATGATAATCGAATAAGTTCCACTCCTGGTATCATCGACTCAGAGGACTTACTTGGGGGAAATGATATTGGGAGGGACCCACGATCCCCGCCCTCCTTTCGAAGCCTTTCCAGCAGATTTTTTTGTGACGGGCTGGGATACTTGACTATGCGACGCTTCGGCAGGGATAGCATTCTTGGGGGAATCTTGTTGCTTGCAAACACTGAAAGTTTTGAAAACGTCAGTAAAGAGTGAAACCGAGGTAAGAAAATAAGAATTGTAGTTCCCTATCAATGGCCTCTATGACGCGTCCAACCTTTCCATCAAGAAGACCTTCGTCGACTTTGCGATCATGGACGAGGTGCTCCAGCAGCTGGACCAATGCGGTAAGGCCGTATTTGCCCCATGTGACAAGGGGATAGATATCAGGAATTCTGTGTGAGATAAGAACATTCAGTCTCTGGTCCCATACTTCCCAGATATCCATGTCATCTTCGATGTCCATTGTGAGCACCGTGGGATCACAACAATACCCTGCCAGTGGGCCAGTCTTCTTTCCTATGGGAACCGATTTGGGCAGGTTTTCGACCTTCTCGCATAGCGTCTTCAGGATGGAAAAGGGTCGGCTACTCTGCACAGGCATGGAAATCGGTGTGGAAGCAGTTATGGGGGTGGGTAGTATCGAAGAAGGGCCAGGGACAGGTCAGGAGTGTGGCACAGAGTCTGTGAACCAGTGGACATGGATAAGCATTGTAAGTTCAAGTTGGTCGCAAGGCAATTTCATACTGTCGTTGAGACCGTGATCTAAGAGCGCTGTCTTGATAGAAAACCCGTCCCTGTGAAAGTCATCAGATGCTTCTCCACGAAGCGATGAAGCTTACAGAGGGTTCTTCAATGTCTATATGACAGTTAGCATGGTGAGGTAGAAAAAAATATGAAACAAACCTTCAAGCTAAGTGTAGCATTTTTAAGTTGCGTTGAACGCTAAAAGGGCCAATTAGACAAGGTAAATGGTAGCGACGTCACTTACGATAGGTAAACCCTGTGTTCGGATTGACCCTTCTGATGATCAAGTGAGCGTCGGCAGTTAATTGACGCACCTTTTGAGACTGGCTCATGGAGGGAACAAAGGACGTCCCCATCTTCACTTTCTTCAGTCGAGGCACGTCAGGCATCTCACCAGCGTCGCTATAAGGATCCATGGGTTCCGGAGACTCCTTTCGCTTACGCTTGGTGCCATCCGAGTCGTTAGAGTCACCAGAATCAAGCCCCATTTTCTTAGCCCGCCTAGCCAAGAAAGACCGCTTCCAGCTGTGATAGTTCTTCTTCCACAATGCCTCAACCTTCCATCGCCCAGCACAAAGACGTAAAAAATGAAACTTTTCTTCAAGGATATCTCAAAACTTGTCACGAAGTGAGGCGCCCGCAGAAGACCAGTTATCAGGAGGGGAAGCCAGGTCGATATTGTCATTCCAGAAGCCTTGCATCTCACCATATAGCCGTTTCTTCTCACAGTGACTAATGACCTTGCCAGTTTTGTCTTCAAGGAAAGCCAGAACACCGCTTCCTTGTTTCGGGATACCCTCGTCGTTGTTGGATTCTTCTCTATCGATGTCACCAGAATCAGCGTCATAAACCTGGATCACAGAGAGTTGAACAGCGTCATTTCGTCACCTCTCCCAATGTTTTACATCCGGATAGTCAGACTTCTTGAGGGGTATTCGTGGGGGCTTCGGGGTAGATTGGCTTAGAGTTTGATGATTGTTGGAATTGGAGCGCTGCGGTTTGGTATTCAACACAGTAATCAGTTGCATTCTGTGCGCAAATATTCAAGGCAATATATGCATGTTAAATCAATAAATGACACACTGTAGGTCGTCAACTTGATCACGCAACGCGATGTTCTCCTTCTCCAGCTTCAAATACGCCGGATTCTCTGCCGCATGCAAGGTAGCATCTGATAGCGAATGAACCAGTGCGATTTGTTCCAGAGAGAGGCGATTTGCATCCAAAGTGGAGTTCATTCGCTAGGGAGAGACTTTAGAGATAGATATATGCAAGATAAAATGGATACTTACGTTGTGTGGCGCATTCATTTGGTCAAAGGCTTCTTGTTGCGATCGAGCCTGTGAGGTAACATCACACAGAATATGATCATTGAAGCTGGGTCTCAAATAAAATATGGGGAAAAGAATCCCACAGAGAGGGGAGAGCTTGTCAAAAATCTTGTTCCATCGAATGGGAAATATGCTGCATCATTCTGAGACCAACGAGAGCCAACTTGCGATTGACCAAAGACATCATGCATAGTATCATAGGAATCATAGCTCCCAGAAAGTTGGAAGTCCTGAATTGTCGACATTTTTCCGTTGTAGTTATCGGCGTCCATGGGGTGAGAGGAAAGTGTTTGCAATCATGTGGATTTGTCTGTGCTATGAACTGCATCAAGGACACACTACCAAAACGATCGCCTTAGGTGTTGTAGGATAGCTCGCTAGGATCCGGACCGTAGATCCGGAGTTGTGTTAGGTGCTCCAACTTGCAGCCTGTTTGACTGAGACGCGTCTCAACACGGTGGAATTACCGGATTTGGACTAATAGCTGCTATAGATAATGGACACATACGCACATTTCTTCGTTCAGTCTTGCGCTACCTCTCTTCACCTCACTCCTCACCACCACACCTAGTTTGTATCTTTAACTCATTACTATACACCTCTAGCCACTCTATTGTATGCTTCTACACATATACACAGTACTCTAAGGACTGGAATATATCATCTTTCATGACAATGGTCCACTGTGCATTCTTTCTCAACATCTAAGTTTCATCACAATTTGATACACAACCTATTCCTCCTCATCAATATTATCTATATCCCCCTTCCTAATTAATCCGGAACTCATTTTCTCAACCGCGAAGTACTGCTTGCCCTGTGAGTAATTTGTCTCTTGCTGAGGGGACTCGAATGGGACCATTCCAACAACATCTGTGATCCACTTGGCATCAACAATCCAGATGCCATTTGAGCCAAGATATGTGCATAGGTGAAGCGTCCCATAGGACTCTTTTAGCACCTGAGGATTGGCATCCGCATACATGTTGACAGCCGCAAGGGTATATTGTAAGTTGTTCTTGGTGACGAGAAAGAAATACAGGATCTCAGCAAAACGCAAGGATCCTTGGAAGCTCAACTAGATCAATTGATCAGCTTTATCCTCTTTGAAAAAACCGTGGACTCACTTTCACATTTCTTGTTATCCGAACCTTCTCAGCGGGCCGTTTCTTCTCGTGCCACCAAGATCGTGCAATTTGTCCATTTGGTAGAAGTAGTCTTGCAAATCTGTCAACGCTGAGACTGTCTCCGTTTTTGGTTCTCCAGTTATACAAGTCCGAAAAGGTCTGAAAAGCTCCAAGAGTTGTTGTGTCCATCTCATAATGTTCGCGAGGGCCCAAGAGAAGATAATTTTCCCCAATGTCACAGGCGCCAGCAGGTAGCTTTCCTGTGTTGTGCAAGAGGTCTGGCGCGAGAGCGTAGAGAGCGTTTGTATGTGCCCATTCAATTATTCTTCGACTTAGGTTTGCATATGGATCAGAATGAAGCCGCATCTCTTCACCAAGATTTCTGATAGTTCGCTCCATGGTCCACTGAGATAACTCTGTGAGAGAGCCCATGCGAAAGTGCTCTGGGACGATGTGGGTCAGTGCATGGATACATGGCCGAACAAAATGTAAGCGCGTGGGTTTGCGCTGATAATACAGAATCTCGAATTCATAGACGAACTCGAGGAGGGCTTTGTGTGCTTCCAGGAGGTCTTCCTTTGATTTGTGGTGACGATGGATCACACGTGTGCCAAAGACAAGCTTGCAGTAATGATAATAGAACTTCTGAGGCAGTAGACGATAGAGGAGGGCCGGGCACAGACCAAAGACATAGACCAGATACTCCACTGCCTTGTATCCACTAGATATTTTCTCTGCAGGATTCCGTGGCACTCTGGATTCCAGACAGACAGGGAGATAGCGTCCAGCACCTGTGACAGATTTCCCGTGCACCTGCCAGACCGTGTTATCGTGGAGAACAGCAAATGGCCATGTAGTTGGACCATCGTCCTCTGCATGATCGATGCTGTCATGCCACAGAGAAATGAGAAGTTGGCTTATATTAAGTGCAAACAGATGCATAGTGTCCACAGGAAAACATTTTGGAACAGCGATAGACTTCGGGAGTGCAGATACAATGGATTGTTTGCATATGCCATTTTCCTTACAATGGCGCACATATTCATGGTTAGATGTAGACCCAAGAACATTGCAAAGCCTCTTGTTGTACTTGTCAGGCAATGGTGTGGTGATCAAGTTGATATTGACATCTGGATGACCAGATCCAGAAGGCACAGCGCCATGTGGTTTCAACATAGTAGGGTAATAAGTTCCAGCACCAGGTTTATGACAGCCTGGCATGGAGCAAAGTATTCGGCATCCGTTTCTCCCATGGTGACTGACCCAGCCGTTTAGTTCTGACATTCCTACCGTGTCCACAGTACCAAAACCAAACCATGGACATATATCAAAAGAGGTGTTTGTCGAAGCGTCCCAGATCCGTAGGCCAAGTCTTTGGCAAGCAGAAAGATGTGTGAATGTTGGAAAAAGAAAGGAGTCATAATTCTTGGGGGCATTGGGACCACCAATCACAAAAAGCGGGAGGACCATCTCTTTTGCATGACGGATTTCAGGGGCATAGTCAATGATGGTAGTGATGCCAAACCATGTGTCTGACTCTTTGTTCCGGTAAAGCTGTGCACCATCCATAGAAAGTGCAAGGAGCATATCATTATCAGCAAGCTGCCCAGATTCAACAAGATCGAGATATTCTGAGCCACAGCAAACGTTGTCATAGTCTTGAATACCACCAGTGTCATGTTGTGCTAACAGAACTGCAGTGCATCGGAGATGATCTCAAAGTTTTGCAACTGAGATAGGATGTCGCCACAAAGCTTGTAACTGGGGCCCTAATAGAAGCATAACAAATTGGCGACAAGGAGTTTTCGAGTCTACATTAAGGTGGCATTCATATCGATGTTCTCCGCAGAACAGGCTATCTGTGAGGGGAGCAAAGGGGCCGGTATATGCAAGACAGGTGTTGATACACATATCGGAGTGTAATGGAACAATGCCCGTTATCGCTTTCAGTCGGGTTTGGACCTGGTCAAACAAGAGCATGGTGCTCTCAGGGTAGCACTCTTTGATATTTGAATGGACCGCATCATAAGTCGCCTCAGAGGAATGGGCAGTAAGTGAGAGGTATATTCGCAAAGACAAATGGAGTTGTGGATCGTCCAGATTCCACAACTCATGCGGGGGATCTAGGAAGGAGCCCAGCTTGTCTTCGGTCCATTGGCCTTTCTCATGTTCAAAAGAATAGTCCCGGATCTGTGAAATTAAAGATTCCATACGTTTGAGATCTTCAAGCACGACTCGAGGTTGGGGCTGGTCTGGCTTGCAACTTGGAGAAGGGTCCTCCTCAGACTGATCGAGATCAAATGAACTACCTGCTTCAGAACTATAGTCAATAGCATCTCCACCTCTGAAATATCTTCAATTGAATGTCTCAAATAAACTGTAATATGTAAAGACGACGCTCACCCCTCCATTGAGTCAAAGGCATCTGACTCCATGGGGGTATTGGGCTCATGGTGGTCTGGAACCACTATATTGTCGTTGAAATCCAAGTCAATGTTCTTTCCTTTCTAGAAGTCTATCGGATCAGATCATCAGTATTCTCAGAAACTCCAAACTTTTCGTACTTGGAGTCGACGATGTTTGGTCCAAGATTGTTGAGCGTCGCGCTGTTCTTGGGTCATTTGTTCTTCCAAATCACGCTGGGCCACATGCTTGTACCAAGTCCACAACGGAATGACCCTTCCTTCGGGCAGTGCTTGGCAGAACTTTTGACAAGTGCAGATTTGAGCCTTTCTTGCCATTGAATGCGGTGGACTTAGTTATGCGCTCACTGGCAAGTCTTATCGTGCTCAACCCAAAATCAGATGGCATTGTGGGTGGCAGCGGTACCGAAGACAAAGGACATGAATGACAAGTGACATAACCACCAAATCCTTAATCAACTGGCGCCTCTGGGAGTCAGTTTGTATCATCCACATCAGCCCGCGTCGAATTGGGTCACATGGCGTCAACCCATTCCTTGTAGGGACTCAGTGCTCAGCATCCATACCAATATCAAAATTAGCATCGATGTCCATCCAATCTTCTTGTGCAGCCTCCAAATGGCCATCACAATACACCGCATGTAACCTCTGCAAGGATCCAAACTTCTCACTCCCCATCTGGCGTTGACGGACATCTGGCCTTGTCTGTGTAAGCAGACATCGAGAACGAACATTCAGCAAGGCAGGAGGAGTGAGTAGAATTGGGGCCAAGTATGATTGTAAACATATTGGTACTGGTGCTCTCCACAGGAACAGGAGGCTTGCCGGTGATTATATACGAACACTCCCTATAGCAAGGCAGTAGTATCGAAAGAACAGGCCTGCGAGGGTAGGGGCAAGGTCGGGAAAGCAATGTTGAAAGAAAGGTGATAAACATGTCAGGAGGCAGTGAAAATAGATGGTGGAGTTGACTGATTTCACATTGTGGTGACGACGATGTTGGTAATCAAAGGCAATGGAGTTTGAAGCAAGGAGGAAAAGGGAGAAGGAAGGCCAAATGTGGTATAATAGATAGAACCCTGGTTCGGGTTCGGACCTCGGGTTCGGGTTCGCCCAAGGTGCTGAACCTGGACCCCAATTGAGGTCCGGTCCTGCCAGGATCCATGAACCCGAACCTGAACATTGGATCTGGTTCGTGTCCGAACCTGGTCCAAAATGTTCGCGAACCAGACCACGGCCAGTCTACTGACGTGCTGGTTCAGAACGCCGAAGTGTTAGGACACATGTACATAATATCACACCACCTTTCCTAGAAGTGCTACATGGGGCTCCGCTCCCCGAGGCGCACATAAATAGATAATAATAAAAATGCTGGAGCGGTGTTTCTAATATAGCAAGTTGCGATTCACGTGGCCCGATCGCTCTTCTTCTCGGACGCCGTGACACGCGCCACATAGACGAACCACTGGCAGTTCCCGAATCTACTTCACAAGTGTTTAAACCGCGCCTACGGCGCGGGCGTGGTAAAGTATATTTTATACAAAGCTTATCCATTCATTAGATAGTATTTAATACATATACATGTTATGTGTAACACGGAAAACACAAAGAAAAACAACCCAAAAAAAAAAGAAAAAGAGAACATACCACAGACGATGCATAGTGGCCGTCCGGAGAGTTTAGATTGGGTTCGACATAGAACATGTGCAAACATGTGGGGTCCAGCTGTGGCAGCTTGATGGCGGCGCCTCCGTATCAGTCGAAGAGGGGGGTGGCGGGAATGGGGTGAGGAGCAGTGGCAGCTGGTCAGCAAAAAAAAAGCGAGTAAGAGAAACGTACTGGTGAGCGCAAGATAACTCATCCAGCGCAGATGGGGCGACAATGTAGTGCAACCCCGTCTGTCTGCGTCGTTGCATCTTCGTGCTGTAGGAGTGGGATGGCGGCAAGACAGTGTAAGAGGGGGGCATGTGTCGCCAGCATCCACGGCGGTCTTTGACACTTCGACAGCGCAGCTAATTCGGTTTCTGCACAGGCCTCAGTGGGGGCACGCAGGGAGGCATGCAGGGGTGGCGTTTGGGAGGATGGCATCAGGAGGGTGGGATAAGCAACACAGAACTGGGGGAGGGAAAGAATGGACTCACATGTTTGAACCGGCACAAAAAGTGTGGCCTCCTTGTTGTGTTATGCATGTGCTGCTGACGTGCAGGCAGGCGGTGTGCAGGCGCCGGGTTGTGAGACCTGCGACACTGCAACAGCACGGCTATGATGGCAATAATTCAAGCTGTGAGGGAGGGGTGAGAGGACGTGTGAGCAAGCAAGGGGCAAACGATACTCACCTCCTGTCAATGACGTTGCAGTTTCGTGCTGGAAGAGTGGGGCAGTGGTGAGGACGGTGTAGGTGTAGGAGAGGGGTGCTCGAGCACCGAGGATGCAGGATGTACTGGTGCGTGAGGAGGTCGGGCATCCGAGCCGATGTGGGCACGATGCGGGCAGACAGGGGAACTGGGAGGGAAGGTGGGTGTGGCTCTGACAGTCGCAAATCAGGCAGTGAGGAGAGAGGTAGGGGCAATCTGGGGCACTCACCTTGAGGGACCGGTTGGGAAGATGTGTCAGCGACAGGGATGCGTGTGGTGGAGGTGAACGTCACCGATAAGAGCGACGTCACAGGCCAGTGCAGGAATGGCAGGTGTGGGCTCCTGGGGAGTCGACGGCGGTGATGGCGAGAAATGGCCCAAAAGTGGGGCGCTCACTGGGAGACAGAGAGAAAAGGACAGGTCAGGCAACGTGGCAATGGGGACAGGCGTGGCTGTGACGGTCATGATTCGGGCTGTGGATGCAACTGAACAGAACGTTGGGGGCACTCACAGGGGGCAAGAGGGGGATCAGGACTGACTGTGAGGGAGAGAGAGGAGGGGTTGAGAACGGGTGGCAGGCAGTGGTTGGGCTTGGTCATGACATGGAAGGAAAGCATGTCAGTGCAGGTCAGATCAAAAAATTATGGTAGCACTCACTGGGCGATGCACAATGGGGACGGGGGGTGTGATTCGGGCTGAAGGGAGGGTCAGAACATAGAAAAAAGTGGCCACTCACTGGGGGGCCAGGTCTGTTTGGGCTGTGCGGGATTGTCAGAAAGAAGAAAAAAAGTGGCCACTCATCAAGGGTGTGGCAGAGACAGAGCCCATGTAGCATATATTGTCATAGATGCCGGTAGAACCCACATGCAAATCAGCCATATGTTACGCAAAAAACAACATGGGCCCAGTTTCAGTCCAAAGTGAATTTGTTCGTATGGGCCCATGAAGAGTTGCCGTGCATATTCACACATTGGCCCATCAAGCACACAATGGGCTGCCGCACAGGACTATCACATGGGCCCCCATGATTTTAGTTAGCAGGACAGCTGCTGGACCCTATGCTCGAATTGGCCCACGGTGTGAATGCAATTCCATTGTCGATGAGCTCGACTTGGCCCACGGCAGATCAAAAGAAATCATGTGCAAGCACAGGCATGGGCTCATTTCATGCACAGTCATATACACACAAGCAGCTTGCATCGGCCCATCAAGCAAACAATGGGCTGCCACACAGGATTATCACATGGGCCCACATGATTTCAGTCAGTGGGATAGCTGCCAGCCCTATGCTTGAATTGGCCCATGGTGTGAATGCAATTCCATTGTCGATGAGCTTGACTTGGCCCACGGCAGATCAAAAGAAATCATGTGCAAGCACAGGCATGGGCCCATTTCATGCACAGTCATATACACACAAGCAGCTCGCATCGGCCCATCAAGCACA
>Ga0307510_10000906_pt1 | contig 31313 bp, 11 predicted proteins | sample 12_EM_MG_FD_207224 | JGI IMG/M metagenome (GOLD analysis project Ga0307510, IMG submission 207224) | Populus trichocarpa ectomycorrhiza microbial communities from riparian zone in the Pacific Northwest, United States - 12_EM | ecosystem: Host-associated > Plants > Roots > Unclassified | place... | reverse complement strand
ATGGAACAAATAAACAAGTCATCCACTGTTTAGTGGGATGATGTTGAACTATCAAAACCCATCTGGCTCAGCAAACATAATCATATCGTGAAAAATTCTAACAAAAACACTAGCACGAGAGCAAAACAGCAAGCAAAGCCTTAATCCCAGACTAGTTGGGATCAGGAATTTGGATCCTTTCATGACATTCCGCAACATTGTAAACCAAATCCACCTTGATATCAAGATTAGTTTAAAATACCAGAAAGAAAATGCTTTTGCTCGATGAAAGCAAATGGGACATTGGGAAATCACATGTTAAAAACATTGATTCAAAGGGAAACATGACTGCTTGGCATCAATCCCTGCTGGAACTTGCCAAACAGAACGTAATATAAGCTTTAATTGGGCAAAAGAAAGTTTATTAGTGGGTTTTGTCAGGTCACACTAGCGACCAGGACCGCTACGAGACCCTGAAAGCATGACCATATCAAGTCACGGAGCTTTACTGTTTGATGCTGATTAAGATCTATCCATGGAAATCCAACCTTTGGCTTGGAAACTAAGACCTAGGTTTCATGTTAAAGTCCTCTTTTTCTTAACCTATTTTTCTTTATCAAGTTTTTGATAGAAGTCGCTGAAGTTTGGATCTAATTTGATGCACAAAAAAAAAAAAAACTCCTAATTCAAAACTCATACAACCAAACCTCATAAATATTGCCAATTTCAGATTATTGGATGATCAGAATTAAGATCAAAAGGAAAAATAGTTTTATTGTATGGCTGTATTGCTATTGAAAAAAATGAAGTGAAGAACAATAGGCACACTATTGACAGTATGTCTGCTTGTGATACATATGCCAAATGACATCCATGTACACTATATTTAGTTTGTCACCAGAAGGGAAAAAAAGAGTGATTGGAGGAGAGATGTGAGACGCTATGCTTACTCTTGATAGTTAAATATCCTTTGTTTCTCACCTATATCTAACAATGTTGGATTTAAATTTCTAATTTCACCAAAAATAGTCCCTTGTGGATGAGACAAATTAAGGGAACAGGTTAATTTAAACTTTCACCAGAAATTGTCTTCCAATACACCCTTCCCATTCAGCAATAGCTTCTCAAGCCTTAATAACCCAAAGGCATTGAAAAACACCACCTAGACCACGATGTACACAGCAAGCACAAGAAATAAAAATGGAGAACAACTAGCATACCTTTCCTTGGTAGTTTACACATTGACGATTGAAGGAAGCATTAATGTCTGGAACAAGAAACCACATTTGCGTTATTTGTACTTCTCATCAATATTTGTGTAGAGGTGGTGTGATATAAGTAGTATCTTGGCATGAGTGACATGCACATAATTGATTAAAAGCAACAAAATTTTACAATCATAGATCCATGTCATCCAAAAGTTGCTGCAAACCCACAAATTGAACCAATCAAACATTCACTCTACACTTAATGAATTACATGATTAAGGGAAAACACTTGCAACACAGAATTCAGAATAAAGCCTTGATTTACTGTAGGTGATTAAGCAGGCAAAGTACTAAAATCAATAATGTAGTAGGAGATACAAAGTAAGAATCAAGTTACCTGGGTTTGCATAACAACCTAAAACAATTGTTTGCCGATAAAATCTGGCATGTCCATCCAAATACCTGAACATAAAAACAGCCATCATCAGCCAAAGCTTTTAAAGAAGAAAAGGTAAATTTCAATTCAAACAAAACTAAACGTTCACTATGCATTCTAAAACGTCATCTAAGATTTTATCATTTAACATTCTGAAAATGACAGAACATAATCCTCCATCCCCATCTAATAGGAAAGTTCAGAGTCAACATTGAAAAAATAGTAGAAACTGTCAACATACCACTTTCTAATGCGCATTATATCAGTCCCATGCTGCTTAGAAGGAATGCAATTCAATTGTTCAAGAACTGATGTAAGGAAGGCCCAATTCTGGATATCATTCATCAAAAAGTGAAAAGAACAAAATGGGAATCACATTCTACTAAGTATATGAAAAGCAACCAAAAAAATACAAGCCAGTATATTTCATGATCTACCTGCATTGCTATAACATCTGCATGATCAATGATAAGAACCTATTTGTCCAACAAACATAATCTTTCCATTAGTTTTAAGCATACTAATCATCGTGAAAAACAGATATTATAAAATCTAAGGACACAGTCATAACCAACAAGCAAGTAAAAAGATCTTACCTCTATAGAAGAAAGATAATCCACATCTTTTTCCTTGTCACGTTTAGCTTCCTCAATTTTCTGACAAGAATGATGTGTTGTCAGTTACTTGCTTAAGAGAAAACTACAAGAAATCTGCTAATCTATGGCATAAAAACTGTAGAATCACATGGGTATAATGTGAAAGAGACTCAATTTATGAAGCAGGGAAGCTTTAACTGTTCGCAGCTTCTTGCTGGAAGTTATGAAATCTCAAGCTTTATTTTATGTGTTTTTCCCCCAAATAATTATGGTTTTGATAATTAAGATCATGACTGCCACCAGCACCTCAGAACAAGGAGCTCTAGGCATCATACCCAAATAGAGAAATGAACCAAATTCATTAAACTTGGTTCAAAAGGACAAACAACTGACAGAAAACATTAAATATTGCAATCATCAATCTTGTCGCACATACTTAGAAAGGGAACTGAACATTCTACTTGGAAAATATATTGTTTCCCATAACATAATAACGACCTATCAAAATCCAAGAGGATTGATTCCACATCTGTAACAGGTTGTATCAGAGGGCCTATGAGTTCAACAGCAGCAGATAAGACATTTGGTCAAAAGGAATGAAAATATCATAAAAGTTTTAGCGGTTCAAATATGTTCTGAGTGCAGTCTTCACAGTAGCCTGCATCTGCTAAATCAGCCACTATCATGGCTCGTTGGTGTTAGGTAGGAAGAAATACTAGAATTAGGAAAGAAAAGAATCTTAAAATCAGTTAAACTGTTGGTTTCAATATTGCCACCACCTTCTTTCTCTCTAACACTCCTACTGCCTTGGCTCATTTTAAATCAGAATTCATTGACACTTCAGAAATGATTCTCATGCATGGACCTCTCTTTCTCACTATCTTCTTTGCCACCCAAAAAAGAAAGGAAAAAGAAAGCAAATATTATATTCAATTAAGTGATCACCTTTTTATGTGTAATCTAAAGGATACTAAAGCTTTTTGACATGGCCATTAGACAACACTTATGCCACATGATATCAAGAACCATTATATACCCTCTTCTTCCATGAATTTATCCATGTTTTACAGTAAAGAACAAGTTGTTATCCTACATTAAAAAAATACCATCCTTCACCTTGACATTTAGAATAGTCTAAAGAACAAAAAATTTGTGTGCAGGGTGGAAATTTACCTTCAGCAATGCCAAAGGAGAAGCGACTATCAAGTCTGAGGAATAGAAATCACTATATAACTTAATGCTCTTCCTACAAAAGATCAAAGGACAAAAAAAAAGTATTACATAAGATGAAGGCCATGCAGAAAATTGAATAACCTGAAAACAGTTCTGTATCAAGAAACGATTTTGCAAAAAAGGCCAGCACGTAACCTCTCCTCTTTTCACCATATTGAATGAGGATTGGGCACTCAAATTGACTCAACATATAGCGAAACATAGAAATAGTCAATGAGAACGTGCAGATCCTACCGAATAAAAAGAAATGACCAAAGGAAGAAAATTAAGGAGCATACAAATAGCCAGTTGTGTCTCTTATCATTGCAAAATTTTAATCTCAGAATTTTTTTTAAAGTGTGCAAAGGTATTAACAATCTTGGCAACAGGTAGCCAAATTCCAAATCCATTTAACCTTTCTCTGAACCACTTCTAATCCTGATCATGACCACCTTCCCAAACTAGGCAGTTGCTAATAAAGGATTGAATGACTTGAGCAGAAAACTCCCATAAGTAAATTTAGGACAAAACGAATTGCTCAGTAAATCAAATACAAAAACTCAGTCATTGATGGTTTTTTCACATCATAAAAATATCAATCGGCCTGCTTTATACAAGAAAGTAATTTACCTTGTAAATTTAATGCCTATCATAAATTTATCATCTACATTTCCATCAAAAAGTGCTTGATGGTCAGGTGGTTTTGAGGACTTCTGGGAGTTTGAGTTTTTAACACTTCCAGTTAACTCATTGGTGTTTACATTGTCTTCATCATCGTGATTTCCAAACTCGTTAGAGAAACGACTCATGTGCTCCACATTAACCTGTGAAAATAGAAAAGTGTATACTTTGAAATCTTTATTCTAAGCATAAGGAAATAAAATCTTCAACAGCTTATCAGTTTTTTTCAACAGTGTACCATATGCAGAATAAGCAAGCACTTTCATTTATGAGATTGTACAAAACCCTAGAAAAGCTTGTTCAAATATGAGAATCAATCTTCAAAACATACTAAGTTGAATGTGGATTAAAAAAAAACAATTTTCTTACTAGTAAAAAATAAAGACCTATTCGAGAAGTTTGGTATAGGGCTACATTTATTGAACCTTATGCCCTTCACTACACTTGTTAATGAAAAAACCAATAGTAAGAGGAAGAACAGGCATGTATCAGCACGTCAAAAGTAGTTTACAAATCAAATATTTCTACATCTGAGAGACCGAAAGTCAAGTAGGCCACCTTATATGTCAATTCAGGCACCCAAAGTATTCAGGATTAGCTGGTGATGCAAGTTCAGTAAATATTACCGTTAAATAGCATCGTAAACCATGTTTAAAGAATGAGTACAATTAATGAAAGCAAGGAACTATCACCTTGTAAGCTCCGGGGGTCAGTTGTATTAGCCTATTAACAGCACGATTTGCAATGCTTCTAAAGGGCAGTAGGATCAAAACCTGTAATACAGAATTAAAACAATCCCTTCTGAAGAAGCAAGTAAACATACCGATTTAGAAATAAGTGGTATGAGAAAGAAGAACAAGGTGACAAAATTCAAGTGCTTTTATCTTTTCAATTGATGGTATGTTTCTTACCAGGCAAGTTAGCTGGCTGAAAATGAATTATTTGATAGTAGCTCGTTAAATTGTAAATCTTGAAAATTGGCCACTCTAAGCCAATTCAGTACAAAATTAAGCATTGATAATAATGGGTCTAGAGCTCCATGAGACAGAATTTTTTGGTTCATGCAGCCTCAAACTTACATATGCTTCTCCCTCTGATTAATTGATTTCCAGAAAACTATGCCAACATTTAAACACAATATTGAATGACGCATCATAAATAAACATGCTTAAGATAAAAACTAACCGAAGCTTTTCCATGTGAAAGATGAAACTAAACATTTTATATGGCAAACCCACTTCCAAAGACTCATGGGAAACGAAGCTCATTTTTTTATTGTACCCCTCAATGAAAGTTCAATGGTTTGAGACATATGTTTGAATAAAACTACATGGGTGATTCTTTATTGAAAGCTAAAGAACTTTTTTGGCTCAAAGGGAAGAATGGCTTTTGTAAACAATGGTCCTGTCTCAATAACAAAACATCCTACAATGCACACAGAATTGAGATCTTTGTCTGGCCTATATGCTCTCATATAGCCAGGTCTTTCCATGCCTACAAAGCACAATTTTGCTATTGATACGGAATCCATAATTTGGCTCATAAGAATGACTACAATGGCATTTCTGACTTTTTTTCTTTCTTTTTGCAAAGGTGGTGAAACCTAGATGATACAAAGGAAAAATAAAATTGCAAAACATACCATGACAAGTGAAGAGTAGTTATGTCTGCAATCAACGATGAGCATATATGTGTATGTGAGCAATCACTGCCATGCATCTCTATGTGAATCAGAATTTCCACAATTGACGGTGCACAGAAACAATAAGATGAATATTTATATGATACACAAACATATGTGTCAAAGTGATATATTTTTAATAGAAGTGATATTGACATTATCGGAATATTTATATGATACACAAATATATGTGTCAAAGTGATATATTTTTACTAGAAGTGATATTGACATTATAAGGGTTGATGCTGGGATGCATTGGTCTTATGAGCATTTGTAATCCAGCTCTGCAAAGCTTGAACACTGTTCACATGCAGTTAGCATTGCATACAGATCAATGGAAACCACTCCACACTACCTTTGGACGAGTAAACCCATGATCAAGGAATTCATCACCACTAAGCAATTCATCCTTAGCATTCTCCCAATGCTTGCCCACTTTTGAATCATTCTTGGTCACAAGATCTCTCGTTCTGAAAATGTGATTTAGCTGCATGATGTTTTCATTTCACAATAATTAAGACCATTAGACAACAAAAATAATGGAAACTCTCTAGGAGAAGGGAAGTTCACATACACAGTGCATAATGTATGCATCCATGATGGCCAAGTCTTCTTTTAGGCCCTTGCGGTAAAAAGGCTTCTTGTTACAGTGCAAAATATCTCTGTAGCTATTGCCTAGTGAAAAAAAAATGAGGGGGGCTTATGCACAATACTAGAAAGCAAATATAAACTATTTACAGAATAAAGTCCATGGTCATACATTTTTGGTAATATGATTGAAAAGTCATCAAACAAGAAAAAATATAATAGCAGATGCATCAAAACTAAGTCAAGCAGATAAATGACAGAGATGGAGAAAGCAACATGTAATTATTGCAATAAAACAGCATACAAAAAATACTTTGGATAAAACTCCAACAAGCCTTTTCTCAAATATTTGACAAGGATTAAAATCTGATTTGAGCAACTATATGGTCTCAAACCTTCTCATCATTTACATTTATATTTAGACAAATTATGGTTATCTCTCATTCTCTATATCAAGTTAAACATGTCATATTTCTCGTCATTCCTACATTATTAATTGTGCCTCCTAAACTAATTAGGATGGTGTAATTAGACTAGAACATGTGAATAGATCCATCTCCTACCAATGTTTCTAGAAATGTGAAAAAATCATATGTTTCCAATTACTAAATCATATATTTTCATAGGGAACCAAAGTGAGATGCTCACAAGTGGGTGTTGAAAACATTGGCATAGGAGAACAAGAGGAGTAATTAAGAAGGAGAGTTGAGAGTATAAATAGAAACGCAAATGAAAAGGAAAGATACATGAAATCAATACTCTCAAATGGATCATTGATAACAGCCCTCCTAAACACCATATAGGTGCTTTTATACAGGCACCAAATACTAAATACTTGCTCTTACATAGGCACCAAAGTACTAATATAACCCCATAATGAATAGGAATAAAAGAAAAGCACTTCCAAAAAACGACACCTATGAAAACTTATCCAGGTTCAGAAGCCATAACATTCTACTGATTTTTTTATATGAGATTACATAAATTTCAAACTTCTTGATGATCAAGATCTGCAGTATATTTCTTGTTAATGTGGATGCTGATATTTACATGCTTTCAAGAAGAAAATTGCAGAAATATTCATGTATTGACATTAAAGTATTTTGGTGTGATCTGCATATCTTCTCCAGGGCATGATCTCAAGGAGTTCTATGCACATTGTTTAGGGAACCTAGTGAGGTGCTAGGTCCTGTCAATCAATTTCCTTTCTCCCATATATCTATCACACAAGTAGCCCTTGTATTCCTAGTTTTTCTGTATCCAACCCCAGACCTACAAAAACATGAAGTTCAGATAGAATGATTGGACATTCTAAGAAGTCAAATGCTGTGATGCTAAAACAATCTAAGATCAAGCAGAATTGGTATTGCACCAATCTGTTCTGGTTACTAGTATCAGATGGTTTTTCAGCACACTTGTAAGGCACCCTTGGCATAGCTGACACATGAGGAATAGTATTTGCTCTTCGAATTTTTATTTCAAGATTAAACTCTGCAAGACTCAAAGAGGAGATCACAAAAGACAGAATAAATGGGACAATTCAAACAATTTAAACCACTGAATTGAGGTGTTCACTACAACTGGCAATTTAACATTTTAAAAATAAAAGGTAATGGCATAGGGGATGTTTGTCAAAATTGGCTGTCTATTATTCATAAAAATAAAGGTTGAGGCACATGGGCTTTTCACTAACCATAAATATGAAAACTAGAGATATAAAGTTCTCTAGTACCCTAGATGCTTATAAATTATGACATCATGAATCTAAATAAATATATACCATTAAAATGCAGATAGGAGCAGCCAAATAAATAAAGATCATCTATAAAACCATGATGAGGCTTACAAAGAGAGAAGAAGAATCTCTGTGGAGATGAATGAAAATCATTGTTGCCAGATGTCCTGCACACATCCAACCAGTGTTTATATAACCTTTGCTTGAGACCACAATCAGAGTTTACGTTAGCTACCTGCACAAAAGTAATAAATGAACATGGTTGCATAATTAACAAACTGCATCTTCTATAACCTTAACACTTTTAACATTCAAGGTAATTACAATAACAATCCCTGAAGTAGTGAAAATTAGGGATCGCTCAAAAGTTTGAATGACTAATAGAAACCCCTCCACATTAAAGAAAATATCATAGATATTTATGACCAACATCTCTCTTTTTCTCTTGATATTTATGACTAATATCTCCTTGGACCACTATTTAAATGGCCAGCAAGTATTTACTGTTTGTGGGGGAAGGGCATATATTTAGACACTTCAAATAAAAATTATGACAACATAAAAATCCTATATAAACAAACCATTAAATTGGAACCTCCCTTTTTTCTATCGCATCATCTTCTTCATTTATCCTCTCCATTTAATCACAATGTACTAAGAATTGCGAGGCATATTTAAAATAGTGAAAAGGCCTCATAATTTACATAAATCTACAAGGGATGTACCACAATTTGTTTGTTTTGGAGTAATTTTATGAAGCCAATTTCAAGAATTTTATAAATTTACTCCTCCAAGTGGTTGATGTGGGATAGTAAGTATTTGGTGTCATTTTTTTATTTTTTATTTTTGCACTGTTTCAATGCATTTAAAAGGATGCTTCAACAAGTCTCTTGATTTTCATTTGCATGGTTCCTACTTGAATTCTTAATGGAGGACACCCACTCTGCATTCCATAATCCCCTCTTCTTTTTATCTCACCTATATGTTGTATGTAGACAATAAATATTAGATGGGAGACAGACAGTATGAAAATTACCTCCAGAAAACACTCTCCTGTTCCTACCCACTTGCAATTTGGCATGCCAAAAGCAGGCACATCCCATTGATATTTCCACTTTTTCTTCAACAGATCCTCTACCTCAGTTTCTGGTAACTTATACTCTAAGTGAGAATGGAAAGAGCTGCACAAAGACAATTATACTTGAATTTCATGAAAAGCTTACAAGAGGACAAGAAACATACAAGTTCCATAGAGAAGTCAAAGTATTTATTCATTTCAGTTTAAGGATTGTAATAAATAATCCACCATATTCAGCAATGAAACCATCCAAATGTATATAATAACAATCATATTTTTATTTGAACACTCTGTAGCACAAGTAGTGATGAACAACAAAAAGAGAATATCAACTGCATAGAGCCAAACCCTTGTTGACCATTTTGCTCAAGACCTCATCATATTATCTATGAGATTCCAATGTACCATCTCAAAGCTTGTTTAAAAGACAACTTCAAAAATAATTCATTCACTCTCTCTCCTCTCAGCATCATCCACAACCTCATACACAATTTGGGAAATAGAATCATCTTACTACACAACAATGACAATTGGCCAAACCTTGGTCAAGATTTTATAAATGCTGGCCATAGATAAATAAGTCTATCCTTGACTTTTGTTGGATGATTCTTCTTATGCACTTGTAGAGTCACACGCCATAGTGATGAGAGTGGAAATTATGCATTTCTTAAAATGCCATTTGCCTAGAACTTGCCAAAAACATGACATTCAACTTATAGTTGTTTATTCATAAACATGAAGAAAAAGCCTGAAAGCACCTTTCTCCCCACACCATACTTTCATGGTCGATTACCTTTAAAAGCAATGTGCCATGTACAAGCATTTCAACCATTTGAAATGGTCATATCCAAAACACAACCCCTGAAGTTACCTCACTATCAATGCAATTGTAGTTCAGCCCCTATTTTGTATTCTTTTACCCTCCCCTGTGAACTCCTCTTTACACCTCCATAGCCATCACTGCAATAAAGACCAATTAATCCAATTTGCTGACACTTCAATCCCCTTTTCTATAGTCAAAAGGTCTTTTCCAACTTGACTAGGTGATACTTCACTCATCACTAAATCACACACACGTCTCTCTAAAGTTTCACTTACTTCTCAGCCACATAAATCAAGTTGATGTATAGACTTTACAAGTGGAAGGTACTTGAAATATGTGGGAAAACTATCCAAAATGCACTTCATCATATTAAAAGGGACAAGAAATTGAATGAAAACAAGCAGACATGACTGCACTACAATAAATAGCCTATCTTCAATAAATCTCATTTTACGGTTTCAGCGGTATTGCCATAATCTAACTCTGTGAATTTGTGCAAGTTCCCATTTACATGCCACAAAAATTTCAAGTTTAACAATATGTAATAAACAAGTAAAGGTACAGACAACCAGATTTATTTTCAAAGTACACACAACACTTGTTTTCAAAGTATACACAATATCTACCTTTTATTAGATTCACAGATTGGAAAGAACCAAACTTCTGTTCATTCAAACATTATACAAATAAAAATGAACTCTAGAATGGAATGCATTGTGAGTTCATTCAAAGCCTTCCATGCCAGCAACTGAAGACATAAATGAACACACCAATTCTTTTCCAGCCAAATACTATTCTATGGTTCCATTAATTCCATTTTGCAAATTCATTTGTAAATTAAGCCCATCATAATACATGTAAGATTCAAAAAACAACAATTACTATGAAAAAGAAGGTTCCACTCTGACTATAAGAATTACCAATTCACCAACCCAAGTCATAAAAAAAGGAATTGAAAAAATGTGTCAAACAACCGTTGAAATAGTGTTGTTTAGTTGCATCCATCCACATAGAATATATCAGTTGCTAAACAATCTGAATGATGATGGTAATTAATAACAGTTATAAGCAATCATATAAGGAGCAGTGCCATTCAAAGGTACCTTCTGGAAGCTGGTGCCTTTGCAACAGTTTGGGACTTGACATCCAATTCTTGTTCTTGATCGGTGTTGGAGGCCTCCTGAATATCTTCTGAATCAGAATCTCCATCCGCATCCACAATGCCAACAGTTCTATGCTCTTGCAGGTCACTTTCATTATCATTTCCTACATACCAACATTAATAAGCCAAAGATTAAAAGAAGGGAAATTCAGATTCATCAACCATCTTATATTAGCAAGATGCAACATAAAAATCCTTGAGCGATGCACAGTCTGGGTGAGTACAACATATTCATACAAAATATGAATTCAAAGGCAGATGAAAAGAAACAGTTGTGAGAATGCATAGCATGGTATCAAATTATATCACAAGGAGAAACCATGAACCAGCAACTGATCATTATATATTGGACCTCTAGAGGGATTTATAATGAGAGAATAAGTTATCCTCCTCAGGGAAACATAAAATCGCAATGAAGAACTGGTTCATCCAATTGAAATAGCTAATGATACACATGTACAAGAACCAAAAGCCAAACAGAATGAGAGAGAAAAGATATCTGTGATAACCAAGTTTTGAGAAAATCTGACCATTAAAATTCCTATCATTCCTTTCTAATGATGGACACTTTGATAGTTGATGAAAATATCCACTGGAAGGCTGCAAATTGATGCCGGTGTGAATATGGTCATATTGTTCAGACTTTCTTTAAAAAAATTGACTGGTCCCTCTAGACAAGTGATTCATATGAGACCTCAGCAATCTCATGTTACAACTTTATTAATGGAAAGCACTACCAATTCTGAGCATAACAAAAGAAGAAAAAAATTGCTCAACTAAGGTTTTTTCCTATTTTTGATCTTCATTTTATTCTAAAAGGACTTGTTAGTTCTTTTTGAGGAGCTATCTCATGCAAATTGAAAATGAAACTAACTTTTTTCAAAATATTTAATTAAAACATCCAAGTGATTAATTGTATTTTCTTACCATAAAACAGTTTGCATAAATATACACCAATTTAAACACAAAGAACCGAAAAAGTGTTTTTACATTATCGAAAAGTGTATTTCCTTCCAAGTATTTGATATGAAGAAACCTAACCAACAGTATCATATTTCAAGATAACAAGTCTCTATGTTTTTGTTTTCCATCTGCATATCATGGAGATCCATGTTCCAGGTGCCAGGTGCCTTCAAACTCACCTCCCTTTTTGGTAATGAAAAGGTATTAAGTTACCCATCCCTGTCCTAGCCTTGTTAACCAAACACCTTACAAATGGGAACAAGGCCTCATTCTCACTCCTAGTAGCCAACAGGGCTTTAGGATATTATTAGGAGCAACCTTCAGCATGAAAGAAAGTATTGATTACATCTTAGCAATTCTTAACACAACCAAGAACACTGGTAGCTGATAATTGTTTAAAAGTGGTAGTGATGAAATGGGAGAAAAAGCAAGACAATAACTAAAAAGTGATGGCTGGCTATGAAAATATGTCCCATTTCAGCCTCCATTCAAGTTTCAAAGTCAGAAATAATACTGAATAGGGGCACCCCCTCTCGTCAATATTCTAAAACAAAAGGAATGTTAACAGTGATTAAAAACAATAGCATTAAATTACTGATATTACTTTTAGCAACATCCCTAAAATAACCAATGAAAACTTATTATTTTTCCTGCATAATTTTCAAGAAAACTATCATATAGTACCTTCTTCAACAGAATCTTCCTCAAACATGCTGAGAGATTGGGAGTCGCCAGCGACATCTTCCTCCAAGTCAATTTTACCTTCTTTTCTTGGTCTATGATCAAAGCAATATATAGTGAAGTATTAGTCATAAATGCCTCATACCAGATCACCACAATTCTACACTTCAGAAGAAGAGGGAATCATCAACAGCCAACTAATACCTGGACCATAAAAGGAAATATAATTGACAAAAAACAGACCACACAAGCTTCAAATATTGGAGTGCAAAGATAGCAATAGCCACCCACCTATTTATAGTATAAACTACCCTTACACGACACAACAGATTTGGTTCTATCATTTCCCAAAGGTGAAACTTACTATACCCCACATGATTCTGTCAAACCACAAATAAAACAATGGAACTTAGATCCGTTTCCGTTTTCTTTTCTGTTTCCAACAAGATGGATAGCCACCAGCTTACCTAAATCCTAGCCAATAATTTCACCAAACAAACCCAAGTTCTACTAGGATCTCCCGACTTGATAATACATGCAACAAACTAATCAAAATTAACCTCAACTTTCTTGAGGTGAAAACTGGAATAACAGCATCATAGAAATCTAGTCACCAAATAATCAATATCCATTCCCAAACCTATCAAAAGAAACCCCATATAAAATCTACAGTCACATAACCTTTATCCCTTCATTCCAAACCTCTTATACTAATTTTATAGCTACGCCGCAACATAGCACACATAGGCCAATCTTCAAATCAACCTCATGTCAGGTCACTTCGAATGGTCTAATGCAGTTTGAATCTTCGAAACTAACATAAATTGAAACAAATAAAACGATTACCTTTTCTTCTGTTTCTGTTTCCCATCAGCCCAAGATTTGTTTGTTCTTTTGTGCCTCTTCAATCCTGCTTAATAAAAGTTTACCAATTAACCGATTCAAGTTGGAGCAAAGTTGAAGCACATGAAAAACCAATTCAATCTGCTTATGAAGTTGGATTGCCACGCAACATTCAAATATTTTTTTAAGAAAAAAAGGAAAAATGAACAAAAAAATAATATGACGTTGCTCACTGAGACATGGCGCTGGCATCTTTCAATGAATAGCTTAATTTCTGCACGAAATTGAATCTCTGTAGCGCTCTTTCTTTGATTCCTTCTGAAAAAGATAAAAAACAGAGAAAGGAATCAAGAATTCCTTCAAAACCCATTATCTCAAACCCACACTTCTTTGCATTAAACACCTTGTTTCGCGAAATAACTAAAACTCATTAAAGGAACCTGCTCCTACTGCTGCTGGAGAAACGCGGTTTCTGCTGCGCGTGAATTTGAATTCGGCTGTGAGTGAATTGAGAAGGGTAGGGAGCAGCGGTTTGTTCTTTTTTCTCTGAAAATTGGGAGCGAAATCGGCCTTTTTGAACTTTAGGGTTTAGGGATATAATATGTTTTTCTTAAAAAAAAAAAATCAAAATGCATGATAAAAACAAAATTAAAAAATGGGATCGGGTCGGGTCGTCAGGGAACCTGAAGCATAGTTAAAACAAGCCCGTGTTGTGGATTGCAAGCGGGGTGTGTTGACACGTGGTAGTAAAAAAAAAAAGCATTTGAAAATTGTTTTGAGATAAAAAAGACGTGGTTTTTGCATTGGCTCGCCCTAAACCTGGCCTTAAATCATTGGATTGATTCACCAAGTTAAGTCATTTATTAAGAAATATTTTATAATACGTGAGGAAAATATTGTTTCCCATGCGTTCACCAATAAATAGATCACTTGGATTGCTATAATGATTTGTCATTTTCTTTGTTTCTTTTTTTTTATTCTGCCCTTGTAAACTCGAATTAATGGCCAATTAAAATATATTTATTAAAAAATGAAAAAAATTCAAAGATAAGGAATCAAGATGAAAAATATAGTAAAAAATAGTTTTTCTAAACTTGAGATTAAACGTACATTTTGATTCTTCAACTTTTAAAATTATAAACTTTCAGTCCCTATAAACTTATGACATTCAATTTTTATCTCAAACTTCATTTTTGTTTTCATGATTTGAGAGAAGAGAGAGAAAGTTTGTTGGATTCTAGTAGTAAAAAAAAAAAATCTTAGTTGGGACTAATTATAGCCGCGAAAACAAGTGGTTTTGGTGTTAATAGATTTCTTTTGATGTGGAAAGTTTATACAATGTGTTTTTCTCTCTTAAACTTGCTTGAAATGATAGATTTGAACTAGAAAAAAATTCTAGTTTTGAATTAATTGTGGGTTTTGGAGCTAATTTTATGGTTGTCAGAGTCCAGGGATATATGTTTACAAGGTGTTTGAAGTTTTTTTTTTTGTCAAAATATGATTGAAAATGAGTTTCTCTTGATTTAAAACAGACCAACCTGATTTCCAATGACTAAAGGTTGTTGGAATATGGGCAGTGCAAGCAACGAGTTGTCTGTTTTTTTTCAACGCATTAAAAGATTTTTTTTAAAAAAAAACAATACCCAAGCACGTGGGCTGCTCCTAGTTTTTCTTAGTTCGAGAGACTGGGCTCTGGTTGCAATTCCATTTTTTTTCTTGCTTATTGTATTTTTCAATCTAATCACTTGATATTTGGTTGATTATTAATTGAGCAATGTAATTTGTTTCGATATAATTTTTTTTCAATCACTTTAATGTTTTGTTGGTTCTTATTTTATTTGTGTCTATTTTAAATAAAAAAATTTAAAAAAGATTTGTTGAATTTAATTGAGTCAATAACCCAAGCATAGATTTGATCGATTAACTTATAGATTAGGATTGATAATTTTTTTTTCATAAATAGTTATTAGATATATGCATGAATTTTTTAAATTCTATTTAAAAATTTTTATTTACAAAAACATGCCATAAAGATATGCAAAGCACGAGTTAAATAGCCAATAAAAACTATAATATAAAGCTTCCATCTACCATTGCATTTGATTTAGTCAAATCAAATTGTGATTTATTCTTCATTTATTTATTTTTTTAAACCCAAAACATAATAATATACAGCTACACTTTTTTCACCATAAAAAAAAACCCAAAGACGTATTAGAATCTAGAACTTTTTATTTGAACATAAACATTTTAATTTTTTTCCTATTTTTATATAACCTCGTTTTGATTGTGAACAAAGGGGGGTTATTGCTGATGAATTAGACCATTTTTTATCCATAACACAGTGCATGAGATTTATTTATATTTTCTTTATCTAATTTTTTTTTATTAACGTGGATGTCCGGGCCGGCTTGCGCGCATCTCGACTAATTCCACGAGCCATAAAGTTAACGACCATGTAAGCCTCCAGTGGCCCTGAGGTTTGTAAGACTCGAACTGGTGATCTCTAAGAAGTAAACTTAGGACCTGATCAGTGAGCTACACCCCTCAGGATTTATCTAATTATTTTTAACTATATCATGATTATCATCCCTTGGTGATCACTATAATGCTTCTTACTGATTTTAAAGAGATAAATATATAAAAATAAATTTATAAATAAAATAATTTTATATAATTTCAAAACGAAAAAAAAAAACACAAGAATAGGACTTTTTATAGTTCTCGTTATCTTTGAAGTTTTGGAGACACAAAAATAAATTATCTCTTGAATAATTTTAAAATAAAATTTTATTCTCTTCAAATAAAAAAGATAAGGAACACCATAACTATACAATTATATCTTTTTACTCGAGACAGGAAACAACCAACCACTACTACATACCTTGATGCACTGGTGTGGATCATTGGCATATGATTTTGCTTGTAACCCACGTAAAATACAATAATACTATTACAACTAGCAGCCAAAACCCAAGAAATCAATCTTGTAAAGGCAAATTTACAAAAAAAAAAAAAAATCTTGGTATGTATTTGATATTATTGTGGCTTTTGTGGTTATAATTTAAAAAATACAAATTTAAAAAATATTTTTAGTTTCTGCTTAAAATAAAAATACAGTAGTGAAAAACAACTTGACATGCAATAACCATTAGTATACATTGTCAGTGCATATAACACTAATGACACTTGCATTTGATTCCTTTTGTTTTTTTTTTTTTTGTTTTTTTTGTAGTAGCTCGCTTTAAGTTTGAATCATAGTTTTTAAACCCGACCCAGTATAATAATCGGGTCACGGGTCAGATGGGTTGACCCGGGTCAACCCAAAAAAAAAAATCTTTCTCTCTAAAATTGCACGACCTTTCTCTCTCTCTCTCTCTTCTAGTTTCTCGTGCCCAACCATAGCACCCGCAGCTCCCACATCCTCTGCTGTCTCGCATCCATCGAGATGAGTCTTGGGTCTGTCTTCTCTTCTCAGAGAACCTGTCCTCTCAAAACTCAAAAGCAAGTAAGCCAATTATCTCTCTAGCTGCTACAGTAGCAGACACATATAGAAGGAGAAGAGGAGTAAGTTCCTACCTTCTTTAAACTTCAATTCAATTCAATAATAATAAAAAGTGTGACAGCCTGTGCTTAACATGGAGGCTCCTTGCCAACACAGAAGCTGTACCTCTCGTAGATCTCTGCAAGGAACAAATTAAAGGCCATGTGAGAGCACTCAAGAAAGCCATTGAAGTCTCACTACTTATTCCAGTTCTTCCTTCACCATCAATCAAATCTTACACGCATATGAAGGGATCCCACACAGATACATACGAACCAATTACAAAGAAATGTCACCTTCACTTCCTTGTAGATGAGGTAAACTCGCACTTCCATGATTGCATACAGAAGCTATAAGTGCCCCTCTTGATTTAAGTAACGACTCCCTCGCTTTGCACTATCCTTTGCCTCTTCTCTTTACAGCCAACTGCTGATTAAATTTTTCTCTGCTATAAGTGCCGACACAGATTCAACGTTTGAAGTCTTTCTTTGTTTGTTCAGGTAAATGGCATAAGCCAAGAAATGGGTATACATTTCAAGAGATAGAGTTTCAGATATTCTTCTCCAGTGGATCTTCTTCTTGAGATGCTATGAATCGAGGGTGAAGCGTCCTTAGCCCGACTTCTTGCCAGCACACTCCTTAGGCCGGGTCTCAGCCGGGTTTACCCGGGTCGACCGAGTTCCGGGTTGATCCGCCGGGTCGACCGGGTTTCGCCGGGTCAACTCCCAGACGGGTTTTTACTTAGACCCGGACCGGTCCCAGGCCTGGGTCGGCCGGGTCCCGGGTCAACCCGCCGGGCCGGTCCGGGTTTCAAAACTATGGTTTGAATAATAAGGTCTTGTTTGTTTTTGTGTTTCAAAAACGTTTTTGAAAAATATTATTTTTTTTATTTTTTTCTTTACTTTAAATTAATATTTTTTAGTGTTTTTAGATCATTTTGATATGCTGATATCAAAATTGATTTTTAAAAGATAAAAAATATTATTTTGATACATTTCAAAGAAAAAAATACTTTAAAAAAAACCACAATCACACTTCCAAACAGGCTATAATTACAAGTCATGATCCAATATTGATGTTTAACAGCATAAAAAATAGTCAGCAGAGAGAATATTCAAAGGAAATAGGCTTTACAGTTTCTTTTATAGTTTACAGATAGCATAATCAACTTATAGACAAATTTGCCACCAGCTTAACAAAAATAGTGGGATCAACCTGCATTAATTTATGCTCATATGGAATAACTTCCAACAAATGAGTGCAATCTGTAATTTGTCCATCAAGTAGAAATTGAAAGTGCTAAAATCTTAGATTAAGATGTTGGAATTTCAGGTCTGTCATTGTCTACAGCGTGTTTGGCAGTGTGGTTGCGGGTATTTTTTAAATAGCTTTTCGTGCCGAAATACATGCCAATGATTTTTTTTATTTTTTAAAAATCATTTTTGACATCAGCACATCAAAACGATCCAAAAAGTACAAACCGCACTCAATTTTAGCAAAAAAAAAAAATTTCAAAATTTGATGAAACGCAGTTACAAACGCAATGCCAAACAGACCCTTTTGTTTGCTGTTGTGCACAAAAAGCTCTTCACAGTATTGTTTTCCAAAGCTTTTCATGGTTTAATCCTTTTTTTAGTCTCAACTTAATAGTTTAAACTGTTAGGTGAGGTTCCAAATTATGATTTATATTATTCTCTAACACATCTCTTCAAGTGAAAACTCTTTGGACTTGAAACTTGTACAAGCCTACATTACCTTGTGCTTAATTTTTATCAAATAAATAGGGATGATGAGATTCGAATTAGTGACCGCTTGGTCATCAAGATTCTGATACCATGTCAAAGAACCATCTCAACCCAATAGCTTAAGCTGTTAGGTGAGACTCCAAGATATAATTTATATTATTTTCTAACATTACCTACTGTTTAGTGGTGAAATCCCCATGATTTTAAGCAACTTTTGATCTCAAAAATGCAATGTAGTAACACAATCGTCACAAATAACATGCATCTCACCAACAATCATCAGTGAAAGACCAATAAAATGTTTAAAAACAGAGCTTGAATTACGCAAACTTTGGCTTGGAAGTAGCAAGAATACCACAAACATGCTGCAAATTCTTGGAACTGCGAGGACTACAAAGAAACTTGTTAATAAATACATACCTCATCCCTGAATCCCTTGTTGATCTGTGGAGACCCTATACAAGGATTCTCAACATCACCATGCAAAGATTCTTCTCTCTCTTTCAAAAGGAAGCAAATGCAATTCAGAAAGAAAAAAAACTGCAAAAATTAGAGAGAAAAATAACTAAAATTCAATTTCAAGTCTAATTAAAAAACAAAAAAACAAATTCTCAGCAATCAAACCACCAGATCTAAAGATTCAACACCCACTACTCCTCAAACACTTACCAAACCCGAAACTCGTACATGGTAATTAACAAGAAGAAAATTAAAAGAGCTAAGAAGTTATATTCATGAAAAATAGAGGCCAAGTTGAACAAAAGTGTGGATCCAAACTTGCAAAAACTTGGGTGTTGATTTTTGGAAAAGAAAAGGTGTAGATCTTCAGCAAAAACTTGGGTCCTACCAAATTTTTAGGTTCTACAACCCAGCATTGCTTCTTTGATTAGTTCACATGAGAGCAAGGTTATTTTGGTCTTCGAGGTAGCTTGGAGGTAGCAAATTCAACGGTAATAAAAAGCAGAGAAAAAATTTAGCAAAGCCATGTAAAAGTAGCTTCTCAAAAGCTGAATTCGGAACTTATTTATTGGTGCGACCCAAGATCAAAACTAGTGTTTCATTTTGTAACCATATGAGATAAAATTGTGGTTGAATAGAAAAGCTAAAGCTATAACATTGTCAAATCGCATTGCCAAAGGGGCTCTTAATTTATTTAATGAACGCATTTGCATGGCCTATTGACAGGGAAACCTTTTGGAAGATGGCTTTTCCTATTGACATGCATGGCTTCCAATGCAGTACAAAAGGAGACATTGTATTTGTATAGCCTCTCCTACCTCATAAAGAAAAGCCATTTACCAAACAAACCCATCAAACGATTTTACAGAATTAGCTATCAAGAAGCTTTTCATTCCCTTTGAATCTGTGTTGCAATCTAAACTGTTTTCCTACAGTTGCTCCTTTCGTCTGTGTAAATAGTTGAGCTACACAACATCTATACAAACCATTCCGTGGCACATGCATATTTACTGACTTTACAATTCCAATCTGGTAATTGATGGTGGAAGTTTTCCGAGGCGGTCATGTATTAACATGATCAAGACAAAGGATGCTTGCATGATTTGGTTGTTATTCCTGCACAAGTTGTAATAATCGGATCAGCTGCGAGGCTGGCTTTCACATGTTGCGGCTGCGCTAGCAATTGACAGGCCACACCAGTGGATCCGCATCATGATCATGGTGTTTGATTCTCTGCATAGAGTTGAAGTTTAGAAGAGTGAAAGCAGTGACAACAAAGCCTCGATCCCAAACTAGATCCCAAACTAGTTGGGATCGGTTACACAGAAGCAAATTTCAAATGATCAAAGAACACTACCAATTTTTTAGTTCCATCTACCAATGAATGAGGAGCATCAATAACCGGTATCCGTGATTAAAAAAAGAAGAAGTTGAAACCAGCATGAAAATCATCATAATAATTTTTCAAAACCAATCAATCCTATACAATCCAGTCATAAAAAACCTAACCCTCTCTCAACCTGGACGATATCTAAACTGAAAGGGTGTATTAAATAATGCTTCCTCTCAAAGACCAGATAAATAGAACATGAGGTCCATACAAAGTTAAAATCGTGTGTTCATCCAAGCTTGATATTGTAATTCTCATAAAGCAAAGAGGAAGATATAAGAGGAAGTTCAAGTTGAGATCCCCCCACTTTAGTCATTCCAGGAATTGAATTCCCAAGATGGTTTTGAATAGTTTTGACATAGAAAGATTACCAAGTCTATGCACCAAACTTCATTTCAGGAATGATGTGATTTTCCAGCACAGGTACGTAAGAATTCCAATCATATTTGTTACTTTTTATGGAATTAGAAGTTCCTCAATTTCCTACTAAGTTACCACTTTACCACTGTCCCCAGACTGCTAAACAGCTGTCTTCAAAAAATCTTCAAGCTAGAATTCATTTGTCCTTTTTTTTTTTCAGACTAGTAGCACCCAACTAGACATTGGGAGCTGGACAAAGATGCGATCAAATGAAACCTTCGGTCAAGCAACTCTAAGGCCCAAGGGGTCCTCCTGACATCCAATTTACAATATATAGTGAAGCAATATTCAATTTCAAATATATGCAGGGTTAGTGAAATTGAAAAGCTTAGTGAAATTGAAAAGCATTACCTTCCCCATATTGCTGTTCGAATCTAGCAACAATGTGCTTCCCATAAGTATATTTCTTCAGAGCATGCACATGTGTTCTTATTCGATTAAGCAACATTGCCCGCTGAATATCAGTACAGGTGTCAAGAATCTTTTGGACCACATAATTTGCGTATTGGTCCTTCATCATTGTCTAAAATATAGCAACAGAGAAAAAATTGAGTGGAATAATACTGGTTCAACATCATAAAGCTGCAAAGTTTGTCTGATCTAAAAATAAAACGATTCATTTAGAACCCTTTAAAAAATTAATTGAGTAAGACAATGCAATCCCATAAAGAAATGCAAATTTCAACCCTCAAATTGAAATTGCACAAGAGATTGAAGATATTGGCAAGCATGCAAGGGCAGCATTATAATAATAAAAACGCCCCCTTTCTTTACTCATATGCCTACATAATCTCAATATTTGGGCAAGAACCGAATAAGAATTGGTGACATTTCGGGGGAAAAAATGGAAAATTAATGTGTAAACTGGAAAAAAAAAGTAGATGAAATCATATATGATAGCAATGACAAATAGAGTAAAATCATGGACTCTGGCATACTAATGAAATGACATGTTGGAGCTAAGTTGAGTTGATTCTCATATGAGACAGAAATAAGATGTGAGTTTATTTTACAGTTGATAATAGAACACCGTCATATATCAGACAAAAAAATGAACGGAGAAATCCTAAAACATGCTAAGATTTTCATCCTCGGTAGCCTTGAAAGTTTGTGAAGAGAAATGGCACGGTATAATAGTCTAACTGGAACAACTTCATTCGAGGGATTCAAAGCTTGATATCATGATCATTGCATCACAACTACCTTGAAAGTTTATGAAGAGAAATGGCACGGTATAATAGTCTAACTGGAACAACTTCATTCGAGGGATTCAAAGCTTGATATCATGATTATTGCATCACAAGGGAGTTGTGCAACTCACGCTGAAACCCCAACATAATAAAAATATACCTTCTGGACATTATAAAGCATGATTTAAATAAAGTTTGAATAGAGAGAAACTATGTTTGTTTATTAGCTTCAAGTCTAGAAACAGCATTTCTCTCTCCACTGTCAATTTAGAATTGCTGGTGCAGGTAATAGCATTGCTTTCCCTTCACCTTTGATGCATGTCAGGCACATAAGAGTTCCACTTGTTTACAATATATATATATATATATAAACAGCACACATGAACATGCACCAGACATCAGATTTAGAAGTTGAAAGTAGTGAATGTTGGCAGCTTGTGTTGGTGATAAAAAGCAGGTGCTAATATGCATTCTGTAAATAAGTTTTCAGAAATCCCACAAATTTTAGTTTTGTAATTATTCACAGAGCGACTAAATAAGCTATGTGTTAGAAAAGTGGATGTGCTTAAGGATTTCAATCCAAATTAAAAAAGCTTCATTAGACTCACCAATAGATTATCGTTTCCTTCATTCTGCCCAAGAATCTCCTGAATTATTATTTCCCGCTCAGTGGCACCACCATATTCCAAACATTTCTCTACAACATTGGACCCAAACTTATGCTGGCTGAGTAGAACAATATGCCCTGACAATTTGCTAATAATCTGGTATCTTTCGCGAGGTTTTCCCCTCTCCAATACATGCTGTTAAGAATACATGCATTACTATTTATACAACAATTGAAACAAGGAATTCACATCCAATAAGGTAAAAACCCATTGGATAATTTGGCATCTTTCATGGAATTCATTGTAAATTCACATCACCATTAAACAATTGAAACATGGAAATCACATTGAATACAGAATGGGAGGAAGGTTTAAGCTGACTTCCATCCTTCAATTGGATAATTGCATCCAAGTCAGAGTGCCCCATGGAATTCCTATCTTTGAACAAGGTTAAATCCTATTCTTACCACTCTGACTGGGATGCAGATCTATCTTTCAAGGAATGAGATCTACCTTTCTGAGATTGAGCATTGGGAGTTCATGTGGCTCACGATTTCTTTCCTAGTATGAGCAAGCATGCACCATTAACAGCATGAATGCACAATACGATGCAAGAAAAAGTGCCAGGTACACACATGACACATTACCTGCATAGAGATCTTATTCCTCCTCCCCCAGGCTTAAATATTAGTCCCCTTCCCTCGTTAACAATTTCCGTCCCCCAAAAGTTACCAAACAAAATAAATCATCACTAAATCAACTATCAGACCATCTCACCTTGTACCAAACCAAGTCAAGCTAAGCACAAAGAACATTTACAGGAAGAATCAATTGTTTGCTACAAATTTCAAGGTGATACAGCACAAAAGAAACACTAACCTGAGTCACATAATTTCCATACTGGTCCTGAGCAAGAATGAGGACAGACTCCAAGATCTCATCCACTATGAACTCACATTGCAGCTCATATGCACAATGCTCTAGAACTCTCTGCAATAAACCAAATGCATCAGTGTTTCATGACAATGTTCCTGCAGACAACCAAAGGCGGGATAGGAAAAGGAAAGCAAGAGAGCTTCCAACACACCAGTCAAGCCTAACATACCTGTATGACACGACAACCATAAGGATGCATGGAAAGTGTTGCAACTTCACCACAGAAGGCTGAGAATATGAATCCAATTTTTTCTGCTGGAACACTCTCAATGCACTTCTGTATGACATGATTACCGTTCTGATCACGTACACATTTCATAACATGTCCATCCAATTCAAGGACAAGCTGTGCTTTCTGATCAAGCTCGATTACATCAAGTGCCTAAGAAACATCCCAGGATCAAAATCAATGTCAATTCCAATATAACAAGGAGAAGTTTATTTTATGAATAGGTAGCAATTCAGTACATATCTAACATCCAATCTCAGTAACACACCAGATAAAGAAAAAAAAACAGAACAATAGCCATCATTCAAACAAACCTCCACAACATCCATTTGACTATATGTTAGCAATATTTACTTTTCAGCACAATGACCGCACATCAAACCCTTACAGGTACAGCCTACAGTCATAGGAAAAAACCTTAATTCATAAAAACTCCCCCGTCTCCTATTGGGTCAGGCAAAATTGGGTTTTTTAGGTTGGTTGTTGGTTCAGGTAGGATATCAATTTATTCAGACACTCAGATTGATCCACAACCTAACTTTATGAAATTTTCACAGCATGTACCTAAATAATTTAATAGTCCATTCAGGATTAACATTTTCCTTCCCTTTACCTTTTTTTTTTTTTGTTTACTTTTACACATTCAATGACAGAAGAGGAACATCAAGTAAGCAACCAGTTTGAAAAAGAACTCAATCAAATACACTTTAATCTAAATGAGTGAAAGTATAAGACTGGAAATATTAGGTTTAGATCAAAAGCATACGACTATGGAAATATTACGTGTAGATCAAAAGCTTTCCAGAAGTTCCTCTATGTAAGCCATTCTTACACTTAGGGAGAGATACGGTAAAAAGTTCCGATGAAAAAAAAAACGGCCTGGTAACAACACTTACAGTCAGAAATCCCAAGTAATTAGGGTTGTTAAGCAAGTTTCAGCTTAGCCAATATGTGCTAGCAACATTAACTTGAAAGTAAAACCATAAGAAACTTTGCCAGTTTCAAACATATCCCATTAATCAAAAGACAGAACTTTAACCTTTCACTGACTGGATGCATTCCCATGCCTGTGAAAATAACCAGTTACGTGCTGGAATTTGCATGTAATCTACATCAGATGGCAATAGAAATAACCACAAATTTGCAGGACGAAAGACTCTACCAGCAATTTGACAAATAAGCAAGAATTGCCTGCTTACAAAAACTCATAATTAGTGAAGTAGAGGCAAAAAAAAAAAGAGTGCCTCTAGAGCAAACCCTAGGTGCACCTAGGAGAAGGGGCTTTAACTAGAGCATGAAAAAGGTTTTCTCCTTGGACAAGAATCTAGTGCCACTTGAGTAAACAAAAATCAGTAAAAAAAACAGTGAAACATCCTATAACTACTGCCACAACTTGTATATAGAATGATTATGCATTTGTTTTCTTTGTATGCAAGCAGTAAACCATGGACACAAAATAAGAAAATACTACATGGTTGTGAGGAATGCGTGATAGCAATGTCCCACAAGAATCACAAATACCTTTTGGATTACCCGGCAGCCATACATCTGCAAACTTAGATGCAAAATTTGACCAGTGAGCTGATTAGCAAGTTCCTTCCTCTGCTCCATGCTTCCATACTCAAAAACCTAAAAGTAAACAGAAGGAAAAAGACACTAAGACAATCAACATAGCCAGTAAGTGGTAAACATGACACCAAAAAAATGCATGTTTTAAGTACTCACTTTCTGAATAAGATAATTTCCAAAAACATCGGTCATTAATTTGGAAGCATGTGGAAGAATTTCTTTAAATACCAATGCCTTCTCTTCAGCACTGCAATTCTCCAACTTCTGCTGAATAAATCGGCTACCATGCTGATCAGCACTGAAGTTTAAAAGGTCCTCATCGTTCAACTTTTCAGCATAAAAAGAAAAGAAAAGAAAAGAAAAGAAAAAACAAAGAAAGAAAGCAAACTCAGTAAGGACTTGCCTAAATTCGACAATATGCCCTACAATATCAGACAACTCAAATCTGCGGACTTTGCCAGATTTCAACTCCTCAAGAAAATTATGTATTTTAGGGTCATTAAAACTCTCTGGTCCTCTTTGACCTTGCCATCCAGAACATACAGACGCATATCTACCACTTCCCGGTGGGAACCTCATTTCATTTCTCCCTCCAGAAAAACCAGTGCCCCCCACTGGGGATCCTGGCAAAACAGGGCTCGCAAGCGGTGATGAGGGGTACTGCAATAAACCTATGTTTGGTGAGTTTCCAAAATAAGGAAGATTCATTACCCGCCCTCTGCCTCGATTAAGATCACTCACTCCACCTCTCTGGTGGTGTGGCAGTTTCTGGTCCTCCAAACCAGCAGCAACCTCGGATCCTTTCTTTGATGCAGGAGCATTGTTTTGTCTCCCAATAGCACCACCTCCAGATGCCGATGGATCAAATTGACCAGACATATTATATGTTAGTCCATAAGGCTGTTGATAGTATTGCATATAAAGAGGATCAATAACTGAAGGTTGAACTACATATCCAAGCTGCCCATAGAACTTGTTATAATGTTGCACATCAGCTCCATGGGCAAGGCTTCCTTCACTTGAAGACCCAGACATTCCAGCATTAAAGTTTGGACTTGCAGAGCCATCAAAAACCATTGAAACCGTACCATGAGGGGGGTATCCTCCAACATACGGAGGAATCACAGTTGAATTCAGAGCATACCCCCCTATACCATATTGTGGAGCACATAATCCTGGAGCCTGAAGATTTGGGTAAAATGGATTTGGTGAAGTCATGTAGCCAGTTGTCCCATAAAGAGGAGGTGTGAACCCAAGCGACTGCAATACTGACTGCACCTCCGCTGAGAACGTTGATGGGCCATGGAGAAGTTGATCCATACCGATGTGTGCAGAATTTACTCCTTGAGAACCCATTTGAGACTTGGCATTTTGAACTTGAAACACATTGCTTGGCTGTTGGTGGACTTGGTGTTGCTGCACATGGCTCTGGTAGCTGTGATGCCACTGCTCTTGACATCTTTGCTCCTTGGGATTCTGAGGGCTAGATATATTAAGGTCCTTCATTCTAGATTCAATAACGCCTACGTCTACCCTATTTACAAATCCTTTGCTAAGAGGTGGTTTGGGTTGTGCGGTTCCTGTACATTTAAGAGACAATGAGCTTGTAACAGGAGCGATTGAGGGATCGGCATTCAATGATAGTCTAACATTTTTCATACCTAGAATTGATGGAACGCCATTGGATGTGCTAGCGGTGGAATCATGCAAGGAACCGAAAAAAACATCTTGATCAGCTGCTTCATCTGTTGTTCCAGGGCTTAAGGAGCGAGACTGGTTATATACAGGAGATGGAGTACGGGGGAAATCCTCCTGCATATGTGAATCAATTATTAACACTTATAATAAAGTTATTCGAAAGGAGAAAAGGTATAATAATCAATCTCCTTTTTTTGATGCTGATGTTAAAACCAATAAGCAGCATGCTGCTCATAGGAATTACATTAAATAATGGATTTATTTTTTTATATTTCTTCAACCTTGTAGAATTAGGATTGCTATTTTTACAGTTGTTTTGATGTTACTGGTGAAGATTTACAGTTAACATTACAAGCCAAAACAACTCTGGGCTACAGTGGGGTAAATCCATGGTTAATTTTATCATAGAAAAGAAGGAAGCTAAAATTTCAAGTTAACAATGAAATCAATATATACATGAAATATATCCATGCAAGAATGGCGCATAATAATGAAGAATGTGATTGACATGCTCCAACACAGACGTAATCCAAAAAGAACAAAGCTAGAAGCAAGTAATGACACTGATCTGTAAGTTCTGGAATTTACATGCTAAAACTAAGAACTCTCCCATTTGCATTGGAGTAATGAGGCAAAAAAATTTTAAGGGGAGCTATTTTAAGGCAGGGAGATTACGTCTAAACCCAACAGGACAGTAAATTATATAGTGAGGTATCCAAGCACAGTAATTAATAGTCAAATCAATGAACAAATTCCTATGAATGAAAATAGCTACCTGAATTATATCAACCAAGCGTTTGGATTGCCCTGCCAATGGAGCAGCATCACCTCCAGACCAAAACCCATTTGTCGTGTTGGCTAAACTGTCTAAGGGCTCCTTGGGTGAATGGTCACCCTCCAACTCTTCCTTGTGTGTAGAAAGTACTCCTTGCGACAAATGCAAGGAGTTTTTACTGTTGTCATCTATTGGAGCCAATCCCCAATTAGTGCCAAACTTAACAGCATGGCGTCCCGGATGCTGATTCTCCCTTGGGATGGGTGGTGTAGGAAGTCTGAGGTTGGGGCTGGCACCGGTACCATAATAAGATAGATATGACTGCTTCTCTGAGTTGAAAGCTAGAAGAGCATTGTTTGAACTCCCCAGCCTAGGATTAAGGTTGGAATTTTGCTGAGAAATGAGGTTGTTTATTGCGAAAAAGGAGCCTTCCATGCTTGGGGGTGCACTTCCACTTCGATTAGGGACTGCATCTCCCCCACTGCCACGGAATCTTTGACCATTTCTAAGAAATCCCAAATCCTCCACTGCCATATTAGGAGTTGATGGAACAAAAGTTGCTGACTCATGGGAGGGCATTCTAAGTGGACTCTCTGTGGCCATATTGCTAAAATATTATTATTATTATGGTGTTCTTTCCTAATCAAGGAGTAACAAGATATCCCACATAGTTCCCTGGAAGATGCATCAATTTACCATGGTCATGAGTGATAAGAACTTGGCTATCTGGAGACTCATAAACGCTATTTTGTAAAGAAAAATGAAGAATTGCATAAAACAATATGTCCAATCTTTGCAAGTAAAGCACGAGCAACTATGACAATGACAGAAGGGAAACTCCTTCGGACGTTAAACCACCATGACAACCATACTCAATTTGACTAATGATCAATCAAGATGTCTATAAGTTCAAACAGAAGCCATTCACCATGCATGTGGCTATAAAAAAGCACAGTGAGAAAACAGCAAAAGAATCAGCAACATTGAGACTCTCTATTTGGTTGCTAAAACGAAAGCCAAACAAACAAACAAGATAGGAGAAAACATCACAACAGCAGAACCAAACACTTTCACTCTAACCTGGTTGAAAAGAGTTCCTCACTATTCAAAATTTGGGAAAATAAAAAATTAGAAAACTTTTCTATCTTCTTACTCTCTTTCCTCATCAACAAAACAATAAAGGAATGGAACAGTACATTCTTCCTAAGCTGACATTATAAGTATCTCTATTAACCATAAAAAAAAAAAAAAACAGCCATTTCACATAAATTCAGACCAAAACTGAGTCCGGGTAATATCAAAAACTTGTAAAAAAAGATATTTTTGGATGAACGGAGAGAGAAACCAAGACCCTTTACATAGAGTTTTAAGAATTTAACTCCACCCATCAAAGAGTTGATACATGACTCCAGTAAACTCTTTTCCTCCATATACTTGAACATACTTGAGTAATTTTAAACACATTCAAATCTTAATTGAGTTGTATTAATTACCAATCATGTTTTCATAATCTTCTAGCTTAACAAAACTTGAATTGAAGGCTAACTTAAACCACTAGATGGGATGATAATTTGCATGTAGTCATGAGGTTATATCTAACAAGTTACACGCCAAAAAACAAGGTCAAGCAACAGCAAGGCATAAGAGCAACTACTTCACAGAGTAAAGACAACAAATTTATTCGTCAAAACCCTAAATGAAACAGCAGAGATTCTCTTACCTGGCAAAGAAAGACTCATTCTTTAAAACCCTAGAACCGGAACAGATTCTTTCCTTTTCTTTCTAGATAGAGAAGGAAGGAGTTTTGGGTTTTCACAGAGAGAGAGAGAGAGAGAGAGCGTGACTGGCTCTCAAACGAAAATTTGGCTTTAGTTAAGGGGATTAAAAAAAAAACAAAAAAAAAAACAAAAGAGGAAAAGAATAAGAAAAAAAGCAGAGAGACTGTGACGTGATGATGGCATAAGGAGGAAAAATGAGAAATTTTAGAGTGTAAGAGTTACTTTATCCATTGTTTTAAAAGTTGCCACGGTTGCAAGCCCCGAATCGCGCGCTAGAAAGGCCACTTGGCACCCTTTGGTATTCCCTTTTAAATGGAGATTCAGTATATTTTCAAATTTTTTATTTAAAATTAATTTTTTAAAATAAAATTTAAATTATTTTGATAGGATGACAACAAAATAATTTTAAAATAATATTATTTTAATATATTTTTAAGTAAACAACACTTTAAAAAATAACTGTTTTATTATTTTGATGGGATGACAACAAAATAATTTTTAAATAATATTATTTTAAAATATTTTTAAGTAAAGAACACTTTAAAAAATAATTGTTGCTGCTGTATTTTCAAATACCTCTTGATAAACATATTTGTTTTGAAGAAAAACAATTAATAAGTTTTTCTTTTTCTAATGTTTTTAATTTAGATTGATTCATGCCTTAATTAATGAATAAAAATTAAAATAAAATAAAAATAATGATCTTTGAATCACTAAATCAATTTTAAGATGCATTTTAATAGCTTTTTTAAATGAAAAGGTTTGGATAAAAAATAAAAAAAATAAAATTTCATAATTTCAGATAAAAATTAAAATAAAATCCCTTTACCCATTAAGCTATCTAATTTGACAATGTTAATATACAAACTAATTGGAAAAAAGAAAAAGAAAAACTAGACCGAGACTAGATTAAACTAGGCTTTAAATACATGGATCATCAAGTTAATTCGCTCATTCAATTTAGTAACTATAATAACTCACATAAAAAAACTTAATGTATGTTTTTTTATTATAATTTAATGAATTTTTTACAATATTTTTTCACTTGATAATATATTAAAATGATTTATTTTAGATTTTTTTATTAGTATATTAAAATTATAAAAAGAATTAATTCAATATTTTTATAAAACTAAAAATATTCTTAAAAAAACATGTAATGATATAAAATACAAGGAAGAGCCCATCGGTACAGTTGAGGGTTTTGCTAAAATTGGGCATTGTTTATTTTGGGTGCGAAGACAAAGCAAGGACAAAACAAGGAGTGGAAAAGGAATAAGGCACGAAGAGGGCATATGACACGTGT
>Ga0307510_10000905_pt1 | contig 31345 bp, 23 predicted proteins | sample 12_EM_MG_FD_207224 | JGI IMG/M metagenome (GOLD analysis project Ga0307510, IMG submission 207224) | Populus trichocarpa ectomycorrhiza microbial communities from riparian zone in the Pacific Northwest, United States - 12_EM | ecosystem: Host-associated > Plants > Roots > Unclassified | place... | reverse complement strand
GGCCATTACACATATTATCATTATCTTTTCTATGAACCTCGCTTAAAACAGCAATGAAATATATCTCCCTTACCATCCTTGTCCTGGTTTCTATAGGAATAGGCGCCGCATTCCACCCAAAAGCCGGAAAATGGGTCCTTCCTGCAACAGAGACTACTATCGGGTGTGCCCCACCGTTATCAGTCCTTACACCAGACAATAATGGCAAATTCATTCCTCCCCTGCCAGGTCTGGGCAAACATACTTATACGATCAGCACCCGGCAGGACAGCACACAGTTCTATTTCAACCAGGGAATAAATTTCTATTTCAGCTATCATTTACGCGAGGCGCTGGCTTCCTTCAAAGAGGCAGCACGCTTTGACTCTTCGGCCGCAATGGCCTATTGGGGACAGGCCCTGTCGATGGGACCTTACTACAACGTATATACGTACAAATTGAAAAGTGGAGTTCCCGCCGCCCTGGCTTTGATGAACAGATACAGGGACAATGCTACCGCAAAGGAACAGGGCTTGATCGACGCCATGCAAAAGCGCTACTCGACGGACACGAGCAATGCGGACCGTCCTGAGCTGGACAGGGCCTATGCCAGCGCGATGTCCGGGCTGATAAAGATCTACTCCGATGACAACGACATAAAGGCCTTATACATAGACGCCGTCATGCTCGAACATAAATGGGATTTCTACAATACAGACCGCAGCCCGAAACAATGGACACCGGAGGTGGTGGCTTTGTGCGAAACGATCCTGAAGAACGACCCCGACCATCCCGCCGCTATGCATTACTATATTCATCTCACCGAAGCCTCTGCCAACCCATCGCTCGCGCTGGCAGGCGCCGATCGGCTAAAAGATGACATGCCCGGCGTGGGACATATGGTGCACATGGCGACGCATATGTATCAGCGGAACGGGCTGTTTGCAAAGGGTGTAACCGTCAACGAAGAGTCTGACAGGGCCTCCAATATTGAAGATTCACTGGCGCCGATGTTAGGTATACGGAAAACTGAAAATATACATGTATTCGCAGTACAAGCCTATTGCGCAATGAATGCAGGAATGTACCGCAAGGGTATGCCCATTTACCTGCGCGTCCGGGACAGATTAGTAGTCAACAATCCGGTTCTTGACCAGGACCCCTATTCGCAGTGGGTTTATATGATCCCGACGGTGGCCCTCGTCAGGCTGGGCAAATGGGATGAGATCCTGCAGGCTGGCACCCCCAGTCCGCAGTGGAAATACGCACAGCTGATCGATCATTTCGCACGCGGAATGGCCAATGTACGGCATAAGAACCTGCCGGCAGCAAAGTCCGACCTCGACAACCTCGAAGCAAATTTGTCGGACGATCTGTTAAACGTCCGGATCATGCCTTTCAACAAACCGGCAGAATGCGGCAAAGTAGCAGCAGACATCCTGATAGCAGAGATCCTCTTCGCAGAAGGACGCCACGACGCAGCCATCACCGCTTTCAACAGCGCCGTGACAGCCGAGGATGCGCTGATCTATCGCGAACCGCAGCAATGGCTGCTCCCGGCAAGACAATACCTCGGTATGTACTTATTAAAAATGAACAAGGCGCGTGAAGCGGAACAGGTCTACCGGCAGGATCTCGATAGAAATCCCGGCAACGGCTGGTCCCTGCTGGGCCTTTATCAAAGCCTCCTCGCACAGCAAAGATCCACCGAAGCAGCAGCCGCCAAAGAAAATTACCAAAAAGCCTTTGAGGCATCCGATGTCAAACCCGTTGCCTCTGTATTTTAATCAAAACACCACTCCTCAAATGAGATATATCTCCCTCACCGCCCTTGTCCTGGCGTTTATAGGGATATAAAGGGAACACTTATTCTACAGCTATTTCCGTGGACTGCCTCGCGATCATCTTCCAAATTCCTTTTCGCTTCATCCAGACATCCGTATATCTCCTCGTCACCGTCTTCCCTAAATGGTTCGCGTTGTCCTTGGGAACCACCACTTCCTTCCCCATCGATATGGCAACATTTTCCACGATGACGATCTTTTCGATCACTATTTCATAGCTGGAATATGCGATCTGACCGGTACGCGTAAATTTTTTCACCATCTCATGCGTCACGACATGGTTGGCCGGGTTGTTCACCAGCAACTCCGGCGCACCGAATTCAAAAAAGGTGGCCGTGTCTCCATTGAGGACCGCCGTCTTCATTTTCTGTTCCAGGTCTTTAATAATGGTAGTATCCGAGCTCTGTGCCAGGACTCCCAAACTGCTAAAAATAAATACGAAGAGGAATAGATTACGCATAGCTACAAGTGTTTGACCAAAGTTAATCATAAGCCGAAACGCATCCTTGCCATCCACTCACCCGTTCCTGTCAACCGCTCAATAGTACCGCCCCAAAAGACTTCCTCCCTAATTGAAACAAACCCCAATTATTTTATCTTACCAGCCTGCACATGAAGGCTAATCTCAACATCCGGATAAATGTAAAGGTTCTGCGTAGGGTCATTATAAATATTCATTCCCCATTTGGTGCGGTCAAGTTTAAACTTAGCCTCCGTCTTCAAGCTGTCCCCAATGATACTTATCATGGCCGGAAAAGACAGCGGATGCGTTTCCCCAACCATCGTGAAATCCCCTGTTACCAGGTAATTAGCATCAGCAACGGCACTGCTGTCGCCACCCATATACGGCGTAACACCTGTAATGTGAAATTTACTTTCCGGATGCACGGCAAGGTTAAAAAAATTAGCACTCTTAAGATCGTCCAATAATTGTTGCTTCACAGGATCAGGGAGATCGTAATCAGTTATCGATGATATAGGAATGATAAAGTCCCCCCCTTTAACAACTGTGCCCGCCGTTGTCACTTCCCCGCTAAGGTCAAATGACCCGACATGGAAGTGATCAGTCGCTGAACCTTTCCACTCGATCTTTGAAATGCTGTCGTTAACCTCGTACTCGTAAATGGACAACTGGTGATCGTTTTTTTTACATGCTGACAAGGCTGCGATCAGCAGCGCGAATGACAATACTTTTTTCATCGTTGCAAAGGTTTGTTGATTAATGCATTCATAAATCGTCGTTGATACCGAAGCAAAAATATAGACGATTTTCTCGCGGCCGTTCCACCAAATGGTGGATTTTACTCGATCAGCCCATACGCCTTCGCTTTGACGATTGCTTCTGTCCGGTTACCCACATCCAGTTTATGATAGATCCTTAGGGTATGCGTTTTTACCGTACTTGGGGAAATAAAAAGATGATCCGATATAGCCCGATTACTTAAACCTTTTGCTAATAAGCTCAGGACATCAAGTTCCCTGGCCGAAAGCGGGTCAAGCAGATAGCTTGCAGGAAGCTTTTTAATAACCTTCTTCGCGCCGCTTCTTGCCCGGGAATTCTCGATAGCTTTGGCGATAAATACGGCCAATGTTTTCAAAATTTCCATGGATTGCGGCCCATATGCATTCTTTTCCATGGTTCTTACGGAAAGCAGACCGATAATATCATTATTGATCATTAAGGGGACATACATCAGCGAGGCTGGATTTATCCCCTGCATCGGAGTAATGGAATGTGGGAGATATAAATGGTATTCATGTTCGTGATCATTGATCAGCACTTCGGACTTATGCGAAAAAACCCAACCCGAAAACCGTTCCGGACTATGCGCATAAATTGAAAAAGCGGGTAATACCCTGTTGTTTTCCCGCGCACCGGTATATTCTATACGCTCTGACAAAGGATTATATATCCCAATAGCAAAGGAATATGCATCCATCAGCTTATTCACATGCTCATAGACCGTATCTATCATCTGTTCGATCGTGAACTCCGAAAGTATAGATGCCCCTATCTGGTTAAGTATCTTCAGACTTACTACCAGCGCATTCTCATTCTGCTCCATTGACTAAATTTAAGACCCACTATTTCCAAAGAAAAAACAAAATCACCGTATACACCACCGTAATCAATGACCAGAGACAAAAAGCTTCAAAAGCAGTCTCTGGAAATCTTGGGGACTGTGCAATGAACGCAGCGGTAACCAGGATCAAAAAAAGGCCCATTCCTACAGATAGAATGATCTTTCGGGGTTTATTCAATCGAATACTTCGCCATTTTCTATCCTCTGAACTGAGCGGATACTAATGCCGGTCAGATCCGACAATTCCTCCAGAATATTATTGGTCTCCATGGAAGTATGGGATTGCTATGGAGGATCAGCTTTCCGGAAAACCATCCTGTGAGAACCCAACTTATTGGCTGGATAGTACCGAAAGAACCCACATCCGCGAAACTAGGACCTTGAAGTTCACCCCTATTCCTCACCCGGATCTCCAACATCAGTGTTCGCAACCCTGCCCACCCTGCAGACAGCCGCCGCCCCATAAAACAATTTCCCCCATCCCAAATATCATTTCAGGAACGAATAACCGATCCCAAACGATATCCATTGCTTCCCCTGGTAGATCCAGGTCTTCCCTACATCACTGGCAAAATCCCAACCCGTCACCACACCGATATTGAAACTATTGAGCTGTGCCACCAACCCCGTAGCAACAGTCCATCCGGGATAAACTCCCGAACTTCGATCGGGTGTCCCGCTGGACGTAGTCGTATTGTCATTGACATTTATCAGGGTCAACCCGGCGACAACCGGTAAGGTCAGAAAAAAATTCTGTCTTTTCGAGATCCGCTTTTTCAGCCCGGCATAGGCGCCTATCGTAACGTCCGTTGTCATGGAAAAACTATTCCCAGCCAAAGCCGGCCTCAATTTAAAAGGAACCGTAAGCTGACCGGAAGAAAAAGCAAGCCGGCTCCATTTGAATGCAATGGAATACAGCGGCGCCTTAGCCAGTTGATCGAAATCCGATTTTTTTATCATCAGCAACAGACCATCCTTTCCGTCAAGTGGTACCCTTTCCCAGTCACCGGACTGGCTTATGTCTATAGGCTGGGCAGTAGCTTGCCCCCCCGCCTTAACCAAAGAGTCAAGGCTGGATCTCAACAGGGCCGGCAGACTGCTCAGCCAGCTGGGGTCTATTTGCGGAGTGTGGGAGTTAGCAACGTACGCAGTATCTCGTTTCCCATTCCTAAAGGCCGGATAGCTCAGGATAATATACCATTCGTTATTGATCTGTACCGAGTCCCAGCCCAAATTGATGACAAACCCCGGTCTGTCGACAAAAAAGATCCGGGGATCGATACATTTGTAACGATTGTTCACCGAAAAGAAATTGATCCTGGCATTTTTGATCTCATAGTAGTTGACCGAAGAGGAAGGATCCGCATCTCCCGGTGGAGAAGTATCCTGCTGGGACCGTGCAGTAAAGGATAAGATTAGTAGTGCAGAGAGTAAGCTCGCCGTATTTTTCATCCGATGAAGATCGGCCGGGTCCGGGAAAAGCAACGCGCAAATGAGCAGTCGGTGGATTCTACTTAGTATTCCCCGGTACAAGATCATTAAAAGATCATGATCATTTGACCTCATACCCCGTCCCAACCGATAACGCTTCCCATTCATCGACCTCTTTTGTCATCACTTCAGCCTTCGTTCTGAAGGAGGCTATCGCATCCTCCCCGATTGGCAGGTGCAGCGGAGGATTTTCCGTGTCAGCAAGCTTCACAAGAAGCTGAGCAAGTTTCACCGGGTCACCGGGCTGATTACCGTCGAGCTGACCAATACCTATCCTGATAGCTCCTACGGTATCCTTATAGGCGTCAAGGACAATACGTGATGACTGATAGGACTCCGCGGAAGTGAAACTGGTCCTGAAAAGACCTGGAGCGGCTGACGTAACATGGATGCCAAACGGTTTTACTTCCAGTGCCAGACCTTCAGAGATCCCTTCCACAGCAAACTTGGTGGACCCATAAAGCCCCAAACCCGGTGCCGTAGCTAAATAGCCAAAGAGCGATGAGATATTGATGATATGACCGGAATGCTGGACCCGCATATGCGGCAGGACGGCCCTCGTGACGTTCAGCAGGCCAAAAACATTGGTAGCATATTGCTTCTTTATTTCCTCATCTGAAACTTCTTCCACCGCACCAAGCAACCCATATCCCGCATTATTCACCAGGACATCGATCCGGCCAAAACGGGCGATAGCTTCCTCTACTCCTTTTTTTACTTCTTCTTCTTTTGTTACATCCAGCGTGACCACCAGCGTTTCGCCACCCGCACCCGGCAAACTCTCACCATTACCCTTCTCTCCACCCGGGTGCCCTTTCCTTCCCAGCGCCGACTCAAGCCCGGCGGCATTACTTCTAACAGTACCCACAACCTTGTCGCCGGCAGCAAGAGCAGCCTTTGCGATCTCGAATCCAAAACCTTTTGATGCGCCGGTAATAAACCAGACTTTTTGCTTTTTCATAAACCTATTTTTTATATTTGACCGATCGGTCTTTTTTTGAACAAAAAAAATTCGATATCTAAATCGACTGTTCGTTGATCATCTGCTTGAGATTACGGGCTATAATCTTCATTTTACTATTATTTCCCATGATCCTGCTGATCACAACACCTCCCTCGATAGTAGCAAACATCATCGTCGCAAAATCCTTATAATTCCAGTCGGGCCTGAAAACCCCTTCCTTAATCCCTGATTTTATAAGTTGCACGATAACCTCCTGGCTTTTTTCAATCGCCTCACTGACCTTGCCCCTGACCGGGCCATCGGTATCATCGACCTCCGTACCAAAATTCATCATCGGACATCCTCCCCTGACAGGTGGGTTCATTGGATCCATAAAGACATCGATAAAAGCAAACAGCTTGGCCTTTGCACCCTTTTGCTGACCAACAGCAGCCATCACCTTCTTCTCAAGAAGATCCATGTTGTGATCCACTGCCGCACCGGCAAGTACATCCTTGTTGTCAAAATGAACATAAAGACTCCCCTTCGACAATTTAGTAGCCTCCATTATATCGCTCATCGCCGTAGCCGCAATCCCCTTCATGTTAAAAATAGGAGCCGAACTCTCGATTATAAACCGTTTTGTTTTTTCCGCTTTTGTCATATCCTTCAACTTTATCACACAAAGATAAATGACCGATCGGTCATAAACAAATCTTTCTTTTCACCTTCAAAAGTAATCACTTCCCTTCTTTCGGTTGTTGGTTAGGTTTCACAACTTTACCTTTGCCCGATGCCTATCCTAACAAATTATCTCGAGGCCCTTTTACCTATCGTTGATATTAACTTAAACGATACATCGCCTGTTTTGAGACAATACCACATCTCTCCATTTGACATCATTAATCTTTGCGGAGGTATTCCTTCGCCCGAAACAACATCGGTTCGGGTAATTATGAATTCTACCTTTTCTTCTGCTCTCAGCGTGCAGATATTTACTGACCAATATGAAGTTGTTAGGAATATGGACTTTCAGATCGGCCGCATCGATAACAATTTTATGCTTGTTAGAGATCAAGGGAAAGGATTCGGAACAAAGCTATTTCTTACACAGGTGCAAACGGCCAGGCAACTTAATTTTAAGCGGCTCCACACCACTGCACTGGCCCCCAATGACGACCTGAATTGGTCGGGTTATTATTTTTGGGCAGATTTGGGATATGAAAATACCGATATTGAGGAATATCGAGCCTGGGCCACGGAAATGGGGAGAGAAGAACCAACGTTAAGCGAGTTAGTGCAATCGGAGTCTGGCCGTCAATTGTGGAAGCAATCAGGCTTTACATGGATTGGAAATTTCTATTTAACCGATGACCATCCATGCATGGGCTACTTACGCCGACATTTAGAACGAAAGGGGATTGATTTTGTGCCTTGACGAAAATTTACGCTGTTTGAGTGTGCAGCAATTCTTTCTTTACTTCAGCCTGAGATTTACCTTCATGGCTTTGGACAAAGGGAACATGTTGAGGATACATCCTCTTCACTGCTTCCATTCCTTCCTCCAGGAACAACGAAAAAGCAGCCAGCTGCTCCAGGGAGCTCTTCTTGTTTCTATATGCTGCCAAATTATCCATATTGTAAAATTACAAAAAATATACTTTTCGTCATAGAATCATAAACAAATACATCTCAATCTATTATGAATCAACACTTAACCACTTTTCTTAAACTCAAAATTCGAGCATTTATTGCCACCTTTCTATAGGCCTGGGCTTTTGCCATCATACCGATTTTACTGCTATTCAAAATAAACAGCTGACTATTCCCTTTTAGGGCGCCCCTCCCAAACCTTTTTTAGCAAAAATGTCAAAATAAATTTCCAGAATAAAAAAATCCCTCTTACCTTCGTTTAACAAAATTGCTAAAAACAGTCTATGCCCGTTGTCGACGCCCATACCGAACAGCTGATCAAAGAAACCGCCATGCGCATTTTCTTTGTCGAAGGCAGGCTCCATGCCACTACGCAAGTCATTGCAAAAGAGGCAGGTGTCAACCGCGGACTGATCTATTATTATTTCCAGGGCAGAGACCAGCTCTTCGAAGTAGTGTTCAAAGAAGCCATCATGGTCGTTCGCAACCGCATGCGGGAAATGTTTCTCTCAAAAAACATCCCCTTCCGGGACAAGATCAGCGAATTTGTAGATCTTTCTATCGATCAAAGCCTGAAATATCCATACCTGGAAATGTTTCTCATCACAGAAATAAACCGGGATGCCTCCGCCGTCCTTCTGCCATTGGGAGATGAAGTACGAAAAGAAATGCTCCAAAGCATGAGCGAAGGCCTGAAAGAAGAGATCAAAAAGGGAAGCGTTCCAAAAATGTCTACCGAACAATTCATCGTCAATGTCCTTTCATTATGCGCCTACCCTTCCCTGAATAAGGGATTGCTCCAACAGATGATGAACCTTGACGAACCCGGATTCCGGAAAATGATAAACGAACGAAAAACCATAATAATGAAAGTGCTCTTCAAAGACTTCTAGCTCTGGTCCCCTAAATAACAGTCATCTCAAAAGATGATTTTTATTTGCCTCGTTATTAGCAAAAATGCTAAACATAATTCAACAATAAACTAAAAAATGAAAAAAATGAGAACTCTTCTGCTTTTTTGCCTTATCCTGGCATCCACACAATCTTTCAGCCAGGGACTCTTTCAAAGACTTTCCTTCGGACTCAAAGCCGGTGGCAACTATAGCAATTACGCCAACGCAGATTTTAAAACCGAATCCATCGCCGGCTTCCACGCAGGTGCCATCGTCAATTTCAAATTGATTGGAGGACTCTCGATCCAGGAAGAATTCCTGTTCTCCACCCAGGGAGCAAAGGTCAAAGACAACCTGTTCGGCAAAGAAAATGTAAAAGTGTCTTACATAAATGTCCCCTTCCTCTTGAAGTATCGCAGCAACCTGGGACTCTATATAGAAGCAGGCCCACAGGTGGGAATGCGCGCAAGTGAGAACATCAGTGATTCACAGATCGGTGAATTCGCCAAAAAACTGGACCTCTCAGCAGTCGGTGGGATCGGGTATCAATCCAAAAGTGGCTTTGGCTTCGGAGCAAGATACATCGCCGGTTTGTCAAAAGTCGGAGACTTTCAACTCTCAACGACAAAACCGGATTTCAAGAACAGCGTCATCCAGGCAAGCATCTTCTACATTTTTTAATAGCACATTATGCTAAAAGTTGTCCAGGTATTCAGAACCAACGTCCCCGACGAAAAAGCCGCCCAAACGATCCTCTTTTTCCTGAAACGGTATTTCTCCCATTGCAGGATCAACTTCGATCTGGAGGACTGCGACAGGGTACTGCGTATAGAAAACCGACAACAACCGATCGAAGAGGCCATGATCCAGCAGCTGGTCGCAAGACACGGCTACCATTGCGAACCGCTGCTGGACTAGCGCCAATGCCCGATCATTTAGCAACCGGATAACCCTTATCTATCCAATCGGTCTTTATATTGTGCTCAATATTCAACAACTGCGGATGCGTAAACTTCATCTCGTTCAACAACGCAAACGCAGGACGTATATTCGGACAATGCACAAAAGGACAACAGCCGCAATAGATCACAATATTCGCATCCTTTGGCAACTCGCTCAGCCGCTGCCTCAGCTTGTTGACATTATTGCTATCCCTCGCAGGCCCGATGTCGATCGAACCCTTAATAACAGCACCCGGCCCGATACAGAACACCATCGGCTGTTTCACCGCCGGATCACCAACAATCTTCGCCAGCTCAGCCGGCGCAAGCAACTGCCCGGGTTTCCAGGGCTCCTCATTCATCGTCCGGAAAGACAGAGTCGCAAGAACCACCACAACAACCGCGCAGGGAACAAAAAACAATGTACTTTTCATAAACCAAATATAACACAAAACCCGCCAACCGCCAGTTGCCGCAAGTACCAATCACGACAGCGCCAGTCACGAAAGCCTCAGTCACGATTCAAAGATCCAACGTAACCGCCGACACCGGCCTCGCACAACAGATCAACACATTCCCCACCCCGGCCGGATCCAACGGCTCCGGCGAATATTCCACCTTACCCTCAAGCAAAGCACTCTCACAACGATGACACACCCCCGTCCTGCACGACCAGCTGACAGGGACATCACAGGCCTCAGCCGCCTCAAGTATACTCCCAAACCTGGGACTCCACGCAAAAGAAACATTGCTTTTGGTAAAAGTCACCAACGGCCCCGTCCCATCATTCTCTAAAGGTAAATGCGGAGCCTTCCCATTACTGCTGATCTCACCCCTCTGCCCAAAACTCTCAAACCGGATCCGCCCTTCCGCAACACCCAGCGCCTTTAATGCAGCAATCGTATCCGCAAGATATTCCCCCGGACCACACAAATAGAAGTCCGCCCCGACAGGCACCCCCAGCTGCTTCAGCACATCCAGCCCAATACGACCCCGGATATCAAAATCCACCCCCTCAACCTCCGCAGCCCCCGGACGACTATATATATTGACGACCCGCAACGACTTCATCTCCGAAGCAATCTGCCTGATCTCCTTAAAAAAACTATAGTGCTCCAGATTCTGAGTCGCATAGATCCACCACACTTTCCGCGCCGTCGATTGACAAGCATACAGCATCGCCAACAAAGGAGTGACCCCAACACCGGCACCAAGGAACACCACAGGTTCCTCAGCAGGTAAAAGCACAAAGCTCCCGCGAGGTGCGCTGCTTTCTATTACATCTCCTTCCTTAAAACATTCATGCAACCAACCACTACCCCGACCCGATATCTCCCGCTTCACAGCAATACGATAGCTGTCACTCCCCTGCGGACCACAAAGCGAATACATCCTGATCAGAGCCCCACCAGGCAATACCGGGATCCTCACAGCCAAATGCTGGCCCGCCTGAAAAGGTGCCAATACTCCCCCATCCTCCGGTCTCAATTCGAACGAACGGACATCCGCGCTTTCCATAAAAGCCCGCTTTATCACAAACCGGCGAAAGCCTACCCACGCAAGTGGTCGCGCCTCAGGCCCCGCAAGACCAGCATTGCCGCTGGTGACCCCACTCCGCGCGGCATTCAACAATTCATTAAATGAATATTGCCACCCTTTGCTTAACGCCGGTATCTTCAACGCCTTTATCAAACCTTCCACCGGATGCGCCTTCGAGTAAAGCAACTGATCCACATCCGCCACACTCATACCCTCCGCGCCGGAAGATAGTTTCCGGATCGGATCACCAGCCCCTACCTCCCCTTCCTGTATCACCCGGAAATAAAAACCCGGCCGCTTATGCGCAACCAGCAACGCCGGCATCTCCGGAACTCCCAGGCTGATCCCAACCTTATAACAAGTGACCCGAGGCTGCGTAACTTCAAATATCGCCGAGCCGATCTGATACCGGTCCCCGATACATACATCCTTATCGGCAAGACCCTCTACCGTAAAATTTTCACCAAAATGTCCATAGTGCAGATCGTCCCGCTGTAACACACGCCTCCAATATTCATAAGATTCAATTTGGTATACCATGACAGCCCGGTGTTCCCCGCCATGAGCCATCAGGTCGGCCTGGTCATCTCCATCGAGATGCATACGACGCGCCATGACACGACGGTCAACAGGCAGCTTGAAGATCGAGGTCCTTACCGTTTGCCCCCTCCATTCAACTTCCCGCGGAAGACCGATGTTCACCGATAGGACTTTCATAACCCCGCATTTTAGCAAAGTTATTCCCTTTTCACTATTTATAGATATACAACGAATTGAACAATCGTTTAAATCCCGCATGCGATTGCGCACGGAACACGATCTCGGGACCGAACACCACCAGCCTTCCCTTTCCTAACCCATATTCAAATGAGCTTACCCCGTTTTTAAGATAGGATTGTCCCCATGCCCAGCCACTGCGCAATGGCGTTTCGGTTGCAAACCAACTTAAAGGTTTTATATTCGTAGCACCCACATTTATCCTGAACACAGGGTCATTGTCAAAATACACATCGCTTATTCCCGCCATCCCCCAATTCGTACGCTGCGTACTATCGATAGTCTCCGCCAACAAGGCGCCGGGTATATAGAACCGGGTGTCCGGCAAAGGAGCAAGCACATTGTTCTTATCCCGCTCAACAAGATAGTTTTCCACAGGCAGGTTCAGCTGGTAGGCCAGATTACCACTCTTGCCGATCGTGATCACCGTACCCCCATTCTCGATAAATTTTCGGATAGCGGGCATCGACTTGCTGCTGGTCAACGCCCCCAGCCAGGGCCTGAACTCTGCAGGCACATCGGCCTCCTTCGGACCCGCCGCCCTTCCCGGCAGTTTCTCCTGACCCGGAGCAGGCACACCCTCCCCCGTAAAGACCAGGATATCATATTTCCCCGACAGATCGCCTTCATCGATCTCCCTGGAATAGACAAAATGAAAGTCGGCAAAATGATACTGCTCCATCATCCATCTCAGCCAGCCGGCAGGAGCCGATCCACCATAAAAATTCCAGATGCCGACCCTGGCTCCTTTAAAGGACACCAACCCGCCGGGTTTTTTATCCAGCTTCTCAACGGTCACTCCATAAACCCGCATAGCATCCTTCAATATCTCCGTCGCACCCGAAGAAGAAGGCACATAAAAAGAACCCGCAGGAAGCCCACCCGACGGCGCCACAGTACAACGCCACATTGGCACCCCCGCTTTCAATAGATCATTCACAACCAAAAAAGCATTATTCTGATAACAGGACAGCACATACCCCTTGCCGGAACCCGCCAAAAGATTCGCCGGAGCCAACGTAGCCGGCGCAAAAGCCTGCACCTCCCCATACGGGACCGAAACAAACTTCCCCTCCGATTGCACAAAAACCCGGTCAAAACTCACCCCCATCTGATAAGCCAGCGTCCATCCCGACGCATCATAAGGTTTTATAGGCGGCCCCCCCGGATATTCAAAATCATTCGGATGATCTTGCGGCTCGAACATATCCAACACATGCGGACGAAATGCCTGCGCCGCCGGCACGATATAAGACCCGGCCGGATACGACTTCCCTGATACAAAAAATGCCGCCTCCGCCTTCACAACCTTTATCCCCGACATGATCAGCGCATTCACAAACCGGATAGCAGTAGCAAAATCATGCTGCGAAGAAGGTATGATATACGCCTGTGCATCGGCATAGGCCGGATTGCTGAATACCTTTTCATAATAAATAGAAGGGATAGCCACCGCACCGTAGGACTGAGCCTTGCCCTTTTCCCGCACCACAGCCTTTGCACCCGAGTCCCTCCGGTACAGCGCATAGGCCGAGTCGATATACTTAGGGTAATAGGTCCAGCTCGCCTTCATCCCCTTTTCAATAGAGTTCCTGCCCATCTTGTATATATTGTACAACAGTTCCGATCGCTGCCGGGCGGCATAATCCAGCACCGCATAGTTCAATGATATATCATAGGCTATCGATTGTCGAAATAGCCATTTCTGAGGCGCAACAGGATTCGTCATCGCAGCCTTCGGCTCCAGTCTGTCCGGAATGAACGGCAGATCCATAGGCGTAGGCCCCCCAATGATCTCCGTCAACAACCCGATCATGTTATGGAAATAAGGCGCCGTCCTCAACCCTCCATTCCACCAGGTGGAATACACCGAACCGGCCCGTTGCGTATATCCCGGCTTACCCTCTACATTCAGCCGGTTATTCATCGCCGCCCCCACCGCATCGAGACTCGTCACCAATATCGGATCGTATACATAATTGAAAGGATCTCTATAAGGAGGTCCCGCCACAATACTCCCCGGCGGCCCCGCCTGGTGATGATTGTACATGATCTGCGGAAGCCACTCGACAAACAGTTGCCGGCTGATATTCTGCGTCTCCTTCATATTCATCATAAAATAATCCCGGTTATTATCGTGCCCGACATATTTCTGATAAAGCCTGGGGATATCCATCGCCCTTTTTGTACTGTCTGCCCGGCTCATATACCAGTTGGAAACCAGCTCCTGCCCGTCAGGATTGATATGCGCCAGCAGGATTACGACGTTATCAAGAATACGCATCGTTTCCTCGTCCTTCCTGTTAACCAGCTGCGTGATCGTCGCGATCAGCTGATGCGTACCCACCACTTCTGTGGCATGAATACCCCCGTCGATCCACACCACAGCCTTCCCCTTTTCAGCCAGCAGACGCGCGGCTTCATCGCTAATGTCTTCAGCCCTCGCCAGCTTCTGGGAGATCGATTTATATTCGTCCAGCCGCTTCAAATTTTCCGGCGACGAGATCACCATCATATATTGCGTCCTCCCTTCCTCCGTCTTTCCGATATCGACCAGCTTTGCCCGGTCGGAATACGCTGCTATCGCTTTAAAATATGATTCCGTTTGCGTATAGGTCGCCAGCTTATAATTATCGCCAATATTAAACCCGAAATATGCTGCTTCGAGCGGTTTTTTCTGAGCCCATACAAAACCGGGTAGTACAAACAAGAACAACCAATAGCTGATTCGCGGGAACATGTTATTATTTTTTGAGGTTTCCGGGATGATATCTGACTTCCATATGCTTCAGCACATCCTCTTTGTAGAAAAAAGCATCCTTTAGCTGACCGGTAGCATATAGCTGGGCCTGGTCAGTATAATGAGGAGAAGAAGGATCGGCGCTTTGCCCATTGGCGAGAATAGTCCTCGCCTTCAGCTTGTCGCCAAAATCCACCACCGCAACAAAGGTATTTCCCTTTGTGCCATAACGCAATTTCGTTTTCGCCGTACGGAAACTCTGATAGTCGTTGATGCTCCCCGCCGGATTCGGCGCAGATATTACCGCAAAGCTGGGCTGGCTGTCGTCAAATTCCTTGTGCTCCCCCCACGGCGAGATCCGCTGCAGACGGTTGACCCTTCCCCAGGGAACTTCCCAGGTCCCAAAATCCTTTTTCAGCTCATCAACTGCCGCCTTCAAAAATAACAGCGCCGTATCACCCGGAAAATCCGTCGCCTTCGTAAACTCATAGGCATACCTTTCCTTTGCCGTGTTAAAAGGATGCAGCTTTCTATTATAGAGTTCCGACAACCGCTGCTCCAGCATTATCGACAGCGTAGTAGCCACAGAATTGGTGTCCGCATAAAAACCCCATTTTTTAAGCACACTTATAGGCCCGGCCAATGCCGACCGCAGAGAGTCCTTGGAACAACGTTCATACAGATCGAACAACGAAGGAAATAAGATTTCGAACCGCACCAGGTAATAGTCCCTCAAAGTGATTTTTTCGAACTCCGCAAAGCTGAACTTTTTGTCGTTGCGCAACAACCGGTCCCCACGAACGCTTCGTAACGATCTTGGATCATAGCTCACATATGCCGGAAACCGAAGACTGTCAGGACTCGATGCACCCGCAACGATCCAGGGGTCTGAATTGCTGTTCAGAAAAAAACCGGACTTCGGATTTACCACATGCGGAGTTTCCTCCGGTGTATGGATCCCCTGCCACTCTGCATCAGGCCCCGGCTCCTCTATCGGCATCGACCAGTCATAAAAAGGATTCCGCTTAGGGATCGAGTTGGAATGCCAGAAGGCAATAGTGCCCTGTTTGTCGGCATACCCGAAAGTGTTCGGCTTACTGGCTACAAGCGATATGATCTTATGGAATTCGGAAAAGTCCTTTACCTTATGCATGTCCCAGTTCTCGATAAAATAATTGACGATATCGAAGCTGTCTTTCAGCGCTACCGGAACTCCATCCACCGTTCCCACCACCGGCCCAAGGCTGGTAAATAATATTTTAAAGGTCTTTTCTTTGATCAAAGAATCCTTTTTGTATTTCACCGTTATATCCCTTTCCTCCGCCATCCGATGTCCCTTGCCATAATGAAAAGCCAGCGGATTCTTCGGGTCGTCGAACCTGATCTTGTACAGGTCCGCCTGGTCGGAGTATTGCACAGTATGCCCCCAGCCCGCATTTTCATTAAATCCATTCCAAACGATCAGGTCCCCCATGAACGGTGCACCATATACATTCAACCCCTCCTTACTCGACATTTGTACTTCCAGTCTCAGACTATGCACGGAAATAGACGCATGCGGATTGATCAGCAAAAAAGCATGCCCCGATGTCGTTTTAGATGGCCCCATCCCCCAGGCATTCGACCCCGTATTCGCCAGCTCCGACGAAGCCTCATCCAGCGCCCGCTGATAAAAACTCACCCTCTTATCTACTCTCCCAACCTCCCTGCTCAAAAGATAGCTCGTCACCGCCTCATTCGTCAACCCCACTCCCGCATAACCCGGCGCCGCATTCCCCATCGGCCCCGAACCCATCAATTGCATCCACGGCTCATACCGTTTGATATACTTAGCCTTTGCAGGATTCTTATACAGATAAAAATTCAACGCAGCAGCATGCGCATCCAATAACCCCTGGTAATACTTCGGCAGTTTCTGGTAAGCCTGCGCCGCCATGGCGCTATCGATAAAAAGACTGGAATACAAGTCGCCGATCAGGTTCTCCTCCCCAAGATACAAGGCCCTCCGGCCAATCCTCCCGATAAAATTCTGCTCTATCCCCCAATAGTCGTCCTCACATTGCGCATACACCATCCCAAAAACAGCATCGGCATCCTTTTCACCATAACAGTGCGGCACACCCCACTTGTCCCTGATGATCTCCACTCTTTGAGCCCTCCCCTCCCAATCTTTTATCTCCGCCGAAGAGAAGCTCTGCCCGGCACCCCTCAACACCAATAACAGCAACAACGATACACAGGAATACTTTTTTAAAATTTCCATCTTCCATTATAATTTAATTGAACAATGATTAATACCCCCGGCGCCCCCGCCGCCTCAGTCCCCCGGCGCCGCAGCTTCCCAACCCAACATTCCGGGCTACAACCCCGGATTATACAACAACTCCGCATTCGGCAGCGGCCAGATATAATTCCCCGCCGTCGCCGGCACCGCAGCAACCGAAATAGACCCCGCCGGCGACTTCGCCGGAATATCCAGCCCCAGCCGCATAAGATCCGTATTCCGCAACCCCTCACCCAGGAACTCAATATGCCTCTCCTCCAAAATAGCGCTCAGCAGATCCGGTGTCGTAGCAGCCGCTATAACATAGGAAGCATCCGACCTGTGCCTGACAGCCCCCAATAAATTCTTTGCAGTAGGAATAGAGGCATCCCCATTCAGCCGCAGCAAAGCCTCCGACAGATTCAGCAATACCTCTGAATACCGGATCACCGGGCAATTATCGGTAAAAGGCGTACCTACCTTGTACTTCGTCAGCCATTGCCTTCCTGTCGAACCGCCCGAAGGCGTAGTAAATAGGAATCCTCTTCTTTTATCCGTAGCCGTCCACTGCGCATCAGCTACGATCCCACCCGCATATAGATAATACTGACCCTGCCCCACCGTCCCAAGACCAGTCGCATCAGCCAGCACCGGCAGATAATAGCTCGCCAGCGGAACACCAGGAATATCATTGCTCGAGAAAGGCACAGAAAACACCGACTCCAGCGAGGTATATGGCGATTTAAAAACCACCGTGATATCGCTCTCCAACGCATTGGCAACACCACCTGACGCCACAGCAGTATAAGGCGCCGAGGAAGAAACGATCTTGGACGCCTCCGCAATCACCTTGTCATACTTGCCCATCGTAAGATCTACCCTCGTCTTAAAGGCAATAACAGAATTCTTATGCAACCGCGTAGTATTGATAAGGGCCGTACTGTATTTCAACGGGAGACCAATTTCAGCAGAGTCCAGATCCGTAAGGATCCGGGCATACACATCCGCCACACTGCTCCTCTTAAGAGAATAATTCGCCAGACCCGCATTCGCCGTCAGACGCAAAGGCAGCCCTGGCGAAGCCCCATTGTCCTTCGTATAGGGCTGAGCATACAATTGTAACATGCTGTAATAGGCAATGGCCCTCAACCCACGCACCTCGGCTTCATAATTGGCGGTAAGACTGTCGCCCACCACGGCCCTGCCCGATTTTTCCATCCCGGCAAGAAAGACATTACAGCCATTTATCAGCTGATAAGCCTGCTGCCAGATCAGGTTGACCTCAGGAGAGCCTGATTCCACCACACACTGATACGTCAGCGCCCCGATATTGGGGTTAAGATTGGTACTGATAAAGTCCCCGGCCCTGATATCGCTGTATACGGGATATTCCGATCCGTAGAGCCCCGTTTGTTTAAACGTAGAATACAACCCGTATACCTGGTTGAGTATCCTCGATGAAGTAGCAAAGGCATTCCCTTCCGTGATCAATGAAGTGGGGGATGGATTCAGCTCAGCCTTCTTCGAACAGGAAAAGAGGAAACATGCCGATATGAATAGAATTAATAGACCGCGTAGCATACACTGATAATTTAATTGAACGAATTAAAAATTCACCTGCAGACCCATCGAAACGATCCGCGCATTGGGATTCATATTCCTGTCAAATCCCTGCGTAACCGTACCGTTCCCGGCGCTGGTTACTTCAGGGTCAGCCCCGGGGTATGGCGTCAGGATGAACAGATTTTGTACCCCGGCATAAGCTCTTATCCCGCTGATCTGTAAATGGCTGAGTACAAGCGGCGAAAAATTGTACCCGACAGTGACATTCTTCATCCGCAGATAGTTGCTGGAATAGACATTGCTCGTGACCGGCATGGAATATCCCCAGGAAGTAAAGTCCCCATCCATCAGCCTCGGAACATCAGTGACATCACCCGGTTTCTGCCAGCGATGCAGGATCTTCGTCGAGTTATTCGAAAAACGGGCATCCATCAGCGTTCCCTGCGTACCATAGTACATGTATCCCCCGGCCTGGAAGGTCATCAACAGATCCAGGTCGAACTGTTTATATCTCAGCCTGGTGGTAAATCCTCCATAGAGCTTCGGATTCGTACGCTTATAAGGTACCCCGTCATTCGCAGCCGTAATAGCCGCCGCCTGCGTGCCATCGGTATATTCCCAGTTGTAACGACCAGCCGCAGCCACCTGCGTATACAATACTTTCCGACCCGATTGATCCAGGAATATGCGCCTTCCCGTTTGTACATCCACCCCCGCAGTGCGAATGGCGAAGATCATCCCAACAGGGTGGCCGACCTGCGAAATAGAAAACTGATCTGCCGCTCCGCCGATGGAAGAGATCAGCAACTGCTTGACAGTAGCCGTTAATGCCGTGATCTCATTTTTATTAAACGATACATTCAGACCCGCCTGCCAGTTAAAGACCTTCCCCCGGATAACTTCTCCGTTAAGACCGATCTCGATCCCCTTATTATACATCTTGCCGACATTGGACAGGACCGTATTGGGACTGGCACCGGGAATCCCCGCCGATGAAGGCACCGGCACGGCAAAGATCAACCCATCGATATCGTTCTTGTAGAGGGACAGTTCCGCACTAAGACGGTTATCCCAAAAGCCCAGTAGCAACCCGACATCCGTTTTCTTGCTCGTCTCCCATTTCAGATCCGCATTTCCCGAAGCAGAATAAGCCAGTGCCGCTACCCCGCCATACAGGGCCGCAGCATAGGTCGACAAAGTCTGAAAATCAGTGATCCCTGACAAGTTACCCACCTTGCCATAACTGCCCTTGAGTTTTAAGAAATTCACCGTTTTCGATAAGCCGGATTTTTCCCAAAAATTCTCCTTCGAAACTTCCCATCCACCGGAAAATCCCCAGAACAATCCCGACTTGTTGTTCTTACCTAACAAAGAGGACTGATCCCTCCGCAGACTGGCAGAGAACTGGTATTTCTGATCAAAATCATATTGAAAGCGCGAGAAGGCAGACTCCAGGTACTGATAGAATACCTGATCCTGGGTCGATGTTATAGCAACAGAGGAGAACCCTCCCTGGATGTTCACATAGGCCGGATCTGTCTGTCCAGACCGTACCAGACCAAACTGATCACCGGTAAATTTTTGCTGTTCTTCCCCGGCCAGAAGATCGAAGTGATGTTCCTTCACATCAAAAGAATAGTTCGCAGTGTTCGTCCATACCCATTTCTCGCGCTTGGCCGATATTCCCGTAGCACTTCCATTCGCCGTATATCCCTCGTCAGACCGGGGATCGAAGTACCTTTCCGTCCTGCTGTAAATATTGTCGATGCCATACGCCGTCTTTAATACAAGACGCTTTAAAGGGATCAACGAAAGGAAGCTGTTCGATTGTATAAAATTATTCCCCGTATTATCCTGGTTGTACTTCAGCGTTATGACAGGATTGGTATATCCCATCCTCGCCGTTGACGTCAGATGCCCCTGGTTATCCTGGAGACCCAGGTTCAGGCCCGTATAATTATACGACCCGTCCTTATTATAAGGCCCGATGATTGGCGCAGAGATCAGAGCCATCCGGTACGCTACCGAATTAGCAGCCGTATTGGTCGCTCCCTGACCCGTCGATAGCTTGGAATCCGTAAGATCATTCGCGTAATTCGTCCTGTTGCCCACGATCAGCCAGGAACCTACCTTATGCTCAAAGTTGAACAATACCGATTTACGGTTATAGTCATTCCCCTTCAGGATCCCATTCTGACCTGTATATCCCAAAGAGGCATAGTATTTCGTGGTTTCATTGGCTCCGGATACGCTCACCGAATTGGTGTGGAACAGCCCCGTCCTGAATAGATAGTCGAACCAGTTCGTCCGGATGATCTTTCCATCCGGGCCTATCGAGTTGCCATAGTAGTTCTTTACAGCATCATATGTCCCCGCATTCACCAGACCCTCATTCTTGATCTCCAGGTATTGATCCCCATTGAGAACCGGGGCCGCCCTCACTGCCTTGCTATAGGCAACAGAACCATTATACGTGAGCTTCGCCTTTCCGGGCCTGCCTTTCTTGGTGGTGACAAAGACCACCCCATTCGCAGCCCTGCTTCCATAAAGACTCGTCGCAGCCGCATCTTTAGCGATATCGATACTTTCTATATCATTGGGATTGATAGCCGACAAGGGATTATTCATGGCATTTCCCCCGACATTGACATCGTCGGTATAAGCAGGCACCCCGTCAATGACGATCAAAGGATACGAGCTCAATGACAGGGAGTTCGTTCCCCTGATCCGGAATACAGGAGCCTGGTTCACAACACCGGAAGTCGCTGTGATATTTACGCCGGTAGCCCTTCCGGCTAGTCCTGCATCAAAACTCTGCACCGGAGTAGCAGCAATATCAGTCCCTTTCACCCTCGACACAGACCCCGTATTCGCCCTGGCCGTCGTCGTTCCATAGGCGATCACCACCGTCTCGTCCAGCGTCTTCACCGCTTCGACCATGCTGACCTTTATGGTCTCCGGTTTGGCCTTCACCCTTACCTCCACCATCTCATATCCGACAGAGGTGAACTGTAATACATCTCCGGGGCTGGCGCTGATGCTGAATGTTCCATCCTTCACCGTTCTGGTAACGGCCCGTGAAGTTTTATCCGTAACCGTCACACCCTCCATTGGCTCCCCATCTTTATTCACCACCTTGCCACCCACAGTCATCGCCATCACAGAAAGTACCGCAGGTTCAGGCGCCGCAAGCTCCTGCTTTTTCGTTTCTTCAAGTATAATGATCTTGTCGACGATCCGGTAATGTACAGGCTGATCCTTGCAACAAAGATCCATCACCTGCTCTACCTTCGCATTCAGCACATTCAGGGTCACCGGCTTCAGCTGCTCTATCAGCTTGCTGTTGTAAAAGAACTGGTAGTCCGATTGCTTTTCTATTATCCGGAAGATGTCCCTTAACGAAAGGTTCTCCCCCTTTATACTTATCTTCTTTTCCGGCATTTCCGCAGATAGCTCCGCAGGTACGCTTAAGCTTCCGGTAAATAATAGCAGCCAGATAATCAGCCTCAAAGCTGTCTTCATTTCATCAGTCATTTTACGTTGAGTTTTGGTAAAGAAATACACGTATTGATCTCGGTATTCCAACAGGCAAGTATCATCCGGGCCACTGTCGTAAGCAGACAACAGCAGCAATTATTAACAGGAACAAAGTCCGGTTATGGCAGCAAATTATTTGTAACAATGATCGTCCGTCCTTCCATCCGGAATACGACATGATTCAACTCCAGTATCTTTAGAATTTTATCCAGCGAATTATCCCTTGAAATATACCCATCGAATTTGAGATCAGGCACGACACCCTCATAGCGCACATCCACATCATACCATCTCGCCATATCCCGCATGATCTCAGCAAGAGAAGCCTGGCTATAGCTGAACATGCCATTTTTCCAGGACATCACTCTTTCCACATCCACTTTCCGGACAGAGAATTCTTCATCGGATTCCCTTGATATAGTTGCACCCTCTCCGGGCTGAATATTCGTAGCTCTTTTCCCCCTCGATAACCGGATCGCCCCTTCCAGCAGAGTCGTTTGAATTTTCGCATCATCACCATAGGCCTTGGCATTAAAGCTCGTCCCCAGCACCTGGATCTTCAGATCTTCCCCTCTTCCATCCGGTATATTTACAAAGAAAGGATGCTGTTTGTCATGCGCTATTTCAAAATAAGCCTCCCCATCCAGCTTCACCTCCCTTTTAGCCCCAACCAACTCCACCGGGTATTCCAGCGAGCTGCCCGCATTAAGCCATACTTTTGATCCGTCAGGCAGCTCCAGTTTGAACTGCCTTCCCTTAGGAGTCGTCAGCTTATTATAGGCCAGCTTGCCTGCAGGCAAAGATCCCGTATTGAGATATTTCAATTCCCCATTCCCGGATTTCACTACCGATACCTGCCCCTGCTGCCTCAACAATCCTCCGCCGGCACTGTCCAGCGACACCCTGCTCCCGTCCGACAACGTAAGGATAGCCCCCTGGCTCGCAGGTTGTATCACAGCAAGTCCCCCCACAGTCTCCACTGCCTTCGACTTTAGCTTCCCGGAAGACCCGATATACCAGGCCGCTCCCGCCATCAAAAGAAAACACGCCGCCACAGCCACCCGCAAATACTTCTTTCTTCCCATCCTCACTACCCTACCTCTCAATACCCCGTTGCTGCGCAGCTCGCCCTCCGGCATCAGCCCCTTTTCAACCAACCTCTGCCCTATAAGCTCCCAGGCCTCCCCCTTCACACGCGCCTCGCCCTCCACAAATTTTCTATATGCGTCTGCCAGGAATCTATCCTCCTGCCCTTCCTTATTATATCTACCAGGCTCAGGATACTGAGCGATCCATTCTCTTATATCTGCACGCTCCTTTTCAGTCGCCTTCCCGCTAAGTAACCGTATCACAGCCGCCGCGATATATTCTTTACGTGAATCCATACTTTAACTATTACTAGTGAGTTCCGGGAATTCCCTATGCAGCCAGTATTTTTTTAGAAAAATATTTTTTTACACAGCAACACCAGCGTGGAGGAAGTTATAAACCCCTTTTTCAGGAGGATAGCACGCAGCTTTTGAATGATAGTCAATTTGTAATTAAGAACGGTCTTAGGCGCTATTGAAAGAATGGAAGCAATTTCCCTGGTCGACTTCCCTTCAAGATATATAAGGTTGAATACCTGTCTCGATTGCGGCGGCAGCTCCGATGCCTGATCGTAGATCTCTTTCATCAGCTCCGCCAACGCTATCGACTGCTCCACCAGCGTCTCACTTACCTCCACTTGCCTGGACACCTCTTTGCGGATAATGGCACGCCTTCTTGAAACAGAGATCCACGTCAGCGCAGCATTCCTGGCCGTCACATAAAGCCACGACCGGATATGCTCTGCAGATTCGAAACTGCCCCAGCGCTCCCATAATTTGACAAAAACGTCCGCAGCAAGATCCTTCGACTGCTCGGTATCCCCAATAAGACGTAAAAGAAAAAAATGTATACGTGAAAAATAAAGATCATACGACACTGCAAAGTCGTTCAATTCCTTATTACTGGAATTAGAGTCTTCTTTTTGAAAAAAATCACTCATATATCACCATTAAGCAGTCAGATAGCCTTAACCTTTAATATATGAATTTAATGAAATTAATGCTTTAACATATCGTCTATCGATATTATTCTGGATTATTCGGTAAATTGTTCGACTTAATTTCCAATATCCATGAATATTACAGAATTAATCAATAAGTTTTTGAGGAGAACCCGCAATCAGCTCGTTCCTTATCCTGATCCGGAATCCCTGCGTCATCTCCGGATCCTTGATAATTTTAAGATCAACAAAATACTCGATATCGGCGGCAACGTCGGCGGATACGGCCGCTCCCTCATGAGCCTTGGCTACAAAGACAAACTCATCTCCTTCGAACCCGTCTCCCAGGCCTTCAGGGAACTTGAATCAAGAAGTAATAAACATCCGCAATGGAACGCCATCCAGACAGCCATCGGAAACACCGACGGCGAGATCGAGATAAATATTGCCGCCAACAAAGGCCTTAGCAGCTCCATCGCAGACATGCTGCCCAACCACATCGAGAACGCCCCCGAAGCACAATACGTCTCCAAAGAAAAAGTGCCCATCCGAAAACTGGATAGCATCTTCGATCAGTATGTCGAACCCGGAGATAATGTATTCCTGAAGATAGACACCCAGGGTTATGAAAAGAACGTCCTCGACGGTGCCGAAAAAAGCCTGCCAAAGATCAAAGGCATCCAGGTGGAAATGTCCCTCATCCCCCTCTACAGCGGCGAAATGCTATTCCCCGATATGCTTCGTCACCTCACCAGCTTAGGATATATGCTATTCGATCTGGGCGCGGTCTTCACCTCCCCAATTACCGGACAGCTCCTCCAGGTAGACGGGATGTTCTTCTCCAACTTTTAACCCATAACAATAAACCTATGCCGGAATCCCTCCTAACCTTTCAGAAATTTAATGACCTGGAACTCGCATCTACCATTGCGGCGCAATTGTCAGCACAAGGTATAACCAGCGAGGTGGTCAACGAGACCCGGCCTTTTGACCCGAGCTATGCAAACAATAATTTTGAGCCCACCATTCATTTGAAGCTGGCACCGGCAGATTTTGATCGGGCCCACGCAGCACTGGGGAAGTATTATCAGTCGCAGTTGGAGAATATAGATGCAGATTATTACCTGCTCTCATTTAAAAATGAAGAGTTATTGGACCTGATCCGACATCCGGATGAATGGGGACACCTGGACTATGCACTAGCTAAACAATTACTCGACCAACGCGGACAACCAGTGACACCCGCACAGGAAGCCACGTTCCGGCAACAGCGGCTGGCAGAGCTGGCCCAACCCGAAAAAACCCAAACGTATCCTGACGATCTCGACCATCATTTTCATCTATTGGCTCTGGGCACTCCTATCGCGTGGCCAACAAATGTAGTAACCCGTATTTCCGCAGGCGCCAAACCATCCGATATCACCCGTAATTTTATTATCCCCGGCTCACCCTTTTTCGCCCTCACAATCACAAGCGCCATGCCACTATACGCCGCCCGCTCCAACGATCCAAAGGATTCAAGATCCGCAGGATCACCATTGTCCGTTGCCACTATTTCCCCCGGACCACTGATCTCAAACCGAACCATCCTGCCAGATTCCGGCACCGTCAATCCATCCCTGTCACTCACCCTCACCGTCACAAAAACAAGGTCCTGCCCGTCAGCCATCACAACGCTACTATCCGCAAAAAGCTGAAGCCGAGAGGCCTCCCCCGTAGTTCTCATCACGTCCTCAGCCCATTTATGACCATTTTTGTAAGCCACGACCTTCAACTCACCCGGAACATACCGGACCTCATCCCACCGGAGCCGATATTCAAAAGGCCCCTTCCTCTTTCCACCAAGCGATTTTCCATTGAGAAAAAGCTCTGCCGAATCACCAGACGTGAACACATGCACCGGCGTGATCATGCCTATCCGCCCCGGCCAGTTCCAGTGCGGCAGAATATGCGCCATCGGCAGTTCCGGACGCCAACGCGACTGATAAAGATAGAACCGGTCCTTTTTAAACCCCGCAAGATCTATAATGCCCGAATAACTGCTGCGCGCAGTATAATAAGGCGTAGGTTCCCCGATATAGTCCCACCCCGTCCACACAAATTCCCCGGCGACATAGGGATTGCGATCCTGAGCAGCAAAGACCTTATCAGGAGAGGCACCAAACGCCGCCGTGTATAGATCATACGCACTCACATATCGATGGATACTATCCCCACCAGTACTGTCGCTCACCGGTGCACTGATCCCATCACTTACCGGAAAAACATAAGTACCCCTCGTGCTGAGCGTAGACGCAGTTTCGCTGCTCACGATCATTTTATCAGGGAATTTTTTCTGAAACGCGCCATACAATGGAGCCGTCCTGATACCCCTTAGTGAAGAATAAGCAGGAGCATCCCGAATACCCTCCCCCTGGTAATTCAAACTTAAGATATCCATCACCGCAGGAAAAGGCATATCCGGCTTGGCATAGTTCATCGACGCAATAGCCGGTCTCGTACTGTCCTCTTCCCTTACAATATCATGCAGCTGCCTGGCCAGCATCGCGCCACTGTCAGCAGTATATTGTTCTCCCACTTCATTGCCAAAGCTCCAGGCCATCACCGAAGGATGATTACGATCCCTGCGTATAAAAGACCTGATGTCCGCCTCGTGCCAGTCATTAAAGATCAGGTGAAAATCATGCGGGTTCTTGCCCTTTTCCCAGCAGTCAAATATTTCATCCACCACCAGAAATCCCATCCGGTCAGTAAGGTCCAGCAATTCCGGAGCCGGAGGATTATGCGCCAAACGGATCGCATTGCAACCCATTTCCCGCAACAGCTCCAGCTGCCGCTCCGCCGCCCGAACATTAAAAGCGGCCCCCAGCGCCCCCAGATCATGATGCTGGTTCACCCCCTGTATCCGGATAGCCTCGCCATTTACCAACACCCCTTTTACAGGATCAAACGCAATAGCCCTGATCCCAAACCGGGTCTCATATCGGTCAACAAGTTTATTACCCGCATAAACCATTGTCACCGCAACATACATATTCGGTTTTTGCGTTGGCGCAGGTCCCCACAGTAAAGGATCGCGCAAAACCATAGAACTATCAAACTGCCTTTTCTCCCCGGCTTTCACCATGCCCCCCATCACCACCGTCCCCCTAAGCCGATCATCATAGATCTCAGTCACCACTCGTACCTTTTCATCAACAACCGATTTGTTCTCCACCCGCACACCAAGATCGATCGTCGCGGCCTTCCGCGAGACCTCCCTCGTCCGGACCCTTGTCCCCCACTGCCCAACCTGCACAGGCCCCACCTTCACCAGCCATACATTCCTGTAAAGACCAGCACCCGGATACCAGCGCGAAGAATAATTAGGATTGTCAACCCGGATTGCCAGCTGGTTGTCGCCACCCGGATGCACATACGGAGTAAGATCAAGCCGAAAAGAATTATACCCATAAGGCCACCCACCCACCAGCTTTCCATTCACCCACACCATGGCATAGCTCATCGCACCATCTATTTCGAGATAGATCGATCTTCCAACATCCGTTTTCGTTACGTCCAGCTTTCTGCGATACCAGGCCACTCCCTGAACAGGTAGCCGCCCCATACCGCCGCCAACCACCGCATGCTCACCCTTGTAAAAAGGCCCATCGATCGCCCAATCATGTGGCAATGTCACCGACTGCCAGCCACGATCATCAAAGCTGCCTTGCACAAAAGGAAAGTCACTCCCCGGATCCCCCGAAGGACGCTGATGCCGCTTCGCAGGATCATTGATAAAATCATTCGCCGAAGGCAGTATCCATTTTTTCAATGCCCCCTCAGAGACCGTCCCTACAGCAGATTCAGAAGCCCTCGTATCAGCGACCTTATTGTCATTGCGGTTGGCAACCCTCGGCCTCACATCATAGTACAGACTATCCGGTTCACCGCTATATCGCATAAACCGCCAGCCTTCGTCGATACAGATCCTTTCCCTGCCCTGTGCCAGCGCACCATTCGCAATCAATTCAAAAGCCAATATCATCACAACCGCAGCATAACTAATACGCATGGATCTCTATTTATTGGTAACCCGGATTCTGATAGCTCGCTTTCGCCGAATCACTCATTTGCATACCATCCAGCTGCCCTTGCGGAATAGGCCGGATATAGTAAGTATTGGGAATGGCACGGGCAATAGTCGACACCGTATGATCGGTATAGCTGTTCCCATTACCAATGGTGTAAGAGGAAGCCAGCTGCGCCCAGGTTTGCGTACGCACCAGGTCATACCAGCGGTAGCCCTCGCCAAAATATTCGCGCGAACGCTCTGCCAGGATATAATTGATATCAATAGTAGCCGGCGTAGCAGCTATCATCGCAGCGCTGTTATCCTGTACCAAAGCTGCATTTCCATTGTGACTCCAGCGCCACTTGCCGGCACGGGCACGGAGAACATTGATCAGCCCCCTTGCAGTACCGTCATTGGCATATGTTCCGGTGATGGATGTTGTACTCGCACCCTTCACAGCCGCTTCAGCAGCAATAAAGAACAGCTCGGAGAATTTAGCAATATTCCAGGGCCGGATGCTGCCGGCATTCGGCTGACCCAGTCCACCGTTGTTGTCCGTACGATAAGGTCCCAATTTCCAGTTTCCCGGATAGATGATCCTGCTAAAAACACCAGGTTCTACCACAAAATCAGCCCTGCCAGGTAATACACCCGCCCCAACACTGCTTTTATAGACAGAATTGGAGTAATCGACACCTGTAGTATTCGCATCCAGGAAAGTCAGCACCGCAGATCCTTCCCCGATCGGCAGCCCGTTTGCATTATACAGCGTCGAATATTTCGCATTCAGACCGGCCTCATTCATATTACAACGATAGACTGTTGTAAACGTGCCGTCATACCGCGAATCGTTTGTTTTGTCGGCAAACGTATTGGTAAAAACAGGAATCGGCGGAGTCAGTTCGTACCAGGGACGCCCCAGATCCTGTACAGATGCCCGTTGAACAGAGTTTACAGCAGCACCAGTCCAGTTAGCCGTGGTAGAGCTGGTGATAGTGGGATAGTTCCATTGCTCCATCCAGCCGGCAAAATTATCAGGAGAGCCGCCGGTGGAATAGGAAGTGCTGGTAAGACCACCATATTGCGTTGAAAAAGTATGGTCAGCATACAACAGGATCTCGTTGTTACGATCATTCGTCGCCAGGTTAACATCATAGAAAGTCGCCTGCAACCCAAAAGACCCGGGGTTCATGATCGCAGCAGAAGCTAAATTATATGCCTGCTGATAATAATACTGGGCGTTATGACCAGCAGGATCGGTCCTGTCAGTCAGCGGATAGGTAGGAATACTATTGGGGTTTTCCAACCACCATCCGTATGTCAGATAAGCTTTTGCCAGATAAAGACGGGCAACGGTTTGGGTTACACCACCTGTCAGACGACCGGTAGCCGGCAGACTGCTTATCGCTGTATCCAGGTCGGGGAATATAGCCTTTGTATATACTTCAGGTACCGTATTGCGTGTAGAGATACGGATAGCAGAGGTATTGAACTTCAGTACACCCGTACCCAGATCCAGCGGCACTCCGCCAAAAGTTTGCACCAGCATAAAGTAATCAAACGCCCTAAAGAACCTCGCTTCCGCTATCAACGAAGCAGAGACACCCGCAGCCCCTCCATATTGGATAACACCGCTGGCCGTGTTGATATTGGGAAATACAGTGTTCCATAATACATCACTACGACTGGAGGCACCCGTAACCTGCCCCACACCGGAGAGATCCAGGTCTTTAAAATTCTGGTCGGCATTCTTGCCATAGGTTGCCTCATCCGTACCGCTTTGGCAGGCATCCAGGTAATATCCATTTCCATAGTAGGTACGCAGGTTGGCATACAACGCCGTTATCCCTCCCGTTACACCAGTCACGGTCTTGAAATAATCCGGTGTAAAAGTGCTGCGCGGCTCTTCATTCAATATCTTACTACACCCTGCCATCAACAGGATAAGCAATGCCGACCCTATAAAGTATTTGTTATATATCCGTTTCATTGTTATCGTTTTTAAAATGACAGATTCAGACCAATGATATAATTCTTCGTTGACGGCGTATTGGATCCTACCACGAGGAAACGGGTCGGGTACGTCGAAGTCACCGCCTGGTTTTGATTACCATAGGAGTTAGTCTCCGGGTCCATACCAGACTGTTTGTGGTAAGGCGAGAACAATACCATTGGATTTTGCGCCGTTGCATACACCCGCAGCCTTTCAAAACCAGCCCGCTTCATCCAGGCTTGTTTAAAGTTATAGCCCAGCGTTATAGTGCGTACTTTCAGATACGATGCATCGAAATAGCCCAGCGTGGTGCCGTACTTTGGATTGTTGCTGTTGACAGGACCCGCCGGATTGGGATATTTTGCGTTCGTGTGCGTGGGCGTCCAGTAGTCGATTTTTATATTTTCCCTGCGACCACTTTCCATGTTATAGTAGCCATTTGAGCCATACAAGGTGCTGATGATCGTACCACCGTCTTTGAATGCGCCGACGATCGTCAGATCAAGACCTTTATAGCCTACACGCGTATTAAAACCTCCTTCGAAATTAGGCTGGATATTCAACGGCTGCCGGTCAGCAGCGCCAATGGCTCTTGTCGGGGTACCATCAGCATTATAGGTTCCGGTATATTGCACTTTGATCATCCCCACAGTCCCTCCTGGTTCATATTTTTGTAAATTTGTATAGTCCTTATCATTTGCCTGCCAAAGACCAACGTTCTTATAGTCGTAGATGACATCGATAGGATGACCTACAAACCACCAGTTGGTCAGGTCCTGTGTAGATCCTGAAGCAAGAGAAAGCAGCTTATTCCGATTGGCATATATATTGACACCGGCTTCCCATGTCCATCCATTTTTGTCGTCTATTATCACTCCATTCAGCGAAAGTTCTATACCCTTGTTCTGGGTGTTACCAACATTTTGCAGGACAGAGCTTACACCCGCCGTTGGCGGAAGACTAACAGAAAGGAGTACATCATTTGTTTTCTGCGTGTAATATTCAACGGTACCCGTCAGGCG
>Ga0307510_10000903_pt1 | contig 31347 bp, 15 predicted proteins | sample 12_EM_MG_FD_207224 | JGI IMG/M metagenome (GOLD analysis project Ga0307510, IMG submission 207224) | Populus trichocarpa ectomycorrhiza microbial communities from riparian zone in the Pacific Northwest, United States - 12_EM | ecosystem: Host-associated > Plants > Roots > Unclassified | place... | reverse complement strand
ACCTTGTGCTTAATTTTTTTTATCAAATAAATGAGGATGGTGAGATTCGAACTCGAGACCACTTGGTCATCAAGGCTCTGATACCATGTCAAAGAACCATCTCAACCCAAAAGCTTAAGCTGTTAGGTAAGGTTTCAGAATATAATTTATATTATTCTCTAATTGTACTCCTCAGGAGACAGTGCAACAGAATTCAGTAAGCCAGAAAATCATAAACCAAATTCTACAGACAGTTTGTTTCGAATGATGCACTTCCCTCCTGTTAGCACTAAGCACATCTTTGCCTTCTCCAATTCCACCCCCAATTTCCAGCCCCAGTAGAGATAAAATATCATGGTCATAGAATCTGCAATATAGAACATTATGGAATTTTCTAATTGCCATAAAAAAAAAAAAAAAACCCATCTCAAGAGTAGGTCTGTTGATATATATTTTTTCTGAACAACATTAGGATTGCTGAATCTTGAATAAGAAAAGCATTTGCGCGCATGATGGTGCAGGCTGGTACAAGCTAAATCAATGAAAGATGATTTTCCTTTCCATAAACGACAGTAACTTAAGAACACTCGACTTTCTGTGAGTATTATCTTTCCCCTCTTTGTTCTGGCGTCAGCCCTCCTTTCCCACAACTAGGACAGCTCTTCAAGCCAAATCCTTGGCAATCAAAACATCTGAAACCATATTAAATTTCCTCAGAAACAGGTAAAAGAAAAAAATTTGAATGTAATATCCTTCATATAAATTGATAAGCAACTAATTAAGTTCTTCCAAAATAGGTGAAAACTTACTTCCAACGCTCGAAGATATTTCCATTCTTTTTATTTTTACCCGTTCCCTGGAGAGAAAAAAATCATTAGTTCTGCAGTATTTCAGATTAGACTAAAAAAGGCACATACATTTCAATGGGTTACAATTCAGAACTAATATCCCTCTAGAATTCATAATGAAATATTCTCTGACAGGAAAAGGGTAGCTAGGAGGTGTAGACAAAGTCACAATCAGGGCAACAAATCAGTGGAATTATTATTATTACTACTATTTTCGTTAAGAAAGAGTTAAATATTTGCAGCACAAACAGGGCAATTCGGAATATGCTCTGCCCTGGGGTTTTTACAAAATCAACTCCATGTATGAAAACACTGACAAGACACGTTGAAGGGACAATACCTTGCAGCCTGCACACTCCATTGCACCTTTGCCTCCACAAGTTTTACATCCGTTCAGAATCTGCAAGACACGTGATGAAGGATATTAAAGACGAGCAGTGTATGAATTTCTCCACATATGCATGGTCCAAGAAGCGTAGAGTCGTCACTCTTTTATTAGGGAAAGTGTGTAGAGTTATCACCCTTGATAAAATCATAAAAAACTGCCACTCTGGTCCCATTAATGCACACTGTCACAGCAGCTAAACAACAAATATACACCATTGCAATTTGCAATGAAACTTGAGTGCCAGTCAAATTGGTTATCCAGTGTGTTTTTATCTGATAATAATACTAATAATCATGGATTTGCCTCATTGGATCATAAAGAGCTCAAAAAGATCACCATAGGAATATATATCTTACCGAGTTGAGTGAAAATCCACCAGATTTTGCAGCAAAGACTGCAACTGTTCTCACTTTTTTCTCTTGACACATGTTACATGTTCTGGGACGAAACCCGGGATGGATTGTTAATGCGGGAGCACTGATCAAGTTATGGCCACACAAAAGATATAATTTGGTCATTGTTTTTTGCTTGATGAATCTAACAACGTTGCTCTTCCCCTGGGACTTAAAATGTGATCAGTTTATGGTCCTTGATGTTTGGTTGTGGTAAAGGGGGTGATACGATAGCAGGAAATTGCCAGAGCCACAAACTTTTTATGGGCCATTATCCTCTTTCTCATCTGGTCCACAGGTGCTTTAAAAGAAATGACTGGTTATTTATGTTATTGTATATGCTTTGAATCTCATATATTGGTTATATTTTATGTTGATTTTGTTTATATAAATATATTTAATTTTTAATAAAAATTTTATTTATTTTTAATATTTTTTAATGAATCTACGATTATAAAAATAAAGTTCTTAGGACAAAAATGTAAAAATATTTTGTAAAGAAAATTATAAAGTTATTATAATTATGAAATTACTATTATATTAAAGTATTGTTTCTAAATGTTCTTGATGAATGCTTTATTAAGATTAGATATTAATTAGAGTTGTTGAGAATTGAGATTGATATATATTATGTTCTTTTTTTATTAAAAAAAAAACAGTTGTTCTCATAAGTTAAGGCATAAAAAACACCTAAAACTAAGATATAGGTGCTTGTTAGATGACATATACGCTGAATTGATCCATATGAAAGTTTCATATGGAGAGATCACTTGTTGTTATGGAAAGGCTCATGTGATGTTTGTGTAAGTGATCCTTAGACATGATATCACTAAGTTATCTTATATAAAGAGTGTTATGTTTTGATTCTGCTACATGTTGTTTTAATCAAGAGTAACAAATGGACATATATTGAGTATAAAATGAATTATATAAAGATATTTAAGTAATTAAGAAATGATTTATCATTCTAAATAAATTAAAATATATATATTTAAAATATTCTTATATAGTATTGATTAGATGGTTTGGCCGAGCTAGCTGCGGTCATTTTTCAAAAAATAGCAGCATGCAAAAATGGTTATGGTTCTTGTAAGAACATGGTAGATTTGGAAGTTGAAATTGCAACGCAAAAGACAAATAGAAGATCGTTAGTGCATGATGCGGCCACTTTGGTAATTAGAAAAGATATATAAACAACATGATTGTGTGTCCTTGCACTACAAAAAAAGGACGAAAGTGATAAAATCCAATACAAAAGGTATAAACAAAAGCATATGCAAATAAAGAAAGGGGCTCCCAGCTTCTTTAGCAAAAGTGCCTATAGAGCTGCCATCGATTGAGTAGGAGCTCGAACACATAGTGCTGGTTGTAATTATCATACACATGGTGGTCTGGAATCAGTTATCCTGCATCATAGAAACAGTCCAAGTTACGCATAGAAAAGCATCATCTAAAATCGAAAGGCCAAATATCTGAAGGCATAGATATATTTATGAAAGGTATATTTGTGCTGGAAACATAACATCTGAAGCATGAACATTGCATTAAGTGGGAGGTATTTGTTTTAGACGCAGATCATGTTATATTGGCAATGACAAAATGTCTTCACCCAAAATTTGATGGAAAGGAAAAAACTGATGTATAATAAGCTGCCTAAACGATGTTGTTTGTAAATTAATCTGTTGAGAAAGTAAATGTAAGCATACTGTGAGGTGTTAAAGAAGCGCCATACAGCCTTTTACAGGAAATGAAATCAGAGAAGCTGATTATTGGAAGAAGAATAACTGAAAAAGTTCAGATTAAGCTGCATAAAGCTGAAGAAAGAAAGCATTTTTTGAAGGGAAAAAAATGGGTGAAATACATGATCAAAACAAAGAAATTATGAGAGAAAAATTCTTCTTTTTGCTTTTATAATAAAGAAAAATGCTAATATTGACGGCATTAAAATATAAAGATTTAAGATTTCCAAGTCTTTAAAATCATGACAATCTTGGAACAATAAATGGCAAGAAAGTGGGCAACTTTATACATGGGCATAGTTAAAAGATGAAGAAGATAATAAAGGGATGGGAAGTTGTGGCAGTGCAAAGGGAGCTTGAAGAAGAAAGACACCTTTGTAGTAGAACGCAAAACAGCATGCATTTGTGAACAAAGCTTAGATAAACCTAAATAAATCATGTGGCAGCACAAAGAAAGGAAGCATGGGATTGTAGAGAGTTTTGACAGAGGCTGGGGAGTCTGTGCCTGTATTTATTCATGTTTTATATGAACTTTTCTAAGAACAAATATCAATTGTTTTTTTGTCAGCAATAAAAATTGAAGTGCTTTATTATTTTCATTCCGAAGACCCAGCAAATTTTCTGGGTAGCTTTGGGTGATAAAGCCAGGCTAAACGCAACAGGAATTTTAAATATAGAAAGTTATCACGACTGTCTTTCCCATAATGAGTAAGCTGTCAATGTGGCCATTATTCTTGGTAAGAAGTTAAGAACTCATTCATTGTCATGTTCATTTTAAGAATCATGGTTTAATGTTTAGCAAGCAATCAGTGGTAGAGTTTTTATATTATTTTCTAAAATTTATTATTCTCATATTTTTCCTAGGTGCTTGAAGATGATGATTTCATGATTTTTTTTATTTTTTAGTTGAAACTTGCTTGCTTTCACGATGATGATAAGTTTTTGCTTTGAAAACAATGCTTCTCATTAAAATACATGTTTTTGTTAAAATAAAAGGAAATGCATGAATAAAAAAATTGGGTTTTTGAACAGTGTTCCGTTTTTAAGATAGCTATAAATAGATTTTGGAGACTTGCCATAAACGAACCCTTCTTTTATCGTTTCCGAATTCCCACTCTCCCCTCCTCTGACTGCTAAGCTCAAAACAAACACCTCCATGGCGATTTAGCAAGTCAGCCGTCTCCATTTCTTAAACTCCTAAACTACCCCTCCGCCATTTCCATGGCGAAATCGGATAATTCGAAATCGAAACTCCCTCCTTACGTCGATTCCTCTGCCAATTTCCAACTTTCCAACGACCCCAATTCGTACTCGCTCGAGAAATTTAGACTCTACGAGACTAGACAAGTAACAAAATTGAATCATTCTTTTATCTCTTTTGATTTGAAATTTTTGCTTGGATTTTGGAATTTGAAGATTAAATTAGAAAACGGTAGAATTTTTTAGATTTTTAGTATTTAGGGTTTCGTGTAATGGCGGTTTCAATTGATTTGAATTGATTGATGGTTGATATTTAAACTTCTTGAATCTTTAGTTTAATTAAGAATTTCATTGTTTTCGGAAGAAATTAAAACATAACTAATAAAAATATTCTTGATTCCTCTTAATCAGAGACTTTATCTAGTCGGGAGTGACAGGAAGAGGAAATTGTTTCGGGTATTGAAGATTGATCGATCAGAGCCGTCTGATCTCAATATTAGTGAAGATCTAGTTGTTTATTCTCCACAAGAAATAAACAACTTGCTTCAGCGAATAGCTGAAGGGAATCGTGCCACTGGGGGGCTAAACTTTGTAGTGAAGGCTTATGGGATTGCAGGTTAGTGTTGGTTGACCAATTCTTGTTTGTGTATTTTTATGTTTTTGATGCGTGGACTTCTTTGTGACAGTGGTTTTACTTGTTTTGTTCTTTTGGTGTTTTTTTTAAGGTTGCATTAAGTTTCTGGAGTCTTATTATTTGATTCTAGTAACAAAGCGTCGGCAAATAGGATTTATTTGTGGTCATGTGATATATGGCATAGACGAGAGCCAATTGATTACCATTCCGCATGTATCAGTTCAAACTGATTTGGCTCATTCTAAAGCTGAGATAAGGTATTTAATTTCCTTTGCATGCTCCTGATTGATTGCTTTGTGCCCCCAGCCCTGCCCCTATCTCGCTTTATGTGGGGTTGCATACAATTTTATCGTTTTGCTGATACGCACTGCTGTCTACTTGTGCCTTTTCATTTCTTCATCTAGAATTAAAGGCTTCATGATTTCTGGAAATTAACATCAGAAACACACTCACACACGCATTCTCTTCTTGATTTGTCCTTCTCTGTCCGTTCTCTATATTATGACAATATGGTTATTCACTTACTCCACCCCATCCGCCCATTTGTTTGTGTGTGTGTTATGTGGTAATTATCACCCCTTATTTGCAGCTTCTCCTGCCTACTTCACCAGAAAGGTAAAACAGTTTTTATGGAAATAAATTCTTATTTCACATTCACGCTTCAGATGATATCAGTGACTAATGATAAAACCAGCTTTACTGGTGGCTTTTTACATGATTGCAGAATTTTTAAGCTCATAGACAACATTATGTGGGAAATTTGTTGGGCATTGTTGCCATTATCATTAAGAAAAGATGCCTTTTGGCATGACTCAAAAAATCAATTTCTAGCTTGAAATGAAGAACTTATTAGGCATGTATTTTAAAATTACAAAAAAAAATAATATTATAGAAGCTTTTTAGACTCTTTGTCCAATTCAATATGGGAAGTGCTAATTTAATGTGAAATCTGAGAGAATCTTATAAGGACAATTTGTCCAAATCAGTAGTGGAAAGTGCTAGTTTGTATTACTTTATACTGCTTAGTACATAGAGTCCCTTTCTCTAGCCTCTCCTCCCGTAGCATCAATCTTTAATGTTTCTTATGAATGAAAAATGGTTCCTGTTTTCTTAATCCTAACGAGCAAGCATCGTGTTTATGGCTGGAAAAGTGAGAGATCATGTAGTAAAATACTTGTTTAGAGGAATAAAATAGCCTTGAAATTGCCGAAGATATTTCTAACCTTGTAAGTGGGAAATGTACAAGAGGATCCCTAATCAAGAATAATCAATTTGCAATTCTCAAAGCACTTAATAACATTCAAGAAGGAAAAGAAGTGACTAGGAGAACAAGAAATCCCCTGAAAGAAAACACAAACATGCATTCCATTTCCTTATTTATTACTATCTAGTGAATACAGAGCACAAATGATGTGCGGACTTTGTAGTTATATCTTTCTTGTTTCATTTTAAATTATTTCTTCTTTTATCAAAAGGGAAAAAAATCTATAGTTGAGAGAATATTGACATGCATATCATTTTAAATTATTTGTTTGATTGAGAGCAGTGCTTTTGGGCTTCTATATGTATGTATGCATGGATGCATGTATATATGTTAAAACAGCATAAAATATGAATGTTCTTAGAGATGGAAATAAAGAGGATGAAGAATTTTATTGAAAGGAAAAGGAAGGGCAAAAGAGTAAACACAATCTACTTCAAGAGCATAAAACCTGTTTTTCATTATATATTTTTGAAGCTTTGAGGTATTTCCTTTCAGTCTTATCTAGTACTGTTAGATTTCTTTCATCCCTTGTCTAGCATGAGTCTGATTTTTAGTTTCTGAATAGTTCTTCTATCTATTGCCTCAAATGCAGGTACAAAAAGCTATTATCTAGTGTAGATTTGACTAAAGATTTTTTCTTTAGCTATACATATCCTGTGATGCAAAGCTTGCAAAAGAATGTGATATCAAATGGTGAAGATAGGATGCCATATGATAACATATTTGTGTGGAATGCATATCTAACACAAGCTATTCGGTCTAGATGTGGTAATACTATGTGGACAATAGCATTAGTGCATGGAAATTTTAAGCAGGTATGCAATTCTTTTTATATGTTGCATCTCTAATTAATCTGTCAATGATCATGTGTCATGCTAAATAATTTACACAAATTTTATGCATCAATATATCCTTGTTGTAATCCTGCAGATGCTTTTTTGAGATAATTTATTTTTTAACATGCTATTGCTCTATTTTTGTGTTTTCTTTTAAGTTGTACTTCTTTCTACCATGCACACAACAGTATTATATGCTTGTCAATTAATTTGGTTTGATATTCTGTATTTCAAGAAAATTTTTTACCATGATTCAAAACCAATTTCAGATGTTATGTAATTCTTTCTGGCTAAAATTGGAAGCATCACTATTACTTAATAGAAAGGGGTAAATTTTAGAAGATTTGGAGATGCTTGGAATATAATTTGTGAAGAACTGTAGCACAAATGACAAATATGCACACATCTTTACCATATTCTTGCTGATTATTTGTTTGATATCCACTATATTAAGAAACAATATGGCCATGGTTCAAATATAATTTTAGATGTAATGTAGTTTGTGCTAGGCAAGCATTACTAGTACTTAATGGAAATGGAGTATGAATTTGGGTAAATTTTGGAAGATTTGGAGAATGCTTGGGACATACTTTTTGAAGAACTCTAGCCCAAATGACAAATTTTATAATTTGTTTCTTAATAACAACTTCATTTCTGTGGTTGAATCTGAGTTATCAGGTCTGCTATATCCCTTGCTGCTTTACCTCATATGATTTTGATTTTTGGAAGTAGGACACATATCTTGATAATTTGGGTTTTGTTTCTAAATACATAGTTATTTTATAGAAATACATTCATCCAACGTGATTTCTTGATAATAGCTTATGAATTTATTGTTGTTGAGTGTAATGCGTATTAAGCAATTCAACCAATTCTACTATACTTAATCATGGCAGATCAGGTTGTCAATCTTTGGGAGAGGCTTCAGTGTTTCACTGGTTTCCAGACGCTCTCGACATTTTGCCGGTCCCCGGTATGTTTTGGTTTGAAAAAGTTTGTCTATGTGTAAGGCTCAGTTGCATCTTGAAGTCTCATGTTTTACTAGCATAATAAATGGGTTTATGTCACTGGATTCTGCCCATAGGCTTCCAAGCTTTTATTGTGACTTTCTCTCTCTCTCTCTCTCTCTCACACACTCACAAGTCCATGCGTGTGGGAAGTAGACAATATATATGTTTGTCTGTGTGTGTATTGTTCTTATGTTAAAATTTCAACATCTTGACGATCTATTTGGATTGAACATAAAATAATCATGGGGGATCTGACTGCTGAAATTTAAAAGCCAGGAATTAAACTGACAGTGGTCCCAAAATTAGAGGATCCTGTTGTAATTTTATTGAGAGCATATTCAGAGAGATCCCAACGAGTTGGGGATTGAGGCTTAGTTTCTATTGTTGTTGGTGTACATTTAGAGATACGTATGTTGATAATTTACTGGTTCATAAGTTTACAATGAGCTAAGTTGGGGAAAGTACCTAATTACCAATAAGAAGCTGCCTTCGGATTGTGTTGAAGTTGATTTTGATGTGGTCATTTTAGGAGATTAGATGTGACAGAGTGAAGGCTAATGGTCTTTTTTTCCTTTGATATTAGGGATTGAAATTGCTTGTTTGGGTCTTGACTGAAAATGATTGGTTGGGTAGCGCTTCTCTCTCTCTCTCTCTCTCTCTCTAAGACAATTCCTTGGTTAGTCATGCCTCCACCTCTCAAATAAATAAATGGCGAAATTCTTCACAAGACAGATGGGAACTGCAGCTAACAAGTGTGACAAGTTGACATCTCCCCCACAAATGCGTGTAATGTTTATTTTGTGCATGCAAACCACTCTATCTTGATAATCCTAGATTGATTGATCTCTCTCTCTTTTTTTCATCTTAATTTCAGTACAAACCACTCTTAAACCACTAATTATGTTAAGTATCATTGATGGAACCTAGGGAATGGCTGAGGATAATAATTGCAAGTTATGTATTCTATTATTTATCTATTTTTGAGGATGTATATGCTCCAGAAAATAACTAAGTCTCACATCATTTAAAAACAAATCTAAAAGAAGTTACCTCTATAATAAAATGGCTGAGCCCTCCCTTTCAACAGACACATGGGCAGAGGAATTAAAAAACCACAAGTGTAATTGTCTTGACAATTTTGTTTGGCTGCCACCCTTAGTAGTTCCTGGTGAACCTGTTAAATTGGTCGCCTTTATTAGTTCATGGTCAACCTTTTAAAATTGGTCTGGGTTGGTCAGGTTGGCAGTCCAAACACCTGGCTCAGCCAGTATTTGACTGGGTTTGTCTAAGGGTTTCTCTCATAGATGAACTTTAATTAAAGCCTGTTCATGGGAATTCTGGTTGAGCTGATTTGATTCTTACAACTTTTCTTCATTTGCCTTCTTATGTTTTAAGTGTAGAGATTGAATAATGAGACTCATATCCGTATTATAATCTACATATTGTGGTCTGTGTTAATGTAGTCATCTGCCATTACATTGTGATGGGTATTATTTGAATGATTGTGATGGCCTGTGGGAAACCAGAGCTTTTCATTTGTTTTGTGTCCTCATTTTCTTTGAAGTTATATCTACTTATTTCAGAGGAGTGTGCTGAAACACTGTAAAATCTATTTTTAAATTTAAGACAAACCTTTTGTAATAACTTTATGTTAATTGAGTGCAGTTACTTGAAAAGAGGGGTTAATGATATGGGAAGAGTTGCAAATGATGTTGAAACTGAGCAAATTGTCCTTGATGAAGATGCTGGATGTTGCAATGGGAAAATGAGTTCTGTTGTGCAGATGCGTGGTTCGATTCCCCTTTTCTGGTCACAAGAAGCTTCACAATTAAGTCCTAAACCTGATATAATCTGTAAGGCCATTGATTCAACACATTTGATTAGTTTATTGTTGGGTCTTGCAGTGATGTAGATCAATTAGCATTTATCTTCATATAAAGAAGACTTCTGATATTTATTTCCCTATCTATATCAGTGCAAAAGTATGATCCTACCTACCAGGCGACGAAATTGCATTTTGAAGACTTGGTGAAGAGATACGGCAGTCCCATAATAGTGCTTAATTTGATAAAGGTTGTTTTCAAATTCATTTTTGTGCTTAATATATTCAAGGCTTTTTTAGAGCCTGTTAACAGGTTGTTGTATAGATCTTGCATTATCTTACTTTATGCAATTGAATAATTATTGCACTTGATTTAATCTACAAAGGAATGCATGGGATTAGAGTTCGTTTTCTTGTTTTTATAATATTTAGTTGCCCCTGGCAGTTTCTTTTGTATAAGTGTGCGTGTTTTTATAGTATTTCTGATTGTTCTTTACAGGACTTTAAAGAAATGCAGCTTTATCAACTAGAATGTCATTAAATGGCTGTCTTGCATTTTCTTCATGTTTTATCTATACCAACAAGGGCATTAATAAATGGTGACCCAAGTTTGTTATTTCATTCCTGAAATGGAAATATATATTAAAATGGTGAGTGCTTATTTCCACACTTGATTATATATCAAAATTAGCAAAAGCTTATTGATTTAAGCGTTAATATTTCAGAGGAGAATGCAATGATGTGTCTGTTTAAATAATCCTTTTAAAATATATTGTCTTTCCATCATACTTCTCTCACTCTTGGATAAAGCAGATGAACGTGGCATGTCCTTGTTAACTGGCTCTCACTTTCTCCCTAGGAAGTGTCAGTTTATGGAGGATCTTGAAGTTATGGAAACCATTTCCAGATCTGTTGTAGTTTCTGGGATAATTATGAATTATAGTAAGCCTTATCAAAATTAATATTCAGCTTTCACACATGGACAAATTTATTTATCAGTGACATTCTCTTGTTTAATCTTTCAGTGCTTTATCTAATTTTAGAAGTTTTCTTCTATCAAACATGCTTACCACATATTGGAAGTCTTTTCTAATGTTTATGTCATCCTGAATTCATTTAAATGCTCAAATGCAGACTGTTGAAAAAAGGCCTAGAGAAATGATGCTAAGGCGTGAGTTTGCCAGTGCAGCTGGGTATCTGAACACAATTCTCCCGGAAGAAAAACAACTTCAGTTTATCCATTGGGACTTTCACAAGTTTGCGAAGAGGTAGACATCTGTTTCTTTTCACATCAACAGCTATTTTATAATTAATAACCACCTTGAACTGATTTTTTTTTATTGCTGTTTCCAAAGCAAGTCTGCCAATGTTTTGGCTGTTTTAGGTGCTGTGGCAAGTCAAGCACTTGATTTGACTGGTTTTTACTATAGTGGTAAACCTCACACAGTTAAGAGGAGAGCCGACCACCTTAGTCGAACAAGCACCGGAAGGTATTCCAGTTTCTTTAGTTGAATTTATTTAATTACTTAAAACTTTCACGTTACTTTATGATTAGGACTCTTCATGTAACCTTCAATCCTAGATCTCCTGGGTATAAAGTTTGCCAATGCTTGATATTCCTTTTTGTTGAGATTCTGGGTCATCCATCTTTCCCCTTTTATTTTGGTTTTTGAAAAGTTTTCGCAGACCTTGGCTTATGAAGGATTAGTAGGAATTTGTTGCCCAAAAAAAGACAAAAAAACAAGAAACATTCAAGGTGGGATAAGCCATGTTGCGGATAAGTAATTGAAGGTCATTAAACTTCACGATTAGTGCACAATATGAAGATTTTGAAGCAGCTTTATCATTATAATGTCATACTTTAAGATCATGTACTGTGGTGGATTGTGGGATTTTCATTATTTATAATCATTACAAACAATGGCCGTTAAAATATATGTCCATTACATTTGTAAAAAAAAAGTACTATAATCAATTATAAGCATGGTAACCTTGGACATTAAGAAGCCTTGAAAGTAGAAAGCTTTCTTTTTGTGCTTGTAAGTTCTGCAATCCAGTGACGTCTTCTTCCCATTTTGTAATTTAGTCTCTCTGTTGCAGAAAAGCATAAAGCTTGGCCATCTTTTTTCTGTCAAGGCTGTTTGCCTTGACAGAAATGAAAATAGGTAGACTGGATTTTGTATTTAGTTGATTTTATTCTCTACAGGGATGCTTCTCTTAGACATCTAAGAGCTAGTTCAGGAGATCTTGCAAGGATTGGAAGTAATAATGAAAATCTAAATTCTATGACTAATCGGGATAGAGAGAGTGATTCTAGTCAACTGAAAAAACAAGACAAGGTTGGTGCTGAAGGACCAAGTTTTCAAAGTGGAGTTCTACGTACCAACTGCATTGACTGCTTGGATCGTACAAATGTTGCCCAGTATGCTTATGGTCTAGCAGCTTTTGGACGCCAACTTCTTGCAATGGGTCTGACGGACATGCCCAAAGTTGATCCTGATAGTACCATTGCTGCTGCTCTTATGGATATGTATCAAAGTATGGGGGATGCTCTTGCCCAGCAATATGGTGGCTCTGCTGCTCATAACACTGTATGTTTTCTCTTGAATAACTTAGTTTTTTTATGATTTAATTTTCTCATAACTGCGGTCATCATATCAAAACCTGATCTTTTGTTTTAGGTGTTCCCTGAGAGGCAGGGAAAGTGGAAAGCTACAACTCAATCCAGGGAGTTTATTAAGTCTATCAAGCGATACTACAGCAATACATACACCGATGGTGAAAAGCAAGATGCAATAAATCTGTAATAGATCTTTCCATCATGCTTTCTACTTGATTTGAGTGCATGGTTACTTTCTTTATAGCTAAGCAAACAAGGTGAATTTTCAGTGCCTGAGAATATATGCTTTTTAAATATAACGCAATTTTTATTTTCAAGGTGTTATCACTAGTACTTGATTATGGAGACTCTATATGGTAAGTGGGCATGTAAACTTTTGTAAAGATAACAAAAGGTACTTCATTATGGTTTTTATTGCTCAAACACACTTAATTTTTTTATTTTTTTTTTATTGTTGAGTAATTAGTGTTTTGCCTGCAAATATGAATCATATTCTATTTGAAATGTTTCCTCTTTGGAATAGCTTCTCTTCTTAATACTTGTTATTTTGTAGTTGTGGACTCTTGTTTTAATAAGTTAAATACTTCATACGTGGGGATAAGAGAAATAAATCTAACACATTAAAGCGAAAAAATTGACTGAATTCTTGGAATACGAAAACCACTAATAGGTTGTTACATTTAACCAAAAATCTAACACAAAAAGCAAGATCTATATTCCATGTTTTATTAGCGAAGTAATACTTTGATATTGGTTATATTTGTATATGATCAAAAAATATTTTGCTCAGATTTTTTGTGATTAATACTATTTTGTCGTGCATTATACATGCACAATAGCTTTCTTTCCTTAAGTGTGTTCTCAAATTACAATGTCTGCTGCTTTCCAGATTTCTTGGTTACTTCCAACCACAGGAAGGGAAATCTCCTCTTTGGGAGTTGGATTCAGACTACTATCTTCATGTCTATGGGAATGCAATAGGAGAAGTAGATTCCCCCTTTCCAGATAATTGGTAAATTAAAAAAATCAGTGTTGGTTTTGTTCAAATTCAGCACATATATGCATACTCAACCAGAAGGCTCTATTTTATCAACTTCTGATTATTTTACTGCATCTTTCTTTTGCAGCAATTCAGAAACCAATGCTAAGCCTGTAGGAGTTGGAATAACTCTTGCCCCTATTCCAGCTTGCAGGGAGGACTTTTCAAGAATGAAGTTGACATCATTTGATAAATTGATTGACCGGACATGTAGTGCTATAAAGAATGTAAGACTTTGTAGAGAACCTGATCACAGACCAGGTGGCAGTACAGGAAATTCAGGTGTGGCTCCTGATGCGGTGTAAGTTTTCCCTTAACTGGAGCTGTAACTTACGGCCTGATTATGTCATTTTTCTCTCAGCTGCGTGCATTTGTGGGCACACATCTGCTCTTGCCCTGATGTGCACACATTTTTTGTGCTTGGTTCAGCTTTCTAAAATCATCAGTTGTCAGTGTTTCTGATGCTTCAAACTATCCAGGATGTTCTGTGCCTCACATTACAGTTACAAATTTGATGTATTTCCTTATTGCAGCACTGTCTATACTGCATTAGACAGGAATCTTTCTGCTTGTTTCCCTTAGCCCTTTTAGAGTAGTGAAAACATGGCTGTTTGCATTTCCTTCATGGTTTATTGGTTTGTTTTCTCCTGTCTACCCCTTGGCAGGTTTGGTACTGGGACATAAAATGATTTGAAAATGTGAAGAGAGAAAGGAATATCAGGATTTATTGAGGGATACTGAATTTCAAAAACATACAAAACAAAGAAAGCAAATTGAGGATTTTTCAGTGTTATGCTTAGCTTGGAATTGGAGAAAGTAACAAACTGATGTTGTTTATGCTGATTTAAGTCTTTATCCTTCAGACCCCAAGTGTATTTGCGTTAGAGAAAATTCTAAAAATGGTCTATAGATCATAAAGTTCTTTCATATTTTTGTTCCTAGTTGTAATTTTGATTGGCACTGGCCTCTTGCCTGCTCTAAAATGGGTTGCTTGGGGCATAAAGTCTGGAAGATGTAGTACTCGTTATCTTTTGCAAATGCTATCTATATTCACTGAACATGTGTTTTTTGCAGTGAAATACAGCTCAAAACCCCAAATTGGCTTTTTGGCCAGAAAAAGTATGAAGAGAGTGGAAGTGCCTCCAAGGCTGTTAAAAGTGAAATTGAAAATGGAGTTTCTTGTAAAGAGATTGATGTTGATGGTTATTCGGAATTAAATTTGCTTTCTTCTGTTGATGATAACAATGAAGAGGATATCTTCCGAAGGTACATTTTATATATTGTCTCCCCATTTCTCAGAGAGAACACCTTGCTCGTGACCTTATTTCCTGCAATGCAATGCTTCCCAAGTTGGCTTGATATGAGTCAAAGTTTAGCTCTATTAATGGCTTATGATTGAAGCAAGAGTCTAAACACCTGCATAAATTTTTTAATAATGTTCCTTGATTAAGAATGTTAATCCATTCAGCAACTATATTCATTGAATAGAAAATGCATGCTAATCGGGAAGCTGCAATTTCTATGATTTGTACCCTCTTTTTGTTTAATTTCCCTTTTGTTTGTGGCAACTCAAGTGTCAAGTTGTTTTTTTTGTTTCTAGGTACCTTGCAATGACCTCAGTTGATGAAGCCAGCGGTTGTTATGGTGGTACCCTAGTACTAGGTGATCCAGATGAAAGCAGTGAGATATATAAACATTATACTGAATTATGCCAGGTAAATTGATTTATAAGCTCTTTGATGAAGCACGCTTGAGAGTACTTGGCAAATAGGACAGGCTAGGCTTTTTTTTTTCACAAGTAGCACCGGTGGAAATTGCAACCTGATGAATATTTATATATCAGAAGGAAAGGGTCTTTATTTTCTAGTGAACTGGACACCTTTTAACGAACAGTATGTGTTAACAGGGGCCAGCTATGGAACCCTTTGAGCATGATCTGGACAAGGAGAAACACTATGCCAATGCTCTACGCATGAGCACAATCGATGTTGTAGATGATTCTGGTGTTGAAGCAGAGATGGAAGCTGCCCGCATGGATTACGAACGCATTGGTGCTGATCTTGGAATTTTACCACTGTCATGCAAGTCCTTCGCCACAGATCCAAGTTGGTTGACAAGATGGATTATTGGGGAAGAGAAGACAGCAACGGCCTAAAGTCTCTGCCTTTGCATGCGTGATATGACTGTTGTGAGCACACAGAAGTTTCTTGTTCTCAGAAAAAAGGTAAATAATTGTTTATACAGAAAAACAAAAAAGAAGCAAAGTATATAGTCGTTTGTTAAAATATGCAAGTGGTAAAAGAATGCTATCTTGATTGGGGCAAGAAACTCATCTTTGTATATGTAGCCTTAACATGTACATTCTCTTGAGAGGAAAATTCAATCGACTGCAAATTCACTGTTGCGTGTGTCCAATAAAACTCTCCCTTGTCAGTACATATCTCAGAGAATGCATTGCTCTTTCCCTTGTGCAAAATGGCATTTACAAATACTATTAGTCACTCTTAGTGTTTGAATGAAGGTGGACATCATTTCATGCCTGTTATTGCCAGAGAAAACCCATGCCTCCGTTGCCTGACAAGACCACAGAAATTAAGCTTATGAAAGTATAAGGCTCTATAATGATGTGAATCCAGCAAAAACTCAGATGAAGATCTTATTCTGACTCGGAAGACCAGAATCTTAGTTGGGATTTCTTCTCTTTATGTATGCTTTTGATGACATGATAAGTTGGCAATCTTTGTTTTAGTTTGCCGTTCCTATAGACAGTTTTCAGGTGTGCTTGAAATATGTTTAATTTGCACGTGTTGCTCTTGTTCAATGATAAAATGTCAAGTTATAAATCTTCGGATAACTATGGAGCTCAGATCATCCGGGGCACATCAACCTCATCTTGCTATACGAATGAATGGAAGATCTTGGTAATATAACTATAATTTTTGTTTTGGACGTAGAAACATATTATAAATTTCTTTATATATATATATATATAAGCTCTTGATCAGATTTATTCCGTGAGTGTGTTTTGAAAAGATATCAGGGGGGATCAAGGACCGCTTTTGAGGAAGTTGAAGGAGAAGCTCCTGAGTTCGGACCGGTCGGAACCTCTCTTTCGCCCCCATTGTGAGTTTCCAATGATGTTTCAGGGTTAGGACCTGTCAGAACCTTTCTCATTTTAGTAACACAGACTTTCGGTGAAAACATTGTTTCATTTCCTTCCTTTTTGTTTCAAAAGTTTCCTGTTTTTCATTCTATATCATAAAAGACGATCCAGCATTTTCCAAAATCTAATGATCCCTTTCGCAAGACAAGAAAGCCAACTGCTTGCTAAATAAAAACAAAAACACAATGGTGTAAAATCAAATAATAATCCAGCATTGATAGACAGTTGATTCTTCATTGCTTCCCTGGCCTTTATCAGTCCGATTGGTTTCCTTTCTGTGCTTGCTTTTTATTTTTGAATTCCCTCATATATTACTGAAAATTGCAATAATTTAACTGAAAATTTTACTAGATTGCTTTATATATATTATGATAAATTATCTTTATTAATCAAGTCATCTTTATTAGTGCACATATTAAATGATATAGTTTTAAAATGTTAAATGTCTAGATAACTAAACATTTGTTAAAAAAAAATGTTAAATTTATTTTGATTGGCCCACATATAAAAGAAAATAACTAATAAATTATTATGTTGATTAGAGCATGTATAAGGAACAGAAAATCAATGGATCAACCCTATTATTTTTATTTGACAATAACATTTGAATGGTCTGAAAAGTTAGGAAGAGAACAAACCTAAAAAGGCAAGCCTCCTTAACCACAAAGACAACTCCTAAAGCTATCAATTATCCCTATGAAAATATATAGGAAAAAAAAAATTATATATATATAGGCCAAATTGAGTTTTAAGAAACACACATTAAATCTTGCTAAGTTCTATGAATTTTTTTTTTTTAGAGTTTCTAGGTATTTGTTTTTTATTCTAATGCTTCCATGTAGAATATATGAGGTTGTTTTTTAATTGATAATAAAAAAAATATCAAGATTAAACAAATTACTATTACTATTTGATTAAAGAATTATTTTTAAACATAGCTAGGTTATCTATATATTATTTTAAAACTTAAAATTTTATTATATAAATAGATTAGAATTTGCTTTAGTTCTCCCTTATAGGTTGTTGTAGACATAATTTTAAGCACATGAAATTAAAATATGCACACGTGTTAAAATATTTTATTTTATTAAATTATATGACTAAGTATAATCTCTATTTAAAATATTCATACAAAAAAAAAATCATATGATTCTTCCTTGATTTATTTATGAAATCAAACCAACATTTGTGCTTCGTAAAAACACGAATTTATACATGTATTGCATAGCGAGATTTAATGGTTTGAAGAGTACCTTTAATTTGTCTTCAAAGTGTTGTTGAAGAACTTTTATGGGTCGCTTATGTAAGATCCCACATCGGTGGGTTAGGATTTGGTAGCTGACCTTATTAGTAGTGTTGGTTGTTGACTTGTCAGACGTGTTTTGGGGTCATGCGTGGCTGCCAAAAACAAATATGTGAGGCTCATAGGCCAAAACGGACAATATCTTACTAGTGGGGTGGGGTGTACAGTTTGGTATCAAAGCCCGGCTCACTGGTTGTTCGGTGGTGCCGACGAGGACGTTGAGCTCCTTAAGAAGGGTGGATTGTAATATCCCACATCGACGGGTGAGGACTTGAGAGAGGGCCTTATATAAGCATGCTCACCTTAACTAGTAATACGCAATTTGGGGTCATGCGTGGTTGCCAAGAACAAATCCGTGAGGCTCGTGGGCCAAAGCGAACAATATCTTACTAATGGAATGGGGTGTTACAGTTTGGTATCAGGCCAATGTAACACCCCACCCCACTAGCAAGATATTGTCCGTTTTGGCCCACGTGCCTCGCGAATTTGTTCTTGACAGCCACTAGGGCTGAGCATTTTCGGTTCGGTCCGGTTTTGGACCAAAATAAACAATCAAACCGAAATTTTTTTTAGTTTTTGAACCGAACCGAAAACCGGTTCAAACCGATTAATTTTGGTTCGGTTCGGTTTGGTTTTTTTCCCTTCCAAACCGGTTCAAACCGAAATTATTCCAGTTGCAAACAAAATTTATTCACATTCCCAAAAAAATCCCTACAATTTTTCTCATCATCTCCATTTATTTCTGCTATTGTGTAGCCACAAGTAGTGGGGAGCACAACCTAGAGGAGCCAAGCCCATGACCACTACTTTTCTAACATCAACATTGTACAAGCATGATTACAGATCTCACTGTGTTGTCAAACCAGAGGCCGCAGACTTCTCTTTGTCCAATCATTACCTTTGATAAAGTCCCAGAGCCTATTCTTGCAAACAACCTTTTATCCTAACTGCGCATTTGAAGCTTCTTCTATCAAAGAGCTTGGGCATCTTTCGATGAGTAGGTCCGGAAAGAGAGTAAGCCTGTAACTTTAGGTTGCAGAGAGTAAAGGGAGGAGAGAAAAATCAAAGAGAAAAGATGCAGAGAGAGGGGAGAGATATGCAGAAAGCAAAGGGAGGGGGGTGGGGGGGGCTGAATGTTACTTTAGGGTTAGAAAACGTCATATTTATACTTGTTTTTTTTTAAGTGCTGGTTGGTTGAACCGGTTCAGTTCGGTTCAATCGGTTTCAGACTTTAGAAACCGAATCGAACCGGAATTTTTTTGTGATTTTTTAATCGGTTAATTCTGTTTTTTTTCGGTTCCGTTTTTTCGGTTATTTTTTTTCGGTTTTCTCGGTTTAATCGGTTTATCGGTTTTTTTGCTCACCCCTAACAGTCACGCATGGCTTCAAAATGTGTTTTACTAGTCAAGGTGAGCATGCTCATATAAGCCTCTCCAAGCCGTCGAGTTGATCAACGACAAAGACTTTTCAAAGTCAAAGTATACCTACATCTATCTCTGAGATCTAAGAGATCCCACATCGGTGGGTGAGGATTTGGTAGCTAGCTTTATTAGTAGTGCTGGTTGTTGACTTGTCAGACGCGTTTTGGGATCATGCGTGGCTACCAAGAACAAATCTATAATGACGGTAAGGCCCAAAACGGACGATATCTGGCAGGTTGGGCTGGGCTGTGACAACTTAGGCTTAATCTAACATAATTTCATTCTTTGTAGACTTCAAACGTAGATAAACAAGGCTTGAAAGCTTCTTTTCTTAAAAAGCTTATCTTGAAAAATAAAATATTGTTGAAGAATTCTTATGAAATGTTTAAATTTGATCCAATAAAATTTTATTTTTTGTAGATTTTAAATGTGTATAAAAGAGACCTGAGAGTTTTTAAAAGAATTTTGTTACTTGAAAATTTTGTATTTAAAATATTTTTTTTATAGACTTTGTTATTAATGTTACATCTTATTTTAAAAGTCTTGTAGTCCGTAATCCATTAATGGAATGATGAACTTCAATGAAAAATTTTGATCCCCTTTTTCTCTCTTGCTTTGGGAACGATTTCTCCATCTGTTTACAAAGATTTGCATAAATTCTTAACAATCCTTTTAATTTAACTTCTGTATAAGTTCTTTAGAAAAATTGTCAGAATTCCAATGTCCTAAAAGGCCCACCACTTCTAGCAGGAGCATTGTTTGTTTTATTTACCTATTTCTTGATTTTTTTCATAATAAGTTCCAAATGCAAATGGAAATCCGTTTCAGTTTTTCAGTTCTTGACATTAAAAACCGAACCAAACTTAACCAAAATTGGTCGGTTTGAACCGGTTTCGGTTCAGTTTTGGTTTAAATTTTTTTGAAAAAAAAATTATTTAATTGTTTTTATAGATAAAAACTGAACCAAAAATGATAACTTCTACATGAAACAAAGAGCAAAATAATTTCAAGCAACCTAGCCGACTTTGCTTAAATAAACTAGGAAAAATTATTTTTTTAATGAGGCAAAATCGCACAGGCTTTGCTAAAAAAGCAAGTGGCAATAGCATTAACAAGAACCCTTTGTTCTTTGAAAAATAAACATAGATCATCCATGATGATGTTTTAAAATTCAAAATATATAATTAAAAAATTATTTAGTATTTGAGATAATGGTTAATTAATATATTCAAGTGCTTGAATTTCTTTTTCATAATCTAAGGAATTCCAGGCTTATAGTAAAAGCTTGAATACCTACAAAAATAGTTCCAATAAGGGGACTTAAAAGACACTCCCTGATAATAAAGTCAGTATATTTATGAGAAATGTATTAAATAACTTAAGACAATAAATGATTTTAAAAAGTCTTAAATTCAAGGAATAAATATGTTTGTTTTTGAATCGTAAGTTAATTAATGCTCTGAAATCTATGTATCTTTATCTTAAAAGATAAAAAGTTATGAACCCTTTACCTAGATGGTTCAAAAGGTATTTATACCCCCTAAACCTTGTTGTTTTCAGAGAAGAGAAAGACTAGAAAGTCATTTGCTTTCGGTGATATTAATGAGAGGCAAATATCTCTTATATATATATATATATATATATATATATTAATGAGATAGTAAGCATGGTAGGTCCCTTAAGAGACCTTGTATGCACTTATAAGTATAGGAAAATCATTACCTAAATATGAATGATTATTTTAAATGGATAGGCATGACGGTTTATCATGTATTGAATACTTATATTTTAGAGGATCATTCAGGATTAGGCATATAGCCTTAAGATTTGGTAATGTCCAAGTTCTTTGGGTCTGACATGTTCGTCAGACCCATGTTTCCTTGGACTTGGTTGACTAGCAAGTCCAAGTTCTTTGGGTCTGGCATGTTCTTCAGACCCACGTTTCATTGCACTTTGTTGATTGTCGAGTCTAAATTCTTTGGGTTTGCTATATTCACCAAATTCACGTTTCCTTGCACTTGGTTGACGGCCAAGTCCAAGTTCTTTGGGCCTGACATGCTCGTTAGACCCACATTTATTTATGGCTTGGGTGAATGTCAAACCCAAGTACTTTGGGTCTAGCATATTCGTCAAACCCACGTTACCTTGCGTTTGGTTAACTATCAAACTCAAATACTTTGGGTCTGGCATGTTTGTCAAATCCATTTTATTTAAGAATATTTTTATTCATAGAAATCTTTAACAAAATTTAACTCATCAGTTGCCCCCCCCCCTCAAAGACTTTAATGCGTAATCTTGTATTAAAGGCTTAAGAGATTTTGAGGGAAACAATCAGTCAATAGACATCTTGTCTTTCTTTGGAAAGAGACAATAGGACTTTATAGATCTAAAAAGATTTCTAGATAAAAGAAAAGGGATTTTGGAAAGACCACTCGATGACGCACACTAAATATTGCAGGCTTTTGGTCTTTCTAGGGTTACAGATGAGTTGTCATATTTCTTGCATTCCTATCTTTCCATCTTCTTGTACTTTTCTTAAACCTTTTCTCCAAGATTTCTTGACTTAGTTATTTCCAATATTTTACAAAAAAAAAAAGAGCAATTTAACAGCAAAAAGGAATTTATTGACTAGGTAAACCAAATCTTTTTTCCTTGTGCTTTTATAAAACCTTATTTAATCTTTTCTTCCTTCTACCATTATGACTTCTAAAAAAGGAAAAGGAAATATATCTCCTGAATGTGATATCAATTTCAGGCTTGAAACTGAAGCCACTCATCGAAGATCTCTGATCATAAGAATTGGTCTTAGATATGAGAGGGATGGTGCCCAACTTTCTTCTGCTAAAAGAAGAGATGAGGATGTTCCTCGAGAGGTTTCAAACCTAAGGAAACAATTAAGACTGCCTAGGACTCTTGTGGACAACACATAGAGTTTAGTGACTTGGGACCAATGTTAGTCAGCTAGAAGATTATACTATGGTCGTCCCTGAAGTTGGTGACTGTATCTCTCAAGTCACCAGCAAATATGATGGGGGTAATATTATAATTACAACCCCTATATGTCTATATGAGTTTGGATACTCGTTTTCTTTATAGGGATTTGTAAGGGATGTTCTAAGATACTACAATCTTAGTCCTTCTCAAATTCATCCCAATAGATGGATTATTTTATTCTCACTTGAAAAATCATTAAGGATTTTGGAACGAGGAGCCTTTGGTCAGAGTATTTAGATAGTGTTATACCTTAATCAATAGCATTGAAGAGGGGCCTTCAATCCCTTGATTTTTTAGTTTTGTCAATAGGCAAAATGAACTAATAAAAAATACCATAAGGAGAAAGTCCTTTTGATAAAAGAATGGAGGGAACTATGAGTAATAATAAGGTATACTAACTTAGCAAGACCTCAAGATGGGTATACCCATACCTAAGCTAAGTAAGTTATATTATGCTTGTTTTTAATAATAAAAGTACTTATTATACTCTTGTTAAAATTTACCTAAACTAGTATATGCATTTGTGGTAAAAGACTACTAATTATAAGACAATGATTTAGGATTTGAGCTTGGCAACAAGACTTAATCCTCACTTTTAGAATGTAAACATTGGACCTGGAAGGATGGTAATAATCAATTAAGCTTTGGTTCGTTTTCTTTGGTTACAATTGAAGTGGGCCTGATGTCGTTACTCACTCTTAATGGGTTTATATGGAATCATATTGATCTAGCCTAAGTATACTTATCCTATCAAAAGTCAAAAACATGAAAATAGGATTATGGATGTAGAATCAACTTGTTTACCCTTAATGCGACATATGAGGAAAAGTCTAATTAGGATTTACAATCCGCTAGCCAATTTTGAGTGATAAGAAAGTTTATCATTTTCAAGTTAAGATAGGCATGAACACAAAAATCAACATTCACATACATAGTTGCTTACCTTTAATGTGACATAAAAGAAAAAATATAATTATGATTTACAATTACTAGTTCAACTTTGAGTTACGAGAAAAATGCAAATCATGCAAGAAGTAAAAATATAAAAATATATACACTACATTAATATTTGCAATACAAAATCATTTATTCTTAATGCAATATCTGAGAAGAAGCCTGAATAGCATTTACAAATCTTAGACCAATTTTGAGTTATGAAAAACATAAATCAATTGACAATCCAAGTAAAAACAACAAGAACAAATTCATAGATCAATCAAATCAAAAACAAATTCATCATAATTCAAAAACCAATAACAAGTTAAAAAATAATCGAAATAGATAATTCAATGTATTAAGGGTTTAAAAAAGACCTTTAAAGGCTACGAATGTCTTTCAAAAAACACTGGAAACAAAATGGATAATATCATGTAAGAATCATGAGATGTCGCTACTAGTGACACGTGGATCCATACATTGATAAGGGTTGGAGAGCATGACTTGTTGGATTAGGTGTACCTTCTTCTCTTCTTCCTTTATGTATTGGCTATCAAGTCTACTTTTACCAGAAAAAAGAGAACATCACATGAGAAGTTTCAAGTTTTTTTACTTCTTTTTCCTAGTTAAGGTTTTATAGGTTGTTGTTATAGTTGCTGCTATCATAAATGGTTATGTGAGTGGCGGAGAAAAAAGGGGGATCGAGGTTATTATATCACAACTTAGAAGAAAAAAAAAAGTAATTGCTTTAGTGGTTATATCTCTAATAATCAGAAGGAAGCTCAAACTCTCATATTTATTTTGGTCCCTATTTTTTTTACTTTTCTATCATTTCACTCACAATTTTTTTTTTTTTGAAGTTTTCTTATTAAAACGGTGGTAAATAATGGATTATGACAATAACAATAAGTATTTTAAAAGCTCTTGTGACATAAACATATTATATATCGGCTGTAATTTAGCCTTATATTCATAAATTTTATTTTAGATAAATTTTGATTATTCTATACTTAGAAAAAACTAAATATTTTAATTATGAATTATCAAAATTTGTATAGCATTTTTGAAATTCTAAATATCAAATACTTAACCACATTCAACAAAAAGTCTTAATTTTTTTTTGGGCAACAAAAACATTCGGCCAATGTTTTTTAGGGCCAAATTTGGGCAAGAAAGAAATGTAAATTTGCTGGTTTGGGTTTGAGAGCGTTTAGGAAACACGAGTTACCTCGTGTTTTTAAAAAAATTAAATTTTTTATTTTAAAAAAAAAATTAATATTTTTTTATATTTTAGATTGTTTTGATATACTGATTTCAAAAATAATTTTTAAAAAATAAAAAATATTATTTTAATACATTTTAAAATAAAAATACTTTAAAAAACAATTACAACCACTCTCACAAATATACTCTTAAATTTAAAATTACTCTCTCAAATATACTCTTAAATTTAAAATTACATTCAAAATAGGCCTTAATAAACCAATCTGGTATGACTCCGGGTCAACCCGGGCCCAAATTTGATAAACCAGTTTTACTCTCTTTCTCTCTGACATAAACCTCTCGCTAAGCCACTGCTGCTGCAGTTTTCCAGGTGAGAGGAAACAATCAATCAAAGAAATGGAAGACATTGAAGATTTGCTGGTTGGTAATGGAAGTGGGTCTCCTCCTGGATTCAGGTTGCCACTGAACGCAGTTGGAGTAAACCTCAAGAAGAACAAGAATAAGCCGAAACTGCATGCCAAGCAACTTTCTGAAACCCCTATCTCTTCCAAGATTCCTGGCACTCAGGTCCTTTCTCTCTGTGTTTAAATTTATGCATGTTCATTATATTTTTTCTATGAGTATGTGTTGGTCTTATTATGTTTTTTTTTTCCTTAAAAAAAATGTTGTCTTGGTCCAGACAATATATATCAAGACTTTTGGATGCTCCCATAACCAGGCAAGTTTTATGGTTTTCTTTCGAATTCTTTAATCTTTTCCATTTAGATTTTATGAAGTGGTTTATTGATGCTTTACAAGAGATATATTACACGGATTTGGCGGATGCTTAATTTCCAGTAGTTAGGACCTTATCTTGGTTTTGGGTTGGGGGGTTGTTGCATGAAGAATTCTGTTGGAAATATCGAGAGCAATTTTTATGGATACCAAGATTTTTTATTTTGGGATATTAAACTGAACTTCCAATTTGTGAAGAACTAAAGTTTTCAATCTGTTTTGGTGGATTTTGTTTTGATCTATAAGTTACTAGTTTGCTATGATTAATGAAGGTCGGATCTGAAACTATTTACCATGGGAAAGGTGAAGCTTTGCTGTGTTTTGCTATGAAAGGCAGTACCAGGTGCTGTTGCGATTGTAATCTTATGGCAATTAAGTCATAAATAAAGTGTTTTAGTAGTTATACTGTAAAAAATACCGGCTTGTCTTAGCATTATGGATTATTGAGCTTGAACTATAAGTTAAGCACTTCTTTGTTGGCTATGCATATAACCATTCCCCAGCAGTTTTTGTGTATCAGAATTTGCTAGTGTGAACTCCTTTTTAGTTCTTGTTAATTAGTTTTCTCACAGTTGATAATGGTGGCAGAGTGATAGTGAATATATGGCCGGACAACTTTCATCATTTGGTTATTCATTAAGTGATAGTCCTGAGGAGGCAGACCTGTGGCTGATCAATACGTGAGTTCTTCATTTGTCCCATATTATCTATTAATTTTTATGAGAATGATTGAACTGTGCTGCAATCAGGTGGACTATATGTTTCTTGTACTGTTATATTGTTCCATGGTTGGTGATTGATGATGCCCACAAGTAATTGTTTGATAGACTAATTGTAATAGTTTTGAATGTCTATGCATTGACAGATGTGGAACTTCAAATTTTGTCTTTGCTGTTCTCATTTCATCTTTTTCACACATTTATTATCAAATTTTTAAATAAAGTCTCAAATTGGCTAAGTTACTAGCTATCTGGATATGCCTGTAGAGATCTGGGGTAGAATTCATGCCCTCAGTCTGTCAGGGCTATCATAGTGCTGAATAGTTATAGGTACTCTGTTCTGTGTTCCTTTGCCAGTATGAATCCTACCCTTTTTCTAGCATAAAGAAAAACACTATTTGTTCATTCAACTTCTTCTTATTACTGGAGTATCAAATGATTCATATTTCCTAATGCAGATGCACTGTAAAATCACCAAGTCAATCTGCCATGGACACTCTAATATCAAAGGGTAAAAGTGCAAAAAAACCACTTGTGGTGGCTGGGTGTGTGCCTCAAGGAAGTCGGAACGTGAAAGAATTAGAAGGAGTCAGTATAGTTGGAGTCCAGCAAATAGATCGTGTAGTTGAAGTTGTAGAGGAGACTTTAAAAGGTCATGAAGTGCGGCTTTTGAACCGCAAGACATTGCCAGCACTTGACCTCCCCAAGGTGCAAATTTTACATTTTCTTCAATGAGGTTCTTTAACGTTGGTTTTTTTTTTAATGAGCAGCTCTATTTCTCATGACAGGTGCGAAAGAACAAATTTGTTGAGATTCTTCCCATTAATGTTGGGTGTTTGGGGGCCTGTACTTATTGCAAGACAAAGCATGCCCGTGGGCATTTAGGGAGCTACACTGTCAATAGCCTTGTAAGTTCATGACATGGACAACTGATACATATTGCTGCTGTTTGAATTTTTTTTGGTTTTATTATTAAAATTCCATCTGCAGGCAGGGCGTGTAAAAACAGTTATAGATGATGGAGTAAAGGAAATATGGTTGAGTAGTGAAGATACAGGAGCTTATGGTAATATTTTGATGTTTCTATTATTGTGTATGTTGATGATCTGAAATTTTTTCTATTTAGAAATCTTGTTTCTACAGGACTTTTTATTAAAATGATTTTGCTACACATCATTCAATGGTCTATTAGCAACCATTGCTCTTTTTTGCCATGTTACTGTTTGAAGATGCTGCTGATCATTTACATTTCTAATCCTTAAACTAGAGAAATAATAAGTGAGAAATAGATCTACTGCTTACTAATAAGGATAAATAATTATAAAATTTACCATGTTCATATCATCCAGTGAAATAGAATATTGCTGCTCTGCAGACGGAGTTTTGTTCCATGACTCGTGAAAAAATCTATCATGCTTAGAAAAATAAATAAGTTGAGATGTTAATTGTACTAGTTCTTCACAATACAAGGTGTTGAACAGATTGAATTTCTTGAAATCTTACAGGTCGTGACATTGGGGTTAATCTTCCAATTTTATTGAATGCTATTGTTGCTGAACTTCCTTCTGATGGAAGCACAATGCTTCGAATTGGGATGACAAATCCACCTTTTATTCTGGAGCACCTGAAAGAGATAGCAGAAGTTCTGCGCCATCCATGTGTATACTCCTTTCTTCACGTGCCAGTGCAGTCTGGTAGTGATGCCATTTTGACTGTAAGTCCCAATATTGCTAATCTTTTCTTTTTAGTGCTGCTAGTAGCTTCTACCTACCCTGTAACAGTCATTCCAGCTGTAATTCTATAATTTATGTAAGGGTAGCTACTAGAGAATATCATTGTATAAGAGCCCTTATGTTGATATAACTGTTCTTGTTGACAGGCAATGAATCGAGAATACACTGTGAATGAATTCAGGACTGTGGTTGATACCTTGACTGAGCTAGTTCCAGGGATGCAGATTGCTACCGATATAATATGTGGATTCCCTGGTTAGTTTGCAACTCAATTTCCACTTCTAGGTCCTTTTTGCATACTTTTATTTAAGTCTCACTTTGCTAATTGTATATTTCTAGAACAGTATGACATAGAAGTTATTGGCCCCTTTCAAGTGAAATTGCTCAAGTGAATTATCCTGATATGACATTTGTAATTTCTAGATTGTGAAATCATATATGTCACTAGAATTTTTGGTACTCCATCGGTTCGGTAACAATTGACTCTTTCTAACCTTTCAAAGTCAATATAACTTTGACTAGTTTTTTTTTCTTTTCAATTTTATGTTAGTTGATCTTTAACAAAAAGATTGCAATAAAATATTAACTGTAAAGTTTCTAAAATTTAATTTTTGAAAATTTTTTGTCAAAAAAATTCAATTAAAAAGAGTAGGTCAAAGTTAAACATTGTTGACTCATGGAATTTATGAGGGCAAGGGCATTGGGAGTATTGTGGAAGCTAGGCTTTCTTTTTCCTTTTCTTTTTGTTATTTTGGTTATTTTTCCAGAATAACTCAGGAACAATTGAAGCAGAAATTTGATTATTGAGGGTATCTATGATATTGGATATGAAGGACCCCAATTCTTATTTCAGATTATTTACGAGTGGTTTTGACATTACTTGGAGGAATTATTTACTGGTGATAGAGAGATAAAAAACAGTTGGAAGATCCAAGACCTTGTCAGGAGTTTGTATTCATTTACAACACCCTCTATAAAAAGTATTTGGTGTTTTAGCTGGATAGTCCTTGACATGACAGACTTTTCTTGGGTTTTGCAGGTGAAACAGATAAAGATTTTTCTCAAACAGTCAACCTTATTAAAGCGTACAAGTTTGCTCAAGTTCATATCTCGCAGTTCTATCCTAGACCAGGTATGCTGTTGATGACTTCACCTTTTGCTTAGATTTTATCATTACCCTTCTAATTATGTTTTAGCCTGGTGCTGCTCAGTGTACTTGTTTTTTTATTCTTTTCTTTTGGTTTCATCAAATGTACAATGAGTGGCAATTGGGAAAAGTTGTATATTTCATGGAAGAAAAACAGCATTTATTTCTTTTTGTATCGTGAGCGACTGCTGTGTTATGAAAAACAGCATTTTCTGTTATGAAAGCTCGTCTCTCTGTTATTTCACTTTGACATCTAGTATGTCCTGTTCACTGTGAGTGTATTGTGAAAATTCATGTGGTACCCGTGCCATAATGGACTTTGTGTGTAATTGCATCGACTTTGTGGTTATTTTCTATCTTAAATCTGCTTTCTGATTTCAGGGACACCTGCTGCAAGGATGAAGAAGGTTCCAAGTAACATAGTGAAGCAAAGAAGCCGTGAATTGACTTCTGTGTTTGAAGCTTTCACTCCTTACAATGGAATGGAGGGCAGAGTGGAAAGAATATGGATAACAGATATCGCCGCTGATGGAATTCACTTGGTAAGATGAAAGCATCTAAATGAAACACTCTGGTTCTAAGGCGTCATGGAAAGGTTACTAGGATTGCATGTTAAATGTTTTTCTGATATGTTTCGTATGTTCTGCTCGCTTCTCTTTAAATTTGAGAGCCCCCCCCACCCTCACTTCCTTCCTTTCCTAGCTTAGTTCAAATGGAGAACTTGCTTCCTTTTGTTTTCCTTTCTTTTTTTGAATTGAATGGAGAACTTTATTAGCTTATGATTCAGCCTCCTATTTTCATTTTCTGATTAGTTCTTTCATTTCCCAAGGTTGGCCACACAAAAGCATACGTGCAGGTGCTCATAGTTGCTCAAGAAAGCATGCTGGGTACTTCAGCTATTGTTAAGATAACCTCCGTTGGAAGGTGGTCAGTTTTTGGAGAAGTGATTGAGACTCTCAACCAAATAAATCAGAAATCCAAGTCCGTCGAGAAAATGCTCAGCGAGGAAAAATGTTCTCCCTGTTCCGACCCATGTGACAGCTGTGCATGTTCCGGAGAGTCAGAACCTTGTGCTTGTGGACCAGAGAGCTGTGGAGGACAGAGTACTATAGAACAAAGTGATGTTTTGCAGAATGAAGTGCTTCGAGAAGATCAAAATAGAAGAAATCTCATTGGATGGTTACTAAGAAAGCGGAAAAATCAGGCACAGAAAATGGTGGAGAATGGTATTGCGTCGGGATCCCAGAAAAAGCAAGAATGGGCCAAAGGAGCTCCGGAGGAGTGGGGTGTTGTGGATAGGGCACTCCTAGGAGGATTAATTGTCAGCGTTTTTACTACTGTAGCTATACTAATACATCTTGGATTTAAGACCATGTCATCCAAGTGAGCTTCATGTGTTGCGTTTTACTTATCCAATTCTTTGTGGGAGGATTTTCATGAAAGATTTGACGAATATGGGAAATTTTTGTTTTGTAAAAGGCCAGAGTTATGTTACAATGTTGTTGAGGAATAGCTACATATTGCAAATCCCTTGGGAATTGTGTAAGGCACTCCTTTCTTTTGCAATGATTAATATGTAAGCACTTCAGTTTTTTCATACAAATCTATTACTTGATATTAGAAACTGCTTCACACTGTGTAGCCGTCGCTTTTGTTTTGCCAGCTTTTTGGGGCATTGTTTACCAGTCATTAAGTATAAAATATGATTGCTCATAGACAGTACAGAATCTGGAATAAAGAGCAAAAAGAATAGTTGGGTTTCATACATGGGATTGAAGAAATGTGGGATATGCATATCCAGCAAGAGCGAGATTGTTTTGTGGATTGGGTGTGAGGCAGAAAGTACCCTAGCTGCTTTCCTCCTGTCTTCTGCTGTCATGACATTGGTGGAATTATTTACTAGATCGTATTTCCTTGTCCAGAATCAAGCAAATAAGGTGTTTTAAGTTATAGCAGTTTCCAACTCAAAGTAACATATCTGCTCTGGACGGTAATCTCTTGAAGAAGTTGACAGGCACAGAGGGCATCCGGCTCCTGAACCTGGGATGTCGAAGCACGTAGAGTCCAACCAGCACTGCCACTACCTGGAATAGAGTGACATAAATAAGTACAGCCCCGATTAATGAAAAGAGGATAAAGATTGCCGTAGCCCTTGGATCCCA
>Ga0307510_10000901_pt1 | contig 31349 bp, 29 predicted proteins | sample 12_EM_MG_FD_207224 | JGI IMG/M metagenome (GOLD analysis project Ga0307510, IMG submission 207224) | Populus trichocarpa ectomycorrhiza microbial communities from riparian zone in the Pacific Northwest, United States - 12_EM | ecosystem: Host-associated > Plants > Roots > Unclassified | place... | reverse complement strand
GCCAGAAGGAGCATCTCCAGTCGCGGGGGATTCCGGTTGCGACCTTCCGTGACGTGGCGTCAACGCCTGGAGGTATCGAAGATGCGGCGTCGAGCCTCGGCCTCCCGTTGATGCTTAAAAGCAAGACTTTGGCCTACGACGGGCGCGGTAACTTTGCGCTCCACGAGACATCGCAGATTCGGGAGGCTCTCGATTTTCTTAGCGAGCGGCCGCTCTACGCAGAGAAGTGGGTTCCGTTTGATAGGGAAATCGCGGTCATGGTCGTGCGGACTGCGACGGGGCAAACTTACTCTTATCCGGTCGTCGAGACGGTTCACAAGAATAACATCTGCCACCTCGTATTCGCCCCACTTCGAAGTCGAGACGCTCAAATTTCAGTCCATGCTCAAGAGGTTGCAGAACGGGCAGTCAATTCGCTCGACGGCGCGGGCGTATTTGGGGTGGAAATGTTTCTTCTGGAGGATGGTGCGTCTCCCGTCATGCTATATCGGAATTGACGCGCCATACTGCGCTCTCCAGGTCAAATTCTCGTGAACGAGATCGCACCCCGGCCTCACAACTCGGGCCATTACACCATCGAAGCATGCGAGACCTCGCAGTACGAAAATCACCTCCGCGCCATCCTCTCCCTCCCCATCGGTTCGACCGCTCTCAAAGTTCCCTCCGCCGCGATGCTCAACGTCCTCGGCGCCTCGAATGCCATGTCCGAAATCACAGAATTCGCAGAGTTCGCTCTCACAGTGCCGGGTGCGAGCGTGCACCTGTACGGCAAGGCGCAATGCCGCAAGGGTCGCAAAATGGGACATATAACGCTAACCGCAGAATCGGACGCGGAGATCCGCGCGAATCTCCGCGCGCTACTCCAGCGGATTCCGGGCGGCGCCAGCGACGCCGATGTCGCCCTGCACGCGCCCGCGGTGCCCGAACCGCATTCGGGGTTCTCCCACAAGCAACCTCTGGTTGGGGTCATTATGGGCTCGGACTCGGACCTGCCCGTGATGTTTCCCGCCGCGCACATCCTCGATCGCTTCCGCGTGCCGTACGAACTGACCATCGTCTCTGCGCACCGTACGCCCGACCGACTTGTTGAATACGCCAGATCGGCAGCGGCTAGGGGACTTAGGGTGATCGTGGCTGGCGCGGGCGGCGCGGCGCATCTTCCTGGTATGGTCGCTGCGATGACGGCGCTTCCTGTGATTGGCGTACCAGTCAAAGGGAGCTCTCTCGATGGCGTGGATTCTCTGCACAGCATTGTGCAGATGCCCGTTCGTATCCACGATACCTCGCCCTGGTCGGCTTACTGATGAACTCACATACATTGGCAGCGTGGGATTCCGGTGGCGACGGTGGCTATCAACAATGGAACGAATGCAGGGTTACTCGCAGTTCGCATCCTTGGAGCTGGTATTCCGCACTTGGTGCGAGATATCGAAAATTATATGAAAGAAATGGAGAATGAAGTACTGGGAAAGGTGGAAAAGTTGGAGCTGGTCGGGTGGGAGAGTTACCAAGTCAAACGCACTTGAAGTGCCTTCCGTGTTCTGTAGGTTGTGACCGTGTGTACTGTACACAGTACTACAGTACGCGATCACGTGGTTGTGGCCACAGGACTTTGACTTGCTGTGACTTCTAGAGAGGCAGAATGGCTGGGCGTCCATCCAACTGTGGTCCCAATTTCAGTGCCCCGCGGACTCTGCGTCGTATGCGGACCCGCTGACCTCGCATCGACGAGCAACCAGACCCTTTCCCAATTGAACCCCAGCCTATCCAGGTTACTCTCGCCATCGTGGGGTGGGACAATCCCTGAATTCACAGTTTTCACGACCGGTTCATTTCCAAGTGGCCGATCTCGCCGTCCTCCTCCGACTTCTCCCGTTCTCACGACACCCGTACCACGCTCAAGGGAAGCCACGTTCGATTCGTTATCGCCGCGCTACCGGCTATTGTTCGTCGGAGCTGCCGTCGGCGAACAACCCGAACGGTCATTTTTCGTAGTCAGGAGCAGGACTTAGGGACGGTACGTACACATCCTCCAAGGTTCCGGACGCTTGTTTTTATTGACCAACTTTTCACTGGCATATAGTAGCGTCAACTACGCAGACATGTGTACTACGGAATGAGGGACGCTTCATGGTTTGCATGAAATGCCCCCTATTTCGTACGTTCGTACTTGCTTATGAGGCGCGGCTTCCAACGGAGGGGGGAATTAATTGACTTGTTATTCTGCTATCGAAATCGTACAAGGGGTATAGTAAGTTTTATGTCCTGATGTATTGTAAACAATGTCCGTGAAATTAAGTCGAGTCGTATCGTATAGTATCGTACAAATGTCCATGAAGCACTAAATAAATAAAGATATCAAATCAACGAAATTAAATACTCTGGGCGACGGCAACCCGCAGGCCCAGTTCAAGGCGGCTAGGCGCCTTCTCAATCGTACGGAATACCTCGACCGCCTTGGCGGGGGGTGTGATCGGCAAAGGACTTGACCGCGACGAGCTCGACTCGAAAGCAGACGAGGATGATCCGTATGAATAGATCGACGAGGAAGACGATGACGTGCCGGAATAACACGATTCAGAACTCGTCTCCTCGGAGCAACGCGATGCCGCAGACGACATTCCGATCTTGCCCATCTTCTGCAGCAACTTCTTCTCAACACGCGCCTTCCATCCCCATCTCGCCGCCTCTCCGTCGCTGACGAAGAACGTGTCCATCGCGAGCACCTCCTCCCGCATCGCAGCCAGAGAAGGACGGCACTCCGGCTGAGACGAGAAAATTCTCGTCAGAAGCTTATAAGCTCCGTCCGAAATGGGGAGCATGTCGTATAACATCGTGCGATCCACCAAATAATCGGTGTAGTTACGATCCTCCGGAGAAGCCACCGTCCATGGACGAACGTTGGCAATCATCTCGACGAGGATGCAGCCGAGTGCCCACACGTCTCCTTCGACAGTAGAGTAGGGTGTGTGGTGCGGGGCCAGTGACTCTGCAACCGGATCGCGTCAACGATTGAACGATTACCCGACGCTCGATAAGGGATACGTACCTGGGCTCATGAAGGACGGTGTCCCACACGACGAACCCGTCATCTTGCTCGTCGTTGACAGCCCAAAGTCAGCAACGACGGTGTTAAATTCACCGGTTTTCGACGAGAGTAAGATATTCTCGGGCTTCAGGTCCCGGTGGTAGACTCCACGACAGTGGCAAAACTCGACCGCGTCGATGATTTGGACGAACACGCGCTTGACGAGCTCGTCCTCTCGGAAGAACGTGAGCTTGCTGATGACGGAGTGAAGATCGCCGGCACAGAGGTCATAGACAAAGAAGGTGAAGTAGCCCGCGTCGATCTCGCGATGGAAGGTGAGGACGTGTGGGTGGGATGAGACTCGGGCATGGAGCTGGGCTTCGCGAGTCTGGTAGTGGTCGGTCTCCACGCGCTTGACGGCATACTGCGCTCCAGATTGGGTGTCGACGGCACGATAGACGACGCCGAAGGACCCCGCACCCAGGATGGCCTCTATCCTGAGCGCACCGTTGTCGATAGTCTGACCCAGCAGGCAGTCTGCGAACGCAGGATAGGAAGGCATAGTGGGAGGGGGGTCGAAGGGCGTCAACTAAGTACCGATTTCTCGGCACTTAGTTGAGTGGGTGGTTATTCGTTAGCGGCGAGGCAATTGAAAGTTTGGTGGGTGGGGTGGGTGGTAGGTAACTCTTGATGAGTTCACCTGTCGTTTAAGCGCCGTTTTATAGACATTTGGGATATGATAGGAGTCCCATCCTATCCCAATCCCAAATGTCCATCCATAAATCAGAAGTCGACTTGGGTTGGTCGAGCGAAGGCATGGGGAGCAGGTGATGACGCGATGACGTCTATCGCACAGAGCCTCTGTTGTGGCTGTGTGCGACACCACACCGTGAGTCGGACTAGTACTGCGTCGGTGTCGGCGTTGGTAGTATTCTCCGGCTCCGATTCTCTTATGGATTCCAACCAGTAGACGGCGTGGACAAATAAGCACAAAAGCCCTTGATCTAGGTGAGACGTCACTCACAACTGTTCGTGAAAGGAGCCTCTCAGTGAGACTGTTGAAGCGTAATGCTCGCTTCAGAATGAGGGCTGGCAAGTGACGAGGACGGTGCATGTTGAAAGATGTCGATGGCGTTCGCCCCTGCAGGTAGTATATATAAGGAGCCCAAATTAAATGAAAATGAAATAATTGATGCCTTATCTCCGTAGATAGAGTGATAGCCAACGAGTGTCGGAGGATGGCAGGAAGAAATGAAAACTCCGGACTTCGGAACTATGTACGTCGTGGCCCACCGTAAGGAGCCCCGGCGAATGTCGTCACTTTCAGTACCACTTGCTAGGGGCCGGCGGCGATCTGGTCAACTTCCGAGCACCTGGAGCACCACCGTGACGAAAAGCTTGCCAGTGCCCGTGCAGGTAGGTGATCATGGAGCCTGGCGGCGTTGAGCTTGGCTGAGGACCGGCGGCGATGGCACGAGCTCCGGCCCGGTGATCTCCTTCCACTGGTTCCGAGTCGGCGGAGATTGCATACACTTACGCTGTCGCACAACTGATCCGTGGACATCTATCGTGTAGAGTCATAGTACGCCCCGTGTCAGTTGGCCTTTTTGAACCGCCAGCAAAGTTGGAGTCGATAACCTCGGCGTCATAACGGCGTCATAACACGAATGGTTAGGTTCTCGGGCTTGCTAAAGACTTTGGTCGGGTTGGATTCTGAATCCCCGTTCATTTTCTATGCCCGTGACCACAGCCGGTTGCTTACGATGTCGCAGGCATGCCGAGTAGCAAAATACATACAATGATGGGATCTACAAGACACGCTACCAGAAGTCCGCAGGTGATAGTGATGAAACTACTACTTGACACAGTTCTGTATGCTATATCATGTTATAAGGTTAGTTTTACAGAGCTCCCACGTATGAACAGGGCGAACTTACGGCAGTGCGGAACGCTGCACCTTACGAATGTGTGTTCGAGTGTGCATACGCACGACATGAGCCACAACCTTCTTACTTCGCGAGCTCGATGATGAAAATAGTTCCATCTACTGCGGTGCCGCCCATCGACAGATCATTTCCGCACCGATACGATGTCTCGATGCCATCCTCCTCAGACCAATGCATCAGTGAGGCGCTATTAAAATGATGACGAAGATAATGTTAGCCTTCTGAATGAGGGAGGCAGAAACAAGGAAGACCGAGAACGGGTTGTAGACGTACCCGTTTGGGTTGAGCCCGAAGGCGACACACGCGCTCGAGAGGACCCGGCCGACGGTGTGCGTTGCCTTGACTTTGAACTTGTTTTCCGTCTCAGTTGGTGGGTGCCGGATCGTGATCAAGAGTTTGTCGTTAGGTGGCGCTGAGGCGGGAGCAAGCGCTGGGCCAACGTTCACTGTGAGCTGGGGCTTGAACTTCGTTGGTGCAGCCGAATCTGTTCGAAGAAGCAAGGTCAAGGGACCAACGATCTCAAGGACTCGGTTGACTAACCATCGTTCTGTGTCTCTTTCAACGGGGGAGCGTTCGGCCGTGTTCCTGGTATAACAGTAGCATTAGTACCCGGCTATGCAATCAGATGGGAGGGAGAGATCGACACGGACTTCCGGGGTGAGGAAACTCATCTGAGGCAACTTGCGCGGACTTGTAAGAGGGTGGTTTAACATCACCCTCCTCGTCAGAGAGTGCAGGTGGTGGGAAGGACTTGGCTAGGCCAGATCTGACCTTGACGGGAGAAAATAGCCCACGGGCCCCGGACCCCCCAACAGTCCTTGGTGGTGTAGCAACACGTTTGGGTGTCGAAGACGAAGGGACGATCGAAAAGGACGGTTCGACAGCATTTCGCAATCGGTATGAAGCTGGCAACTTCACAACAGGAAGCGCCTCGGCATAGCCCTCTTCGTCCCCATCCTCGGCCTCATCCTCGGATTCAATTCGGACGCGTGCTTTGCCCTTGCCCTTCCGTGGTGCGAGTGCGACATCAATGTTGTCGTCATCGTAGGACCCGAGCTCCTCTTCGGCAAGGTCATCCGTCGGCAAAGCGTCTGCGACGTCATCATAGCTCGTGACTCCGGCGCTGTTCTCCGACCGCATGACTTCGTTAGAGGATCCAGAAGCGGTTTTATGCGCACGCCTAGGAGTGATAGAAGTTTTACGGCCGACTTGTGGGCGCAGCGGGACTTCGGCGTCCTCTTCGCCTTGAGATATTAAGCATTTATGTAAGTGAACTTCGAGAAACGAAAACAATAGCCCTCACCCTCACCTCGAGGAGAGGCCAGATTCTGATCCTTGACAATAACGGTGCTTACTGCAAATGCGATTGCTTCCCACGCAGCCGGGTGAATCTCAACCAAGGCGTCCTGACAGATGTTGAGGTCACTGGTTTCGAAGACAAAGCTTGAATCGGGTGAGGAACCAAAAACTGCACGCGTGATTGATAGTAGTTCCTAGAGATAGTCAGAAAATACGAAATATATCCCAGAGAATCGCTCCCACTGGAAAGGTTTGGGGTAGAAGGACGAGAACGTGTCTCGGCCCATACCGTATTACCAGCGTGTGGGTCGTACTACTTTTGGTTCCATTGGGAAACAATTTTGAAGATACAAGCATGAGGGAAGTGCTTTTCGGGACTTTCTGGAGTGGGTACAGAACTCGAAAGGTGAGATATGATAGCGAAGGTTTGTGGGATGATAATTGATGTCGCAAGTTGTGTGGTGCTGTGCTGCGATCACGCGGAGAACGACGCGTGCTTGTCGCGCGACCACGGTCACGTTTCCAGTTACCTCCTCATGCTTAGAACTCACGCCCTCAGCGAGCTCGACGAGGAAAGAGCGGCGCGTCTACGTTCAGGTACTGCGTCTTGACCCCTCTCTTACGTTTTGCTCTGCGCCTGCGCCTAGGTTGCGAAGCGAAGGACGCTCACACGAACTTCAGTTTCGTCACATGATCTGAACCCCAATGGACCCTAACCCTACATCATCCTCCTACGATCGATCTGTGAGGAAGGGACGATCCTGCTTCAATTGGCGTCTGCAAGCATAGTACCTCCATGGCGACAATCCCTCAATCCCCTACAACACCCACACCCCCGTCAGATTTGGACGACCAACCCACGAGGACCTTTTTTGACTACCCCGACGCAGACATCGTCCTTCGTTCTTGCGATTCACAGGAATTTCGAGTGCTAAAGATTTATCTTATCAAGAGCTCCCCCGTTCTTGGTAAACGGATACAGGCAATACCTGAACCTTCGTATTCCACCATTTCGTCTGGTGCCCAACCACTGCTTCCGATTGTGCAGCTGTCTGACTCCTGTGCGATCCTTTCAAGTCTCCTCACTTTCATTTTTCCTGTGTCTTCTATCCTTCCACCCACCCTCGAGGAAATAATGGAGCTTCTATCGGTTGCACAACAGTATGACATGGTCTCTGTGTTGGCCGACATTCGTTGCTACGTCGCATTAAAGGACCCACCTCTCATATGGCCAGAGAATGCTTTCCATGCTTATTCCCTCGCCCAGAAACATGGACTTCGCCAGGAGGCAGCCGAAGCGGCCAAGAAAATCACATTGACATTCAGTCTTGATATTGAGACTCTGGAAGGCAGGTCCGATATCCCGCAAGGCGTTTACCTTTATGAACTTTGGAAATATCACCAGAGCGTTCAGAACAATCTCTTGTCGAACGTCGACAATTTTAGAGGGTCTGCCGCTGGTGGCACACTTACAGGTCTACACTGCGTCGCGAAGACTCATTGGGGAATCCCTCAATGGCTCGATAACTACATCCTTTCTATAGCCCAGACTCCCTCTTGTTTTGATCCTATTGAGTTTCAGACAACTTTGGCGTGCCACGTCGGAAACGGATGTTCATCGTGCACACGTATCCCTCGCCAGACTGTACGTGCATTCTGGACAGCTTTGACTAACTTCGTCAATGAGAATATAGCAAAGGCGAGTGTCATTTAACCCGAGTTTCTGCGAATCTGCAACTATTACAATGCCACACAGGCTGAACCGTCTCTCTCTATCCTAGGATTGGGGTGTGGGACACGCCCTCAAAACCATATCTGTCCTCCGGAGTCTGTCCCACCATTACCCGAATCCCTGTATATGAGCAAGGCGGATCTCATAATTCAGTCTTCCGACTTTGTTAAATTTCGTGTTCACAAATCGATATTGGCCTCCTGGTCCCAGTTTTTCAAGGACATGTTTTCACTCCCCCAGCCTTCCAGCGAGATTGCGAATGGGCTCCCCGTGTTGCATATGTCCGAGGACGCAGAGTTAATACGGGCTCTCCTTACTATTCTCTACCCTATCCCTTCGGAGATACCTGCTTCATATGACGCGGTCCTGTCCCTGCTCGCTGCTTCCCACAAGTACGATATGCCGGCCGTCCAGTTCTCCATCCGTTCCGAGGTCGTTTACAGAAAGCTGACGGCAGAAACAGGAGAGCAGGCGTTCCGTGCATATGCCATTGCGAGTAGACACGGGCTCCCATCCGAAACAAACATTGCCGCACACCTCACTCTTGATTACCCCATGACGATTGAAAGTCTCGGAAGCGAACTGCACCAATTTGAAGGTTGGGCGCTGGGCGACCTTTCCACCTTTCGAAGGTGCCGCCGAGACGATATTATTTCCTGCTTTGAATCCTTCCTTGATGTTCGCAATGGTCCGTCGAAAATCTGGGTTGGTTGTCCTGATACTCCTGCAGGCAACGCTCCTTCCCAAAACCAGGAACCCGTTCTCCCCCAGTGGCTGTCTACCATTTTCACACGACAGATCGCAGAATTGAAGAAGACGTTCACGAACCCGCTCATCCAGCCTTCGACTATTCGTAAGAAATACTTTATGGCTTTGCGGTCCCACACCGTTCAGCAGGGGGCGTGGGGCGTCCGGCAAGACTGTACGTTTTGCTTCGCCGTACATTCTCGCCGAGGGGAGGAATATTGCATAGAGTTGGAGGGAAAACTAGCACTTGCACGAGATAAAGCGAGTTCCGCATGTGCTCTTTGACATATTTTTTGCTAACATAAGCAATCGGCAGGTTTTCGAACCCGAACACGGAGCCAACTGCCAAATTCAAGAAACAGAAACAGACGAAGCGGCATAACCAAAGAAAGCAAAACTCAGAGCTCTTTTAGTGGGAGATGGGACTCTTGGGAGATATGAGATATGGTATGATGGATCGACTCAGACTGCAATTACGCTCATATTGTACCGGGCTTCTCGCATTTGTACGTATGTAAAGGGAAAACAAGTACGCGCGAAGACTCGGGAAGGCTTTGCCGTGTATGCTCAAGTACTTATGCACTTATGGCCCGCTTGCCTAGGACTACTCAGCAGTAGATCCGAGTCTGTCCTATAGTTTCGCGCTGTGTATCATCGTCTATCGAAGTACTGAAAACCGGAGATATCCTCACCTCCCCACTTTACTACCGTGACCTTGTCGCGCCCATTTCGCCTTTCACCTGGTACCTGGTTTTCACCTCTCAATCTACTTTCAAATTGTTGCCTTGTTTCCCTCTTCCATTTTGACCCTTGGGTCGCCTAGGGAAACTCTTCCTCAAAGATATCAGGTCCTACATCGCCGCGGCCCGCGCTATCAGCTTGCCAGCTTATGGGGCGTTCACGCGTTCATGGTGTGCCTCGATGTAGGTGATACAGAGGACTTATATCTGATATCCGGAGCCAATAAGGAGCTCATAAAGAACGCTTGAATTTTGATCAAGGTGTTTCGGATGTGCACAAGCCGGGCGAGCTCGACCCTTACTCTACTTGACGACAATGGTGGCATCACATAGGGAAAGGCGTGCGCGACCTAGGGCTCTATAAATATAGAATGATGTATAGTATAATGTGCTTGGTGCAACTGCTGTAAGCTGCTGAGAGTGCGCTTGGGCCTCTCTGACTGTGATAGTGGGCCCCGGGAGTGAAACGCACAGCCGCGCCAGCGGAATAGAGTTATGACTCCACTTTGTGGTGCGTGCGACGCCAAAACTGCATGAAGCCACAATTCGCAACTGCCACAGGATTTATGAGGTGGCAGAGGACCAAGGAGGACTCGGACTACCGTTCTCCCATCATGATGTCCATCGTGCTTTAATGTTGGAACAGGGCGGATTGGCGGTGTAGATCCCAAGTCAGTTGCTCTATGGCCATCGGTAATGTCGCATGCAGGAGTGTTCTCAACAAGGCTACTAGTATTGTGGTCGTCATTGTGTTTGTAGTTAAATGCCACCTGTTGTCGTGAAAGAAAGGCCCGAGGCGGCGGCCCGAGCGGTGACTTGGTGACCCGTTCTCGGCGTCTACCACTTGTCAACGTGAACGCGCGTGAACACTACTTGAACCTCATCGTCCCGAACACTGTCCACCTACTTCCATGGCCACAATCCCTACCAAAAAAACGTTATCCATGCCTCTCCGAGATAAATCTTCGACGAAGGTGGTTATAAAGTATCCCGATGCAGATATCATCCTTCGTTCTAGCGACTCGAGCGATTTTCGGCTTCAGAAGTTGTTCATCACGAAGAGCTCTTCCCCACTCAACGGACGGATACAAGCTGCTTCCAGTCTTTCCGATGCCAATTCCGGGAAACCACTTCCGGTTGTGCACCTGTCCGAAGGTAGCAGGATTCTTTACAGCTTACTCACATTCGTACTGCCTCTATCACCTGCCCTTCCTTCAACCCTCGAAGAGACGATGGAACTCCTGTCGGTGGCCCAAAAGTATGAAATGAGCCACGTACTGGTTCACATTCGGGGTAGTGTCGCTCTAAAGAATCCACCTCTCATCAACAAAACCAACGCCCTTCGTGTCTATTCTCTCGCTCAGAAGTACGGTCTCCGCCGAGAGACGGTCCAGGCAGCCCGAATCACGTTGAAGCCCACTCTGACCATCGAGAATCTGCAAGACAGGCTTAGTCTTGATCTCATTCCCGGTGACCACCTGCATGAACTCTGGAAGTATCACCAGAGAGTACAGGCCAACCTCGTGAAGAACGTCAATGAATTCGTAGGATCGGGTGCCTGCACGGCGTTGAAGGGCGTGGGCTGTGTTAACATTTCTTCCTTCAAAATCCCGAAATGGATTGAAGAGTATATTGTTTCAATGGCTTCCACCCCGTCTATGTTTGATTTCACCGAATTTCAGAGTGCCCTGGCACGGCACGCTAGCGGTACAAGTAACACCACTGGGGGGCGAGGGTGCTCATTCTGTGCGAACCTACCTGGAGAGAAGATAGACGAGTACTGGATGACTTTGAGTACTTTTGTTCATAAAAATATGGAAATAGTGAGTATCGCTCTCATGAACCACGTCATATAACAGATACAAGCGTTTCACAGGCCGAAATAGGTTTCTCCGTCCCTAAGGGAGATGCATCCTCCCAGGATCAAAATGACTCAATTACACCCATCCAGACACTGCCCGAGTGCTTGGAGGTTAGCAATGCGGATATCATCCTTCAGTCATCCGACTCCACCAACTTTCGCGTCCACAAATCGATATTGGTCTCATCGTCCCAGTTCTTTAGGGATATGTTCTTGCACCCCCAATCCCCTAATAAGCACGAAGTCGTCGATGGTCTCCCTGTGGTGCGCTTATCGGAGGATGCGGAAATAGTCCGAGCTCTCATCGCCTTCCTATACCCGATTCCCCGGGAGATACCCATTTCATATGAAAGAGTGCTGGCTCTCCTTGGCACTGCCCAGAAATATGACATGTCCGCCGTCCAATCTTCTATACGCGCCGAGGCCATCCGCAGAAAGTTTCCTGCACTGGCCGGATCCCAGGCCTTCCGCGCGTATTCCGTTGCCTTCAGCAACAAGCTCTCGCCCGAAACGGAAACCATCGCCCGTCTAACTCTGGATTATCCGTTGACGTTCGAGGCGCTCGGGAGCGATCTGCTACTATTTGAGGGTTCGGCACTGAGCAAGCTGGCTAGCTTCCGGAAAATGTGCCGAGACAGCGTCGTCTCCTGCCTGGAATCGTTTCTCGATATGCGTGGTGGTCTATCGAAAATCTGGGTTGGCTGTCCAAGATCCAAAGTTCAGCACTTGCAAGGCCCACAGCTTCAAGTTGCCCATACAATTTTTGCTTTTGGCCAACCGAGGCCCGAGGAATCGCAAGCGAGTTCATCTTCGATATTTACCTTCGGATCCATACCAACCGATAATGATGAACCCACGCTTCCTTCGTGGTTGCATGACCTTTTCACGCAAGAAATCAGGGAATTGAAACTGTATTTCACGCATTCTCTTATCAATCCTTCTAGAATCCGAGAGAAATATCTGGCGGCTCTTCTGAAACATAGCCCCAATCAGCACGACTGCCCTGCATGCTTAATGGTCCATGCCCGTCACGGGGAGAGATATTGCGTCGAACTAGAGCAAAAACTAACACAGGCACGAAATCAGGCAAGTGTCCCATTCAAGTTCCGCACATTTCTCGGCGGCTGACAGAGCTCTTCATAGTTACTGGTTTTCGCCTGACACCGGGGCGAACATGTGGTCCTGGAACCAATAGTGCTGCCCTGGTGGACATTCCGATTCTCACCCCTTACATTTCATTACATGCCACTCCATTACGTTCTCGTTTGTTCAACGATCTCACTGCATTACACTCGCGTATCACGACAGCCTCAAGTGCTCCCATTTTTTCCCCTTCCTCTATACCCGACAGCTAAGAATTGAGTCGAGCTGGCCTCGCCAGGATTAGACACTAGGGATATTCATAGCCCATGTGAGAAAACGTAACGTACATGATTGTTGATTAGGGCATGAATTAGCTGCCACTTTGGTTTAACTTTTGAATCATAGCACTTACTATACCCAAGCTTCTATCACCTACTAGTAGACTGTCCGATGAAAGTCCAAGATTATTTTTTTCGAGATTTTACCAGTAATTTTATCTATCTGGTTGATCGAACTTTAATATAATATATTTCCGTTCAGGGGTTAAGCTGGTTAAGTTGAACCCCCGCGGGCACAGTTCACGCCAGCCGATTTGTTCATTCGTTCTTCAAAGCGTTCGTTTCTTTTCTATTCTCTGTCGCTTTTGACAGTGTTTGGGGGCTCTAGGTACTGTAGCTTGTTCTCATTCGATGCGCTTCACCTGTATCGCTATCTTACCTCCAAATAGCGCGAACCCGTTCTTGGGGGCTTAGCCCATCCGAGTCACGTGTGCTTGGCGCGGCGCGCAGCGGATTGCCTTCTGTGCCACGTGACTGTCTGTCCACCCGTCACCCGTGACACATCGCCTCGGCGTCTAATGCCATACTCTGATTCACCAGACCACCGACTCCATGGCCGCATCCCTTCTTAAAGTTGAAGTTGAAGCTTCCTCAGACCCATCTGTGTCTAATCGAGGCACGTCCTCGACAGGGACACTCTTCGATGACCCCGATGCGGACATCATCCTTCGATCATGCGACGATCTCGACTATCGAGTTCAGAAAGTTTTTCTCGTCAAAAGCTCTCCCTTACTCGGTGGGCTAATACAAGATGCTTCCGATCATTCTGACGCCGCTCCTGTCGGTGCTATGGAAGCACTCCCGGTTGTTCAGCTGTCTGAAAGAGGCGCGATCCTTTATCATTTACTCACATTCTTACTTCCCGTAATACCCATCCTTCCTCCAACCCTCGAAGAGACGATGGAACTACTGTCAGTGGCTCAAAAATATGAATTGAACCACGCACTAGTCCACATTCGGGGAAGTATCGCTCTCAAGGACGCACCTCTCGTGAATAAAGACAATGCCCTGCACGTCTATTCTCTCGCCCAGAAATACGGTCTCCGTCGAGAGATGGTCCAGGCAGCCCGAATCACGTTGAAGTCCCCTCTAACAATTGAGGATCTGCAAGGCAAGCTCGATCTCATGCCTATGGACCACCTATACGAACTCTGGAAGTATCACCAGAGAGTTCAGGCCAACCTCGCGGGGAACATCAGTGGGTTCAGGGGATCGGGTGCCTACACTACGTTGAAGTGCCGGGATGGTCCTTTCAGTTTCAGAACACAGACGTGGATTGATGATTTTCTTGTTTCGATGGTTTCGAACCCCTCTTTGTTTGATCTCCCCGAATTTCAGAGCGCCTTAGCGCGGCACGTTTGTAGTAATGTGGTGGACTCGGATGGTGGCATACCGATTCGGAAGCGTGGGTGCTCATCCTGCGCATATTTACCAACACAGTCGACCGACAAGTTCTGGACGGCCTTGACTACATTTGTCCATGCGAATATGGAAAAAGTGAGTTTGAATCATGGCGATTACGTTGCGTAACCCATACGAACTCTTACAGGCCGAATCAGTATTCTCGATCCCGGGGAGAAATATGCTTTCACAAAACCACAACAGTTCAGCCACAGCCACTCTACCCCTTCCCGAGTTCTTCGAGGTCGGCGATGCTGATATCGTGCTTCAGTCATCCGACTCTGCCAACTTCCGCGTCCACAAATCCATACTTGCCTCATCGTCCCAGTTCTTTAAGGATATGCTTTCTCTCCCCCAACCTTCCAGTAGTGAGACTGTTGATGGGCTGCCCGTGGTGCGCTTACCAGAGGATGCGCAAATAGTGCGAGCTCTCATCACCGTGCTGTACCCTATCCCCTCGGAGATACCCTCCTCGTACGAAAGGGTTTTGGCTCTACTTGGCGCCGCCCAGAAATACGACATGCCCGCCGTCCAGCGCACCATCCGCGCTGAAGTCCTCTACAATGAGTTGCCAGCGCCAGCGCCAGCCCAGGCCTTCCGTGCGTACGCCATTGCCTTCAGCAACGGTCTCTCATATGAAACACAATCTGCGGCTCGTCTCACCCTCGATTACCCGTTGACATTTAAAACCCTTGGGGACGATCTGCCACTATTTGTGGGTTCGGCTCTTAGCGTGCTCGCTAACTACAGAAAGATGTACCGAGACAGCGTCGTTTCATGCCTGCAATCATTCCTCGACGTTCGCAATGGCCCATCAAAAATCTGGGTTGGCTGTCCCGGATCCATAGCTCAGCCCGAGGATTCCGGATGGTTTGGCCCTCCCCATCCTCCATGTAATATCGCTGTGACGCCTTCCCCCGGGTCTCCGCTCCACGAAACCGATGAATGCACCCTTCCCTCGTGGTTGCATGACCTTTTTACGCAGCAAATAGAAGAGTTGGATCAGTGTTTTACAAACTCGCTCATCAAACCTTCAAATGTCCGAGAGAATTACCTGGAAGCACTTCGGGAGCATTCTCCCGATAAGAGCGGTTGTATCCCATGCATGGTAGTGCATACTCACAGCGGGGAAGGATATTGCGTCGAGCTAGAGGAAAAGCTAACACGTGCACGAAATAAGGTATCTACGCACTTGGAGTTGATTTCTTGTGACTAAAAAGACTGTCTATAGGTGTTCGCTTTTTTCTGAGATGAAGGCCAAGAATGCAGAGCATTGGTATTGCTACTGCCATGTCTGCCACGTCAGGGTCGACTTCCGCCTTCTGATTCGAGGTTGTTCTCATCTGCTCAACGCTCGCGTTTCATGATACACGATTTTTCCACTTACATTTCATTTCTGATTATGGTTTCCCGACTTGCTTTTTCTACGAATACTCGCGTCAGTGTCAACGGTGATAAATACAAATACCTACGCTATACAACTTGTCAACCCCCCTAGAGTCATGTGACATGTGACACGCGGCGGAGTTACCACCGCCGAAACTCAACCTCCTAATTGAACCTCCGAAGTACATCCATCGCATCGCGAGCGCGGGCACACTCGGAAAACTAAACTCTGTTTGTTCCTGTCTCAAGGTTTCGCTGTTATTTCATTCATGACATGCACCTGTGGAAACTGTGGAAACTGTTTTAGGTAGGTGCGCTGCCCTTATCTCAACAAGCTTACGTAGTCTAGCTTCGAAACATGATACGGGAACCTTGAATGCTACTAACGGTAACGGTAGTAGATCGCACTGGCACGCATGATACATTGCGTGTCTGCCGCTGTTCAAGATACGAACACATATGCCATACTTCATTTTTCATTTTCGGACCCCAACCCGACGCTCGCCCCTAACATCTGCTCCTTTCTTTTATGTGATTTCCTTGAAATGCTATTTCAAACCCCGTCATATTTTATGCTATGCTCGGAGAGAACGCATAACAAAAGCAACTTTCTCCTTTATGTGCAACTGTTCGAGCCAGCCGAACCATTATGGCTCGGCTCGAACAGTTACACATAGAGATGTCGTCTTTTGTTTCCCCGCCACCTCTTCACTTTGTCTATTTTCATTCCGACACGGATCACAGGAGAAGCAAGTAAAGTCCATTCTAAAAGATGCCTTGAAAAACCTCCACATTTTATAAAGAAGTGGAGGTCTGTCGAGCTATCTTTCTAGCATGGCCTCCCGAGACGAGGATCTTATTATGCTCGTCCGTCCGTTAACCCCGTCTATGCTTGACAGTCCTTAGAATTCAAGACCGTGCTGAATGAATACGGAGAACGGGAAACGGGAAACCGGGAAACCGGGAAGCGCTTACCGACCTGCAGCATGGGCTGTGCACGAATGATGTCGGCCTCGTCATTTCATTCTGCATTTCACCCCGAACCAAATCCTGCTGCACTCCTACCTTGTGCTAAATGTCCATAAAAGTGCGCATAAACCACAGGCGAACCCATCAAACTCAACTAGTATCCACCATCCACCTTGAACTGTCTAGCCGCTACTGAATAACCACCCAATCAACCAAGTGCCGAGAAATCGGGACTTGGTTGATACCCTCCGACCCCCCTCCCACTATGCCTTCCTGTCCTGCGTTTGCAGACTGCCTGCTGGGTCAGACCATCGACAACGGCGCGCTCAGGATAGAGGCCATCCTGGGTGCGGGGTCCTTCGGCATCGTCTATCGTGCCGTCGACACCCAATCTGGAGCGCAGTATGCCGTCAAGCGCGTGGAGACCGACCACTACCAGACTCGCGAAACCCAGCTCCATGCCCGGGTCTCGTCCCACCCACACGTCCTCACCTTCCATCGCGAGATCGACGCGGGTTACTTCACCTTCTTCGTCTACGACCTCTGCGCTGGCGATCTTCACTCCGTCATCAGCAAGCTCACGTTCTTCAGAGAAGACGAGCTTGTCAAGCGCGTGTTCGTCCAAATCATCGACGCGATAGAGTATTGCCACTCTCGTGGAGTCTACCACCGGGGCCTGAAGCCTGAGAATATCCTAGTCTCTTCGAAAACCGGGGACTTTAATCTTTTTGTCGCTGATTTCGGGCTTTCAACAACGAGCAAGATCACGGCATCTTCGTGTGGGACACCCTGCTTCATGGGCCCAGGTATGTATCCCCTTCTCGAGCGTGGGGTAATCGTTCAATCGTTAACGCGAATCCGGTTGCAGAGTCACTGGTCCCGCACCATCCACCATACTCTACCGTCGAAGGAGACGTATGGGCACTCGGCTGCATCCTTGTCGAGATGATTGCCAATGTTCGTCCATGGACGGTGGCTTCTCCGGAGGATCGTAACTACACCGATTATTTGGTGGATCGCACGATGTTATACGACATGCTCCCCATTTCTGACGAAGCGTACACACTCCTGACGGAGATTTTCTCGTCTCGGCCGGAGTGCCGTCCTTCCCTGGCTGCGATGCGGGAGGAGGTGCTCGCGATGGACGCGTTCTTCGTCAGCGACGGAGAGGCGGCGAGATGGGGATGGAAGGCGCGTGTTGAGAAGAAGTTGCTGCAGAAGATGGGCTAGATCGGAACGTCGCGTTGCTCCGAGGAGACGAGTTCCGGATCGTTTTATTCCGGCACGTCATCGTCTTCCTCATCGGACTATTCATACGGATCGTCCTCGTCTGCTTTCGAGTCGAGCTCGTCGCGGTCAAGTCCTTTACCGATCACACCCCCCGCCAAGGCGGTCGATGTGTTCCGGACGATTGAGAAGGCGCCTAGCCGCCTTGAACTGGGTTTGCGGGTTGCCGTCGCCCAGAGTATTTAATTTTGTTGATTTGATATCTTTATTTATTTATTCGGACATAGTGCTTGATGGGCATCTGTACGATACTATACTATACGACTCGACTATAATTTCACGGACATTGTTTACGATACATCAGGACATAAAACTTACTATACCCCTTGTCGATTCCGATAGCAGAATAGCAAGTCAATTAATCCCCCCCTCCGTTGGAAGGCACGCCCCATAAGCAAGTACAAACGTATGAAATAGGGGGGAGGTCCCACGTGTGTACGAAATGAGGGACACCTCGTGGTTTGCATGAAATGTGCTCTGCATGATTGACGCTACTATATGCATATGCCAGTGAAAAGTTGGTCAATAAAAACAACTGTCCGGAACCATAGAGGTTGTGCACGTACTGTCCCCAAGTCCTGCTCCTGACTGCGAAAAATGGCCGTTCGGGTTGTTCGCCGACGGCAGCTCCGACAAGCAATAGCTGGTAGCGCGGCGATAACGAATCGAACGTGGCTTCCCTTGAGCCTGAGCGGACATCCTCGGTGGTATGGGTGTCGTGAGAATGGGAGAAGTCGGAGGGGGTCGGCGAGACCGGCCACTTGGAAATGAACTGATCGTTAACCTTCAGGGATTGTCCCACGTGGTGGGGGTACTGTGACCTAGACAGGCTGCGGTTGCTTGTCGATGCGAGGTCAGCGGGTTCACATATGACGCAGAGTCCGCCGGGCACTGTGCAAGCTTAGTTCAAATTGGGACACAGTTGGATGGACGCCATTCTGAGAGTCCAGTACCTGAAGACTGAAGAGTGATGATTGTACTTCACACACACTACTGTAGTACTGCCGTGTCTCCCTATTCGAGTCGTTGGCCACAATCACGTGATCGCGATGTGGCTGACCATACTGTACAGTACACGGGCCGGCATATGCGCTAGCCTTGGAATCGACATTGCCCCATACCCATAGACAAGACTCGTCACACCCAAGCCCATCATGTGCGGATCGCCCAACGCGTCGACTGACTCGCGAGTACACCGCCTTGCGCAGGCTGCAGCCCCATATGGCTTGCGCCGCTCACAGCCCTCGCTGGCCGGGCTCAGTTCGGGATCCCCTCGCCGTTTTGGAATCGTTTATACCATATTAAGGACTGCTTTTCGTATGTTTTCATATCTCCTTTCGCCTTAGACTCCCGGGCCCACTCTCCTCGCCACCCTTGCGCTCGCTGTCGAGTACCTTACAACAATTCAGTAAGATTACTGTGCTCTTAGTTCTCCTTCGGCTCCCCTTTCCCCGTTCCCCACTACTCATGGCACGTTGAGTACATGTATATAAACACCCTTTCCTGGCCTCGGCCAAAGGAGGCCAACTGAATGGAATGATAGCTCGCCCTGCCCCGTGTTCCCACTGCCTCGCTCCTTACGTTTGTTACGCCCCCCCTCTCTCACGTCTTCGCTTTCCCTTCGGGATTGCGAACTCGTCTCGGAACTCTGGCCACCCTCGAACTCACCGCGCGGACTAACCTCCTACGCTACACTTGGTAGCTCAGCCGACCAGCTCCAACTTTTCCACCTTTCCCAGTACTTCCTTCTCCATTTCTTTCATATAAGTTTCCATATCTCGCACCAAGTGCGGAATACCAGCTCCAAGGATGCGGATTGCAGTGCGAGTAACCCTGCATTCGTTCCATTGTTGATAGCCACCGTTGCCACCGGAATACCCCGCTGCCAATGTATGTGGGCTCATTAGTAGGTCGACTAGGACCAGGGCGAGGTATTGTGGATACAGCCGGGCCTGTGCAGAGACTCGGAATCCACGCCATCGAGAGAGCTCCCTTTGACTGGTACTACGCCAATCGCCGCGCTGCCCGCGCCAGCCACGATCACCCTGAGGCCCTAGCTTCCGCCGATCTGGCGTACTCAACGAGTCGGTCGGGCGTACGGTGTGCAGAGAGGATAGTCAATTCGTACGGCACGCGGAGCGATCGAGGATGTCCACGGTGGGCAACATCACGGGCAGGTCCGAGTCTGAGCCCATAATGACCCCAATCAGAGGCTGCTTGTGGGCATACGAGAATATCAATACTAGTGTGGTTATAAAACGGCGCATAAACGACAGGTGAACCCATCAAGAGTTGACCGGACGTTAACCACCACCCACCCCACACACTAAGCTTCCAATTGCCTCGCCGTCAACAAATAACCACCCACACCCACTCAACTAAGTGCCGAGTGCCGAGAATGTTGGAGGACAGACCATGCGCGATTAACACGTGCGGTCGAGAGCTGTTTTCACATGTAAGAGGTTCTAGAGACTCCGACATGAAGGATGAAAGTAGATGCCATTAATTATTCCAAGTTTGTACGATTACTGTTTGCTCACCAACGCTTTGAGCGTTTGGTATACATAAACACAATGTCTTTATAACCCGTAGCCCTCTCGTAGATGAAACAACAACTTCATCAGCTTCTCATCGACCTCATCCTGGACTCTGGGCCCCGCGCCTCTCAGCTTTCACTTCCAACAGAGAAATCGGTACCTAGTTGACACCCTCAGTTCGGACGGAGTACCGTCCGTCCTTCTCTGGCTGCAATGCGGGAGGGGGTGCTCGTGATGGACACATTCTCCGTCAGTGACGGCCCGGGAGAGGCAGCGAGATGGGGATGGAAGGAGGGTGCTGAGAAGAAGTTGCTGCTGAAGATGGGCAAGACCAGAATGTCCTCTGCGCCATAGCGTTGCTCTGAGGACGGAATAAAATGATCCAGAACTCGTCTCCGAGACGAGCTCTGGATCATTTTATTCCGGCACGTCAGACGAGGACGGATGACCCGTACGAATAAAGCGACGCGCTTTATTCATGCAGGTCATCCTCGTCTGCTTTCAAGTCGATCTCGTTGTGGTCAAATCCTTTACCGATCACCCTCTCGCCAAGGCCTTCTCAATCGTATGGAACACGTCGACTCGACGTGTTCCGTACGATTGAGAAGGCGCCTACTAGTAGTCGCCTTGAACTGGGGTTGCCGTGGCCCAGAGCATTTGATTTCGTTGATTTTGATATTCGTTCTTTATTTGAACATTGGCATGCTTAATGGACACCTTTACAATGCTGTACTATACGATCCCGCACGACTATATATAATTCACGGACATTTTTTATTACTATACCCATAACTTCATAATTTATTGTACGATTGAATAGCAGAATAGCAAGTCAATTAATTTCGCCCCTCCAACGCAATAAGTACCAACTTAAACGTAGAAATATACTTTGAATCGAATCAAACATCACCAAATACGGTTTGTTGTCATGGTCATGACTCATGGCCAGTTCATTACTATGTCAACAGGCCTTTCGCCCCTCGCCCTAACCCTCTAACCATCCCGTCCCGCTGTCTCGCCATTTTCTCATAGCGAACCCCCCTCTCCCACAAAGGCCACTTCTTCCCTGCCTGCCATATGGCTGATCACTCAGCAACCACTCGATTCCAAGGGCTTTTCGACACAGCCTTGCAGGTTTACGAGAAAAGGACCAGTATCACATGGACCGATTATCCGCTCGCTGAGCGACTCCAGAGATGCCACTCCGTCGAGGAGATGTCCACGCTCCTGAGAGGTCAAGCACAGGCTTTCAGTGATTTCAGAGAAAGTGATAGACTACTGAAGACCATTGAGACCACTGTTTCCATTTTAAGCCCGCTTTCTTCTGCTGCCTCCCTCGCCGACGCGGTACGTCAGAAGGTGTTGATGGCCTGTTTCATATCTCTGACCGTTTCTACAGACATTATTCCCATACGCGACGGCAATACACGCAACTCTTGGTATTATTCTTGACGTATGAGCCATGTATTTGTTCATGCGATGATAACCTTCTGACGTCCAGATCAATCAGGCGGCTAACGGCGTAATCACGAGTTATGACGCACTCACCGACATGCTCGAGTCAGTTGAACACTTCCTCAAACGCCTCAAAATATACACAGAGACCTCTCAACCCATGCCCTCAGTGGACGAGATAGTTGTCAATTTGATGGTAGAGCTAATCTCCATGCTCGTTCTAGTGACTCAAAAGCTCAAGAAGCGACGATCACGTGAGTCCTTACCCTCGGACGTGTTCCACTGCTTAGGATGAGGCAGTCAAATGGGTAAAGAACTTTTTCGGGGTCAAAGACATCAAGGCCACCCGAAAGAGATTGGACCGACTCATGCAGGAAGAGGATCGGATGGTCGCAGCCCAGACTCTCGGGCTTGTCGACGGTGAGCAAACACCTTCAGCCCGTCACCCGCCGTCTATTGAATATCCTTAAGGCGGCAAGGCATCTACTGACGGTATCCGGAAAGTCCTTGGTACGTTTCTATGGACGATAACGAACTAGCTTGTTGTCTGACCGAGCGCTAGATCAAATGACAAGCGATACGGACAGGTTGAAACGTCGGTCATCTCCTAACTTTGGCATTGCTGTCTGGAAGTGCTGAGATACTTTGGCAGGTGACGAATTATTGTGTAATCTTCAAGAATGGCTCTCTCCCCCCGATCCTTGGAAAAATTACAACGTCGCCCGCAAATCGCGGCATAGCGAGACCGGGGCGTGGTTCGTTAAGGGCAACACACTCTCAGAATGGAAGGTTTCGGGTCCGAGTTCCCTCCTTTGGATCAATGGGAAACGTCGGTCGCCGTTCAGCACTTACAGTTCAACACTCTGATGATTTTCTCTTTTCGTAGCTGGCGCTGGCAAGAGTGTCCTTTGGTGCGTTACCTGTTCCATATTTTCGTCTCGAGAACTTATTGTCGCCAGTTCCGTGATCATCGATGAGATTGAGACTATGCGGGTATCTGGGCACGCATTACTCGCGATGTATTACTATGACTTCAGGGAGGATCAAAAGAAGGACCTCCGTGGGTTGCTCTCATCGATGCTATACCAACTTTATGACCAGTTCGACTCCTACTACGACATCTTCTCCACTTTTTATTCGAAACACCACCATGGTGCACAAAAAAGTCCTAGCGACGACGACCTTTTCCGGTGCTTGATGGAGTTATTGAAATGCCCGCGATCACCACCGGTTTATCTGATTATAGACGGCTTAGACGAATGTCCGAGCACATCTACTCAGGCATCCCCCCGCGAGCAAGTTCTATCCCTTTTGGAGGACCTTGTCGAGGCACAACTCCCAAACTTGCTCATATGCGTCACCAGCCGACCCGAGGTCGATATCAAGGCTATCCTCGAGCCTCTAACTTTCCGTTCTGTTTCCTTACACGATGAAAGCGGACAAAAAGAAGACATTAAGAAATATATCGCGTCGTTCGTTGACACGAATAGAAAGATGAAAAATTGGAACTCGGAGTACAAGCACCTTGTGATTGACGTTCTGACAGAAAAAGCGGATGGGATGTAAGGCATTTATACGATATTTGTTCACTACTCTTACGTATACCTCTGATAGGTTCCGATGGGTGGATTGCCAGCTCGCTTATCTTACCGACTGCTTCCCAGGAAATGTCCGGGAGGTTCTGAACGGGTTACCAGCGACGCTCGACGAAACATATGAACGCACTTTGCGAGAGATCAAAGAGACGAAGTGGGAATTCGCACGACGGCTCCTCCAATGCGTTGCTGTGGCTTTCCGCCCACTTCAAGTCGAGGAATTAGCTGAAATTCTGGCATTTGATTTCAAGGCGGGAAAAATTCCGAAATTTCGCAAGGATTGGCGCCTGGACAATCCGGTAGAAGCGGTCCTATCCACGTGCTCCACATTACTTTCCCTCGTCGACGTTGGAAATTCACGAGTTATACAATTTGCCCACTTCTCGGTCAAAGAGTTCTTAACCTCTACCCGGTTTGCCGAAAAGAACGACCCTATTTCCCACCGTTACCGTATTTCCATGACACCCGCTCATACCGCCGTCGCGCAAGCATGTCTGGGGATTATATTGCACCTGGACAATAGTGTCACCAGAGACAGCCTGACACAATTTCCCTTCGCCGAATACGCTGCCAAGCACTGGTTTGAGCATGCCCGTTTCGAGGGTGTGTTACAAACTGCAGAGGAGGGGATGAAACAGCTTTTTGACCCGAGGAAACCACATCTTTCCATTTGGCTCTGGATGTATGACCCAATCTGGATCCAACACGAACGAACCGAAAGGCCAATTCCGCCCCGTGGGACCTTCCTTCAGTATGCCGCGTTTTGTGGCCTAAACGACGTTGTGAAGGCCTTGGCCATCGACCACCCAAAGGATGTGAATTCTTGCAGCTCGGAAGACAAGTTGACACCTTTACATCTGTCTTCAAGAGAGGGACATATGGAAGTCGCACGGTTCCTTGTTGAACACGACGCCGACGCGGCAGCCCAGGACAACGACGGGTGGACTCCGCTGCATTTAGCATCATCCAGGGGTCATCTAGATCTTACCCGGATGCTCGTGGGGCATGGCGCTGACGTGGCAGCCCAGGGCAACGACAAGAGGACTCCGCTTCATTTGGCCTCTGAATGGGGTCATGCGGATATTGCCCGGATGCTCGCCGAGCACGGTGCAGACGCGACAGCCGAGGCAAATGACAGGAAGACTCCGCTGCATTGGGCATCACTCAACGGCCATGTGGATCCTGCTCGGATGCTCATGGCACATGGCGCTGACATGGCACTCCTTGACAACGACGGGTGGACCCCATTGCATTTGGCATCGTACAGGGGTCATCTGGATCTCGTCCGGATGCTCGTGGGGCACGGGGCTGACGCGGCAGCCCGGGGCGGCGACGGGAGGACTCCGCTACATTTGGCGTCTGAATGGGGTCATGTGAATATTGCCCGGATGCTCGTCGAGCACGGCGCCAAGGCGACAGCCCAGGCCAACGACAGGAAGACTCCGCTACATTGGGCATCGCTCAACGGTCATGTGGGGCCTGCCAAAATGCTCTTGGAGCACGGTGCCGACATGGCGGTCCTGGACAACGACGGGTGGACTCCGCTGCATTTGGCATCGTACAGGGGTCATTTGGACGTTGTCCGGATGCTCGTTGGGCACGGGGCTGACGCAGCAGCCCGAGGAAGCGACGGGAGGATACCACTACATTTGGCATCTGAATGGGGCCATGTGGATATTGCCCGGATGCTCGTAGAGAACGGCGTCGACGTAACTGCCCAGGCCAACGACATGAGGACTCCGTTGCATTGGGCATCACTCAACGGTCATGTGGGTCCTGCCCAGATGCTCGTGGAGGACGGTGCCAACATGGCGGTCCTTGACAACGACGGGTGGACTCCGCTGCATTTAGCATCGTACAAGGGTCATCTAGATGTTGCTCGGATGCTTGTGGAGAACGGGACTGACGCGGCAGCTCGGGGAAGCGACGGGAGGACACCACTACATTTGGCATCCGAGTGGGGTCATGTGGATATTGCCTTGATACTCGTAGATCACGGTGCGGACAAGGCAGCCCAGGCCAACGACAGGAGGACTCCGTTGCATTGGGCATCGCTCAACGGGCATGTGGGTCCTGCCCAGATGCTCGTGGAGCTCGGGGCCGACATGGCAATCCTTGACAACGACGGGTGGACCCCGTTGCATTTGGCATCGTACAGGGGTCGTCTGTATCTTGTCCGCATACTCGTGGGGCACGGCGCTGACGCAGCAGCGAGGGGCGGCGATGGGAGGACACCACTTCATTTGGCATCTGAATGGGGTCATGTGGATATTGCCCGGATACTCGTAAAGAACGGCGCGTCCGCGACAGCCCAGGGCGATGACGGGAGGACTCCATTGCATTGGGCATCGCTCAACGGTCATGTGGGTCCTGCCCAAATGCTCGTGGAGCACGGTGCCGACACGACAGTCCTGGACAACGACGGGTGGACTCCGCTGCATTTGGCATCGTACAAGGGTCATCTGAATCTTGCCCGGATGCTCGTGGGGCGCGGCGTCGACGTGGCAGCGCGGGGCGGCGACGGTAGGACACCGCTGCATTTGGCATCTGAATGGGGTCAGATGGCCCTTGCCCGGATGCTCGTGGAGCACGGCGCGGATGCGGCAGCCCAGGCCAACGACAGGAGGACTCCGTTGCAATGGGCATTGTCCAACGGTCATATTGCTCTTGCCCGGATGCTCGTGGCTCACGGCGCCGACGCGGCAGCCCAGCGCCCGTCCGGATCCAAGAAAAGGTAATAGCTTTAGACATCTTACATGTGACTACTGGGTCCTCCTGCCAGAATTTGTATTTGTGGCGTATGTACTACGATAGGACTGTTCGTAGACGTTTACTGCCTGACGTCCGTGTGATACTAATGGACTTAATCACATCTACTCACACGACAAGAACTGCACCTCTTTACGGAATAAGCATGAAAATATACTTGAAATTTTTTCGAAGAGGTAGAAAATGTGAAAGCCGTCCACTCGGATGTACGTAACAAAGGTCTCCCATGCCGCGGAGAACGAGGGCGAGTGTACGACCTTGGACACGAGAAAGTCGTTCAGGGTCGTCCCGGTCGATTATAGCGCGACTACCCCACGATGACGGGTCCAGTTCCAGCAACAGTTGCGGTTACGTCCGAGTCGACGAAGGGGTATGCATGGATTCTTGCGCATGTGCGGCAAGTGCTTGTCGAGCAGTAGGGAAGGTGATTTTCTACACAAACTCCCCACATATCGGGGCTAAGCTTAGCTCCAGACGACTGTAACGTCATGGCCTCATACAAGTAGACAATGGGTCTATAAGCACCTCCTGTCGCGTATTGGCACAGACACGGAATCTCCAGCAAGACTCGGAGGTGCAGGCAGCTAGAGAGCGTTGTACGCCAACTCCGGAAGAGGCTCTCCGCCGCTGTCGGAACACTGTTCATGTCCACCTGCCGCCCGAACAACCCGCCGCGTGTTGACAGAGAGATCGGGGTGCTCGGGCGAGAGCGCCGGCTCCTATCAGTATAGGCCGAATCAGATATCGTGACTCGGATCCCCGTGGAAGGAGACTCGGAGGGACCCGGGAGGGACCTTTTACTGTGCCGTGCAAAATCGAGTTTTGCTGGAGGCGCAGGACTGATTTGGAAGTTTGCCTGAACTTTTTATTTTTTTATTTTCACGATTTATCCCTGGGGGGGCCCCGCAGCCGAACTGGCCCGCCAATTGAATCCGTAAACGATCCGTGACTGCCGGCTGCATACAGCGTTGTTTATCACATCAGTGCGACCTTTCGGAGCAAATGTGTCTTTTCCTCGGACAAGTCCATTTTCCCGCCCATTGGCACTAGCTGGGTGCGAGTTGTCGCGAGAGCAAGGCATGGCATTAATATTGATGACGATGACGAACGTGTGCCGGCCCTGCCGGGACAAATTTATAACGACTATTAGTATACAATATATTAATAGGTGCACTAGTACTATTCGAGTGCGTCTACTGTGCCCACAAATTGACTCGCCGAACACCGAAGAATCCGGAGCCTTCTAATACAGTACTACTGTAGTCTTACCGTACAGTCGATTCCTGTGCCTGCCTGAACGTACGTCGGACCGAATGTACGCCAGCGCCAACGGCCATTTGCACATCCGAGTCAGTCACTCGCCTTTCGGAGATACACTCGTACACGACGGCATCTCCCTCCCCCATGCCACGGGCCACCCGTAAACTTCATGACAAGCAAGCGTTTGCTCGCAGCGTAACTCTTCATCAGCTTAATCCGTAACAGTGTTTCCAAACCTGGACAACGGTTGATAAGCCTGGCTCCCCGACTGATGTAAGGTACTGATATACATAGAGTTTGTTTTTTCTGATCCACAGGCGCTGATATCATTATATCACTCCACACTCCCACTCCACAATGGCTGCGGACGGATCTATTAAGTTGCTTGGAATGGGTGCCCCCCCGAATTTAATTCTTGGGCGATCCTGACGGCAACAATCAATCAACCAAATGTATCTTATTGGCGACATATCCTAAGCAACCGAGACATCAAAAATTCTGTCATTCATCGGACAGCCATACATATTCTCCGCTCTATATCCTGGTTTGTTCTTACACAGCCCGTGTTTTGCAGGTGAGCCCTCGTCTTGTTGAGGGTCAGACATCGAGGCGGATATCAGTGCATTGGGCATATGCAGTACGATGCTGCGGAGGGTTGGAGGGACGTCGGTTGACGGGAGGGAGGAAGGCAATGCGTCCGCGCCGTGCGCAAGGACTAGGTCATCGTGACATGTGCACCAAACAAGATATTGGTCGAGGGCAGAAAGATTGAACGATGTCAGTGTCCAAGAAGAGTACCCGAGAAGCGTGTCCATGTAGTTATCGACTTTCTTTTTCCATGACGCGTCTCAACGTCGCAAAATTCCAAGCGGACAGAACCTGCTGCCTAGCAGTCTAGCGGCCGCCTCTACGTAGAGACGTGTAAACTGGCTTGCTTGGGTCGTTTGCCTTCCGCCTGGCCTTACTTTTGCTTGTTGTGGGGCGCGGAGTGTCAGGTGGTGGGGGGGGCATGGGCTTCGGTTGTGTCAACTTGACATTGAGTTGGGCGTGGAGGGTTCCATCAGAGTCGACGAACGTCTGTGAACTGGGGAATACGTTGTCAATGAGAATAGAACTGATAAGAGAAACGCCGTTGACGAACTCGTTAACCCAGTGCTGACCCATGGGTCCGTTATCCAGTCGCACCTTGATCGCATTTCTGGGACCTGGTTGAAGCGAGCGTCCACCACAGCTAACAGGAACGGAAAAGATAGGTTCACTGCTGCCAGACGTATTGTCTTGATGAGAGTGTCCGGAGATACAAAGATCGGCATCCATATATGCGGGTATGGAGTTATTGGCCAACTCAAGTGAGAACAGCCGCTTGTTTTCGGATGAACCTCCTGCCGCATGTTCCGTGCTCGCGGAGAACGTGGCCGTCCAAAGCCGCTCTGCATTCAATAAAGTCAGGTGACGCTCTCAACGTCTGAGGGGACGATAGACGGGCGTACCAAATGTGACGAACTCCACTTTGACGACCATGGAAACATTCATTCGCACTCGAAATCGCCGGATCTTCATGGAGGCGGTGAATGCACCAGTGCCGTCCTGCGTTTCTTGCACGTCGACGATGTCCCCTCCACCTGATGGGCCCAGAAGCATACGGTCCTTCGTGGAGAGCGGAGAAAGCCCCGGAAATTTCCACAACAAGTATTGGAGAAGAGCGTTATTGGATATCAACATGCAAGCAAGGCGGACAGAAACGACGGTTGTCTCATTCAATAACCCACACTCGTTCAGGAGGGCTATTGCAAGAGCGTCAGGGGTCTTGATATTGGCTTTGGATGACGTCGCACTGGCAGGCCTGTTGAGTATAGCCCAATATATCGGAGTTTGCCCCTCAATGATTGGTTCCTGTAAGACGGTGGAGAGATCGAGGCCGACCTCCTTGCAAGCTTGAGAACAGGTCGAGAAGACGGATAAGTGGGTTTCTTCAGAGGGATGATCATGGGAGAGTAAAGACTGGATGCAAGATTTCACGGTCTCCCTTGCTCCTGCCTGTGCTTCAGCATGGAGACGCATGTCTTCCTCTCTTGCTCTCGTGGCAGCTTCCTCTTCTTCAACCCGTGGTCTGGCTAGTTCATCCCCATGATTCGCCCCTTCAGAGGCTGCCCGAGCCCCTTGTTTTGCGATTTGTGATGCTGCATTACGAGTCGCCTTTGATAGCTTCAAGGCAGAAAACAGATGAAATACGGAACGGTGCTTAGTAATCTGGGCGCTTGGGGATGCATGCTGCGATGGGGAGATGACGTGGGGTCCCGGAGATAGCGGGGATGTGGGAAGTGACGAGGAAAGAGGAGTAGCGATGGATAATGGGGGGCGCAGGGAAGGCGTGTCAGCACCTCGGGATGGTGGGTCTGAGTGGCTATGATTTGCGGTGAGCTCTAGGGCGCTTGCGCTTCTCGGCCGTGGAATGGGAGGTAAGCGTCGAGATGGCACTCCAGGGCGATTCAGGGTGTGACTTGGTGTCGGGGTGGACGCGCGATCGGACAAATGGAAAGGGAGGGAGGGATCTGCAGAAGGGTTGGGCGTTGGGGGACCAGAGTAGGGGGGTGGTGGGGCGGATGGTGGTCGAAGGATCGATCTTCTGGAAAAGAGAGAGGTCCGCACCGGTGCGCTAGGATCATGTGTGTGTAGCATAGCTTCTTGATCGCGTTAGAGAGACAACTTTTCGAAGGGCTTTGTTAGACTCGTTGCGGCGCAGTAGCAAGAATAACGAGGAAGCGGGACTTTTTCGCACCTGGGTTACCGGCGACGGGTTTATATTTCACATCGGGGAATCCCCCAGACTTGGAAGCGGACATTAAGGGCTTTAAGTCTCACGCGCTCAAACAAGCTAGGACACGGGTCTGGGCGTTGGCGCTCATTGGGGACGCATGGGTGGCCTTGCTCCTCGGGTCTAGACGATTTTGATAAGAGAAAGGGCCATTAACAGGCATCATTTGATGGGTGTAGCGGGGAAGGAAGGCGGGAAAGTTGTCAGTGTAAATCTCTCGAGGGTTGAAAAGGCTGGCCAAAAGCGGTAATGGTGGACAGGCGCAGAGTGAGACACGGAAGTGTCACCGCGGGAACAAGCGTCGAGGAAATACCGGATAACCTCATGGCTCCCCATCGGACATTACAAAAGTCCTAGCCCGCCCACGACACATAAAAAGGCGGGACAAGCCAGGACAAGACAATTGCAGGCAAAACAGGGAACACCGAGCAGTCCGACAGTATATTGTATCTGGTTATCATACCATACAGCGCCGCTCCTTATCAAGGCATTTATCGGTCCGGACCGAGAACTGGCCCTGGCGCCACATTTCTAAATAAAGCTCGGAGCCTTCGGAGCGTGTCCCTTTTCGTGGCTGAGCATTCTCTCATCATAACGTCCTACCAGCCGCACATTCACTGGGTTACTCATTTCAGTCTCCTCCTCGGATCGCGAACAAGTTCTAAACAGCCTCCAAGGCTCCGGGAGGTCATACGTGAGGACCATACGGCCACCGAACGCCACCATCGGATGTTTTTTTTGACTATTTAAACCGACAACCTTCTCCAACATCGTAATATATGCGACGCCACATGTCCTCCGACCGATCTTCTCCCGGTGTATTGTGCGAGAATTAGGGCTACATGGATCAATACGGCTTCTGTGACCTTGTCTATTTTTCCCGCAGTGTCACGGTGGCCCCAACAATCGTACGACCACCATGCTCTCCAGGAAGATGACCAACCATTACTGTACCATTCGGACAAGTCTCCTCAGCAATCGTCACCGCACTCTATCCGCGGAACTGCCCATTCGCCACTTGTCACTACCCGTCCCTGAACACTCCAGCGTAGTGCCTGTGCTCACCTTCACGACATGTTTTAACTGTCCCCTCGCTCCAAT
>Ga0307510_10000900_pt1 | contig 31355 bp, 17 predicted proteins | sample 12_EM_MG_FD_207224 | JGI IMG/M metagenome (GOLD analysis project Ga0307510, IMG submission 207224) | Populus trichocarpa ectomycorrhiza microbial communities from riparian zone in the Pacific Northwest, United States - 12_EM | ecosystem: Host-associated > Plants > Roots > Unclassified | place... | reverse complement strand
AAAACAATTAGCCTTGCTTCATAAAAAAGAAAACACCTTATGGCATGTGTGCAGTTAGGCATAAAAGGGGCACCATTTGGACTCTGATGTACAAATTCTATGGAGGATTTTTTTCTTTCTAGTTGTAGCTTGAAGCCAGGAAACTAAGAGGATAGCGCAAAATATGCCATGGTTCATTTGTTGAAAGAATAAGATCTACACTTGCTATTATGCTGAACGATGACTTCATAAGAAACAGTTGGATCAACTAATTACTATTTAATTACTAGCATGAAAACAGTGGCAAGCAAAACTGAGAAAAATAGATTGAGAGGAAATAAAGAGCAATCTTTACTCCTTATCTGTTTCAGCATTCACAGGTCTCTCATCTGTCTTCTGTTTGTGAAAACCTGACTCAACAAACCAGATCAAAATAAAAATGTATACACCTGCCAATTGGAAAGATCTTCATTCTAGAGATTGTACCGAAACTTTTGTGAGGCTTTTCACGTCTTGAAAAATTCAAGCTCTTGACCTGTCCAAGAGAAATGAAAAGCATCATTTCCCTGCACTGTTCTACAGAAATATATGTGAGATATAGGTATTTCTTGTGTCACAACAAACCTTAACAATTGGCTCACTAACCTCACCATGTCCAAGATGACGCTGAGCATGCCAACCCTGCATAGCACGAGCAGCAGCATCCCTTCTTGCCCTGCCTGATCCAGTTGCTTGGCACCCTCTTGTCTGGTAGAGAGAGAAAATTGCATAAAAATACAAATTACGAAAACAGGGATAAAAAGGAACGAGAACCAGGAACTGATTATCAGCATACAGATTCCAATGAAAACATTGTATCCCACGAGCAGAAGAAAATACAAAATTTATAGTTGCACTAGCCTTGGGCCTGTAGTTTTCCACTCAACTTGGTTTCCTCATAGTTGTATAAATGGTTTATGAGCACAACTAAGTGTTAAATCTGGTATGGTTTATCAGCAATTTGTATGACTGACAAGCACTAACAATGATAACTAACCACTTCACAGATGCATCCATATATAGATGCAAGCAGATTTCACATTCAGAAATATGCCAGGATTTATCATCCCCATTTTCATCCAGTGTAACAGACTCTATCATCTTACGTAGATCAATTACATAATGTACATGTATGCAACCAAAAAGATGCGTGGATTTTTATGGACTGCGTAAAATTTAATAGCTTTTAATTGTAGAATTCACTTTTCTCTCATTAAGTGCAACTCTATCTTCCATATAACAGATTGACCACATATGGTACCAAGAAAAATTCAAAGGACTATTTGATACTAAGCCAGCCAAGAGTTTAACCACTCAAGTTTAAGTTCAGTTCAATAATGCAAACCAACAAGCACAAGCCAAGCTTTTATTCACTTGCACTGATTAGTTCTGTTGAGGCTCTAATAATTCTCTCTTTTCTGAGCGGGTAAAAGATTTTGGAAATAGTACAGACAAACAAAAACAGGCAAGAACAGCACTTTACCTCCTTTTCGACACTGGTAGCCTGATGCAGGGGTGGACTGGGAAGTTGGAGCTCACCAGTTTCCTTCTTATTCTTTTCATATTCCAGAATTGCCTGTGGTAAATGAAGGATCAGGGATAGAAGTCACAAGAAAGTGCAATAATCCATTTGTCCACGACCTAGTTTTTAAATCATTTGAATCTTTATGGCATTCAAATGCCATACAAGGACAGCCAAACTCACTTCAAATCCAACAAAGATAAGCCTGGACACTTGTCAACACTGACAAATTGTATGATCTGAGTCTATTCTAATGCTTCTATCATTAGATTCCCTAGCCAACACTTCCCGTGTTAAAATAAAACAAAACAAAGTCTTAATTTAGGATTTTATCTAACATATTAAGTTCCAACACCAATTACTGAGTACCAAATGAATCTACATATAGAGCATTTTCACCACAGAAAAAAACATTACCTTCTCATAGAAAATGCGGAATGTCCAAGACACCGTTGTGCAAGTCCTGTGAGAGACACAAAAAAGTTGAATGAATTAAATGATAAATATTTTCCATATTTTAATAATCCACATAAATTATTGCTACCATTCACAGCCCACATCCAAGATGTGAAGAGCAGAAAATAATTATAGTAAAGTGTCAACTGTCTGCAGCCTAAAAAACAAATGATGAAAAGAAACGTAACTGAAAATGCTTAATAATCCCATGCCAAATCCTTGCAAATTTTACAAATGACTTAAAAAATATATTTGGTTTAATAATCCTTTGTTAAATCCATGCAAATTTTATAAGATAGCTTAAAAGAATTATCCTTCCTTACTTGGGAGGGTGGAAAGACTCTCCCACTTGCCGCCACAACTTGTTTGCGGTAACCTACAGATATGAGATCAAAAGCAGCTGTCATAAGTTAATAGCAATAAAAGCCTAAAGATCCATGAAACCTATTATTGACACAAAATTATTAAAATGCAACATATAAGCGCATCGAAACTGCAATTTCACATGACCAAAAAACATTATCATGCAAGTGGTACAACTCTAGCTACAGGTGCAACATTACAATACATCTCTGAAATCATATACTCCAGATGTTACGATCCTGAAACATATCATGCATCCACATGTTTTACTCCAGAAGCTGGAGGGGGATCAGACATTTTTCATTAATACCCTGGTCAAACATAAGTTCAGAATAAGTTCTTTTTCTTCTTTTTTTCCAATCCGAAGGGCATAACCTAAGTACTAAAGCATTTGCTGAAGGGGAGCAAATCCTCTTAATATCTGTAAGAAAAAAAGACAAATTCTCAAATGGCAACAAAAGGAATATAGTGAGATGCAGGTTTGCTTTTTGAATTTGTTGGGAGTTGTTTGTAATTATTTTACCAGGCGGCTTCGTGAGCACCTTTGTAACCAAGCTGCTTTACGAATAGCCTCTTTCGTGACTAGGATAAATAGTTTTCAAGAGTACCTTTTAAGGATTTAACCACTAAGCGATTGGGGGTACCTCCTTGCTTCTTTATCTACAGGGTTTGACTTGATGAAAGTCACTTTGAACCAGAACTTTTGAGGATTTAGTGCTTTGTAAGCTGTGAGGGGTCATAGTAATTGGATCAGTTATGCATCCTTCTATTAGGCATGAAGCCTCAGAATCCTCATCAGTCATTAATACGAGTTGATATACACTTATATCAATTCATTATGTATTCATTTTCTACTTTTAATTAATTTATCTCAAGCACGAACTAGTTTCTAGTAATGATTTTAGCATTGGTGCAATTTTGATTCCAATCAAAACCAAACCTTCCAGGAATAATTTTCGTCATCGTGAGCATGGATAGTTAACCATTTTCCAAATAAAGCATAAACCATAAATTTTCAACAATTTCACAAAAAGGGGAGAAAACTTATGTTTTTAATATATACGGGCCATAGCTTTGTACAACTCTTAACAATAATTTCATAATTGAACTCTTGCATTTCATAAAATGCTGACATTTTCTCTGCTCGTGATACTGATTTTCTTTGGATGTGCCAACCTTCTCATTGAATTCCCTTCTCTTTTGGTTAATCTCATCTATCATGATTGCTTCTTAATTTTGTTCGATGTAATCATCGCTTGAATTTTCTACCTTTTCATTATCCTACATTTAACCAGCAAGAAGTGAATACTAATGGAATTTGGTAATGTCAGCTTAATTTGGAGGGGAATTCGTTAATACTTGTAAGCATGTATGATTTTTAAGTTCTAAGGAGGAATAGAAGTGAATTTAATTGATTTAAACTTCCAATCAGAAGGACAAACCAACATGGTTCCAGGCAAGCTGTGAGAAAAGAGGTTGTCAACACATGTGAGCATTTTGAAGCACAAAGCCATTATGCTTGACAACAGCAGTAGAGCAACCTGATATGTTTTCAAGCAACTACAACTCCTACACTCAATCCCTTTACTTATTTATAATTCTATCTAGCCACTGATATGGGATATTTAAATTTCCCATAGTGTATAGCAAACACTATTGATTTAGTGTAGCAGCTTATGTTGCAAGGTATTCCTATTTCTGACACCAATTCCAGAAATCATGCTGCTACATACAACAGCAAAATCCATTCAAGTGCAGACTTTTTTTTTTTTTTTTTGGCAGCCAATGCCTAAAACCCACAGAACATGAAAAAGGTATAAAGAGGGAAGCAAAAGACACCTACCACTTCATAGCCACCCAGTTTGATCACAGACCTCCATAACCTAACTCCCATGGGAAAAACGACCATATTAGCTCACACCTAGACTCTAGACACATATCATTGGAGAAAAAAAAAACTATTTTCACATAAAACTTACTTCAGGCAGTTTAATGGCTCTCCGTAAAACTTAGGGGGTTTGAAATCCATGATATTCTGCTTATAAAAAATCTCCAGGTCCTTCATGAATGCAGCTTGCTCCTCTAGGGTCCCGGCAACATCAGTCTCCCCCATCTACATTTCAAACACCATATAATCATTCAGCACAAACAATACTTCTACTTACAAGATTCATGATCACAATGAATACTTTAGTTTGCTAAGGATGTTGTGTTCAATCACCTTCATATCAGTCCATACATTTTTGGACTTTGCCGCACTATCAAGCTTTGTTCTAGGAGTTGAGCACCTCCTTTGGGTAGATGGAGTAGCCGTTTGTGGCTGGTTTTGAACAGAGGAGCCATCATCTCCATCAGTTTTCTCTTCCACCACTCGCCGATTAATATTTTCATCCGTAGCAGTTTTCCCATCATCAGGCAAAGCTGTAGTGTCAGTCATAGGAACATCAGTTGCCAAACTCACAGTGTTGTCATCGTCAGCAACTGATGCCTGCCTATTTTCATTCGGCTCTTGATCCTCCGAAACATCAGCAGTTTCTTCTTGCTCTTTAACAGTGGCATCAGAAGGCTTGTTAGCATCCGAGTCTCCCGGCAAGTCTTGCACAGCAACCATTTCACTATCTTTCATTTCGCTTTTTTTCTTTTTCGTCCAGCTCACACCCTATAGACCAACGACATGCATGAATTATTATTATTATTATTATACGCTAGATTAAATCCGAATAAAATATATGCATAATTCTCTAATAATATAGCATGGCAAAAACCGTTAGCCTCTTGCAAAGTATTTCGCGAGGAGGGGAAAAATTAAAGAAAAAAGAATAATCAATCCCAAAAATCCATTTCTAATTTTCAAGAAAAAGATTTTCAATGTTTAAACCTAACAACGAAACAATTCAAGATTTAAAATAAAAAAAATAAAAAACGTGGTAAAAGCTTGCCTTTGGGAGATAACAGAAGCGGAGAGAGGTAGAGCTTGAAAGAGAATAGAGCGAACAGCAGCGTGTTAGGGTTTTGAGTTTGAGCAGAAAGCGAGCAATGCAGGTAAAGAGGAAGGCAGAGAAGGGTGAAATCAAGTCTTTTCCGGCGAACGTAGAAGGTGTCGTATCGTGCCGTCCGTGCCAGACCCAAAGGAACGACGTTTCGATTAGCGAATTCTTTTAATTTCTCAAAAAAGACAGTTAATTTGCGAGAAGAAAGACAAGGTGGTAACTAGCAGAGGAAATCCATGGCCGTGGGAGTCAGGATTTTCCTTCCTTTTTTTTTTGTTCTTTCCCTCTATGCTTTCCTTTCTTGTGTGTGTGTATATATAAATAAAATCTCCTTTGACTCTATAGAAAATTAAATACCAGGCTGAACATCTTTTTTAATTACGTGGCTGATGCTCATCTACCTTACTTTTCCCTCTCATAAAGACTGGGTTGCCCTTGTACTGCTCCCGTTGTCTTTTCTTTACTTTTTACCTGGTAGTTGACAATATATATTTTTTTTAATTATACAAAATCCATGTTAATAATTTTTTTAATTATCATAGAAAATTATATTATAAGTAAAAAAAATGAATTTTTTTATATTAGATTCGTAGTGAAAATTAAATTTATGAAGCTGGATAGATATGAAAAATTTTGAAAAACAACTTTAATCCTTTACATTATTAAAAACAGTGCTTATATGTAAAATAAATATAAGACTTATATTGTTCGTATTTTTTTTTTTAATTTGAGGAACAATGAAAAACATGTAAAGAAAAACGATATAAAACTCTTAAAATGTGTTTTTTAAACTCAGTGTAAATCTAAAAACCTAATGATGAATATTTTGAGCTAATTATTAATACTAATTTTACAATAAAAGTCGAGCTTGTGAATATTTTAGGTTTCTTGTTTGTTTGTTTTTCCTTCCTTTGAATTTACAAGTGCGGTGCTGCTTTTGGATTTGCTTATCTTCGCTATTCACTAGTTTATTACATTATAAAAAATAATTTTAAAGAATATCAACTTTTATGTGACTCGGTTCAATTGTTAAAAGAATTCTATGCATTTTGCTAAGATAGATACATGGGAACTACCATGGACCATGTATCCAGATAAAATAAACCAAAAATGCTCCTTAAAAAAAAACAAAAAAAACTCATGAACATGCAAGAATCCTAAAACCATGCACCGGGAACACTCCTGTGAGCTCGAGTAGATTAAAATTCAAAACATTATGATAATTAAATTACATTTCAATAATTACTTTTCATAATATAATAAAATGATACTTTATAAATCTTCTAGACTCAAAGTTTACAGTTTTTTTATTCTTTACATGTTCAACATGTATATTTTCAGAATTTATTTTTCTAAAATATCATTGTATTTTTTTTTACTGTAAAAATATTGATTTAAATATCAGAGAGCCCCACATCCATCAAATGAGATATTTTATAGGTTTCAACTATCAAATATTACTTGGATTTTTCATGTCAAGCTATTAAACACCTGAACTAAAAAAAAATAGATTAAATTGTTTGAACTAAGAGATTGATTGATTATTCAACACGTTAATCTTATTTCTAAACATTTTAAATTTTAATACTCGTCAATTATATATTTTATTTTTTCAAAGGAAATTAACTTTGATTATTAAACTTAGTCTCAACCACACGTGTTTACAAAATCTTAAGAAAATACATATTCAAATTCTAGTTAGCATGTTTATGAATTAAAACTTTGGATTTTAATTTGTAATTCAAAAGTTATTTTTCTCACACGACTTAATAAAAATTTTAAATAAATTAAAGTTAAAATTTTATTAGATAAAAATGACTCAAGTAGCTTTTTTTTTCTTATAACAAAACAACACTGTATAAATTAGAATTTATAAGTTAAAGGTAAAAACTTTGAACTTTTAATTAAAACAAAATTTCAACTTAAAATCATAACAAATCAAAATCTATTTATAACTAAACATATTTATAGATTTTAATCGATTTAAAAATTTAAAAACAAAAGCAACATACAAAATATAACCTTAACTAATAATAATAATAAGCACTTGAGGGTTTAGCTGCTGTGGTCAATCGTGTGACTTGTTCCGTCCCCGTCCCGGGTTCGACTCTCTATGTGCACGCCTGTCACCCCCGCGGTGCCTTACCTGCTCCTGGGCTTGCAGGATGTCCAGTGGGCTGTGGGGAATAGTCATGGTGCGCGTAAGCTGGCCCGGACACCCCACGTAAATAAAAAATAATAATAATAATAATAAAATTACTGGCTTAATAATAATAAAATTTGGACTTAAGTTCATCGGGAAAGGAGAAAAAAGAAACAAAATAAAAAGCCCACCCCCATAGTATATAACTGTATATCTCTATCCTTCTTTCTGGGCCCGGCAAATCTTGTTAGCCCAAGCCAATCCAGATAATAAACGTAACACTCACGCAATCCAATCCAAAGAGCCCGACCCTTTATTATATAAAATATAAACACAGTAACAGATAAAAAGAAAAAGAAAAGAGAGAGATAACGGAACAAAACGGTCGATCCCCATGCTCAAAACAGACATCAAGTGGCAATTAGGGTTTTGGACAGAGAGAGAGATCCATCTTCATCTTCAAAGACGTTTGAGGTGCTTTGCTTTTCCCTCCCGTATTTTTTTCTTTTATCTCTTTCTTCGTATTCGATTATTGATTGATTCATGCTTTATTATACAATCCAATTCTGAATCCGGTGGTATATTAAGGCCGCAATTGAAATCATTTCATGTGCTAGGATTTCTTTCAAAGTTTTCGATTTGATTGTATAAATAAATCAATTCCTAATAATGATTCGTTGATTGAACAGTTAAATAAGCACACAAGCAAACAATTATGGAGGATGTGAAACCTAAATCTAGAAAAAATGATTATTTGGCACGGAAGGAGGAGAAAGAGGATTCTAAGAGGATTCATCGAGATAGAGACAAGCAGAGGAATGGAGAGAGGCACAGAGACAGAGAGAAGAGAGAACGCGAAAACAGTAGGTGTTCCGAGAGAGACAAGAGTAGCGATTCTGATGACAAGGAAAGGGAGAAAGAGAAGCACAGAGTCAGAGGTAGGGATGATAGGGCAACAAGGAGTAGGGTTGATGATAGAGAGAGAGTTAAGGACAGGAAGAGAGATAGAGACAGAGAAGAGAGAGACAGGGAGAGGGACATAGCGAAAGAGGAGAAGAAGGAGAGGGAGAGGGAGAAGGAGAAGGAGAGGGAGAAGGAGAGGGAGAAGGAGAAGGAGAAGGAGAGGGTTAGGGAGAAAGATAGAGAAAGAGAAAGTGGGAAGAGGGAACGTGAGAGGGAGAAAGACAGAGAAAGGGAGAGGAGGGAGCGTGACAGAGAAGAGCGAGAAAGGGAGAAGGGCAGGGAGAAGAGGGAGAGGAGGACCAGGGAAAGGGAGAAGCATAGGGAATTGAGTAGTGACAGTGATGATGACTCAGGGGAGCATGATAGTAAACTGCGAAGGAGAGACAATGACGACTCCAAGGAGAGAGTGCATGAGCAGAGCATTAGCAGGTCAAACAGGCACATGGATAACAGTGAAGAGAGCCTAAGGAAAAAGAGTGGCAAGGAGGACGGTGATAAGAACGAGAGTAAAACCCGAGAAGATGAATTAGAGGAGGAGCAGAAGAAATTGGATGAGGAGATGGAGAAGAGGAGGAGAAGAGTCCAGGAATGGCAAGAGCTGAGAAGGAAGAAGGAAGAAACTGAGAGTGAAAAGGGTGGGGAAGAAGCCAATGTTGATGAATCTAAGAGTGGTAAAACCTGGACTCTTGAAGGAGAATCTGACGACGAAGAAGCACCTCCCACTGGCAAATCCGATATGGACATTGACCAGGAGGAAAATGCAATACCTGATAAAGAAGCTGGAGATGCAATGGTGGTGGACACTGAGAATGACATTTCTGCTCCACAAAGTGAGGTTGATGCTGTTAATGGGGATGAGGAAATTGATCCATTGGATGCTTTCATGAATTCTATGGTCTTACCTGAGGTTGAGATGCTAAACAATGCTGTGGTTACTCAGACTGCTGATGATAATAAAGCAGACTCAAAGAAGAAAGATAAGAATGATGAAGGAATAAATGGAGGACAGCGGAAGAAAGGCTCTCATAAATCTCTAGGGAGAATTATTCCTGGAGAAGATTCTGATTCAGACCACGGGGACCTTGAAAATAGTGAAGTTCCTTTAGAAGATGAGGATGATGACGAGTTCATGAAGAGGGTGAAGAAAACAAAAGCTGAGAAACTGTCCATTGTTGACCACTCAAAGATTGATTACAGTCCTTTCCGCAAGAATTTCTATATTGAAGTGAAGGAGATCTTGAGGATGACTCCTGAGGAGGTTACTGCTTATAGGAAACTACTGGAGTTGAAAATACATGGAAAGGATGTGCCGAAACCAATTAAAACTTGGCACCAGACAGGACTCACAAGTAAAATTTTGGAGACAATAAAGAAACTTAATTATGAGAAACCGATGACAATTCAAGCTCAGGCACTGCCTATAATTATGAGTGGACGGGACTGCATAGGCATTGCGAAAACTGGTTCTGGTAAAACCCTTGCATTTGTGCTGCCAATGCTGAGGCATATCAAGGACCAGCCTCCTGTAGAAGCTGGAGAAGGACCGATTGGGCTTATAATGGCGCCCACAAGGGAGCTTGTGCAGCAGATCCACAGTGATATTAGGAAGTTTACTAAGGCCCTGGGTATAAGATGTGTGCCCGTTTATGGAGGTTCTGGTGTAGCCCAGCAAATTAGTGAATTGAAACGGGGGACAGAGATAGTTGTCTGTACTCCAGGCAGGATGATTGACATACTTTGCACCAGTGGAGGGAAAATCACCAATCTTCGTAGAGTTACATATCTGGTTATGGATGAAGCCGACCGGATGTTTGACATGGGATTCGAACCTCAAATCACTAGAATTGTCCAAAATATTCGTCCAGATCATCAAACTGTACTCTTTTCTGCCACTTTCCCTCGGCAGGTTGAAACTTTGGCTCGTAAAGTACTGAACAAACCTGTGGAAATACAGGTAGGTGGGAGGAGTGTGGTGAATAAGGACATCAATCAGCTGGTTGAGGTAAGACCAGAAGGTGAAAGGTGGTTTAGGTTGTTAGAACTACTTGGTGTATGGAGCGAGAAGGGAAAAATTTTGGTATTTGTCCAATCACAGGACAAATGTGATGCGTTGTTTAGGGACTTGCTGAAGTTTGGTCATCCTTGCCTCTCACTTCATGGGGCTAAGGATCAGACGGACCGTGAATCCACCATTTCGGATTTTAAGAGCAACGTCTGCAATTTGTTGATTGCAACAAGTGTTGCAGCCAGAGGCTTAGATGTGAAGGATCTAGAACTGGTGATCAATTATGATGTTCCAAATCATTATGAGGATTATGTTCACCGTGTTGGTCGGACTGGCCGAGCTGGTCGCAAAGGCTGTGCCATCACTTTTTTCTCCGAGGATGATGCAAGATATGCACCGGATCTTGTAAAAGCATTAGAACTCTCTGAGCAAGTTGTTCCACAAGACTTGAAAGCCCTTGCTGATGGTTTTATGGTGAAAGTGAATCAGGGTCTGGAGCAAGCCCATGGAACTGGTTATGGTGGAAGTGGTTTTAAATTCAATGAGGAAGAGGATGAAAAGAGAATGGCGGCAAAGAAAGCACAAGCAAGAGAATATGGCTTCGAGGAAGAGAAGTCTGATTCAGAAGATGAAGATGAAGTTGTTCGGAAGGCAGGTGGTGACATCTCACAGCAGACTGCCCTTGCTCAGCAGATAGCTGCTCTTGCTGCTGTCTCAAAAATCCCTGCACCCGTGGCACCAACTCCTCACTCTGTTACTCAATTTCTTTCTAATGGTGGATTACCTGTTCCTCTCAATCAAGGTCCAGCAGTTGCATCTGTGACTGGGCTGCCTTTTGCTCATAGTAATGAAGCTGCAGCCAGGGCAGCAGCAATGGCAGCCGCCATGAATTTGCAACACAACCTGGCAAGGATCCAAGCTGATGCAATGCCTGAACATTATGAAGCAGAGCTGGAAATCAATGATTTTCCCCAAAATGCTCGGTGGAAGGTTACCCACAAGGAAACTTTGGGCCCAATTTCAGATTGGACTGGTGCTGCCATTACCACCAGGGGGCAGTTTTTCCCACCAGGCAAGGTGCCAGGACCAGGAGATCGCAAGCTGTACCTGTTCATCGAGGGCCCTACTGAGCAGTCTGTTAAGAGAGCTAAAGCTGATCTAAAACATGTTTTGGAAGACATCACGAACCAAACATATCAACTTCCTGGTGGAGCTCAACCAGGCAAATACTCGGTTGTATAAGTGTAAGAGCTCAATAATAGCCTTCTTTATTTCTTCTTTATTTTTTTTTTTTTTTTGCATATACAATTGTGTTTGATCTTTTTTTTTTTTTTGTTTTTTTTTGCATATATCTTTATAACTTCTACTCTTGTAATTTTTAATTTCCTCCTTTTCTTTCTGGTTGAGTTTGGACTTGTAGGCAATGCCTGAATGGTAATTATCTTAGTTTGAAAATTGTAAAGTTGCTGATATATTTTTTCTTGACAATATGGATTATTTTGGTGCATGGAAATCGGGGAAGGATTAGGATAATTGGTTCATGGTGTTTCCCAAAAGCATTGAGGGATGATGAGCCAAAAGCAAATAACTGTTTCCTTTCTTGTTTAAATATGCCCCTCCTCTCATGCAATTTCATATCCTGTAGCTTCTCAAGTTAGCCATAAGGTGTTAAATTTGCTGTCCATTTCCATGTCTCTTTTCCATTTTTTAATTTGTGTTCTTTCTTTTTCTTCTTGTCCTCTCCCCATGGCTCGAGGGATGGTTTAAGCCTATGCTGGCATGTCCAATGTATTCTCTGCCCCCATAACCTTTGGCTATGATGGCTGTTGAAGAGATGGCGATCTGGTGCGCGATGCTTCTGCCTTCTTGTTCCCATAGATTAACAAAGTGGATTGTTCTGGAACTCCTTTCTGCTACCATATTTGCTTTCTTGTTCCTTGGTGCGCATCACTTTTGGGATCTGACATCGTATTTCGGGGTTTTGCAGGTCTGAGTAGTAAAGTTCTGGAAGCCACGTGTTACTGTGCTGACACTCTGAGGGGCTTACCCCTCCAAATGAAGCATGAACCTGCATAGAAGGGTGGTAATGGGCAACAAGGTTACTGTTGGTTTCACAACATTTCTGAGATAGATTACAAGTTTCCTTGGATTCTTTTTGACCTCGTAAACCACAAATTAGATTGTAATCAGTGGTTCTTCCTGGATTGGGTTGTCAGCTACTTCTGGCTGTTCAACTGTAATGAATCTGCAGCAGCAGCAGCGTATATTGTTTAGCTTGATTAGTGTCCAGTATGGATTAGAAATTATTCATGCTGATAAGCCTTTGTGCTGCTAGCGGGTTTTGTTTTTTACCCTCCTCTCTCCCCTTACCTTTTTATATATATGTGCTAGTTTGGGAATGCCAGCGTGGCTGCAGCGCAACTCACGTTCCCAAACTATATATATATATATATATCGATGCTTTTAGTTTGAGAAGGTATTCCAAACAGCCCCTAGCAATTTCTTTCATGAAAAAGAAACAATTCAATATTAAACGCGGCGATTACAGCAGAAGAAGCTAGAGAAATTGGTTTTATTGCTGGGGTTTTTCGAATGTAGAAGCTTTACAAGATTCAGCAAAATCCCCTTGCAAGTTCTTATCTGTTCATTATTAAATAATAAGTTGTGGTGTTGCATTTTTCTGCACCGTATTTTGATCACCTCTTCTTCGACACGGACTTCCCTGCATATTATTGACTAGGGGTAAATCCTGGACCCGAATGCAAATTTCGCTACAAATCAAGGCATTAGTACAAAATATATCATATTCAACGGTACCTCGCCCCACTTACGTTGAGCCGATGATGTACGTCCGTAGTGAAAACATGCATCAACTAATTCGATTAGAAAGTCTTTGGGTTAAAGTTTCGTAGAGTTGGCTGTTTGGTTATGAAACTTTGGCAGTGCTTTTTGGGAGCTGATTATTGAAAATGATCGATAATGGCATTAAATTGATAAAGATTCAACATTAAGCAATCATACTAAGACAAATATAACACGACTCCGATCAGTATGCTTGAGTGAAGCAAATAGATTCAGTACATAAATTCAGTTCGCCGGTCCTAAAATCACCAAACAAGGTTGCTGCCCATACTAGTCGCAGCATTGTGATTCTTAGAGACGGTCCTTCTCTAGATCATCAAAGTAAGGATGTTCCATGGCTTTCTTTGCTGAGATGCGCTTTGAAGGGTCATACTGCAACATTTGCTGCAAAAATACAGCCAAGCATTTGTACAAATTCAGCTATGATGTTCATCTATCCCAACAATAATAAAAAGCAGTCATTGTTGATGAACGCGACTTACTGATAGTAAATCCAGCCCATCCTTGTCCAAATTAGTAACAGCCGATGACAAACTCTGAGGTTTCCATTGGGGATACTCATGCCAGTTCATCAGGTTGCTTACTCCTGGCCACATTTCTTCATTTGGAGTACCTAATAACCTGTACAAGAGCTTCAAAACGTATATTAAAGAGAAGCCTCATTGACAAAGCAAGATCAAAACCATATCTATCGTTATGCAAAAATCATTGACCTGAAAATATGCAGGAGCTGTTGCAGTTCAGAGTCTCCAGGGAATAGTGCTTGCTTTGTGGCCAGTTCAGCTAGAGTTTAGGCAAAACACACACACAACAATTAAGCAATGCTAGAGTTGGCAGATTAGTTTAAGAGATGAAGCGATAAGAATAAGGAAATCCATACCAAATATACAGCCAACAGACCATACATCCACTGCAGTTGAGTAATGGGTAGCCCCCAAAAGGACTTCAGGAGATCTATACCACAAAGTCAATATCTGAAACAGAAATTCCACTCAATTAGCTCAACAAACTGATATTGTAAGAGCATGATAAAAAGACGGTAAGTAGCAAGCGTGTATTAATTTAATTACCTCATGGGTATACTTCTTAATAGGAAGAGTAAATGCTCGAGCCAGTCCGAGATCAGCTATTTTAAGCATCGTAGTCTTGCGGTCCATCAAGAGATTATGAGGCTTAAGATCCCTGAGAGGAAGCGAGATAAAGGGTTACTAGATATGTCAGTAATCATTTCCACCTAAACTAAACATCATGAGGGAAATAAAATGGCTATTATAGATCAGAGCGGACAAGCAAGGGGAAAAAAAAGAAGAAACCTGTTAAAGTTATAAATACATAACGATGGAAACGGCTATTGTAAATCAGAGTTGACAGCAAAGAAAACAAAGAAGAAAACGAAACCTGTGTAAGACTCCATGGCCATGGCAGAAAGCCACACCCTTACATAGTTGATACATCAAGCTCTGCATAATAATAAGGATCATACAAATTTGTGATCAGATTAAAAAGAAAACAAGAAAAACCTCTCAAACTAAAAGGATAAAAAAATTAAAAAGAAAGAAAGGGGAATGTTGAATTTAGACCTTGACAGTTTTGACAGGAATGTTCTCTCCAGTTTGGCGAAAGCTTCGGATAAATTTCTTGAGATCGGTGTCCATGTACTCAAAAACCAGATACAGAACTGTCTTGCCTTCTTTATTTTGCCCTTGTTTCACGTCCAACAATCTATGGATTTAAAAAAGAAAAAGAAAATAGAGAGTTATTTGTCTATTAATTAACCCAACAATAGAAGAGAACATCAATCAATTTACATGGAAATTAATTGACTCAATTTAGCAACCGACAACCCTAAACCCTAAATTAAGACATCAAATTGGAGGAATCAGATCACAAAATCCCCAAGTTCAATTCATCTAAGCCCTAAATGGACCGAATATTAAGAAAATCTACAGATCCATGCATCGAAGAAATGAAATCACCTTAGAGAGGAAGTAGATGGAAGAAAAGCAAAGATAGATAGATAGATAGATAGATAGAGAGAGAGAGATAGAGAGAGAGAGAGTACCGGACGATGTGAGGATCTCTGGAAAGCATACGCAAGATGGAGACTTCGCGAAGAGTGGTGGGTGGGACACCTTCATCGTCTTCATGGAGACGTGTCTTTTTTAGTGCAACGATCTTCCCGGTGGCTTTCTCCCTTGCTCTGTACACTTTCCCGTAAGTTCCCTCTCCTACTTTCTCTAGCTTCTCGAATAAATCCATCGCCGACACCATCGTGTTCGTTTCTGTTGCTACTCTCTCTCTCTCTCTCTCTCTCTACTGCTTCTCTGCTTTCAAAGTAAACCCAAAAAATGGAATGAAACGACACGAAAAGCTTTGTTGCCTTTTATAATGAAACTTGATTATTGATCGTTGCCCAGCCCCAACCCTAACGGAAACTTATTTTGAATTTTAAAAATTGGGCGGCACAAGCGCTCCAATTAGGCCCATTCACTATTAAAATGTTCATCTTAGCCCACTCAACTAAATGAGATTCTTCGTACAAGCCCAAATAAAGCCCACAAGTCACATTTTCTTCATGGTTATAAAGTACAACCCAACTCATGAATCAGCCCAAAACATGGCTCAAGGGTTGGGAATTACGATCATTAAAAATAAAATCATTTCAAGTTTTTATTTTTTAAAAATAAAACAACATTATTTAAAAAAAAATTGAACTTGATCTCATTTAGGTTGTTCAGGTCAAACCAACTTGAAGTTGTTATTTTAATTATTATTTTTAAATCAAACCAAGTTTTACTTTAGTTGTAATCGGGTTAATTAAATGTCCTCAAGGGGTGTAGCATGATGGCAAAGGGCTTGAGATCTGCACAGCAGGTCTCGAGTTAGAGTCAGGGCGTGCACATCTTGTAAGAGCCTGAGACAGCCGGGGTTTTACTCGCTCACCTGGCCTACAAAGTGCGCTTTCCGGAAGATGGAGTTTTCTCGAATAATAAAAAAAAAAAGAGTTAATTAAATGAACTATTAAGTCAACTTTTAAACAAGTTCGACGTTAAAACCAGCTCAATGTCTAATCCCTAATCCCAAATCCCAATGAGTTTACATCAAGGTGCTGGTTTTATAACAATGATTCTTGACTAATGTGATTCCAATATGTACTCACTTTTCATGTATATATAATAAATAAAGCAATTATGGTGAAACCACCCAGAAATAAGAAGAGAGAGAAAAGGACACCAATTGATAGTTTTCCGAATCATGGTGGAAGTACCCAAAAAGCAACGCTTTGCTTAGCCAGTACTAGGAAGCATAGGTGTATTAGAAAGTGGAAACAAGAAACACAACTGATTACTGATTCATGGACCTGTGGAAGCCAAGCTTACACAATTTATATAAATGAATCACAAAGCGTTTATCTCCCTATCTACGCATGTATTATTTGAAAAAGCTGCAAAAACACTACCTAAATTGCTTGATTGATGCTATCAATCTGATACACAGCCCTCCTAGTCATATGCAGCTATGACAGGGACCATACAGATTCAGCTCTCCTCGTCAAAACATGGACCTTCAAACTGCACTTCCCTATATCTGTCTAAAAATTCATTTTGGTATGTACTGTATGGCGACATCCAGTTAGACCTCAGGACAGGGTTACATCGATATTACTTCACAATTAGATTAGCATTTGACAATGCATCCTCTCCCAGGAGCTAACCATTAGTAAGACTGGGGGGGGAGTTTAACCATTCGAAGCCCACTAAACTACAACTTCTGCTACGTGTAATCTAGATTAACATGACAAAAATGAAGACATCGCTGTAATTCAATCTTTCATCTTGAGTCTCACGTTCTGAACCTTGACAGATATCCTCAACTTCCATTCTTCCATGTCTTTCATAACACAGAGCAATTTTGTTCGATATGCTTCACATCGCTGACTTGCTTGTTCTAATTCAGCTGTCAATTCCTGAATTTTCTCATCCTCGTCCTGCAGAAGCAATGAAATAGAACCCTTTTAATCTAGATGGATGGATAGACAGGTGCATTAATAAGAAACACAGCAACCAAATTAAATCCCTGAAGGAACCAAAATAAGAAAACAGAATGCAAGTTCCTGCGCCCCTAAAGCGCACAGCACATACCAGAATTCAAAAGGTCATATGATTGTCTTGCTCTGATGTTTGGGGACTCAGATTTTATTTGCTTTAGTTTCATACATTTGAGAAATTTCTTCCAAGCACTAATAAGCAAGACAAATCACATCTTTACTGGAATATATATATGCTTTTAACTTCTAATCTAATGAAGCTAACTCTTTATGGCTGGGACAAAGATGATCTGATTGTAGACAGCAAGAGAGAGGCTTGCCCTATATATTTAATCGAAATATAGAAAAACCTTTACAGGAGTGTTGTCAAATGCATATACTTTGCTGGAAGGACTTTATACAATTGCCCTCCATTGTTTGCAAAATGTTGTTTGTAAAAAAGAAGTAAGCAGCAATAAGCATTGCACTGAAAAGCACTACCAAGAGCTAACAAGGATCAAAAGAGAAAAAAAATTCTGCAATGAGCACTTCTTGCAGCACCAAGTTCAAAATAAAGGTTTACTTAAGGTAGAACCCGAGACATAAAATTCTGTATTCAAAAAGGCCTATTAACTTCCAATCAAATAATTAGTGAAAAATAAGATCTATAGATTGGAATCTTATACGGTTCAATACCCAGCACATTTAAACATAAATAATAATAGCAATGATTGGTAAAGATTTAATTCCTATGCATCGTGTGCTACATTTTTAAGTTCAGAACAATGATCCTATGCAGGCCAAGCAAAAATAAATCCTTGCATAAGTAACTTACCAGACTACACGACAGGAGCTGCTGACTACCATTAACCACAGTAGTTTGTACAGGAGCAGAGCCACACATTTTTGCAGCAGCAACCTTTCTTATGGCCTCATGAAGGGCATCCATTGCCACGTTATAAATATGTTCTGATTCTGCTCCTTCTTCTACATATTTGATGGCTTCCTGGCGTAGATTTTCAGAGCGAGCAGCTAAGGACTCTTGGGTATTACATGGCAGTCCAAGAGTGTGCTCATCCAACACAATCCCACTTTTGGCATTTCTTGTCCACCGTTTCAGAATATAATTAGATGGAAGAGTAAGAACATTTTTCACTCTAAACACTGCTAATATGTGCCTACAAATAATACCCGAGAACTCAAACATTTGGCAGCTACAACTAGCTCTCTTTTCAAAAGCATTGAACCTAACATGGTGTACTTTGTGGTCTTCACCAAACTTTGCTACCTGATATGTAATGGCTGATCCAATATCATCAACTACAGTGGCAAGATAAGCAAGCGTCTCAACTAGTTCCTCTTGGAATTTCATAAATATCCTCCTTGTATATAAGTTAGCTGCTTGTTTCTCCATAGGAGATGGAGTTTTTAGAACAGGTGGACTATTCAGTGTATCATAATCTGCCTTCACCTCCTTTTCATGGCGAATCGCCATTGCTTTTTCGTACTGCTTAATCAGATTGTGGATATTAGTTGATGCATTTATGTACCCATCAAAATATGAGTTTATACTATCACTTCCTTGCAATATGGACATCTCACCAAAGAAAGTATCCTGGAGATAAACTGGCACCCACTGCTGGCGAGCATTGTACATTGACTGAAGCCATTCATTGTCACTGAGATCAAATCTCTGAAGAAGTGACTCCCAACAAGACTCGAATTCATCAATTGACTCAGCCATATTGATGCACCTGTGGAACTCGGGTTCAAAAGTAGGGTGTGAGTGATATTCATGAGATAGTTTCTCCTGGGCCTCCCTAAAAACATTCCATTTACAAAATCGGAGGCGAGTTCCAGGAAATGCTTGCGAAACAGCTGCCCGTATGATTCTGTCCTGGTCGGTTGTGATTGAGATGGGACAGCGACCAGACATTGCAGCAAGCCAAGTCTCAAATAGCCAAACAAATGAGGACTCTGATTCGTTGAGGAGTAGTGCACATCCAAAGAGCAAAGGCTGTCCATGATGATTCCACCCGGTAAAGGGTGCGAATGGAACCCGGTATCGGTTTGTTCTATACGTCGTGTCAAATGTAATAGTATCTCCAAAAAAACTGTAATTCATTCTTGCATTAGCATCAGCCCAGAAAACGTTTCCTGTTGAGTTCTCAAAATCACCTTGCACAGCATAAAAGAAACCAGGATCCTCAGCCTGCATTTGCTTCAAATAGTCAAAAACAGCCTGACCACCAGGGCCAAGAGTCCTCTGCCTGCTAGTGCTCATATAATTTTGGCAATCAACTTTAGTAAACCCAACATTATTAATTCCTCCAGATTCCCTAATCAGCACAGACATAACTCCACTTGGCCCCATCCCTGCAGCCTGAAGCGTATCAATGAGGCTCCGTGCCGAACCAGACACATGCCTATGAGAGCGGAGAGAATGCACCTTATCAGGGGGCACAAGCTCATGATTATGGTCCTCGACAAGTTTTGTGACAGCCCATTTTCCAGAACTCTGTTTCTTAACAGTCATTTGAGCTTTGCAACCAACCCTAGTAACAGTTCGCTGTCTTTTAGACCTATTCTCATTGCCCTCACGGCGAAACCCTTCACGGGAACACACAATTTGACGGCAAATAATAGAGCCATCTCGACGAGAACGCTGATAGACACTGACCCTAGTACTAAAACCAACACGACGAGCATATGAATTATAGAAAATGCGAGCAGACTGCTCAGAATCAAACTCCATACCCTCATAGGGATCAAGATTTGGGTCAGATAACGAAGTGGGTTCTAGTAAATCATCATCATTGTTATTATTGGGATAATCAAAATCAAAATCAAGATTATGAGGTTGATGGTGTTGTAGGTGAAGGGCAGTATTAGGGTCATCTTCACTGCCCATACTGATATTATCAAAGGGAATCACATTCAGGTGATCCATGTTGATTATCATAAATAAATAGATAAACACAGTGGTTGCTTGCTTGCTTGCTGGGACTGGATTTGTATTAAAAGCTAAAATGCGAAGAAGAAGAAGCCGAGACTGACCAGATTTCTCAAATCTTTATCTTTGACTTGCTGATCTCAATCTGACAGTTGATTTCTTGAAGAAGCAGGTACTTAGGGAGGGAAGTTTTGGGGGGGTCTGAGGTTGTTTTTTTTCGGGAGAATTTTTTGGGTGTGTGAGAGAGAGATGGGAACTATTTTACTAACGAAACGAGGATGGGATATGGATTGGATGCTCTTCTCCGTCGGTAGCACTTATTTGGAGTTATACTATACAGTTTTTTGTCTACCTTCTACCCAGATACAATTAATTACTACACCGCTTCTAGTTGTGGGCCATGGGACAAAGTCAATGCACAAAAAGTTGAAAAAAACCCACTCCTATGACCAAAATAAAGATGCAAGAACAAGTTGGAATTTCTACTGCTGGGGCTTGGGGATGGCGTTGGAGAAGGGGAGTGTTTGCGTGACAGGTGCTGGAGGGTACCTGGCTTCTTGGGTCGTCAAGCTTCTTCTCTCTAAGGACTATCTTGTCCATGGAACCGTTAGAGATCCTGGTAGTTCTCATACCTCTCACCTCTCTCTCTCTCACTCTTTCTCATTCCACTGCTCTTTTTAATTTTTTGTTGTATGAATCACTTCATGTGTCACTTTTTATTACTAATTTCTGATTTACAGTTTCAGCTTTTAAGAAGGTAACCTGTTCTAGAGAGATATTTTCATGTAGACCAACTTACTTCGATTCTTAACTACATGTTTCTGTGTTGTTCCTTCCTTCCTTGTATATATTTGCCTACTTTATGGAGCTAATTAGCACTCTTCTAATCCGAATAGCCCCAGCTTTTCATGTATTGTTCTCATTTTGTTAGTTTTTGATCGACAAAATTCGAATTTGAATAGCTTCTAGCTGCCATCGTTGACTACATATCCATTCTCAGATGAAACATGGGCACGAGCAGCTAGTGCTTCTCAGATGAAATTATTTCTTATGATATAAATTTCTTGATCATATTATGCAGCGGATGACAAGAATGCTCACTTGATGAAAATTGACCAGGCAACGGAGAATCTCAAACTCTTTAAGGCAGATTTACTGGACTACAGCTCTCTTTCTTCTGCTATTCAAGGATGCAGAGGGGTCTTCCATGTTGCCAGCCCTGTTCCCTTCACTAGAGTGTCAAACCCCGAGGCAAGTTTTGGCTACTTCATAATGTTTTTCAATCAAATGACCCGAATAACTAAAATCAGTCACGCTATTAGATGGTAATTAATTACGGGAGATGCCTTTTCCTTGTGATCTTAGGTGGAGGTGATCGAGCCAGCTGTAAAGGGCACACTAAATGTGCTTAAAGCATGTGCTGAGGCAAAGGTAAAAAGAGTTGTCATTGTGTCCTCTGGAAGTGCAGTTTTGTCAAACCCAAGCTGGCCCAAGGGTCAAGTGATGGATGAGAATTGCTGGTCTGATAAGGAATACTGCAGAGCAACTAAGGTGAACAATTCCAGAAGTTAATTTCAGTGCAAATTTGGTAGTTCCAAGTTGAATATTAGTGGTGGTCTGCCTTTTCGTAATGCTCTTTATCATGATACGATGCACCATTGTTAGTGTTTGTAGACTAAAATATCCAGTTCTATTTCTGTACCAGAATTGGTATAATCTTTCCAAGACAGAAGCAGAAAGTGAGGCTTGGGAATATGCAAAAAGGAGCGGGCTTGATGTAGTAGCAATTTGTCCTTCCCTCATTTTGGGGCCAATTCTGCAGTCCACAGTTAACGCAAGTACAATGGTTCTTATTAAGATTTTGAAAGGTAGCTAGCTATTCATACCACATCTTGTTTGCAATGTTTGTCTGTGTTGTGTGTAACATAGTCATCTTTGTTTGCGAGTGATGCGTGCATTTTTTATGAGTGTATGTGTGATGATGCCCTGATGAAATTCTGTGAAAGTTCGAACATCAAACACTAAAATTGGTGTTTAATTTATTCTTGGAGCTTTAACTTGTACTCACTTCGATTCGTGCTAGGCTGTAATCCTGTAGTTTGGACGATGAACTTCGACAGCAGCTTGCACAATTTTGTTGATACTTTTTATTTTTCACTCTTGGAAATTTTAAATATTTAAACATGAAACATTGATATCATAGTTTGCAAACAATGGCCTATACCCCTGTCACTGCAAGCAACTTGCTATCTAGGTCAAAATGCAAATGCTATATGTTATCTTCTCGTTACTAGCTGGTGTTCTGTATGAACTGCCCTTGCAGATGGGTGCGACTCGTTGGAAAACAAGCTTCGGCCAATAATAGATGTTCGTGATGTGACTGAAGCACTGCTTTTGGCATATGAGACACCTGAGGCAGAAGGTAGATACATATGCACGGCACATGCAATCAGAGTTAAAGATCTAGTGGAGAAATTGAGGAGCATGTATCCTAACTACAACTATCCTAAAAGGTAAGTCTGGTGTAAGATAATATTCTCAACCAAATAATCATTCGAGTTTCCTTTTCTATTGTGATTCTCTAGGAACTCTTTTTATAGATGATGCCACAAACGGAGCCACATTTACGAGTACTGATTTCCACGTATGGTTTTATCATGTTTCTTGGTAATTTGATGATACATCTGCTTGTTCACTGCCAGTTTCACTGAAGAAGAGCAGGAAGCAGTGATGATCAGTTCAGAAAAGTTGCAGAGGCTCGGTTGGAGTTTCCGTTCATTGGAGGAAACTCTCATTGACTCCGTGGAAAACTATCAGAAGACTGGACTCCTGGATTAAACAAAAATAGACGGTTCAAATTATCCCCACCTGCTCTGTATACGGGTTTCACAGGGAGGAGGATATTTGGCTAAATAAATGTGATTTGTCTGCGCTGTGCTATTGAGCCATGTTGACGTAATTGTCGAAGGTTAAGCCAAAACCATGCGCTCGATTGTTTGATTTTGGACCAAGGTTTTACATGTCAATCTCGAGGTTTCTGTTCGTTTTATTTCTCTTGGTTGGTTCGAGAGTTGGAATAAAGCATTAATGAATTATTTCTTGTGCTGTCCTGAAAAGTATTTCTTGCAGAGACCGATGAATTATGTCAGGCCCTGGTTTATATGAACTTTGTTCGATATCCGCTAGACTAGCTGTAATAACCTTTGACTTGATTAGGGGTGATTATTTTCGGTTCGGTTCGGTTTTTACCTATAAAAACCAACCAAACCGGTTTTTTTTTAAAAAAAAAAACTGAACTGAAACCGAGTCAAACCGACCGGTTTCAGTCCGGTTCGGTTCAGTTCTTGATTTCAAAAAACCGAGAAAACCTATACGCTCATATTTCCTCTCGAACTCGCCAGTAGCCTTTTCACAAATATTGTTTTCCCTGTATTGTGCAAACTGCAAATAACCAAAAGCTAAAAATCAACACCACTGATTTCAATTAAAAAATAAAAATAAAATCAACATTCTAAATCCAAAACTCTGCTATAAATCAAAACCCTAAATTTCTTGCAAAATAAACATGGTTTTTCCTATATTTTTCAAATACTCAGATGCCAAAAATCCAAACTTGATTTTTTTAAATCAAAACTCCAAATTTTCTTATACAGATAAATCTTATCTTCCCTGCATTTTAAAAAATACCTAGAAGCAAATGGAAGCAGTGGTCTTTCTTTTCATTCTCGACAAGTTCAACAGTTCTTTTTCATCCACTCCTTTTCAACTTCTCATAATAATTCTTAGCTGCAACAGTCAAATAGTCTTCCTCAGCTACGAAGATCAACATCCTCTCGCATCCAAGCCTGGCAAGATCCTTTACACCCGGATTAATCCTAGGATCAAGAGGCAAGAGGGGGCTGCTTCTAAGTCTAGGGAGAGGGAGAGGGAGAGGGAGAGGGGGCTGCTGGTGGCTAGGGTTATTGGTGGGGGGGATAAATTTTTCTATTTATAGTACTTTTTTTGAACCGGTTTCTGCATTACAAAACCGAACCAAACCAGAATTTTTTCTAACTATTCTAATCAAGTTTTTTTCTCGGTTCGGTTTTTTCGATTAATTTTTTTTCGGTTTGTTCGGTTTTCTGGTTTTTTTGCACACCCTTATACTTGCATTTTACCATCGGAACAGGCTTAAACCAGTGAAACTTGCTTCACCGGCAATTCACAAGCTTTTTACCATCTCATGAGCTAGCTTGCAACCATGACTATATTGTATATAATGGCCATTTCCTTTTATCGTTCGACATGGAACCAAGTCGATGAAGACAGAATCATCCACATAGAGAGGGGAGCTACTAAATACCCTTCGAGAAAGGGATTCGCTGCTTATCGAAACTTTCAGGAATGATTTCCACGAGTCCCTCTGGCTGTAGAATGACTCCATGAAACTTGCCTGGTGCAATTAGCCACCTCTTTGATCGAGCACCGCACATGAAAAGAGAAGAGACACGTGTCTCATGACAGAAACTTGTTCGATTGGAGGGGTGAGGACAGAGACGGACAACTTTCATGGACTAAGTTGATGACGACCCAAGGACCCAAAATGGGACAAGTAATTTCTCATCAACACAAGTACCCACTCATACTTCGAAACACATGACACGTAAGGTTGTTCTAGTTTCCAACTTTCATTTAGGATAAAAATAGTTTCAAATCTTGAAAGTTACAACTCTATCATGCGACTTGCTGAATAGAGATACAACGGAGGCGTCCGCACACATAATCAAACACGACGCAACATAAACAAAATTCCATCTTTGCTCATTGTCCTCACGCGGGAAAGTTACCGCTGATTAAAGAGATGAAGAATTGGCTCATTACCATCTAATTAAAATCTTCAAAATAAAAATTAAGAAAAATGGCACAATGTGCGCCGATGGGAGTATGTAATTGTCAAACCAAGCAGCAACATCGGGGTGGATCGAGGAAAGAACATTTTAAGCTGTACTCTTACAGAGGTGTCTGGCCATTGGATGAAGTTGAAGACATAACAGAGAGAACATCTGTCACGGAAGACATGACACTCAAAGCAGCTTTCAGAACTTCCTGAGAACACCCTGGTTTCACAATGTTTCTTACCTGGGAAATTGAGGGCAGACAATCAGTGAAAGCAAAGCATATTTTAAATAGCGAACATATAACACATAGAAAGAATCCAGTCCAGTCATAGAATATTGTCAGCTGATCCTTTAGCATTGCTAAACCAGCTTTAACCTGAATCGATCACCACTATCTCAAGAATACAAGACAGATTATCTTGTATGAAAAGCAACAATACCAACCTCCTACCACATGTTGCTCCCATCACATTACACTAGCATGAGGATAGAAAGTTTATATCAACCCCAAAGAATTAGCACACCAAATCCGCGTAAACATTTAAAACAAAAGGTATGAGATAGTGATACACCGAATGTATGATGAACAAAGTGGTGGACTTCTATACACAAAACTCATTGAATTCCATGCTTCATAACTAGTTGAACAGTAGTTTCATCAAAAGAAACGAAATGGTTAGACAATCCACATTTAAATTTTAGACCAAATTAATCATGCCTTCCATTTCCCCCCTTCATTTTTTGACTTGTCCTAGAATTCAACAGGAACAAATCTAACACCATACAACCTTCATAGGCAGAGAAATAAGAAATAATAACCATTTGCAAAGGAAAAGATGATCATCCAAAATATTGAGTGAATATTTAAATGTGATAATTGAGAGAATAAAGTACCTTGTCAAGGTATTCCTGCAGCTTCTTGATCCCGCCCATATAATCCTGGTCTTCAACACAGAGAGTTACAGCCTTAGAATCCGCACCAGGACCATCAAATTGAAGGGGACCTGGATTTCTGTACAGGTCATCCATCCAAAACCTTCCTGCATTTTGTCTCAGCAGCCTGCATTTAAGCCAAACAGTAAAAATTATTGCATGCTTCTCTGACTGTCATGGGGAATTTATGTAAAGTTGTGATCACAATATCTATGAAGTTCCTGATCTTCCCTCTCTCCTAGTATCTGAATAACATAAACATTTGATGAATCATAAAAAAGAACTTACTCATATGCTTTGCCTTTCAAATCCACAGTAGCAGGATGAATAGCAGGTTTTCCAATTGAAGATGCACCAGGGCTTTGAGCCCAACGCTTCACTGTCATCATTGCCTATGATTTTACAAAATATAATATAGATAGACCGTAAAAGAAAGGATTGCAATGCATGTATCATAATTTTTGCTAGGAAAAATAACTTTGCAGGTAAAAGAAGAAATCTGCCTTTAAGATCGAAATTAAAACTCAACTGTAATTGGAGCAGCACCACATCGCCACTTGTTCACAGGATTCTTTAGGTTAGTTACAGTGGCCATGTAACCATTCAAACCAGCTGCTAAAATATGGTAGCTGATGTGCCCAAGAACCTATGAAATATACCACTCAGTATTAATAAAAGATACTTGAATTGGACTTAAAAAGGATGAGAATACATATCAACCCTGGTTGCTAACATACATAGGCATAGTCGCAATCGAATTTCGATGGTAAAGACCCACGGGCCTGATAACCAAAAAAGTGGCAGATAGCATTGAACTTTTTCCCCGTGTATGTGCCTTCTTTCTGCTCAAAACACCAAAGACACCAGTAAAAAGCTAAGTCAATTGCAACAAACATAACAATCATTAGACAGTTAACAGAAACCAACAATAGGACCATTTTGCTTGACACGAATTTCAGAAGTATATAGCAAAGCAATTATCGAGCATGGATCATAACAATGATGGGACTCGTAGAGTCTCATACAATCATTTCACGAGGAAACAAAATGTAAAATTATTGCTGCGCCACACAGAAGTTAAAGATATAATAAAATTATCAGGGCTAGGGAAATCAACAATGATAAAAAAAGAAAAAAAAGAAACAATGTCATACCAGCCGCTTGTTCATTTCTGTCTCCACAAGATGAGCTAGAAGTTTCTCTGTTTCAATCTAGGGTAAAAACAAACAAGCAATCAATTTATCAACAATGTAATTTTTAATAGTTCCTTTTAATAAGAATTGCATGCTCGTTACCTGGGATAATTGTGCCGAGTCATCTGATTCAGGATGAAGCAGCAGCTGTGCCATTAAAAATATTAATATTTTAGAAGATAAAATACCCATTTGCTTTAAATTGATTGACAAATATCTTGTAATGCAAATCAGTAAGGGGAAATGTAAACCTGCTTCTTAATATATGGTGGCAAAAATTCAAATAAAGCAGATGTCCATGGTGAAAGCTGTGATGAAATGTTGTCAGGGGCAACACCATGCCTGAGTAAGCCATGTATTTCCTGAAAGGTGCATAAAATTTCAGTACTCCCTTTCAGAGGAAAAGAAACGCCATCAAACATCTGTATAGATGTATTTTACACACATGCGGACTGTGTTTGTAAGATACTGCAGTCTGAAGGACAACACCCACACATTCGCAAATGAGGCCAAGCAGGGAGATACAAAAGCAATTACCTTCAAGAGAGCATAGACCTCGGGAATGCTTTCTATGAGTCCCTCTGGCAGTAGAATGACTCCATGATTCTTGTCTGGTGCAATTAACCATGTCAGATGACCAATATTACAGTTTATCACGAAACACGATATACAATGACTTAGATTGTCTAAAACCTTGCACTGCTCGGGCTTGGACTGCATCACAAATTTGTGTTGTCAAGTCAAAAAGAGTAAGCTTTGATGCAGCCACCTCCTCGCCAAGAATAACCTGCAAAAAGCAGCTCAACCATTGTTCAGGAGAGAGAAAGATAAGCCCATAAAAGTTTCATTTGAAGCTCAAAGGGAGAAAAAAACCAAAAAAAAGGAACTGCAAAAGTGATGGACTACTAACCATGTTCGGATGAGACTGAAGTGTACATTCCAAAGCAACATGTGATGCCTTTCGGCCCATGAGCCGGATGAAATAATAATACTGGAAAATGAAATAAGTTAAAAGTTTTGAAAAGACAAATTTCACAGTGAAGAATGTTGTCTAGTATTCCTTCTCAATCATAATTCCATCAACAAATGATACAATGATAGTGAATTCTTCACTGGAGGTCATGAATCAGAAAGTTGATGAATTTATTACCTTCTCTGCAGAGAGAGCATCCGTGCAGACATTGCTGATGAGCTGGGAATTGACCTGCATGAGCGGAAAGCATGAAATTTTGTTTTATTAAATTAAATGCTTAATCATGCATATTCACAACATAAACATTTAGCATTACACCAAGCACCAGAGTTTCCCAAAGGACAGGATCAGACACCACTGCCAATTTAAGAAATTAAGAATACCAAAAACCAATTAAGGTTGACGTTTTCCCCCTAGATCATGAACCCAAGCACTTTCATTATATTGCACTGCTGCCACTATATGCAACAGAGTTTCATACATTATCATATAGGAAAAATTTGAATGCGAGAATGGACAGTAATTCTATGAAGTTCTCCTTGATATGCTACTTGATTCAACGCAAACGGTCTTATAAATATACAAAATTTTAACATACACAGCAACACCTCCTACTTTAATTGACTTTGATGCCACCTAAACCATCCATCTTTGTTTCTATAATTCCATTTTACTAGAAGAAGTAACTTCCTCGACATATTGAGTAACAGAGAGCTGCATGGCGTCATTTGATCCATACCTTGCATATTGTATCAAAACCAACATTGGTTTCCACAAATTGATTCTTGAGATCTCCATTTAAAGTAACAGGAACACCAACCACCTGCAAAATTCAAACAGTGTGTGTAGTAAAATTCAGAGGCTGGTAGCATAAAAGTACACTCAGGAACAGTCGCAAAGGCTGCTAGGAATACAAGCATGAACTATTTGTGACTGTTATTAATCCTAGGTGAGAAGACAAGCAGAAATACCTTTGTTGGGCATTTTGCCTCGGCAAATGTTTCAGCAAGCTGAGCGGCATCTGTATTTGAAGTAACTCCTTCAAAAGAAAAAAGCATCCGTATTTAGTAATTGTTGCAAAATTGCATCTGTATCTCTTTGTAAATACCAAAGTGTCAAACTTACCTCCAATGATAACAAGGCCATCCAATTTCAGATCTTTGCATGCAGTTAGAGCAGCATTAACCTGTTCAGTTGTTCTTATTTGATCTTTTGTCCGTCCCAACAAATCATAACCACCTTGCCAAGCATAACAAAATAAAAAATCAGTCAAGTCTCACAGCCAAGTGACAATCAAAGATCCCGTCATGCAATCATATGATAAAAATACATACCTTGATTTTTGTAGGTTGAAAGAATGTCATCTGTAATTTCAAGTGTTTTCTGAGCGAATAAACCTTCAGAACCTCCTGTTGACAGATAAAAGCATTTTATAATGTAGACGTCATTTGCTTTTAAATAAAACACAACAGGGTATAATGATGAAACAAACAATCACACAATATGTGTTCATCAAAAACTTATAAATGCAATGAGATTTGCCATAAATCCAAGACAATCAAATCCAAAGATGAAGCACTTGTATGAGATGCCGTTGCTTATGCTCACCTAGAAATCCAAGTAAAGTGCTGTTAGGGTTATGGATTTTAAGAGCGTTGTGAAGACCCCATATGACATTATGTCCTCCAGGAGATTGTCTCCCACAAAAAACTATTCCGACCCTGTTGAGAGACACTAAATACATCAGCCAAATATGAGCTTTTTAAGCAAATACTCATAACAAGCAGATTGCAGAGTCTTAACTTTTCACAGAAACACATGCAGGTGCGTACCCACACACGCAAACAAAATCAGAAATTGAGAGAGGATTTGACAAGCAACTAGGTTTCCGATCATCCTTCCGGATAATAGTGAATTTCAAAAAAGGGCAGCAGCAGGAATAGGAAGAAAGGATCGATCCCTTATTCAAAATGTAGACGCGTGGTTTGGATAAAAGTGATACAAAACAGCAGATGATAGTTGAAAGGAAAAGAAGACACTCGTAAATCACCAGGACCCAAGGCATACCTGAAAGCTGGATGGTCAGTTATGATTTGAGCATCAGAGACTTTAGCAGATGCCCTGAGGAAGTGAGCTAAAGGCTGGCCATAAGTGAGGGGAAAGGATCGGCTTATGCTGTGGACATCAGCTGGGTCTGCAGCAGTGGTTGCATCACCAAGTTCTACCCTCACTGCAGTTCCCTGGAAAATGCACAGATCCCAAACATATAAATGAAAATCCAATGTCAGCAATTGAATGGAAAGGAATAAATGGTGAGGGTGAAATCAGTAACTTTGTGTTAGCTTTTGCGTTTTGAAAATGTACATTCAAGAAAAGCTGTTTTTTCTCAAGCAAGGTCTCGATAGAGTTCTTGAGAGAGTTTTCTGTGGTAACATGCAAACCTGTGTATTGATTTGCGTATCACGAAAACAAACGGAGCATTAGGCACGTTACAATCCAGTATCAGTATCACATTTTTGCCCCGCTACTAATTCAAGTACAGCATACGCCTATCAAGCATAAAATAATGAAGGTAGATATATCCTAAAAAAGAAAAAAATAAGTCATCTCTCCTCTGTGTTGAGGTAGATCTACTAGCCGGCGAAAGTATAACGCAGATTAAGTGATCAACTAAGCGAAAAGATCAATCTAGCATAACATCGATTGCAATAAAAAAAAACTAAACTGATGCTATGACATTATGTGTTGGTGTTGTGGTAAATCGGGAGGGGAGAAAGACGGTGGGAAGAAGGGAGAGGGAGTAGGAGAGACCTGAAGACAGGGAGGAAGTTCTGGTTGGTAAAGAGATCGAAGTTTCTGGAGATCGGAAAGTTCTCTGGGAATGCCGAAATCGGAATCCATGCCGCTTTTCTCTTCTTCTTGTTCTTAGGTAGGTGATGAGTTAGTAGAAGTAGAAGTGTTGTGGTCGGGCGGTTTTTTTTTTTTTTTTTCTTCAAAAAGACCGTTTTTATAGGGGGGGAGGGGAAATGGGGGAGAAAAAAATAGGACCGGGAGATGCTACCTACCAACTATAAATC
>Ga0307510_10000899_pt1 | contig 31357 bp, 13 predicted proteins | sample 12_EM_MG_FD_207224 | JGI IMG/M metagenome (GOLD analysis project Ga0307510, IMG submission 207224) | Populus trichocarpa ectomycorrhiza microbial communities from riparian zone in the Pacific Northwest, United States - 12_EM | ecosystem: Host-associated > Plants > Roots > Unclassified | place... | reverse complement strand
ATTTATACTACCAGAGTAAATCTTCTATTTTAGGCTATACATATTCAGTTCCTATAATTATGCTATCGTGAGATGGAAAGAAATTCTTTCCATCTCTGTTCCTATAATATCTCCTATTCTTTCCATCTCTGTTCCCACAATATCTGCTATTACACATGTGTTACAGCTCACGCCAACAATATTCACCCGATTATGTTTACTGAACTCATTTATTTAAATCAATAAAAGATAAATCTACACTTTAAAAAACTCATGACCTAAAAGATAATTACAAATGAGACTGATTAAATAAATCACGCCCTTAAACAAATATTATGCAAGGCCCAACACATCAACAATATTATTGAAAAATAAATATTTTTTATTTTAAAAATAATATCTTGAAAAATCAAACAACAAACAAAACAATTCTCAGAAATCTTATATTGAAAAATGGCATGCAAAACTCGTGATCTAGGTTATGAGACTGTGATAAACCTACTGAGAAAAAAAATTAAAAATAATCACAAAACATATATTTTTTATAAAAAAAAAACTAATGCAGAATAATAAAATTGCAAGGAGCCGAATCCCTGACAAAACAAATGTTGAAATATGAAATCAAGAAAAAAATAAATTACACATAAGGATATAAAAAATTTAGGAGTGAGAAAAAACATTAATTAGAGGGCAAATAAAAATTTTCAATTTGAGAGTTAAATTGAATTGAAAAATAGTTTTAACAAAAGAAAGAAAATAAAAGGAATGAAGTTAAATTGAAAAAAAAAACTTTAATTGAATGATGAAATTAAAAGCAAAAAAACTTCAAGAAAATGGCCAAAGGAAAAACATTAAAAATTTACAAAATAAGGACCAAAATGAACAAAACATATGAGAAATTGTAATTGATGACCTAAATTGAAAATAAAAAAACTTCTATAAAAGGAACAAGAATAAAATTAAAAAAATAAGGACTGAAATTAAAAACAAAATAAAATGATAAATTGTAATTGAAGGACTAGATTGAAAAAAAAAATACTTCTTTAAAAGAAATAGGATTGAAATAAGAAATTAAAAGAATGAGGATTGAAACTATAAAGGAATAAGAACAAAATCAGAAATTAAAAAGAATGAAGATTGAAATAAAAACATACGAAAAAGTGTAATTGAAGGACTAAATTGCAAAACAAAAAAACATCTATAAAAAGAATAAGAACAAAATAAAAAATTAAAATAATGAGGACTGAAATTGAAAAACAAAAAACAAAGAGAATAAATGTATACTTTATTTGTTAGGAGAGAGAAAAAAAGGCTGAAAAAACAAACGACCGTTGGTTACAATCCGACCACCATAAGCCGACACGCGCCTTTCCCGTGTGGAAGAGGGTATGGTTGCGCATCTAGGGAGACGATAAAAGATAGGATTTGATCATTGAGTGGTGTCACAAGCGCTGTATGAATGGTGTATACGCCACCCCCTTTGCCGACGCGTGATCAACACGCACCAATAATTTTTTTATTTAAATATTTAAAAGTAAATATGAAAATACCAAAACGTCCTTCATAACCGTATTAATTACACAAAATACTCGTGTGAAAATATAAAAATACTCTCAAATGCAAAGTCTTTTTTTTTTTGTCTAATTCAAGGTCAATTTCATACTTGTACATGGACAATTAAAAACCCGAAAACACTATTGTTTCGTAGCCTAACAATTTTTTGTTCCTTGGAGTAAAGATGTATTTTTATTGTTAAGAAATTTGTAAAAAATCAAGAAAGCCCTTGATTAATAGTTTTAAATTTTGTTAATTTTGGGGTAAAATAATAATTTTATTGTTTAATAAAAAAAAATATATATATATCCTCAAATAATCTTTTAATAATCAATGGACCAATAAAAAAGATAAAAAAAACCTCAGCCTCAAAGCCTATTTTCTTCCTATTAAAAAATAAATAAGTAATTTCACTAGTAAATTGTTACAGTGAAAACACCATGTAATTTAGAGAGTTGTTAAAAAAACCTCAGCCTCAAGGCCTAATTTTTTCCCACTAAAAAGTAAATAAATAATTTCAGTAGTAAATTGTATCAATTGTTACCGTGAAAAAGACCACGTATTTCAGAGAGTTGTTAAATATAAGACTACCAATCTTTAAATATCGTTATATCTAGTTTACTATTTACGTATTTCTCGACATATAAATAATTAGAAAAAAGGAAATGATAACATAATAAAAAGAATTCACATGGATTTCTTTTCTATATGATAAATTTCAATGGGATAGAACATATTAAGATAAGAATTATTGGTACGACAAAGACCCAATTTTCAAGTGTGCCGACTAAAATGGGTATAACAGGTGTCCATTGAATTTAAGGAGCAGAAGATAAGACAATATTTGGTGGATTTTGTACTAGGTGATTAAGGGTATGATTGATGATTGAGAGTGTGATCGTGGTTGTTTTTTAAAATGTTTTTTGTATTGAAATGCCTTAAAATAATATTTTTATTTTTATTTTTGAGATCAGCGTATCAAAACGATCCAAAACACACACAAAAGTTAATTTTTAGCAAAAACAAATTTAATTTTTTTTGGAAACGCGGGTACAACCGTGTTTCCAAACGCTCACTGAAAATGTGTTTGAGAAGGTGAAATGATAAAAGTTGTTTTTTAAAATATTTTTTTATTTAAAATAATATTTTTTTATTTTTTAAAATTTATTTTTGATATAATATATTAAAATAATTTAAAATTATTAAAAAATTAATTTAAAACAAAAAACAATTAAGTTTTTTTAAAAAACACTGCTGCCAATCACCGTTAACAGATTATGGTGAAATTCATAACAACGATTTTTTAAAAGAGAAAAAAAAAAAGCTCAAAACTTGAATTGCACGACATACCTCCATTTCACTTTCAAACTTTCTTTTTTAAAAGAACCGTTAAGTAATTGACCTCACCTTGATTGTGCGTTGAGAGTGCTAAAATGACCCTGATCCACACCAAGGCCAGTCAATCAAGATGAATGGCATGAAACCATCTAGGTGGTGGTCCAGTGGTAAGAGCTTGGGACCAAGAGGTTTGCTCCCTCTGCGGTCTCAGGTTCGAACCATGTGGTTACTCATATGATGGTCATTGGAGGCTTACATGGTCGTTAACTTCAGGGCCCGTGGGATTAGTCGAGGTGCGCGCAAGCTGGCCCGGACACCCACGTTAAACTAAAAAAAAAAAAAGAAGATGAGTGGCATGGGATCATTGGACCACTATACCCTTCTTTCATCACGATAAAGCTGGAAGTTGATGAAACAAGGTGAAAGGAAGAAAGAAAAATAAAGAGGCATGGAGTTTAAGGTTTTCGTTTCACCTAAAAACGGTTCTTTACTCCTTTTTTTAATTGAAACTTTTAATCAAAGGTTACAGAATAGGATTGAAGTCTAGGCACTTATAGTACAATAATTAACAAAATAGGACTCATAGTTCATCCTAAATATTATTTTTATAAAGCTAACATAATTGATGTTGTTTTAGAAAGAAAAAAAAAAAGGGGCATGGAGTTTTTTTTAATACAAACTAGAAAGCAAATAAAAAAAAATTCATCAAACTTATTTTTTTAAAAAATATATATATGATTATAGTTATATATATTTGAAAGCATCACACCTTTACATTCATATGTATTTGAAAAAATTCATGTAGCATATACATTGATATTAAAACTCAAAACACCTCTAGTAGAGTTATATACACATTATGATATCACTTGAATCAACAATATAATATGACTTGAATGAATAATTTGAATGGTTTCCTCAATCAACTAATAAGGGTATTATATATTATTTTATTTTAATATAAGTGAGAAGACTTTTTAAAACTAATTATATAATCCAAAATTTATCACTTTGTGTGAGAGAATTGATGGGCAAAGTATTTTGAAAATATTTATGTTTTTTGTACAATGTTTCGTGTAGCATACGTAGCAATTTATATTAATGTAATTATAACTTATTTTGAATAATTTAAACTCTTACAACTATACAATTTCAGTTACTTATGGTTGTATCTTCATATTGTTATCTTTCTGATTTATTGCTACAACCTCGACACTCATGTGGCTTGTATATTTTTCAATAACTATTGATCTTTATTTTCCTGATCTTCAACCTTTATTTTAGCTACAATTACTTGATCCTTTACACGCCCACTCAATCTAGAGAATAAATCATGAACATTTAGATTGTTTTGTGCTAGTTTGAATTTTATTGGTGGTAATGGTTTGGTAAGAGTATCAGCCAATTAATCTTTTCTGGAAATGAATTGAACCACCAATTATTTGTTGAAAACTTGATCTCTAACAAAGTCAAATCAAAATTAATTTTGATTTGTTTTGTTCTTGCATGAAACACAAGATTAGAGGTGATATAATTGCTCCAATATTGTCACACTATAGGATTAAAGCTTGTTTTAGAGAAAAACCAAACTCAGATAAAACTTATTTTATCTATGTAATTTTATTAGTTGTGTTTGTTAGAGCCTTATATTCAGCCTCAATACTACTTTGAGCCACCATAGACTACTATTTGCAACTTCAGAAGACAAGTTGGATATCATATGTATGCAAAAAAACATTCAATGATCGTCGATCATCCCTATCAGTTGCTCAATTTGAGTTAGAATATGCCTGCAATATGAAATCCATAGCTTTAGTGATTAGTAAATTTGTAGAAACTAAATGTTTAAGATAGCACAATATTTGTTTGATTACAAACCAATAGGAATCAAGAGGCCCATGCATGAATTTTCTAACTTTATGTATAGCAAATGCTAAATCAGGCCTTGTAAATGCAAGATATTATATATTGTCGACAATACTTTGATAAAGACTTGTGTCCTTAAAAGGTTTCCCATCTATAGAATTAAGGTGACAATTAAGATGACAATACTCGAGGTAGTGGATACCGAATACAACCATCACTTAGTTGTCGAGGTTTATAAATGTTATTCTTTGATATTATTGTCACAAAGTGAAAGTTTGTTACTTGGCTCAGAGAGACATGTATCAACTGTGAAGTAGACAATGTGTTAACAGGTTAGGCTGGAATAATAGTAGATTGAAGAGTATATAATTTTTTTGAAAATGCAATATCTGTTTACTTGGATAGAAATACAACCAACATTTTTTTTTTCAAAAGAAAATTAAAGTTGTTTGGACTTAGCCAACTAAGCAACGCCATCAATAACTTTAACTTTCACGTTTGGTTAAAGGCTTCATGTTGTTAACAAAAAAAAAGTTCAAATGAAAGCCAATAAAAAATATAATTAAGTTTTAAGTTGAATAACCTGACTTCATAAGCAAAACTAACACAACATGTTTAATTTGACTAATTAATTATTTAAAGAAAAACTCCAAATTAAACTAATATTTTTAATCTATGTCTAGTTTGTTAGGCAAAGATTTTTTTTAATGAGACAAAGTACTCTTGCATACTGCAAAATAAATTAACCATGAAAAAAAAAGGAAATTAAAACCACAATGCTGATGGGAATTAAGAGGAAAAAAAAATAAAAAAAGACAAAATTAAAAAGCAAACAGTTAGTGGGCAATGTCATTGTTCGTGCGCTCGAAGTGAAAAAAAAAGCTAAAAAGAGAGGCAAAGAGTAGAATATAAGAAAGCAAGAGTTGAAAAAACTAAAACTTCTAATGATCATTAAAAAAAAAGAAATTATAGACCACAAAAACAGCTAAGTAAACAATGCAAAGCCATCAAGAAAGTTTCCAACCAAAAGCAACTTACACAAAACAATAAAGAAAGATAGCTCACCTGCAAACCCAAGCTATAAAAAAAAGTAACTATCCAAAGGATGAGAAACTTAGTAGGGCGCGACAAAGCTATATAAAAAAAGATGCACAATACAAATCATGGTCAAAATACAATGAACGAAAAACAAAGAACACATACCTAGAAATAAAAACTATAAGGGCAACATAAGGAGCCCAAGCCAGGATAAAACGTTAGGAAAGAAAATAGCACCGCGTGAAAATAACTTGAAAACAAACCCCCTCGTAAAAAAAGCATTACATACCCCCCAAAATGATGTGAAAAAATGAATAAAAAACACCACAAAAGGCATCATAAAATGACAATAGAAGTACATAATCCCCTATTGTTAATCCAGGAAAAAGAGTTGCAAAGAAAAAAGACAGGAAAAGAGTCAAACCCGGTTTATATTAAGATAAAAACAAAAGTTAAGTAAGAGATGTAAATGAACTGGGCAAGTTGTTAGTCTTCAAAGCAAAAGGTGAAAATCCCAACAAAAAACTATATCCCCTTCCCAATCTTGAAGAAAGAACTAATATAAGTATAGGGGATATGCATTAAATGCCTAATGATGGTGATGCTTCTAACAACCAAGCAAAAGATCGGAAGCAAGCTTCGCAAACCTCAGCAAAAGCAACAAGATAAAAACAATAAAGGCCAATAGCATATGTAGAACACCCAAAGCTGAGAGGACCTAAAGAAAGCAAAGAAAAAAAAATGAAGCTTTAAGAGAATAACAATTAAAAAAGATGACAAAAGAGGCAAGAACACGTAAAAAAAAAAAACACTAAACTGAAGGTACAACAACAGATGGCTTAAGAGCAAGGAAAACCCGTGAAAAATAACAGAAAGAGAAAAACAAAAAAGAAACCTCATAACTCAAACCCAGAAAAAAGCATGTTACAAAGGCCCTCAAAAACTAATATGTGACCACGTAAGAAACCAAAGATAGAAAATACTGAAAACACCTCTTGCAAAGGCCCATAACATGCATGATGAAGTGACAAACAAAGTAAGAAAAAAAGACTTTTTCCAAACCAAACAAAATTAAAAAGAAAAGGAAAAAAAGATTTATGGTTACACTAAAATAAGAACAAATCCTGATGTAGAATAATAAGAAATGTCAAAAGTGCAACTCTTTATCTTAAACAAAGTAGATGTTATTCCCCAAACAAATGATAACAGCTCTTCCAATGCTAGAGAGAGACCTAAGATGATGGTAAACGAGTGTTCATAATGATGTTACTATCATATTCATTTAATGCATAATGATTTTCCATCTACAAAAGAAGTCGAGTCACAAATAAAGAGTAGCTCTTCCCATGCCTCAATAAACTGCAAGAAACAACTGAAGAAAGACCACAAAGGCTAGTCAAGCCAACCCCTGCACATGACATAAACACCATCAGAGAAGCTAAGCCAATCTCCAATAAGGTCAGGAAACAACAATGGTTAATTGACCCAACAAAAGGTGCAAATCACCATAACATAAAAAAGGCATATCTTATGATAAAAAAAAAACAAACCAAACAACACCAAATGATAAAGAATTGAACCAATTGAAGTCTTAAAGGAAAAAACAATCTAAAATTCAATAAAACACAATCTAGACATACAAATTAAAGAAAATCGATGAAGAAGCTTATGAAAGAACAAACCCAGCCATGTCCCATGATGAAGAACAAAATCATGCAACACCCTATGATGAAGAAAACAAGTCTTAATGCTTAATTAACCCACCTAGCCATGCAAGGTAGAAGAAATCCTGTGTTGAAAAGAAAGAATGCTTAAAGGACCGTTCAATTCCATAGTCGCATGAAAACCCAACCATATCCCATAATGAGAAACCAAAGGAAGTTAACCAAGTGACATTCCATTTAAAACCCAAATTATACCAATCAAGCCACATTCCATAATCATAAAATGAAAGCCAACACTGAAGCAACCCACCTAGATGTGCAAAATAGAAGAAATATTGCGCCAACCCAGCCACACCCTACAATTAAAACCTAAATCAAGCTATACTAAAGCCTAAATCAAGCCAATCATGCAACATCCCATGATGATAAAACAAAACCTAAGGCTATAACAACTGACCCAGCCGTATGAAATTGAAGAAATCTTGCGCTTAAAAGAAAGAACACTTAAGGGACTGTTCCAATCTATAATCGCATAAGCAGGGTTTTTGCTGCATGTTTTAGCTTTTCTCTACTAGTTTTGTGACCCACGCTCCGCTGTTGGTTAGATATTTTTGTTTCCTATAAAAAATTATATATGCAGGTTTTTTCAAAAGCATTTCTGTAGTTTAAAAAATCTAAGTTCAAATAATTTTTTTTTATGTATACATATAATCAAATAAATCAAGAACTATGTGTACGAATAATTAAATAAAAAACTCATTAATGACACCTAAAAATAAAACTTGAAAAATCAAGAGACAGGTGTATATTAAGATATTTAATCTCAAAAGACAGGATATTCACCCAATTGTGTTTGCTAAATTTGTTTATTAAAATAATTTTTTATATAAGCAAACAATAATAAAAATAGAGATACAAATTAAATTGATCAAATAAAATAAAAGGGGGAAAAATCATGTAAGGCTGCACATATTAGAAATATTATATGAAAATATTTTTTTTATTTTCAAAAATAAAATTCATCCATACAAAAGATAAAAAAATGAATTATAGATGAATCAGAAAAACTCTTCAAATCTTATTGTATAACTAAAAAAATAATCATCATTTAAAAGAGGCTCTCCAAACAAAATAAAAAAGAAAAGGGGTACTAATTTAAATATAAATTAAAAAAAATTAGAGAAAAACCATAAAAAAGAATCATTAATTTTAAAAAGAATTATAAAAAATAATTTAGAAAAAAAAGGCAAAGGCCAGGCGCTGCTGGGATTGACAAGCCAGGCTAGCTCGTTTGACCCATTTTGTTAGGGCCCACGAGCGGGCTGCTCTGCCAGGCTCGTGTGATTATGACTTTATTTTTTTTTTGTTGCAACTATAGTGGTTGGAAAATCAGAGTTTGATATTTTTACCCAAAAATCTGTTTTTTAACCCATTTTTTACCCAAAAAACCTATAAAACATCGTAGGAACCATGAACTTATTTATAGCCTCCAAAAACACAAAAAACCACCCCAAAACCCGAAATCAATCCAAATCCAAAATTCAACCCGAGTTTAGATATGTTTTTTCACGAACTTCAAAGGTAAAAAACACATAATATGAACTCTCCTCATCAAATTAAATAATTTGACATAAATATCGTTCATTTTGGTGGCCTAAATCTGTGTCAATGACACTTTTCTCTCTCTACTATCAGAATTCGAAAACTTCTCTCTCTCCTCTCTTAACCAGGGACTAAAAAATAAAAAAAATAAATTTTTGTACCAAAATTGAATTGAAAAATATTGAGGTATTGAAATTATATAATTTGTATGAATTGCGAGACTTATGACATGCTATCCATGTTTGATGCTTTTTTTATTTTGGTCTTTTTTATTTCAATCCCACCTTTCCATAAGAAATCAAAATCAATTGGTCTTTAATTAGAACTAAATCACTAGAATAAAAAAATTTAAAAATCAAATTAAAAAAATATAAAATTTTATATAGTTCATCCTAAGAAAGGAAGAATAATGGACATACAATGAAAAATCTATTCCTTTTAGAGTAATTCTTAATAATAAGTATTATGAACCCTTTTTGTGGACAGTATAGTAATTCAACTTCCACTTCTCTCAAGTCTATTTCTGTAAATTCAAACACTGACACAGTGAGTCTTCGTCTTTCAAAATACTTGTAGTTAAAATGTTCTTTCCAACTAACAAACAAAAAGTCTATGTCTGAAAACATAACAAAGGACACACACATAGACTAGCACTAGCTCCCTCCCTCTCTCTCTTCCTGTACAGACTACAGAGAGAGTGTGTACAGAGAGAAAGCAAGCAGAGCCAAAAGAAAAGATTGGCATTTGAGAAATGAGGAAGGCAAAAACCTCTTGTCATTGTTAGGGTTTTCTTAGAACTGAAAAATATTGAACATATATAAATCTATATATAATATATATAAATATAAATGAAAGAAACCCAGAAACCCTGAAAGAGCTAATCTCTTTAAAGAAAATAACACAAATAAAAAAGAGTTAGCATCCAAATGCAGGTACCCAATTTGAAATATAGGATCCGATTTACCCATTTAAGATCTCACTGATTGGTCTTTCAGGTATGGTTTGACCCACATTTCTCTCAATCTTCCTTCTCTCTCTCTCTCTCTCTGTTTTTTTTTTTTTTTTTGGGGGGAGGGGGGGGTGGGGGGAGGTTTAAAAGGTTGGATTCTTTACATGCAAAGTTGGTGCATTTTTGTGTTAGATGAGTATTTTTGTTAATGAGATTGTTTTGTTTGGCATTTGAATTTGGTTAAGTTTTGGGTGAGGCATTTGGGGTTGGGTTTTTATAGAATCAGATCTGGGTTTTGTTTGATTGTTCTATGTGAAGTGATGGTTTCTGTTTTTGAGTTATGGCTAATTGTAGGTAGGTTTTTTTTTCGTGGTTCATTTTTTGGCTTAGCAATTAATAATTTTAAGTTTTAACCACTGGATAGTTACTTTATGTTTTGTTCCATTTGGATTTGCAATGTGGATATCAAATTACCGGTTTCCTTGTTTGATATGGATATGTGGAGTTTTAACTTGGTTCTTAATCAGCTTGAACTGTCAAAATTGGCAATCCATTTATTGGTTTTGTTTATACTTTTAGAATTTGCGTTGTGGGTTGGCGTATTTTTTTGGACTGAAGTTCTGCTTTTGCTGAGACTAAATTAATCAAGGCTTGACAACATTCAGTTATATGAGGAAGTTGGAGCATAGAGAACTATTTTAAATATATTGGCGAGAAAATGAAATCCAATACACTTCTCGACTATGCTGTATTTGAACTGTCACCAAATCTGACGCGGTGAGTTTATTGATCCATAAAGTTTTATGTGCTAGTTGTGTGCGTGCGTGTGTATTTATTTTGATACATTAGTTCATTTTTCCTTATTGCCAGATGTGATCTGTTTGTTTCGAGCAATGGAAACACAGAGAAGCTAGCGTCCGGGTCAGTAAAGCCATTTTTATCTCATTTGAAGTTTGCAGAAGAACAAGCTTCACAGGCAGTTCAGTCAATTAAACTAGAGTTTGACGGATGTAGAAATGCTGAGACTTGGTTCACGAAAGGAACACTTGAGAGGTTGCATACAGTGCCGACTGAACAATTTGTTGCTGTAGAAAGAATGTTGGTTCATCTTTTGACATGATAGTACTTCTTGTTTTCAGGTTTGTGCATTTTGTCAGTGCACCTGAGGTTTTAGAGATGGTCAATACATTTGATGCAGAGATGTCTCAGTTAGAAGCAGCACGGAAAATATATTCTCAGGTAATGATTGCCATTTTATCAAGTAGAGAATATTTATAATGATTATTGGGAAAGCAGTTCTCATTGACTTGTAGGATCCTTTGACTCAGGGTTCTAGAGATCAACTTTCCGGTGCTTTAGGTGTGTATGTTTCTCTCTCATTTTTGCAATTTCTTATGAATACAACACTGCTAAAAAGATAGTATCTTCCATCAAAATACAACTTGCTAGTTAACTGATTTTATTTTCCATCAACATGGGGAACTATAAATTATACCTAGAATCCTAGTTCGCACACATTCTTATTATCCTCTTAGTTCATGAATTTTGAATTGTTGTTTCATGAACTAATTCTCTTGAAAAGAAAACGCATTCTCATTACTGTTTTTTAAGATAAAATAAGAATTTTATTGTGAAGAAATTGAATTAGAGGATAAATCAGGAGACAAATGTATCCTCATGTTAACAAAGTATGGGCGGAACAAAAATCTAAACAGTAGAGCACTCCAATGCCGCTGAATATCAACCAGGAAAGTACCTTTAAAAGCATCCAGCATTGCACCACAAGGATGTATGAAATCAATTCTGTTGAAAACAGTTGGCTTGATGAGAAATGGTCCTCAAAAATTTTCACATTATTCTCCATCAAAATATTTCAAATGCCCTCTCTCAGAACATATCTCCATAAAATCAATCTCCATGAAATCTTGTATTTCTTGTTGCTTCCAAAGATCACAAGGGAACCAGCGGCAAGTATACCACCATATTGGAATCATGAAGGCTCAACCCCAAAAGTAGATAAACAACACGGATCCCACTCTGGTGGGAAACTAAATAATAGATGGCTTTGTTTCCCTTGTTTGGCGGCACACATAAATTTAAGATCAGAGTAGATATTGTCTAATGGAAATTAAACATTTATAGCATACAATCAAATTACTGGTCAGAGGTAACTCAAATAAGATTCTTTAATGAAGTGGTTATTTATCAGTAGGAAACCAATACCAGCTACAGTCAAAATAATTTAGTATGATAATAACATAGTTATGCACATCTTCCTCGGTCTCTTCCTCCAGTTACCCTTATCATTAATCAGAATCAGCAGTGACTCTGTCACTTTTGGTCCATTGATGTTGTGTCAATTACCTCTATATGTTGTTAGATGTATTGTGCATTGATGTCTAAAGTCCTGGTAATTAACACATGCTTACATGCGACAAACATGTTTCCAGGAACTCCATTTACAAGCAGTCATGAAAAGATTTGTTTAGATCTTGATTCCTTAAGAGTTTCCTTAAGCTCTACCATTATTATTATTGGAATATGACACCTGACATGCCATAAATTATGCAAAAGTGGAAATAACCGGAAATGATAACATGAACAACTGGAAGTTCAGAAATTGTTCATGAGGCGAGTGCCTTCCACTTAGAATTCTTTCACAAAGATCTAGTTTTTATTGTAGTAATTAAGGCCATGACACACTATAGACAGTCATATCAACATGTTATGCTTTCTATTGCAAATCAAACTTCATCTCATGCTTTTCCGTTTGACAATTGTAATATCATCTGCTACCACTCTTTCAGGGACTTTCTTGACTAATGGCCTTGAATTGACACAAGGAATAAGGATGACTGATATTAATCTTGATCAGTCATTCTGATATGTATTGCTGGTGTATAATGGAATTAGCTAAGTATTTTTCAGGTACAATTTGAAATAGATACTGAGCAGTGCTAGTTGTGTGCTAATTTAATTTACAAAGCCATGCAAAGGCTTGATAGAGTTGTATTACAGTCAATGTCAAAGAACAGAACTTCTACTTGTTGATTGAGCATTTAGATGTTAGTGGAGTAGCATAGTAGAGAACAAGTTGGCAGTTAGAAGATGTTAAAGATTCTGTAAAGGTTGAATTTGCTCAAGATAGTAGCCTAAAAGCAAAAGCTGCTTTCTCAAATGGGATGAAATGCAGTTTCATCTTCTATTGGGATTAACAGGTGATACCCTATTTATTGATGATAACTTTGAATAATATTGCTGAGTGATTGCATGCTCAGTGAGTTCACGAAGTATGAGAACTTTTCTCATGATAAATTAAGGTTCAAGATTGCTTTCATTTAATAGATGAAAAGCTGTAGTCAAGCAATAGAGGATAATAGTGGAATGCCTTGTGGAATCTGAAGAGATGGAAACATAAGGTTTCAATTAGAAGTGCCAAGGTTCCTGGATCTGTTTCCTGGAGTGGTTCCTGTGGTACTGATATTACACTGAAGGGGTTGGTTGTAGGATAGGGATGGTTCTGTCTTGGCCTTTGAACATTCACTGGATTGATTCTAGACTTAATCAATGTGGGTTTGAGCATGGTCTAAGAACATTGTGGTTCTTGGTATATTAATTGCCAGTGAATATTGAAATATGTATGCTGGTTACCTAAATGATGGATCTGCTGTGTCATCTCCTGCTTAAGTCAAGAAGAAGTTTGGCCAACAATTTAAAGAAGTTAACTTGGCATATATATCCTGCATTGGTTCAAAAGGTTGGAGTTAATGACAAATATTTAAATTGGCTAGTTCACAACAAGCACACAATTGAACCTTTTGGAGCAAGCACTTCATTGGTGGCCTTATTTGAAACACAATCAGTGTGTAGAAAATCATCATGTGGATTGTTCTTTCTGCTCTTAATATTTTTTAGTTTCGTCAACAGAACTAAAGTTGTAAAAAATGTCAAAAGGTACAGATGGGGAAAGTGTTGTATCACCAAGTTGTTAGGTGATGTGAGAAAGAACTGATTTCTTGAGGACAAGCTTTGTGAAAATGTTGATTATGCTGGTTTTAATTACTACTGTGCTAACTGTATGGTATTGCAGCTCTATTTGACATGTGGGGAAAAAAATTCTGAAACTATCTGTTCTTCGTCTCTGAAGATTTTAAACTTCTCCTTTATTAATGAACATATGAAATTTCATACAATATTCTAAATTAGATTAATTTTCTTACTTAACCTCGATGTTGAGTAACATATTTATTGTTCTTATGTTGACTTATTGGGTGGGCAATGTTCTCCAGGTGGGGATGGAACAGGAACCACAGCAGGAGCTGATGCAACAAAGTAAAGACCTTTGGTTCGATATTCTATTTATTATTATTATTATTATTATATATATATATATTTTTTTTTGGGGGGGGGCGGCGGCAAGGGGCTCTGTCTCTGCTTTTGATCATGTTTGATTAATACTCAAGTGGTTTTCAAACTTTGTGCCTGTTCAAGCTGTTAATTTCATCTTCTGTTCAAAATTTTGAATTTAGAGTCTGCAGAGTTTTCATGTGATTTCCAGTCATTTACTGCTCTAAGGGGACATAATTGAAGAGGGATCTCTACTATGATTGTACCATCCTAATTATTGTGAGGAATGAGACATTGAACATGCAATATCATAATTGAATTACATTGGACATGCAATATCCTAGTAATGTTCTAGGTTACTTTAGGAAAAAGACCTGCAGTCCTGCCTTGCCACTCAGCCATGTTGTCAAGGCCATATAAAATAGCAAAAAATCTCAGGATCCTATAACTATGATGTCTTGCTGCCTAAGGCATGAGCATGAGCATAAGCTAGAACATCTTCAGCTGCCTATTGAAGCAGCAGTTGCAATGCAATGTTGTTAAAAAGGTTAACCTGTGCATGGTAACATTAAAGTTTTTAAAAAATTGGACATGCATTCGCTGCAAGTTACAACCAGATATTGCACTTAAATGGGTGCTTGCATGCTTAATCTCTATAAATTTTGCTTTTTAATTTTGTTAATTGTTGTATTATGCAGGAAGGAGCTTTTAAGAGCGATTGATGTGAGGCTAGCTGCTGTTAGGGAGGATTTAGCCACAGCCTATGCTCGTGCATCAGCTACTGGATTCAACCTTGACACTGTTCGAGACCTCCAGCACTTTGCAGATCGCTTTGGTGCTCGTCGCTTGAAGTAAGCAGTCTCGGAACTCCACTATGCATAGTAGCTCTGTTGACTTCCCCTCCCTCTGCTTTTGTTTGTCTGTTTTGTGTGCCTTCAAACCCTGCTTTTGTGATTGCTTAGTGCTGCTGCTGCTTTTTTTTTGGGGAGGGTGTGTGTGGAATAATTGATTCTTCAGTTTGGTTAGGAGGCAAACTATGAGGGATTAAGAATGAATAGGAAGAGGAAAATCTGACAAAACTGGAGAATGCAATTTCAATTTAGGCTTAACAGGAAGTTTTTTTTTTTTTGTATTATGGCTTGTCTATGGGAATAGTTTAAGTTTGGAATGGGGCAGCCTACAAGCGATGATAACATGGAAGCACCGTTTCAAGCTTTCTACCAATTTTGAACACTTCTCGCTCAACCTGGGTTCTATATAAAGATTCTTAAGCTTTTGATCTTCTATTCCTTTTCCAACCCAGTTCTACATGCTGTGTGAATCTCATGAAATGCACTATTTACTGTGGTGCGACACCAGAATCTTTCGAATTTTTTAAAACCAAAAAGGCATATTGAGGTTCTGAACCAAGAGTTTAAATTAATAGTCATCTTTCTATAGTTGTGTTGATAGGTGATTCAAAATCTCAAAAATGGTTCTTTATCCTTGATCACTTTTTAGGGCATCGGCAGTGCCTATATCAACTTTTTTTTTTTTTAAATAAAAAAAGAAATCTCGAAATCATAATGTCAATTAGTTGTGCACTAGAACCATGTTCTGCTTTGAATGAAATTTATTGCTGTGAGATCTTGAAATTGAAAGATGTCATTTCTATGTGGTTCTTAGTTGCTCTTGTTGAGGCTCCTCTGCCTAAGAAACTGATTTGACTTATCAAAGCTGTTTTAGCTGTAGCAATGCTGATACAGTGCAGCTAGGGTCCACTCCACAATTGTGCCTGAAGTATTGCAATATGGTGCATCATCTGTGCTTAGCTATTTAGAAAATGAAGCATCACCATGGACATTAAGAACATGTAAGGTTTAATTTAAAATTTAGAAGCATTGGCAAGACAAAGAAGAGGGATCTATTGTCTGGCAATTAAGATTTTGACTGGGAAAATGGGGAAGCTTCAGGCAATTCCATGTTGTGTCTAGATACAGTTGGTGCTGCATTATAGTTTTTATTGATGAATGACAGTCATTGCATGCAAGTGATCATATATTGGTGAATGAAAAGGAGCGACAAGTTTCTGGATGGTTGCAAATGCTAGTGTTTCTCTTCCCTATCACTTCATGTAACATGGTTCATCACTGAGTGGATTGATGTATTGCCTGCATGATGTCTTATTCAAGTAGGTCTTCTGATGATTCATTGGGATTATGAAGGTGTATAGTTGCATGATTTTTTCTCTTAAGCTCAAATTGCGAGTTTTACAAATTTATTTATTGAGTGCATACCAGAATTGGGGAGTATTTTTCTCCATAGGCATTAGAATTCCTTGGGACTGACTTCAGATTATTTTCTAATCTTAGTGCTTTGTGTTGGAACATTGGGATTCCTTCAAGTGGACCACATAGGTTACTGGTTTGAAGTATCAAGGACACTTGAGGAAATAGATTGTTCATGATTGTGTTAAGTGTTGTCCTTGGTGAACCCTAGGGCCGGTCATTATGAATAATTTCTATTGGGAAATGTTTAAAATGTTTCAACTTGAGATATCCACATGCTGCTGAAATTTGGTCTTGGAACATACATTTGTTTTTTATGCCCTGCTGGTCCCATCATTTAGGACAAAGCAGGTGGCATTCTACAGCAAAATTAGCTAGGAAAATATTTTAAACTTCTCAGCATTTGGGATCTTATTATCAAAACAGAGAAAGTTGATTTCAGATCTCAATTAATTTATTATGTATTAAAAAAGGACAAATGTTCCAACCTTCTTAACCTTACCTGTCACAACATGGCAGGTTTAGCTGTTGCAGGGTTGTTTTCTGTTTTAAAAGTTCCCTCTTCCTTGTACTTCCCACCTTTTCTCTTAAGTCTTAGTTACATTTTCCCCACAAACTTTAGTTAAATTTTTACTGTTATGACAATTTAACTGAGTTCATAAATATTTTGTGCAGTGAGGCTTGTACCAAATTTATGCTACTGTGCCTCAGAAGACCAGACCTGATCAATCCATGGAAGCCAAGTGTGGAGGATCAAGTGGTCCGATCCTCGTGGGGATCTGACATGTCAATTGATGACCCCACTGAAGATGAAAGTGGGTCCTACATGAACAGGCCCCACCAAAACCCATTCCAAAATAAACACCAACAGCAGCAAGCTGGAAAAGAAATACAACAGCTAGATAAGACACAAACCCAACACCCTGATCAATCCAAGCCCACCACTTGTCAACAGCCCGATTCCTCTCGGGCTGCACAGCAACAAACTTTTCAAAACGAGAAAAAGGAAGAAGAAAAGAAGAAAGAGGAGGCTGGGAATGAGTCATCAACAAGTCAACCAAGCCACCCTTCTAGGAGACTCAGTGTTCAGGACAGAATCAACCTATTTGAGAATAAGCAGAAGGAGAGCTCAGGTGAAAAACCTGTAGCTGTGGGGAAATCTGCAGAGCTGAGGAGACTATCATCTGACGTGTCGTCAGCATCTGCAATTGAAAAGGCTGTATTGAAGAGATGGAGTGGTGCAAGTGATATGAGCATTGACTTGGGCAATGATAAGAAGGACGATGGCAATATAGACAGCCCCTTGTGTACACCCTCTTCATCCTTTGTATCTGGAACCAAAAGTAATGTGTTTCCTGTCTCATCAGATGATGATAAGGACCAGAAGGGTTTTAATGATACAGCAAGTGCAGCAAATCTAGTAAAGTTGGAAACTAGGAGTGTTTCTAGGTTGAAAGATCAGGGTGAGTTGCAAACTCATGGTGGTGGAATTGTGGGGAAGGATGAGGAGGTGAATTTGAAGGGGAATTTGAAAGATCAAGTAGTGTCTCTGGCTGAGTTAAGGTCATCTGCAGGTAGAGGAGAGGAGACTGGGGTGGGTGATCAGGTGGTTAGGGAGGATAAGTTGACGGGTACTTCGGACAGGGAAGAGAAGACTGGTGGAGTTGAAGCTCAACTGAGTTTTCAGGAGAAGTCGAGAGGTTTTCCAAATACGGTGAAGACTGTTGCAGAGAAAAACCAGGCTAGTCTGCAGACCCAGATTGGAAATTTTGCAGGCAGGGTTGGGGATGTGAAATTTGGGAACAGAATTGATGACATTGAAGTAAGGGATCCGCCACTAAGTCAGTCAAGGTCTAGGATTTCTCAGACACATACTCTATCTCTTTCAGGACAGTTTGAAGGTGGTTTTGGAGTAAAGGGTAAGGAATTGCCAACTAAAGGGACTGACTTTGATCTGTCAGCTTCTCAGACACCGTGGAAATTGTTTAAGGGCGAAGTTGATCATGCAAGGAAGGAGAATACTGAACAGATAAAAGAGGAAGATCTTGAAGTTTCAAGAATGAAGGTCCACAAACAACCTTCTTCTGGTACAGAACAATTTAAGAAGCTTCAGGGTAGGAGGGATGAGAGTAGGGATGAGAGTGGTTATATTCATGGAATTAACAAGCTGAGTTTTCCTGGTAATAAGTTTTCTAAGAGTCAAGAGAGCGTTGTAACTCTGCAAGTACCATCAGCAGGTCAGGCTCAGAGGGTACGGAAGTCCAAGGGGAATCAAGAGCTGAATGATGAGCTGAAGATGAAGGCAAATGAGCTTGAAAAGCTTTTTGCTGAACACAAACTTCGGGTTCCTGGTGATCAATCCAGTTCTGTTCGGAGAAGCAAGCCTGCTGAGGTGCAAGCTGAACAGGCAGAAAGTTCGCAGTACCGAAAACCAGTGGCAGTAGAGATATCTCCTGTTGAGTTTCAGGAAAAGAAGACAGTGCTTGAACCAGCTGGGAGTTCTAGTGATCTTGGAAAGTTTAGCACTCCACCAAGGAAGATAGTAGATCATCAGGACCATGGCAGTTCTCCCAGGCAGAGTTTCTCTGAGCTTAGTTTTTCAGACAATTCTAGAGGAAAATTCTATGAGAGGTACATGCAGAAAAGAGATGCAAAACTGAGGGAGGAGTCGGGTACAGAAAGAGTGGAGAAGGAAGCCAAGTTGAAGGCCATGCAGGAAAGCCTTGAACAGAGTAGAGCTGAGATGAAGGCAAGATTTTCTAGCTCTGTGGACAGACAAAATTCATTGTCTAGTACTCGCCGACGTGCAGAAAAGCTCAGATCATTCAATTTTCATTCAAGTGTGAAGAGAGAACAGGTATTCCATCTTTCAACTGTCTATGGAAAATAAATGCTGAAGCTAATGAGTTTCAGCATTTGATTTTTTTGTTAGATTTTGTTATTTTTTTTCTCTTTCCCTTATTGGAATTTCATAGCATCCTTGTAAGGTTCTCTTTTTACTACAGCCAGTAGATTCCATTCAGAGTGAGGCGGACGAGGATCTTTCTGAATTTCCAGAACAGAATTATTATGGAGAAGACAGGTCATTCAGTGAGGTGTCTTATGGGGACATTGCTTCTAGAAGATCTCAAAACAAATTCTTCCCAAACAGATATTTGTCTTCTCCCAGCCCTCACACCACATCAGCACCAGTTCCACGGTCAGTGTCCAAAATTTCCAATCCAAGTTCTGGGAGGCGTAGAGTACAATCAGAAAATCCTCTTGCACAGTCTGTTCCGAACTTCTCTGATTTCAGAAAAGAGAATACAAAACCCTTTTCTGGAGTTAGCAAAGCAGCAAATCGCTCGCAGGTGAGAACCTATGCCTGCAGCAAGAGTTCCAGTGAAGAGATACCTCTTGTCAATGAAGAAAAGAACCGGCGGTCTCAGTCCTTGCGGAAAAGCTCTGCTGGTCCTATTGAGTTTAATGATTTTCCCCCATTGAACTCAGATGGTGTTGTGTTAGCACCGTTGAAATTTGATCAGCCTGAGCCGATGCCATATGACAAGTTCTCAAAGAATGTGGAGACAAAGCCTTTCCTCAGGAAGTGTAATGGAATAGGTCCTGGTTCTGGAGCCACTGTTGCTACACTGAAAGGTATGGTGGCACCTGAGTCTTTGAAAACTGAAGAATTTGAAGAATCACCCTTTGAGGCAGAAGAATCAGTCGATGAGGCAAAGGAGGAAGAAGACGAGGAGCTTGAAACAACAGAGGTTGAAGGTTGTGCTAATATGGACAATGGTAAACTAAGACTAAGCCAGGATTCAGACAAGATAGGTATGTCTGGATCTGAGAATGGTGATTCTCTGAGATCTATTTCTCAAATCGATCCTTCTTCAGTTTCTGAATTGGCTGCATCCGTGCCTTCAACATTCCATGCTTTAGGGTCTCTACAGGACTCGCCTGGGGAAAGCCCTGTGTCATGGAACTCGCGCATGCATCATCCATTTTCATATCCACATGAGACCTCAGATATCGATGCTTATGTGGACTCTCCAATTGGGAGTCCTGCATCGTGGAATTCTCACTCCCTGATCCAAAGAGAGACTGATGCAGCTCGGATGAGGAAGAAGTGGGGAAGTGCTCAGAAACCTATTCTTGTTGCCAATTCATTCAATAATCAGTCTCGTAAGGATGTAACAAAAGGGTTCAAACGGTTGTTAAAGTTTGGAAGGAAAAGTCGTGGGGCAGAGAGTTTGGTTGACTGGATTTCTGCTACAACTTCTGAAGGAGATGATGATACAGAAGATGGGCGAGATCCTGCTAATCGGTCATCAGAAGATTTGAGGAAATCAAGAATGGGATTCTCACATGGTCATCCTTCAGATGATGGCTTAAACGAAAGTGAGTTGTTCAATGAGCAGGGTAAGATATAATTGCTTATCCTGATTGGTTAATTATTCTTTTTGATTAGAATATCAATCTACTATGTACCTGCTTAATGCTCATATGATAAATTAGACATAGTATGATTGCTTATCCTGAGTTGTTTGCAACTATTTCTTTTAAATGAAAATTTCTCTTGATAGCAAGGTTTTCAAATTTACTTCAGTGTTCTGGTGACCATAGCTTTATGGATTGGCAATAATGGCTGGCTTGCTCCCTTAACTGTTGGATTCATGAGGTGATTTATAGATAGATCTGAATCTCGAATCTATTTGAATGTCAAGGAATTTCAGCAGCTAAATGTTGCTTGTAGTTTAGAGTAACCTCTACTTTTGATATTCTCCCTGCACTGTTTGTTCGAGAGTTTCAATGACTGTCAAGACCTCTACCATCGCCTGGAGTGTTTTGCGTAAAAAAGAACTGCCTGATCTTTGATGCATGGATTGCCAATATTTTCTGTGCTTATATGTTGAAAATTTGCTCATGGCCTGTGTGAATTTTTTATTTAGACATCATGTGCCAGAAGTAGTTAAACTGACATGATTTGGACATACTTATCTATTAAGGGCGCATGGTTCTGCTCTAGATCTTTTCATCTGAAACTTGTATATTTATGAATAAATTGTCCTTTATGCAACACCTTCAGATGAGCAGAGATTTGGCAGGTGTTTTTAAAAATTGCACAGATTACTCCAAACAGCAGAACTTTTCCTTTTGGTTTTCTTGATTGGGTTATGATAGTTGTCTTGACCCTTCTCATTTCATGCAGTTCACACTTTAAATAGCTCCATACCAGCACCTCCAGAAAACTTCAAATTGAGGGATGATCTCATGTCCGGAAGCTCAATTAAAGGTAATTTTTTTTTTCTGTTAATATTCTACGCTCTCAATTCTTAAATTTCTTCACAACAAATTGATTGACATGTTAGGCTGTTGGAATATTCTGTTAAGTCATGTTTAGGGGAGGCATCCGCACACCATGTTTTCTTGTTGATGTAGGATTCAGGAACATGAAACTTCCACTCTTGATAATGCTTTGTTCAAAATCTTCATACAGAATTGAGTGCGTGCCCTTTTGAAGGTGTTTTGAGTGGTAGGTTTGTTTATGAGCATGGTCTCTAGGTCCAGTGCATGTATGCTCATGTTAAAGCCTGCATGTGATCCATGACCTGTGCTCTGCCTAGAAATCAACATAAGAGTCGTAGTTTGTGTGAGTGTATATGTTTGTAATGTTGTGCCAAAAAAATAAGAATCATTTACAAGATTGTATGAGTCTGTCTAAGGGCACATGAGTGGTTCAAGTCCTCCACAGACCCATTGTTAACGTGTGTTCAAGACAGCTTTTGTTCAATCTAGCTACCTGACAGAAAACAAGAAATAAAGAACACTTGATTAGTTCGACTCTTGCCAGGTGCAAAAAATTCCATGGGGCCATCAGACTTGGGCAAAGCCCATGAATTAACCATTGTGCACTTGCAGGAAACTCCTTGCCGAGGGCCTGAGCACCCCCAGGATTAGTCAGGCCTTGGCCTGGACACCTGGTGCTAATTCAAAAAAAAAAAAAAAACTTGATTGTTCATGATGGAATATTTACAATGTGTTTTAAGTACATTTTTCGTCCAGTGACTAACAACCTTTTAAGTAAAGAGTCGCCTACACAAGGCATGGAGGAAGGCCTTAAAGTTTCTGTTTGAAATTTGATTATTTTGATGATTTGCTTACAACCTTAAATTTTACAGCACCACGGTCATTCTTCTCACTGACATCGTTCAGAAGCAAGGGTAGTGACTCAAAGCTTAGATAATCACTTCAAGAGAAAAGCTTGGAGCTACTCTTGGAATCATCATTCAAGTGACAGTGTAAAGGGATTATATATAGAATATGAACGCTTCTTGAATATGTTATAAATTGTATTGAACAAAAATTGCCTATTGGCATTCTTGGGATTTTGGTAGTCTAGGAGCATTTTTTCTTCTTCCTCATTCTCCAGCCTTGTGTGATGTATATATGAGAAATAGAACTCTTGCTAGAATCCTAGTTTTTGACAGCTCAAGGAGAGATGTGATTATGCAGAGCAATAGCTTGTATACAATGACTACATTATTTTACCTTTCTTCTCCACTCCATTCATTTCATGCGTTTTGTTTTTAGTTGAAAATGTCTGTACTTGTTAAAGAAGTCAATACTGTTACGGACAATAGGCTTCTTTTGCACTCGTTGGTGACATCAAGGAAAGCTGTGTTCCATTAATGTTGGCCCTTAGGCTCATAGGAAGGTAGTGGATATTCTTCAAGACAGATTGCAGAAACCAACTCAGTTTTATGTCTCGTCTCTGCAGGCCGATAGGCTAAAGGATTTGCATCCCTCTTAATATTGTCAACTCAAAATAGATTGGTCGAAGTTATATCAAATCCAAATACAGTAACACAGTACTATGTATTTATGTGATCAGCAAAGCAATTGCTCGTTACATTTTATGGTGACAAATGGAATACTCTTATGGTTAATGTTGTGAACTTTCATATGGACAGCTTGTTATTACGCATGGACAATTTGTTGTCTGCATATTTCTTAATTTAGGCTGTCCTTGGTCAAGAAAAGGATCATAGAGGAGAAATATGAAGACAATCTCGAGAGGATTTATGATTGAATCGTCGTCACACTGGATATCCCTTAATATTATCTCACTGGGGTTATCTGCGCGACACTTCGTGGAATATCCAAATGGCCAGCTTTACTGATCTTGGATGCTGGCCGCCTGCCATCCTTTTGGTGAGGAACATCGAGCCATCCATTTGTTGCATTAGCCGCAGTTCTTCTCATGTGCCTATTCTGCTTTCACATATTTGATATAGCTTATGCCATCAGTTCGAGCAAGAAAACTTGGTCAAATTAAACTTTAAAATTAATCTGAGCCTACTCAAAACTACAAGGAGGCAAAGAGAACTAGGAAACTAATATGCTATTATTACTGCTAGCAGGCAATATAGTGACCAGAGAGGACTAGAAAACAACAAAACTGAGGACGTGAATCCATTTTTTTATGACTTTGATTGATTCCATTAAGTATTTTGATTATAGTACCAAAAAAAAAAGGCGGCATGATCAAAGTTTATTTACTCAACCAGCTCGTTATTATCAACCAGCCTAAACACAAAGTTTGTTTAAGAACCTTGTTTTCTTCAATGGCCTGTTTGCCTCTCTTCTCCGAATTCTAACCTTCTTTCTCTTAACACTTTGCTCACATTTCGAATGCCATCGCTTGTAAATCTTGTTCTTCCTTCGAAATCGATTACTATCATTCCGGCCACTCACGAAACTACCATCAGCAGCGTGCGCAACGCGTTCACCCCAGCAATCCTGTTAATTCACATCACAGTGTGATTCACGTTCATTTACACAATTCGGCTTTACATGGACTCCAAATAGTCTGTGCCAAACTCCTCCCCCAACTCCTTTTGCCATGGTTATTGATACGTCATGGCAAAAGCTTGGGAGCAGCTCTTAGGCTATGGGCAGCTAGCTCACCATCAAACAGTAAATTTTTTTAAAGCTCAGCGAATGACTAATTTCACGTACACATGGTGGGTTTAGAAGCTTTACAAATCCATATTTTGACCAATCTAGCTATAGTGCTGTACCTGCTGGTAGGCTTGAGCTACAAAACTACGCTGTTGCTTCCAGTAAATCCCATCATGGTGTTTCAAGCCCAAGCTCAGGGGCTATTGAGGGAGGAGCTCGTGGAAATGCCAGTCCTTTAGCTAATCAAGATGAGCTTAGTGTGATTGCTTATGACAGCGAGGATGTTGAGGAACAGAAAGAGTTGTTGCAGACTAACACTAATTTTTGGGTGGAAAACCGGCGGGAAGATGGCTGACGTGTAGGGTTGAGATTTATTAAGGTGTTTTTGACATTTTATTTGAGGTGGGTGGTGTAGGTTTTGAAAAGTGGCTTTACGGGTGGTTTTTTTTGGGTTTAGAGAAAAAAGATAAAGAACATGGGTGATTATTTTCAGTTTGATTTAGTTTTTATCTATAAAAAATCTAAATTAATTTTTTTTTAAAATATATATAAAAAAATCAAAACCGGTTCCAACCGACGGTTTCGGTTCAGTTCTGTTATTTTAAATTAAAAACCAAAACCCAACCGACTAGTTTCGATTCGGTTTGATTTAGTTTGGTTTCAATTCGATTTGGTTAGTTTATATTAAAAATTGAAAATTATATTGTTTTTGGGCTTTTTTTGGATTTTCTAATGAGTTTTTTCCGGTTCGGTTCGGTTTTTTGATTCTAGGTTTATGAAATCGAAACCAAACCCAACCGAAATATTTTTTAAATATTCTAATCGGTTTAATTTTTTCATGGTTTAATTTTTTTTTCATGGTTTAATTTTTTTGGTTTTTTCGGTTTAATCAGTTTGTCGGTTTTTTTGCTCGCCCCTACTAGACAACATGTCGGTGAGGTTTAACTTAAGTTTTTAAATTTCTCTTTTAATTTTAGCCCTTAATCTTTCAATTTGTTTAATTGGATTCTTAATTGAATTTTAATTTTCAGAATCAATTCAATTTCACTTCTGTCAAGTTTTAAAATGATCCCTTGATTTTAGTGTATTGTTATCTTGGTCTTTAGTCTTGGATATTTTTTAATTTTAACCTAAATTGACCTTCAAACTTCTAATTTCTTCAATTTCATCTTATTTTTAATTGAATTAGATCCTCATATTCACATGCCTATTGCAAAAATAGATCATTAGTTTTGAATTTCTTTAATTTGACCCTTAATCGACCATCAAATTTTGATTTTCCTACAATTTTATCTATAATTTCATCCGATTGAGTTTGTTAAAATTAAATTTGATCATTTAAAATTTCAATCATCTTAATTAAGCCCAAATTAGACTTTCAAACTTAATTTTTCACCAATTAAGCCCTAATAAAATTAATTTGACCCATTAAAAGTCTAATTAAGTTCTTGCACTTAATTAATTCTTTTTAATTTGACCCAAATTAATTCATAAACTTAAATAAAACTTTAATTGGTGGGCCTTTGATTAAATCAAATTGACATATTAAAAGTCTAATTAAGTCTTCAGACTTATTTTTTTTTATCCAAATTCACCTAAAAATCATTTAATTTAACTCTTAATCTGTATTGTCTTTCAATCTTGAGTACAATTGAGCTCTCAATTTTGTCTAAAATCTCAGTTTGGTTTCTCTATATGCTTAAAACCATTCTCAGCCTGTTTTTTTTTTTTTTTTGCCAAGTTACAAGCCTTTTTTCATTTTTGCTTTTTTTGTTGTTTTTTGTTGTTTTTGATTTTTTATATATATTTTGAAAGAAGAAAGCAAATTTGGGGAAAACCCAAAACTGGGTTGTGCCAATATCTAATAGAATATTTCATCTTATACTCATTAATTGTTCTACATTTTCGCTAACATACTTGTTTTCTCATATAAGATTTTCTATTTGTCTAAAAGTTTAGTTTTATAAGATTTAGGTAGGTACTTTTCCTATAACTTTTATTTTATATCATTCCAATTAGTGATAGAAGGTTTACCTCTACTCTCCAAATAACCCATAACACTTTTTCAATAAAGTTAGGCGGTACGTATCTCTAAATTTAATCTTAACAAATCTAACTTTTTCTATTTTCATATAATTTGAACCAATTAAAGAATTGATCTATGTTATGAATCCACCTATTAAAAATTCAAGGTTCATGACAACCATAAAAAATAGAGGCCTCTACTTTGTTACTTCTCATGACTCACTCATCAGGGTTATCATGATTGGGATAATCCATGTTATAGTTATATTAATGATGTCCATAGTAAACATATCTATAATGATTATTATTATTATTATATGTTTTACCAGTCCTAGGTGCCTTGTTTAGAAAATCTCTAGGGGTTCAATCCTCTTAGACATGTTGGTCATCTAGGCTTGCATGAGCTATAATTGCTCTTGAATGGCTGTAAGGGTATTGTTAATGGTTAGGTCCATGGTAGATTTAGACTCTAGGTTGGACACTAAATGACCATTACACAAATATATGTAACATTAACTTAGAGATATAATTGATATCACAATAATTTTTGCAAGTAAAAACACTATACACGAATAAAGTTATTTCTACGTGGAGATTAAGTAATACTAGAACACACCAAGAAAATTATATGCATGGAATGCTATACCTTTAATTTTAAATGGTTAATTAGATAAAAGTTATAACTTTTCACAAGTTTAGGCAAGCTTTATAATTAATAAAGAGGATTAGATGCCAAATATAAATGATAAAGTTGGTTGATAAATAAAAATATAATGGATAAGAAATAAGATGAGATTCTTTAAGCACAAAATACTATCAACGATAACTTAGAACAACAAATATAATATCTAAAAAAATAAATTAAAAGATTGAGTGATTTGCCAACCAAGATACTTAACGAGGCTAATATATCTCTTGTATTATACAAGTTTTATTGACATAGTAGTTCTGATATGATGTTGTGTCAACAAACTTTTATTTTGTTGTTGTCATTTTTTTTATACTTTTTATACTATTTATTTTAAAACATAGCTCTTGAAATTAAAAAGTATTGTACTTATCACTAATAATCTGCATAGGCTTTAGGCTTTACAACATGGACTCGAACTAACAAAATATTTGCTTGTTTTAGACTTTTCTTTTGTTTGTTGGTTGCTACTATGAGGAACTAGTTGTGGTGGTCGGATTGTTCAGTAATGATGGAGGTGGTTGCTAGTACCGAATGTCTTAATGAAGAAGGTTATTGGATTGTGCGCCGGCTGTGGGTGGCGGGTTTCTCAAATTCAGTGTGAAGAGGGGCTGTGGTGGATGGGCTATGTGTAGGTGTTGTGGTTGGTGGTTATGTGGCTTTCTCTAATGTCTGGTAGGGATGAATCCGAGTTAAGTGATGAGAAGGGAAGAGGGATCTTGTCCTGCTGGTAATTATCAATTGTATGGATGGGTCCTAGGGGTGATATTTTTGGTCTGGTTCGGTTTTTATCAAAAACAAATAACTAAACCGGTTTTTTTAAACCAAAACAGAACCGAAACCGGTTCGAACCGACCAGTTTCGATTTAGTTCGGTTATTTTAGAACAAAAACTGGTTTTTTCGGTTTGACTTGGTTATTTCGGTTTGACTCGGGTTTTTCGGTTTGATTTAGGGTATTCTTTTCCGGTTTGGCTCAATTTATTTTTTGTTTGAGTTCAGTTCGGTTTGGTTTTTTCGGTTTCAGGCTTATAAAACTAAAACTGAATTGAACCGGTTGATTTTTTAAAAATTATAATCGATTTAATAGGATTTTTTTCACAGTTCAGTTTTTTCAGTTATTTTTTTTCCGGTTTTCTCGGTTTAATTGATTTTTCAATTTTTTTACTCCCTCCTAAAATGGGTGGGTCAATCAATGGTTGATTATAAACAATGTTTGTATTTTCATCATGGTTGAGGATTGTCTAATTTCTTGATGAGTTGCTTAGTCTCTTTTTTTTTTTTTTTGTTATCTTCATTAAAGATTGTCAGATTTTAAGAATTTTTTTTTTAATTTAGTCTCCTTTTGCTTTGTTAATAGTATAGGAATTTGGGATTATTGTGGAAATATTGAAAGGGGCTGGAATTGTGGAAGAAATTGCTACCACCTCTTTAAGGATTTTTTTTAATCGTTTAGTTACAGAAACAACTAAAATTTGAAGCTGTAATGCTATGGGCATGTTCGGAAGTATGGTTACGATTATTTTTCAAAGTACTTTTCATGCTGAAATGCATAAAAATGATTTTTTTTTATTTTTTAAAAATTATTTTGAGATCAGTATATCAAAACAATCCAAAACATAAAAAAAATTAGTTTTTAACAAAAAAAATTTAATTTTTTTGGAAACGCGGGTTAACGTTTCCAAACGCTTATGCGAGACGAGAAAAGCTCTTGAAAAATAGAGGAAAATTATAGGAAGAGAACTTTGTTTAATCAATCAAAACTCTTTATGATATTTAAAAAATTACATATATACATAGTAAAACCCCAATAAAAACTAACAATTAAACTCATAGTTCACTAAATAAAAATTTTCTAACAAAATAATGTAAATTAAATCTAAAAATAAACCCAAATAAAAATTCAATAGATTGAGTTTGAAAGTGTCCAATCTTTCAATCATGATGAGTTGCGTTACTTTTGCTCAACCTAGTTAGTTATTTCATTTGCAAAGACTCTTGTATTGGTTGGTTATAGTGGAGGTGGCAGATCAACAATCACTTTCAAAAATTTTAGATTTATTGAAGAATTTTTCTAGCTATTGGTATATATACTTACAATTTATCAGTATACATTTTTCCGATGATTAGTTCATGAAGGGAAATTATCTTTCAAAAAAAATTCTCATCAGTGATTTATAATTTATCAATAATAATTTTCTGATGCAAAAATACATAAAAAAATTTTTACTTATTTTATTTTGTCAGTATTTTCACATTAATAAATATAACATATATATATCGAAGAAAAAACCTATTAGAAATTGAGCTCAAGATGATAACTTTTGCATACCCCGTTAGCCCTGAGATTAATGTGTGGAGGGGTTTTTGCTTAAAGGTCAAAGGTTTTATGACTGATACAAAGGTTAATTATGAGTCGATACCCATGAATGCTTGCCTCTAGCTCGAACCCTCTTTTCCAACAGGGATCATGGTGGCTAATAACTAAGAAAATATGTTTTTTTCCGGTTTACTTGGATTCAAGTCTGAAGCTAGCATCCAAAAACCTAAAAGATGATGATATATATCTTACTGTAGCACTGTTATCGTAGCATCCAAAAAGGTTTAAGTGACTTCTTGCAAACACGTAACATTCGAGGCATGTACGATTTGATCATCCCAGAACTTCATCTTTCTGAAAAATAATCCCTAGATGTAAAGGGAGAAGATAAAAGCAGGCCGGGAGAGACGAGGGAGAAGAAGGAAAGGAAAGGAGAAAGAAATCTTCGACAATAAAAAATTGATTAACATATATGCCTGTATATTATATAGAGATTACATCATTATCTTTATCAACAAATCATCTGTAAAGGTGTACTGACAATCTTTAGTGGGATCGCAATATATGAATGCTTAAATGATTATTTCTTTCAAATTATAAAATTATTTGTTAGCACTCAATGTTGTTAAATAATTTATTATATATCACTACTTCACTTGCAAATTTTAGACAAGTGTTGAGATTGGAATCCCACAGTTTCTCAGAATTTTTTTTTTCTAGCCACACCAGGTTTTGAGGCAAACCCAACTCCTAGACTTTTGGGCCTTTGTCAAGTAAATCAAATCATAAAGAAGAATTCTTACACTGGAAGTAATAATTGAGGATTCAGTGGACTGAAAATGATGAAAAAAATAGAGTAAAATTTACTTAATCATCACAGCTGACAGCACTCGTATGGTTATCGAAAGAGAGAGTGGTTTTGGTCAAAAATAGAGTGATTTATGGCATGCAAGGATAGAACATCAAGATATTCCCACCTTCCTTAAAAACTCCATACCCTCTAATCTCAAAAGGGAAATGCTACCACATTTCAGACAAACAACCTATGGACCAAAATACCCACTAAATGCATCAACAATGCTTGCAGCACAGTACTCTCATATGAGGTTACAAATTGTCATTTCGTATCAAAATAGGGGCACTAACTTCTCATCAGTTATGAACACGTCACTTGGCTTCCAAGCCAAGAGAGATTGATAGTTACTTGTCTTGCATGCAAAGCTATGGAGGTTTTGAGGTTTGCCAATGGTTTCTACTATCAAAACAAATTGGTTTCCTTGGATTGTAGGCGTCTTGTGATCATTTCTATATGCAAAAAACCTCCATCTCTTTAAAGTAGAACCCACTTGATCATCTCAGGTATTATCCTTTTGTTTCTATCAATCTTGTGTGAAATGATATATTTACCTATGGATATGCTTCAGATCGGTTTGGATTCATTGATGTCATCTATGATTTAGCTCCTTTTTTTTCTAATTTTTTTCCAGAAACTTTTGTTCTATGTCAGTTACTCACAAGCCATACTTTTGGATTCATTTTGCTATTATCTATTAGAAATTTGAAGAAACTTCTGTAGCTTATTCCAGTAAATTCATTTTAATGGAGTCTAAATGGTTCAAGGATGTTCATGTTGTAGTATTGCATAAGATATAATTGTTTAGAGATTAATAGCTACATATATACTGCTAGGAGTTGAAAAATATTGCAAACAAAAAGGGTTGAATTAGCCTACGGGTTTAGGCTAGTGAAAAGATTTCAGCCTGTGATGCACGCTG